>RCNB010000263.1_pt1 | contig 36476 bp, 25 predicted proteins | sample 2041321 | NCBI WGS metagenome assembly RCNB01 (sample SAMN09708232, study PRJNA481090) | Marine sediment metagenome, whole genome shotgun sequencing project.
GTGGCCTGCCGGTATGACCGCTACCTGGGCGAGCCTTTCAGCGGTGTCGTGGTCCCCAACATGGTTCGGGCCGTTGGGGTCAACGGGACCGGCTGCCTCAAGCTAGGGATCAACTATCTCATGAGCGTAAAGGCCGTGGACAAGGCACGGAGCATTCTTCCGGAGGCCGCTTCGGCCCTGTTCCTGGACGACTTTCCCCATGCCCCCCTTGAGACCCGCAAGGTCACGGAATGGGACTCCTCCTGCTGCCTGTTCGCCCTGGATGACGGCACTGTGATCAAGATCCCGGAAAGTCCCCTCATCCTGCCCTCTGTTACCATCCGGGGCATCTGCGCCGTCCTCGATCAGATGGGGATCGAAGTGGAGGAGAGAGACATGACCTATGGGGAGCTGATCCAGAGATCGGAGAAGAACCAGATCGTGGCCATCTGCAGCGTGGGGACCGCAGGCATCATGAACAGGGCCCAGAAGCTGCTGCTGGTGGACGAGGAGGATCGCGTCATCGGGACCCAGCAGGCGGATGAATCCCACCCGCTGTACCTGACCCTGGGTGAGGCCCGTTCCTATCTCTGGCGGATCTACCAGGACAAAGTCCCTGTCCCAGAAGGGCTGAGATTGACAAGGATCGAGATCTAGACACGGCCGCACGCCTGCATCCCCACCGAATTCGGGCTGGATCCTGACCCTGCTACTTTTTTTTGGTCTCGAAGGTGCCTTCCGCTCCTGACTGGGAGAAGGTGCCGGATAGGGTAGTGCCTTCCGCATCCAGCTCGCCGTTGAAGGTCGGTTCGCCAGGGACTCCGGGGTGGTCGATCATGAAAGAGATCTTCTTTCCTTCGATCTTGAACTCGGCCAGGGGGATGTCTTCGGCCATCTGGGATGGGACGTCAACGTTTCCGGTCAACCCTTCGCCCTCTAGCGCGAATTCCAGGACGATCTCGATATACTCTCCGGCGACATCGAGGGCCCCTTCCCATATGCCGACAAAGGGCTTTGCGTCCTGCGCGAGTAGGGTGCCAGGTGCCGCCAGGCTGATAACCAGGGCCAGGCCCATCAGGGTGATTAATGATTTCTTCATGGTGTCTCCTCTCCTTAATATTGGCAATGTTCAAATCCTATACCCTGTGTATACGAAATATATTCGATTTTGTTCTCTACGAAAGGATATTGGACCAAAGGCCAATTGACAGAGGGATTCCCGCCTATATGAAACTGCCTCACTTGAGGGAGAAAGTCTGGTCACTCTCCAGGTAGCTCAGCACCAGGTTGACCATGGACTCCACGCCCACGGGGATGGAGCCCTCGTCCGGGCAGAAATACGGGCTGTGGGCGGGAAAGGAAGTCGCCTTGTTCTTGAGGTCGGTGATGCCCAGGAAGTAGAAGAAGGCCGGGATCTCCTGGCTGTAATAGGCGAAGTCCTCGGATCCCATGACCGGCGGCATCTCCAAAATCCTGCGTTCCCCCATGAGGGACCTCAGAACCCCTACGGACCAGCTGGTGAGTCCCGGCTCGTTGTAGGTGACTGGGGCTCCTGGCCGGATGTCCAGCGTGTATTCGGCCCCGTTGGCCTCGCACACGCCCTTGATAACCCGGTCCATGAGCCTGTGCACTCGGTTACGGATAGCCTTCTCGTGGGTACGGATGGTGCCTGTCATCTTGATCTCTTCGGGGATGATGTTAAAGGCCGTTCCCCCATGGATGGTGGAGACCGAGAGCACGAAGGGCGTGCGGGTGTCGGTCATCCGGGAGCGGATGTTCTGCAGGGCCAGGACCACCTGGGACGCGGTGACCACGGAGTCTACCCCTCCCCAGGGCATGGAGGCGTGTACTCCCTTGCCCTGGATCACGATCTCGAAGCTGTCGTTGGAGGCGAGCGCCCCGCCCGACACGTAGGAGATCATGCCCACGGGCAGGCCGCTCCCCACGTGCAGGCCGAAGATGACCTCTGGCGCCGGGTTCTTGAGCACTCCTTCTTTTATCATGAGGCCGGCACCGCCGGATTCTCCAGCTGGAGAGCCCTCTTCCGCCGGCTGGAACATGAACTTCACCGTGCCGTCGAACTGGTCCTTCATTCCGGCCAGCACCATGGCCGTACCCAGCGCCACGGTGGTGTGGATGTCATGACCGCAGGCGTGCATGACGCCATCCACTTTTGATTTGAAAGGCACGTCCGCCTTCTCCAGGATGGGAAGGGCGTCCATGTCTGCGCGTACAGCCACGACCCGGCCGGGCTTCTTGCCTTCGAGGATGCCGATCACACCCGTGTGCGCCACCTTTTCGGTCACATCGAATCCCAGGGCCTTTAGCCGTTCCGCTACCAGGGCCGCGGTCTTGAATTCACGGTTGCCCCTTTCCGGATTCTCGTGGATGTGCCGGCGGACCTCGATGAGCTCCGGCGTGATCTTCTCGATCGCATTCCGGATCTGCGCCTCATCGTCGCCTTTGGCCTGGGAGAAGGCGAAACCGGCCGTTACAAGCAGCATGACTATGACATATTTTTTCATTTTGTCTCCTCTAGGTAGTTGGGGTTGGATTTGATTCTCCGTCCGCCAAACTCACTTCAATCGATTGTACTTTGAATAGAGCTAAAAATGAAGGCCCTCGGCCCTTTGTTTCGTGATTGACCTTTTTTACGTGTCCTGATACCATTCTGAGCACCATATGGGGTGAGATCACACATGAACTGTCCACGGTGTCAGTACCAGAATCCTGCGGATACCCGTTTCTGCGGGCAATGCGGGGCTTCCATGGACCCGGAACAGTCTCCCACCGTGACCTGGCAGGCGCCCACTTTCCGACTTTCGCGTGGCAGCGTGTTCGCCTCCCGCTACGAGGTGATCGAAGAGATCGGCCAGGGAGGCATGGGGACGGTCTACAAGGTTTTTGATCAGAAGGTCAAGGAAAAGATCGCCATCAAGATGATCAAGCCGGCCGTCGCCTTCGACCAGAGCATCCTGGAGCGCTTCAACAACGAGGTCAAGATCGTCCGCAAGATCGTTCACAAGAACGTCTGCCGCATGTACGACCTCAGCGAATCCGAGGGCATGCATTTCATCACCATGGAGTACGTTTCCGGGGAGGACCTGAGCGGCCTGATCAAGCGCATCGGCCAGCTGAGCAACAAAAAGGCCGTGTTCATCACCAAGCAGATCTGCGAGGGCCTGGCCGAGGCTCATTCACTGGGCATCATCCACAGGGACCTGAAGCCCCAGAATGTGATGCTGGACAAGCACGGTGATGTCCGCATCATGGATTTCGGGATCGCTCGGTCTCTTTTTACCAAGGGGCTGACCGAGACGGGCATGCTCATCGGGACGCCGGAGTACATGTCCCCCGAGCAGGTCGAGGGCATCGTGGTCGACGCGAGGTCCGACATCTACTCCATGGGAGTCATCCTCTACGAGATGCTCACGGGGCTGGTCCCCTTTGAGGGGAACACGCCTATGAGCGTCGCCCTCAAGCACAAGACTGACATGCCCGCGAACCCTCGCACCTTCAATGCCTCCATCCCGGAGAGCCTGAACCGCCTGATTTTAAAGTGTCTGGAGAAAGACCCGGACAAACGTTTCCAGTCGGCCCGGGAGGTCATCGAAGCTCTGGACCAGCTGGATGTGGGGACGCATTCAGCCGTCCGTACGGGCGTGCGGGAGCGGCCCCCCACGCGAAAGGACACGGTCCGGAAGCCGGGTTCGAAAAAAATCCTGGTCCCGGTGCTTGGCCTCATCGGACTTGCCGCCGCCGCAATCCTCTTGTGGCAGTTTGTGTTCAAGGCCCAGCCTGAAAAACCGGCTTCGCAGCCATCGCCCCCTTCCGTAGAGGAGCGGCTCTCCCAGGCCAACTATCTCAGGGAGGCGGGACAGCTGGGGGAGGCCCTGGGCGGCCTCAAGACCATCCTGGAACAGGAGCCAGGGCACTTTGAGGCCCTCCTTCTTCAGACCGAGATCCGTTCCGAGCAGGGCGAGATAGACAACGCGATCTCAGCCTATAACAGCCTGATCGCCCTGGATGAGGGGGATCCCCGGCCCCACCTTGGGTTAGGGGAGATATTCGTGCGCAAAGGAGACCTGGAGGCGGCAGTCGCTCATTTCCGGGATTATATCGAGAGGGCTCCTCCGGGGCCGGATGTGTCACGGATCGAAGCGAAGATAGGAGACCTGGAGCAGCTTTTGAGACCGGAATCCGAGGCCAGGCCAGCGGAAAAAAAGTTGGTACCGGAATCCAAGCGTGAAACCCGGTCTGAACGGATCCAGAGGGATCTATCTCTGGCCAGGCAGGAATTCGAGTCCGGCCGCTATGCGGAATCTCTCAAGCGGCTCGACTGGATCCTGAGTCAGGATGCCCGGAATTCCGCGGCCTTGGATCTCCGGACGCTCAATCAGGCCGCTCTGGATGATCGCTCCATCAAGGCTCTGGTCGGCCGCTATGTTCAGTCACTCAACGAGAACCGGCTGGTCGACTTCTACAGGGAACATGGGACGCCGCAGTTTTTCTCAGGCATCCAGCGGGATGCTGAGCTCATAACCGGCCAATACGCATCCTTCAAGTCTCAGGCAGATCAGGTTGTCACCTCTGATATGCAGGGATCGACGGCACAGGTTTCCTTCTTTCACACGATCGTGGGCGTCTCCAAGGAGGACGGATCGGAGCAGGTGATCTTCGAGGGGCACTATGTGTGGACCCTAGAGAAGGCTGCCGTGGATTGGAAGATCTCTGCTCTGCGGATCCGGTAAGCCTCTTGGGTTGTACACGCCTCTCTTCAAGATCCAGAGTGGGATCAAGTTCTCTTTTTGAGTGAGGAAGGGTCCTGCGGCTCAGCCATGCTTCCTGAGAATCCCCCAAACGCCCAACACGACTGTGCCAACCGCCGCAATCTGGATGAGATGCAGGTGGTTGCCGAACACAGCGGCCGAACACAGCGCCGGATAGAGGATGGCTGCCGTGTACTGGACCGGACCCACGGACAGCATGCTCCCCATCTTGTAGGATGCCTGGAGGGCGAGGAATGAACCCAAGGAAAGGACCAGATACAGGTATAGATAGGGTGATGCAAAATAAGCGGCGATCCGGAATCCGTGAGATACCACCAGGATCTTCATGGTCACGATGATCAGCCCTGCCGACAGGCCCGAGACACAGGCGAAGAGCAGGCCCCGGATCCTTCGGGACAGGGACGGCATGCTCGCCGGGAGGACGAGCAGGAAGGGGAGGGCTAGGGCCGCGACCAGTGGGACGAACCGGACCACATCCAGGGCGGCTCCCGGTCGCTCGAAGATGTTGAGCACGGCGATGGCCGCCACGATCAGCAGAGTGAAGGCGATGTCTGAGCCGAGGAGGCGTTCCTTGAGGAGGGCCTGCGAGAGGAACACCAGGACAATGACGCCCCAACCTGCCATAGCCGAGACGATGTGTGGCTCGAGCTGCTTCAGAGCGGCCGCGTTCGGGACGATATAGAGATTCATCAGCAGGAATCCCGAGATCCAGATGCCCAGGTTCCGGTAAAAGCTCCCGTCTTTTTTTCCTTTGTATCCGATCCATGCGACCCCCTTCTTCTGGAGGACATAGCCGAAGGAGAGGAGGGTGTAAGCCAAGGCCGTCAGACAGAAGCTGAGCCAGGTCGTCATGGGGCCATTATACATTCCCCGCGCTCGCAGTGCCACCGCGATGTATTGACGGTGGGGTGGGATTCTGATGTATAATCAGGACTGACTTGGGGAGGAGGCCCATCCCACAATGGAAAGCAAACAGCTCCGCCGGACCGTGTTGGTTATATCGGTTGCTATCATCACCCTGATCTTTTTTATGATGATCCGGGGATTCCTCATGGCCATCCTGATGGCCGGGATTACTTCGGCCCTGGCCACTCCACTCTACCGGAGGTTCGAGCGCTGGTATCGAGGGCGCAGGGGGCTGGCTTCTATATCGACCCTGCTGGTCATCGTACTCCTGATCATCCTCCCGTTGGGGGGACTGCTGGGGATCGTTGCCGCACAGGCGTTTAAGGTCGGCCAATCCGTTACACCCTGGATCCAGCAGCAGCTGGCCGATCCTTCGGGCCTTGCCGGCGTGTTGGAGAAGCTCCCCTTTTACGAACAGCTCGCACCCTACCAGCAGGAGATCCTGACACGGGTTGGTGAACTGGTCGCCTCAGTCAGCCAGTTCCTGATCAGCGGCCTCTCCTCGGCCACGGTCATGACCGTAAATTTCCTGCTGCAGTTCTTCATCTTCCTCTACACCCTATTCTTTTTCCTCATGGATGGCGACAAGATCCTGGACAAAATCATGTACTACCTCCCCATGGAAGACCAGGACGAACGCCGAATGTTGGACAAATTCACATCAGTCACGCGAGCCACCCTGAAGGGTACGGCGGTGATCGGTGTCCTCCAGGGAGGACTGGCCGGGCTGGCGTTTGTCGTGGTGGGCATCCCCAGCGCCGTGTTCTGGGGAACCATCATGGTGGTGCTGTCCATCATTCCCGGCATCGGATCCGGCCTGGTGTGGGCCCCGGCTGCCATCATCCTGGCCGCTACCGGGCACACGGGTGAGGCCATCGGCCTGGCCGTTTTCTGCGGCCTGGTTGTGGGGAGCCTCGACAACATCCTCCGGCCCCGGCTGGTAGGCAAGGACACTCAGATGCCCGAGCTCCTGATCTTTTTCGGCACCCTGGGCGGCCTGGTGTTCTTCGGCGTGCTGGGTGTCATCATCGGCCCCATTGTCGCGGCCCTGTTCGTGACCATCTGGGAGATCTATGGCGAGGCCTTCAAGGATGTCCTGCCTGAGGTCCATCGTCAGGATGAGGCTGCGGTGGCGCCCGAGACCTCGACAGCCGAAGAGGCTCATCCCGAGCTGCTGCCAGATGATGTGACTTCCGAAGACCTATGATCTTACGGGTTAAGAATCCGTAGACTCAACATCTCTCTCCCCGCGCCCTTCGCACCCGATTCCCGATGGGTTTGAAGTTGCTCTTTAAATGTGTGAGGATAAAAGCCGGCGCCGCCCAGTCAGCGAAAAACTGGGCCCAGTTCCGAGGCCCCCAGGGCTCCGGAATCGCTGCTGACGGCCCGGCCCTTCCCGCGGAGTTTAATGATCAGAAAAACCTGATCTGGAAAACAGAGATCGGCAAGGGAAATTCCTCTCCCTGCATCTGGGGAAACAGGTTATTCTTAACGGCATTTGAGGGAAAAACGCTGCAAGTCCTCTGTCTGGATAAGGAAACAGGGAAGCAGATCTGGGAGAGGCGCCTCCCTGCGCCTCCGGTCAACATGTACGGCACCGCCTCATCTCCCATCTTGGCTGGCGGCCGGCTGGTCTTTTTTGTGGATATGCGGAAGGACTCATGGATCGAAGCGGCGGATCCGAAGACGGGAGAGACGATCTGGAAAACGGACCGGGAGGGATTCACGGGAAGTTGGTCTACGCCTCTCCACTGGAAGAACGGCGGCGTAGATGAGATCGTGATCTACGGCATCTGGTGGATGAAGGGCTACGACCTGAAGGACGGTACCGAGAGGTGGTCGCTTCCCGGTTTGACGGATGAGCCCTGCATCACTCCAGTCATTGGAGGCGGACTGATCTACCTGACCTCCTATAACATGAAGAACAATCCGGAAGTACTCGGCCTTCCGTATTTCAGCGATCTCCTGGATGAATACGATACGAACAAGGACGGACAGCTGAGTCGCGAGGAGATCAAAGATAACAAGAGTGTTCTGTCCCGCTATGACGCGGACGGGGAAGGGGACCATCCCCTGCGCGGATTCTTCCGGTACTTGGATGAGGACCGCAGCGGGAACATCACGGAAAAAGAATGGGCCAAGATGATCTCCTTCCTGGACAGCTTCGAGCAGGAAAACGCCCTGCTGGCCGTGCGGCCGGGAGCCTACGGCGGCACAGAGACCAAGGTGGAGTGGAGGCACAGCTACGGCGTGCCTGAGTGTCCTTCTCCCCTGCATTATGAGGACCTGGTTTACCTCGTAAAAAACGGGGGGATCATCTCCTGCCTGGAGGCCAAGACCGGGGTGCTCAAATATCAGCAGAAATTGGGGGCCGGCGGGCCCTTCTACTCCTCCCCCGTGGTGGGCGATGGTAAGATCTATGCCGCCTCTGCAAGAGGAGTGGTCGCAGTGTTTCTGGTCGGCGAGGAACTGAATGTGGTGGCCCGGAACAACCTGGGTGAACGCATCATGGCCACTCCCGCTATCGTGGGGGGCAGGATCTTCATCCGGACCGAAAAGAGCTTGTTTGCCTTTGGCCTGCAGGAGTAAAGGAGAAATCTTTCCTGATTCTAACTGCTCCTGGATCCTTGTTTATCGGACCTTAGTCTAATATGTGAACCAAGAGTCATGCCCGTTCTGCGGCCTTACCAAAGGCGCCCCAGAAGGGATCGACCCTGGGATGCTCCAAGGAATGGGATTTTCCCTGTTCCGAATATGTCATTCCCTCTGATTCGGGCACGATCTCGCCCACGATGCTGGTGGGGATGCCCTTGTCTTCCAGCCTCCGGATGACCTCCTCGGCCTTGTGAGGCCGGCAGGTCAGAACCAGAGTGCCCTCGCTGATCGAAGAATAGGGATCGATCTCGAAGAGGCGGCAGACCTTGTCCACGATTGGGTTCACGATGATGGCATCCTTGTCGATGGCCATGCCGACCTTGGAGGCCTGGGCGATCTCGAACAGCCCGCCCCAGACGCCGCATTCTGTGGCGTCGTGCATGGCCGTGATGCCCTTGTCGCGCACTCCCACCTCCACGGCGGTCAGGGCGTCTTCCACCACCGACATCTGCCAGAATATCTCCTCGGCCTCCTTGGCCACATCCGGTCCGTAGGCTTCGGCGACCTTGCCGGGAAAGGTGACGGCAAAGAGCCCGGCCGCCTCGATCGCCACGCCCTTGGTGATGATGATCTTGTCTCCCAATCGGGCCATGTTCGGAGTCACATACTTGTTCTTGGGCCCGATGCAGATCACGGTGGCCCCTCCGACCATGGGGTACTGGCAGCCCTCGTAGCGGCCGGTGTGTCCCGAAATGACGGCCATGCCCAGTTTCTCACACTCCCGGTGCATGACAGACCACATGACGTCAAAATCATCCCGGGTGATCCCCAGCGGGAGGTTCAGGTCGAAGGTGATGTAGTCCGGGGCCAGGCCCGAGGTCACCGCATCTGATGCCAATATGTGGACGGCGAACCAGGCCGACCGCTCCCAGCCATAAGGCGGCACGATGAAGATCGGATCCGTGGTCGTGACCATGACCCGGTTGTTGCCGATGTCCACGACACCGACGTCCACGCCATGCTGGGGGCCGACCAATACCTCTGGGCGCTTCCTGCCCAGCTGCGGCAGGATGACCTCATCAAAGATCTCCGGGGAGATCTTGCCTATATCCGGGAGTTCTGTCTTCATGTTTTCCTCCGTTCTGTCTCACCTGATGAACTCATGGAATATTTCCGAATCATTCAGGTGATATATTTTTTCTTGTAAGCCATTCCATCCGATTGGAAACAGGAGGTTTTGCACTCGGCGGGACCACCGTTTCCCTACGCTGGCATGACCCAGATCAGGTTCCGAGGGTGTGATCTCAGCCCCTCTAGAGGGACACCCCTAACCGCCTCTACTATAGTCAAAGACTATTTCAATTTCAACCTGGATAGGCTCTTGCGATTCTTAGCCGTCGGATTTTCTTGCTGAAGGCATGGCTGCTGGGCTATTCGGTCCAAGCGCATGGGGAGGTTGGGTGGGTACCATACCACAATTCTCTTCGCGGTCAAATCCTTTTTCATACAGGACCTAACCCGGATTTGACCCGGGAAACCATGTGGATTATGATGCTCCCAAAGGAGGACCCATGATCTCGAGAAGACAATTCATGCAGTCGGCGGCCGTGGCCGGTTTGGCGATCGGCCTGAATGGAAAATGTGCACCGGGAAAGGAAGAAATTCCTGTCCCTCTTCCCTCAGGAGAGGGTGCCCAGTTCTGGAGAGCGCTCCGGGCCCAGTTCCCCATGCCTGCGGACGAGGCCTACTGCAACACGGGGACCATCGGCGCACCTCCCACACGCGTGTTGAACCGGATGATCGACCACATGCGCAAACATGCCGCAGAGATCGCCCACTGCGACTGGAGCGACGGGGGGATCGATCTGCTTTCGGGCTATTTCCCCTATGTCGAGCTTCGCGAGAAGATCGGCCGCCTGATCAATGCCCAATACAAGGAGATCGCGCTCACCCAGAACGCCACCATGGGCATGAACTTCCTCGCCAACGGCCTGGACCTGCCCAAAGGCGCCGAGATCATCACCACCGACAAGGAACACTCCGGAGGCCGCAGCGGCTGGCAGCTGCGCGCCAAGCGCTATGGGACGACGTGGAGACAGGTGCCGATCACTGTGCCGGTCGAGGCCCCTGAACAGATCGTCGACGCCTTTAAGCAGGCCATCGGTCCCCAGACACGTGTGCTGTCGCTGCCGCACATCACCTCGGGGACCGGAACCATCCTGCCTGTAAAGGAGATCTGCCAACACGCGGCCGAGAAGGGCCTCTTCACGATCGTGGACGGGGCCCAGGCAGTGGGGCAAATCCCGGTGGATGTCAAGGAAATCGGCTGCGATGCCTACTATGCCAGCCCGCACAAGTGGCTTCTGGCCCCGGCAGGGAGCGGGATGCTCTACATCCGTGAGGGGCGGATCGACGAGGTCTGGACCACCTTGGCATCCGGCCAGTGGGACAATCATGAGGACAACGGCTTCCGTCTCACTCAGAGGGGCACGGGAAATGCCGCTCTGCTGGCCGGGCTCGACGAGGCCCTGGACTTCCACTTTGCAGTGGGTCCCGAACGCATATATCCCCGCATCAAGGAACTGGGAGACTCCCTCCGCGCCGGCCTGGCCGCCATCCCCGGGACATCGATCCTCACCTCTCTGCATCCCTCAATGAGCTCCGGGTTGACCACCTTCAACGTGGCCGATATGGACGGCAAGGTCCTCCAGGACACTCTCTGGGAGAAAGGCCGGCTTCAGCCCCGGTCCCAGGGGAAGAGGGGCGTGCGTTTCAGCACTCACGTCTACAACAGCCCGGCCGAGATCGAAAAGGCCCTGGCCATAGTGGCGGAACTGGCCGAAAACAGCTGAGTGCCCGGCTTGTCGGGCCGGGATTTGACAAGCGCCCTCCTCGAACCTATATTTGGGTTGGGGAGAAAAGACGGCGGTTCCATCCACGTATTTTCATTTTGCGTACGCGTAGACGAGTGTACTTCTCTGTTTAAAATCTTTTGATTTGAGGAGGAAAGACTATGCCATTCTCGGGGAAAGATTTCTTAAGAATCAGGATGTGGGGTGGAGCTCTCCTGGTGCTGCTCCTGGTGTGTACCCAATGCGCCAGACAAACCGAGGTCCCGATCACTTCCAGTTCGGGTGATGCCCGGGGGCTCTTTGCCGAGGCCCGGATCGCTGGGGAGAACCTCCATCTCGACGAGGCCATGGCCAAGCTGAGCGAGGCCATCGAGCTAGACCCGGAGTTTGCCCTGGCCTACCTCTATCGGGCCCGCTTCACGAACGATCCCGCAAGCCTGCAGCGCGACCTGCAGCGCGCGGTAGAGCTTTCCGAGGAGGTGTCTGCAGGCGAGCAGATGATCATCAAGGCTTATGATGCCTATTATGGCCGGAACGATCCGGACCGGGCCGTGGAGTTCTATACGCTGCTCGTGAAGATGTTTCCCAATGACAAACGCACCCACTTCCGCCTGGGGGTCTTCTACCGCATCCTGGGCATGAACGAGGATGCCATCGCACAGCAGAAACAGGCCCTGGCAATCGATGAAAACTTTGCGCCATCCTATCTGGAGCTGGGCTATATCGATCTCTATGCCGAGAACTACAGCGAGGCGGAAGAATCCTTCCAGAATTGCATCCGCCTCATTCCGGACCAGCCCAATCCCTATGACTCCATGGGGGATCTGTATTCCCGGATGGGGAAGTTCGAGGAGGCCATCGCCTTCTATCAACAGGCCCTGGAAAAGAACCCGAATTTCTCGGATTCGCAGCGCAAGATCGGGACCAACCTGGTTTTCCTGGGCCGCTATGAGGAGGGCCGGGAGGCGGTCCGGAAGGCCATCGAGATGGAGCCCTTGATGGAGGGCAAGATCCAGGCCATGGGGATGCTGTGCCGCTCCTACATGTATGAGTGTCTGCATGAGGAAGCCCTGGCCGAGGCGGACAAGATCATCAAGATCGCCGGCGACAACAACCTGATGAGCCAGGCCGCCCTCTTCGAGCTGGCCAAGGCGGCCATCCACGCGGAGATCCGGGATTATGACGAGGCCGAGCAGTCGCTGCGGGAGGCCCGCTCCATCCTGGAGACGGCCGAGATCCCGACGTTCTACCAGGAAAGCTATTCCGATATGGTCTACTTCTGGGAGGCGGCCGTAGCCGCTCGGCAGAAGGATATCTCGGGGGCTCTTGCCATCGCAGCTCGATACATGAACACTCTGAGGGAGAGCCAGAACCCGGAGAGGATGCGCTACCACATGGGCCTGCTCGGGTATATCGAGCTGGAGAGGGAGTTCCCCGATATCGCGGTCGAATACTTCCGGCAGGCCGACATCCAGGAGCCCCTGTTCATGTACTATGCGGCGATTGCTGAAAACGCGGGCGGCAGCCGTGCCAGGGCCACGCGGCTTTTCCGCAGGCTTGCGTCCTGGAACACGGACAGCCTCTGGTACGCCTACATCTGCAAAAAGGCCCTGACACGCCAGGAATAGGCCCGGCGACAAATACGGTTGGGTCGCCTGGGGCACCACCCTGCCCACAACCTCTTTGTATTCCAGCGAGGTCCCGAAGGAACCACACATTTCTTGGCCAGATCAAGTAACTTTTTTCCGCGGATTCCGTTTATATAGATGATATGTTCCTAGTTAATAGAAAGAAATCAGCAGCGGAGTCCCTATGAAGCTTATCACCCGCAAGGAAGAACTGGTCCTGCTGTCTATCCTGAACCTCGAAGACAAGGCCTATCTCATCGCCATCCAGGAGCACCTCGCTGAGGTGACTGAGGCGGATGTTTCTCTGACCTCGGTCCACCTCCCCCTTTCCCGCCTGGAAAAAGGCGGTCTGATCGAATCGCATCTTGGGAATGCCACGGCGGTACGCGGGGGGCGGCGCAAGAAGATATACTCCCTGACAAATGAGGGGCTGGAAGCCCTCCAGGCCTACAAGCGAGTCAGCGACGACCTCTGGGACGGATTGATCGGAGATCCAACCTGAATGAGGATGATTTGAGAAATTTTAACCGCCCTCCTGCTTTCCTGGCCTTCCTGCTGAGCCAGATCAACACCGACTGGGATAAGGAGTCCCTGGTTGGCGATTTCGAGGAGACCTTCCGGTGGAAGGCTCGGCAGGGCAGCGGCCTGCGGGCACTCCTCTGGTACTCCTGGCATATCCTCAAGCTGGTGCCTGCATTCATTTATTATTCCATCTATGGGAGCGTTATCATGGTCAGAAATTATTTCAAGATCGCCCTCAGGATCATCAAGAAGCACAAGGGATATTCGTTCATCAACATCCTGGGACTGGGCATCGGCATGGCCGTGTGTGTCCTGATCCTGCTGTTTGTGCGGTATGAGCTGAGCTTCGATACCTATCATGAGAATTCCGAGCGCATCTACCGCCTGGAACGGCGCTGGCTCGCGGCCGATGGATCCGAGCGCAGCGGCTTCGGAACGCTGGCGCCCGGCTTCACGCCGCACCTGGAGGAGCAGTTCTCTGAGATGGAACACATCGCACGCGTGCTCGATGCCGGGAACACGCGCGTCATCTATGAGGATAAACGTTTCATCGAAGACCGCCTCTTCTTTGTGGAGGATGACTTCTTCGAGATATTCAGTGTCGCCTTTGTTCGGGGCGATCCATCAAACGCGCTCACGGAGCCTTTCAGCCTGGTCCTGACGGAATCCGCCGTACGCAAATTTTTTGGGAGTGCGGACCCGATGGGGCAGCAGCTGAAAGTCCGAGACGATTCCCTCTATCAGGTCACCGGCGTCATCGAGGATCCCCCCTCCAACACCCATTTCCACTACGACATCCTCGCTTCCTACATAAGTTTGAAGGGGGTCTATGTGAGGAAAGGGGACGACTATTTTCTTGGGACACAGAACTTCAGCGACAACGTCACCTACACCTACATGCGCCTGGCGGCCGCTGCGGATGTTGAATCCGTCCAGGCCCGCATCCCCGAGTTCATCGATAGGACCCTTGGGACCAGGGAGGATGCGGATGGCAATGTTATCCGCTCCAGCCAGAGCAACACGATCGCCATACGGCCTGTAAAGGATATCCACCTCTACGCCCACACGTCGGGCGAGCTGGAGCCCAACTTCGACATGAAGTATGTGCGGCTCTTCACCCTGGTGGCCATATTTGTCCTGATCATCGCCTGCATCAATTTCATGAATCTCTCCACAGCCCGTGCCACCCAGAGGGCCAAAGAGGTGGGCCTGCGCAAGGTGGTCGGTGCCAACCGCCGCATCCTTACCTCACAATTTCTGGGGGAATCGGTCTTTTTCTCCTTCCTCGCTCTCTTTCTGGCACTGGTGTTCGTGCTGGTGGTTCTGCCGTTTTTCAACAGCTTCACGGGCAGAGACATGAGCATCTCCTACCTTCTCAATCCAGGTGGGATCCTGATCCTGATCAGTGTCTTCCTGGTAACCGGAGTGCTGGCCGGCCTGTATCCGGCGGTCTACCTCTCCGCCTTCAAATCCGCTTCCATCCTGCGGGGAGAGCTAACGATGGGAACCAGGGGGGCGCTGCTGCGGAAGGGCCTGGTCGTGTTCCAGTTTGCAATCTCCATCTGCCTGATCATCTCGGTAGCTGTGGTCTATCGCCAGATGAACTATTTGATGAAAGCCGACCTCGGCTTCGACCGCGAAAACATCGTCATGCTGCCTGCGGACCAGGTGATCATAGAGCGCTGGGACGACATGCGGCAGGGCCTGCTGTCCAGCCCCCACATCCTGGAGGCTGCCCTCTCAAAGCGGGCCCCCACAGGGAGGCTGAACGATGCCCCCGGATTCTGGGTGGAGCTCAACGGCGAGGTCCAGAGGAATCCCTTCAGCATGCCCCACAACCGGGTTTCCCACGGCTTCTTCCGGACATTCAATATCCGGATCGTGGCCGGCCGGGATTTTTCGCGGGAGTATGCTACCGATCCCAGTGAGGCCGTGATCATCAATGAGACGGCCGTCCGCCGCTTGGGCCTCGAGAGCCCGCAGGAAGCTGTGGGGCTGCGCATTGGGACCTTCGCTCCCTCGATAAAGGGCCATGTGATCGGTGTTGCTGCGGATTTCAACTATGAATCCCTCCACAACGAGATCCGCCCCATCATCACCTACATCCGTCCCGACCAGGCCAACACGGCCTCCCTCCGGATCGCGCCGGGCCGCACCCAGGAGGCCATCGCTCATGCCAAGGGCACCTGGGCACGGTTCAATCCCGAGTCGCCCCTCCAGTACGATTTCCTGTTCGACCGCATCGCGGCCCTCTACCGGAACGAGGCCCGCATGATGCAGATGTTCGGCTATTTCAGCCTCTTTGCGATCTTCATCTCCTGCCTCGGGCTCTTCGGCCTGGCTTCCTTCACGGCATCCCGCCGCACCAAGGAGATCGGCGTGCGCAAGGTCTTGGGGGCCTCCCTCTCCAACATCGTCTACCTGCTTTCACGGGAATTCACCAAGTGGGTCCTGGTGGCCAACCTCATCGCCTGGCCAGTGGCCTATTTCGCCATGAACGCCTGGCTCAAGAACTTCGCCTACAAGGTCCATCCCCACTGGCTGGAATTCGTGCTCGCCGGCATCGTGACCTTCGTGATCGCCCTCCTCACGGTGAGCTTCCAGTCCTTCAAAGCGGCTACCTGCGATCCTGTCAAGTCCATCCGTTATGAATAGTCCGCTGTATTGACTTCGCCTTGATTTTTGCATAGGGTTTGTTCGAATACGGTATGGAGGGAGCGCCCTTGGTAGAAATCCACTTGGAAAAAACTCCCCGGCAGAGGATCTGTTCGGACATCTGGTGGCTGGTGCTGCTGCGTGGCATAGCGGCATTTTCGCTCGGCATACTGCTTCTCACTCGCACGCAGTCCACGATCCTCCTCCTGGCGCAGATCCTGGGCGCGTTTTTCGTGATCGACGGAGCCTTCATCCTGCTCGTTTCCTTGAGGGGGATGAAGTACTACCGGAGATGGGGAACGGGCCTCTTTGTCGGATTCCTCAGCATTCTCGCGGGGACCACCGCGTTGCTGCAGCCCGCAGTAGCAGCTCTTCTGACCGTGAACGTACTGGTCTATTTTCTGGCGTTTGCCGCATTCCTATGGGGGATCATGAGCATCCTCACAGGAGTGCGGCTGCGCAGGGATTTCGGGGGCGAACGCTCCATGGTCATGGGAGGGCTGTTGGCCATCGGACTGGGAGCGCTCCTCCTGGCCCGCCCCCGCATCACCGGCCTGGTCTTCGTCCTCTCTGCAGCCGCCTTTGCCGTGTTGTTGGGAGTGTTCCTGGTGATCCTGGCATTCAGCCTGAGAAAGATCTGCCGGACCTGATCGCCCGGTGGTCTTTCGGCATAATGGGGGGAAACACTATGAATACGGATAAAGAATTGGCCAGCCCCATGAAGATCGACCTGTCTGAAGAGCGAAGGCAGGATCTGCTCCAGGATCTGCATGGATTCTTCAGCGAAGAATTTGACGAGGTACTCAGCCCATACCGTGCACAGCGGTTGCTGGAATATTTTATCAAGGCCCTTGGGCCTCCCCTCTATAACCAGGCCATCGCCGATGCCAGGGCTTTCATTTCCCAGAAGCTGGATGACCTGGACGCAGAATTCTACTTTCCCGAAGAGAGCGAATGAGGGAACGCAGATGAAGGCGAGCGATGTCGACAAGTCCATCGCCGATTCCCTTGAGATGGAAACGGGCATGCTCCCATTTGTCCCGCGGCTCCTCAAGGGGATGTGGGCCCTGGGTTGTTCTCCGGAGCTGGTGGTGAAGCTCCTGCGGCCCCTGGGACTGAATCCTGACCAGGTCACACTCCTGGACCTGGGATGCGGCAAGGGCGCCGTTGCCGTGACCGTGGCCCATGCGCTGGGCTTTCGGGCCGTGGGGATCGATGCCTGTGAAGTGTTCCTGGAGGAAGCGAGTCAGAAGGCTGCGGAATGGGGCGTGTCCCATAGGTGCCGATTCGAGCTCAAGGACCTGCGCGAATATGTAAAGGAGGCCGCGGATTTCGATGTGGTGATCTTTGCGTCTCTGGGAGGGCTCCTGGGAGATTACAGAGAACTCGTGGGTAAGCTGAGGAAGACTGTCCGTCCAGGAGGGTATATCCTTATCGATGATGGATTCTTAAAGGGGGAGAGGTCTGTAGAACGTGCCGGATACGGTCACTATGTCCCGCATGATCAGACTCTGGATCAGCTCACTGCGCACGGAGATACCTTGGTAAAGGAAATGCTCACGATCGAGGAGAATACACAGATCAACCAGAATTACCTGGCCATCCTCAAGAATAATGCCAAGGCCCTCCTGAGGGACATGCCGGAAGTTAAAGAACGAGTCGAGGTGTACATAAGGGAACAAGAGACAGAGTGTGAGATCCTCGACAAACTCATCACGGGAGCCATCTGGCTGCTCCAGCGAGTCGAGGGATAGGTCACCGTGTCCAAAAGCCGGTGTACCCCAATATTTCTGGCGATCCTGTTCCTGGTGTCCCTCCTGACCGGCCAGCAGCAGTCTGTCGAAGAGTGGGAGAAACAGACCTTTACAAGGCAGCCCCCTGAAAAAGTGATGGATTCCGCCGGCATCAAACCGGGCATGACCATCGGTGAGGTCGGAGCGGGCCGCGGCCGATTCACCATGTTTCTGGCCCGGCGGGTCGGGAACTCGGGAAAGATCTTGGCCAATGATATCGACGCCGACAGCCTGGCCTATTTGCGTGAGCGGTGTCAGCGGGAGGGTATCCGAAACGTGGAGATCATTCTAGGGGAGTCCGATGACCCACATTTCCCCGCTGGTGCTCTGGATATGGTGTTTATGGTTTGGACCTATCATTTTTTTGATCAGCCGGTTGCCATGCTGAGGAAGCTGCTCCCGACCCTCAAGCCCGGCGGTACCGTGGTGCTGGTTGAGCCGGATCCAGTGCGAGGCCCCGGAGGAGAGGACCACGGGATCTCGCCGGAAAGGATGCGTCGAGAGGCGAAGCTGGCCGGCTTCGACGTCGTCCGCATCGAGGATTTTTTGCCCTGGGATCTCATTTTTATACTGAAAAAGAGCTACGCGTTGACATCGACGATGGCTTTGATGACTCCGTCCCGGTAGTCAGATACAGTTTCCAGGGCACCCTGCACTTCTTCAAGAGCAAACCTGTGCGTCGCTAAAAATGCGGCATCGATGGTTCCATCGGCCATGAGGTCCAGGGCCTTCTGTGTGCAGCCGTTCTGGCGCCGGATGTTCTGGATGCGGATCTCCTTGCGCCGCAGCGTATGGATGTCGAATGAAACCTTGTCCGCCTCGGGGATCCCCAGGATGAAGAGAGTCCCTCCCGGCCTCAGGATCTCGACGGCCTGGGTCAGGGCTGCAGGATCGCCGCAGCATTCGAAGACGGCATCCATCTCCTGTCCCTGACCCGAGATCTCGCCTACGATGTCTGTCCCGGTGGGATTGCCCACCCAGACAGCTCCTGTCTGAGAGGCGGCCTGGAGCCGTTCATTGATTTTGTCTGTGGCATAGATGACGGTTCCTGCACGCACTGCCTGCGCAGCCAGCAGCACACTGAGCCCGATGGGACCAGCCCCCAGGATGCCGATGGCCCGGGACTTGGTGTCCCCTAAAAATCCAGCGGCATAGAGGCCAATGGCGAGCGGCTCGGCCAGGGGCCCATGCTGTAGGCTCAGGTTGTCGGGCAGCTTAAAACAGTTGCGCGCGGGCATCATGAGATATTCCGAGAGGCAGCCGGGGAGCTGACCCGGGCTTCCTAGGAACCGAAGGCTGCGACACGTGTGGGGGCGTCCAGACAGGCACTGATCGCACTCGCCGCAGGACACGGCGGGATCGACAGCCACCCTGTCTCCCGGTGCGAGGTCGCCGGCCAGCGGGCCGCACATCTCGATCGTGCCGCTGCACTCATGCCCGATGGTGAAGGGATATTCGATTGCCTGATCCCCGATGCGTCCGTGGCGAAAGTAGTGCCCATCGGAGCCGCAGATGCCGACTGCTCCGATCTTGAGCAGCACATCACGGTCATCGGGCAGCGAGGGGAGAGGGACCTCACGCACAACAGCAGCGCGGGGGCCGGTCAGCTGAGCGGCTCGCATGACTTCCATATCGTTCTAACCCTGGGCTGTTGATCCATTCTTCCTGGGAGATTGTCGGCCTTTTGGTCCCTGCCGTTTGGAGCAGGCTGGTTCCAGCCGCCAGGGCCTGCCCTCGCTGGGAAGCTTCATCCGTAGGGGCTCTCAGCGGGATAGGGATTCCCAACCGCGCGGGGGGTTGAGATGTCTTCGATCCCCAGCATCCGGAGTGCCGCGAAGAGGGCCTGGCCGGCATGTTTGAATGCGACGGCGGTGTGATGCGGGAAGCGTTTTCCTATGAGCACGTGCCGGTAGAAGCGCCCCATCTCCTTGATGCCGAACACGCCGATGCTGCCAAAGGAGCGGGGTGCGATGTCCAGCACACGGCCTTCGGCGATGTAGCCCTTGAGTTCGGTGTCGGCCGTGGACTGCAGCCGGAAGACCGTAACCTCCCCGGGCTTGATCCGGCCTTCCAGCGTGCCGCGGGTGATATCCGGATCCTTATCCGGTTCCATGAGCCGGTGCATGATGAGCTGGTGTTTCATCTCCGGAGCCACGAGGCAGGAGGAGGATGTGTTCCCGCAGTGGAAGCCCATGAACAGGTCATTGGGCTTGTACCCGTTGACAGCGTCTCCGGCTGCTTCGTACATGTCGTAGGGCACAGTGTTGTTGATGTCCAGGAGTGTGGCGGGCAGGAGTGTCGCACACGTGGCCATGTATTCGCTCAGCGCCCCGTAGATATCCACCTCACAGGCCACGGGCATGCCCCGAGTGGCGAGGCGGGAGTTGATGTAGCAGGGAACGAATCCGAAATATTCCTCGAAGGCCGGCCAGCACTTGTTGGCGAACACCCCATACTGAGAGGCCCCCAGGTGATCCTCCATGAACTTGAGGAGGGCTGCCTCATAGCGGGCCAGCTTGATCAAGAGGTCGGGGTACTGATTGCCGGTCCCCAATTCTGCGGCCATGTCCGCGGCAATGGCTTCGACCTCCGGGCCCTCTCCCGCCTTCTGGAACATGTCATAGAGGTCCAGCTCGCTGTTTTCCATGACCTCCACCCCCAGGTCGAAGAGCGGCCGGATGGGAGCGTTGCAGGCATAGAAGTCCTGGGGCCGCGGCCCGAAGGCGAAGACCTTGAGCGACCGGATCCCGTTGATCATGCGGGCCACAGGAACGAAATCTGAGATCCTCTCCGCCACCTCCTCAGCGGTGCCCACGGGGTATTCGGGGATATGAGGCCGCAGCTTCCTCAGCCCCACGTTGTAGGAGGTGTTGAGCAGCCCGCAGTAGGCGTCCCCCCGGCCCTGGATCAGGTCCTGCATGGATTCCTCGGCTGCGGCGGCCAGCATCACTGGCCCCCCGAACTTCTGGGCCAGGATCGAGGTCGGGCCCTCGGGCCCGAAGTTCCCCAAAAAGATGACCAGGGCGTCGACTGCGAGTTCCTCGATCTCTTTCAGGGCCTGGAGCGCGTCTCGTTCGTTCTCCACGACCGTGGGGACTAGGGCGAGTTTGAGTTTTTTGGCGGCACAGGCCTCCACCACTCGATCCCTGCGCGTGCGCGACAGCTCCACAGGGAAGCAGTCGCGGCTCACGGCCACGATGCCCAGCTTGATCTCCGGGATGTTGGTCATTGATTCTCTCCTATCTTCTGGCCGTAGTAGGCCTCGGGGCCATGCTTGCGCCGGTAGTGTTTGCGCAATAGGTACTCTGGGAAGGGGGGCACCTTGGGGTCCAGACGCAGGGCACCCCACGCCATCTTGGCGGATTTTTCCAGGGCCAGGCTGTTGACGACAGCCTGTTCCGGCGACCCGCCCCAGGCAAACGCCCCGTGTGCTGCCACCAGCACGGCCGGCATCTCCAGGGGGTCGAGGCCCTCGAACCGCTCTACGATCACCTTGCCGGTGTTTCCCTCGTAGTCGGCTCCCACTTCATCCTCCGTGATCAAACGAGTCAGGGGAACCGTTCCGTTGAAGTGATCCGCATGCGTGGTCCCCATGCATGGGAGCTCCCGATGTGCCTGGGCAAACATGCAGGCAAAATCGCTGTGGGTGTGCGCCACACCGGCGATCCCGGAAAAGGACCGGTAGAGCTCGAGGTGGGTGGGCGTGTCCGAGGAGGGATTGAGGCTTCCCTCCACAAGGTTCCCCTCCAGGTCGACCAGCACCATGGTGTCGGGGGCCAGCTGCTCGTAATCGACGCCGCTTGGCTTGATGGCCACGATCCCGCTCTCCCGGTCCAGCCCGCTGACATTTCCCCAGGTCAGCGCAACGAGCCCCAGGTCGACCAGGTCGCGGTTGGCCCTGAAGACACTCTCCCTCAGTTCTTCGAGTCTCATGCGTCCTTCCTCTGCCGTTCGCGGATGGTGATCAGGTCCTTCATGACGTGGGCCAGGGATCCCGACCACTCGGCCGTCCCGAATGCGTCGTGCAGCTCCCGGTACAGGCCGTACAGCTCATTATACACGGCATGGTTCTCCATGTCCGGCTCGAACACCTCACGGATCCCTGTCATGGCGGCCTGGGCCTCTTCCACGCTTGAATAACCGCTCCGTTCCTTACCAGCCGCTACCGCGCCGAAGATGGCGGCCCCCAGCGCGGGGGTCTGGTCGCTGCGCGAGACCTTCATGGGCCGACCCAGGATGTCGGCGTAGATCTGCATGAGGAAGGGGTTCTTGCTGGCGAGCCCGCCGCAGTTGACGATCTCCCGGACCTCTGCGCCGTATTCTGCGATGCGGTTCACGATCGTGAGGGCACCGAAGGCCGTGGCCTCGATGAGGGCGCGGTAGATCTCATGGGCCTCGGTGTGGAGCGTCTGCCCGAGCAGCAGCCCGCTCAGGCGCACGTCCACCAGGATTGTGCGGTTGCCGTTGTTCCAGTCCAGGGCCAGGAGCCCATGTTCTCCGGGTTTCTGTTGAGCGGCCGAAACCTCCAGGTTCTTGAACTTCTCGTCCGTGGTTGTCCCGTATTTCTCCGGGACCAGGTGGTTCACGAACCACAGGAAGATGTCGCCCACGGCCGACTGGCCCGCCTCGATGCCAAAGTATTCGGGCAGGACCGAGCCGTCTACGATCCCACACACACCCGGGATATCCGCCAGCCCCGCTTGCTTGGGCGAGACCAGAACGTCGCAGGTCGAGGTTCCCAAAATCTTGACCAGGACGCCCTCCTTGATCCCGGCGCCCACGCCGCCCATGTGTGCGTCGAAGGCGCCTACGGCCACGGCGATTCCGGGGTTCAGGCCGAGCCTGCCAGCCCATTCCTTGGAGAGACTCCCGGCCAGGCGGTCTGAGGGCACGGCCTCGTCAAAGAGACGGTCGCGCAGGTCGGCCAGGGCCGGATCGAGGTCGGCCAGGAACTCCTTGTCCGGAAGCCCGCCCCACTGGGCGCTGTACATGGCTTTGTGCCCGGCCGCACATACGGAGCGCCGGATCCGGTCGGGGCGTGTCTCGCCGGTCAGGACCGCGGGCAGATAGTCGCAGATCTCCACGAAGCTGTGGGCTGCCTCGAAGACCTCGGGAGCAACCCGTTTGCCGTGGAGGATCTTGCTCCAGAACCACTCCGACGAATATGTGCCTCCGATCTTGGCCAGATACTCGGGCCGGTTCTTCTGGGCCAGGGCCGTGATCTCGGCCGCTTCGGCATGGCTCGAATGGTCCTTCCACAGCCAGACCATGGCATCGAGGTTACCCGCAAACTCGGGCAGCAGTGCCAGAGGCGTGCCCTCTAAGTCTACAGGCATGGGGCTCGAGCCCGTGGTGTCGATGCCGATTCCGACCACGGCATCCGCGCCGAAGGAGGGATCTGCCTTTTCCGCCTCCTTTAGTGCTCCCCGGACAGACTCCTGCATTCCCGTCAGGTAGTCGGCAGGATTCTGGCGGGCCACGTTGGGGTCCCGTGGATCGAGCCAGATCCCCTCTTGACCCGTACGATAGTCGGACACGTGGCTGGCCAGTTCCCGGCCGTCAAGCAGATCGACGACCAGGGAGCGGCAGGAGTTGGTCCCAAAATCCAATCCAATGGCGTATCGTTTCATGTCACACCTATTTGTATTAATGGGGACAGGTCCAATTAATGTTTAGGCGCTGGCCGTCCCTTGAATCGGGCATGTTAATTGGACCTGTCCCCATTTCAATATTTCGCGAGGGCCAGGGGCGAGAAATAGATCATGACAACGGCGATGATCACGAGTATCGCCACAGACAGCACCACGTCCCGCGTGTTCCAGCTGGCCCGGGAAGACTGTTTATCTTCGTTTACCGTCGTGCCGTACGTGACCCCGCGGATCTTGTCTTCTGCGGGAGCCGCCGAGAACATGCTGACCACGACCATGAGTGCGATGCAGGTCAGGAATAGGTACACGCAGAAGTACAGAAAGTTGACGTCAGCGAAGGTGAAGAGCCATCCGCTCAGGTGCTCTTTGCTGAGCTCTGCGATGAGGCGCAGCATGCCGATGATGAAGCCGCCGAAGAGCGCGGCATTGGCTCCGCGGGCGTTGATCCGTTTCCAGAAGACGCCCAACAGGAACACGGCCGTGATGGGAGGCGCGAGGTAGGACTGGACGCTCTGCAGGTAGTGGTAGAGTTCACCCGAGATAAACTTCATGAGCGGGATCCAGAGGAGACCGGTCACCACCACCACCCCGGTCGCGATCCGGCCCACCCGCACGAGCTTCTTCTCCGGTGCGTCGGGGCGGATCTTTTTGTAGATGTCCATGGTGAAGAGAGTGGAACACGAGTTGAAGACCGCTGCCAGCGAGCTCATGAGCGCCGCCAACAGCCCGCCCACCACCAGCCCGCGCAGGCCTGTGGGCAGGAGCATCTTGACCAGAGTGGGAAATGCCTGGTCCGCGGCTTCCAGGTTGAGCTGCCCACTCTTGGCCAGGGCGTAGGCCGTGATCCCGGGGATGAAGAAGATCCAGAAGGGGAGCAGCTTGAGGAAGGCGGCGAAGATGGTGCCGCGCCGGGCCTGCTGCTCGTTGCGCGCGGCCAGCACCCGCTGCACGATGCATTGGTCCGTGCACCAGTACCAGATGCCCACGATGGGCGCCCCCAGCACCAGCCCCAGCCAGGGGAAATCGGGATCGCTGAGGGGCGGGAACAGGTTGAAATGGTCCGCGCCCGCTACAGCCACCAGGTTTTCCCAGCCGCCGATGGCCTTGAGCCCCATAAACAGGACCGTCACCGAGCCCAGTATCAGGATGAAGGCCTGGAGTGCTTCCGTGTAGACCACCGCCCGCAGGCCGCCCGCCACGGTGTAGAGCCCCGTGAGGATCACGGTGAAGAGGGCCCCTGTCCAGAAGTCGATCCCCATGAGGGTCTGAAACACGACCGCCCCCGCGTAGACCGTGACCGACACCTTGGTCAGCACGTAGGCCACGAGCGAGATGATGGACAAAAACCAGCGGGAGGTAGGGGAGTAGCGCCGCTCCAGGAACTCGGGCATGGTGAAGACCTTGGTCCGCATGTAGAAGGGCACAAACACCCAGCCCAGCAGCAGGACGCACCAGGCATGCAGCTCGTAATGCGCCATGGCCACGCCGTTCTTGGCGGCGGTCCCGGCGAGCCCCACGATGTGCTCGGAGCCGATGTTGGATGCGAACACAGAGGCCCCGATCACGAACCAGCCCACGTGGCGCCCGGCCAGGAAGTAATCCGTGGAGGATTCCTGCTTCTTGCGGATCACCCACCAGGCGATGCCCAGGATGACGGCGAAATAGAGTGCAAGTATGATCCAGTCCAGAGTTTGCAGTCCGTCCATTCTGTCTATCCCTCCACCCTCGTCTCTCGGATCGGCTTATTCTTATCGCATCCTTGCGCCCCTGTCAATCTGTTTGGGGACGGACCATGAAATCTTGTTGAAAACAAACAAATTACATGCTTAGAATGCCACTTTTTGGGCCTTAAACCGCTGGTTTTGATCCCAAAAACGTGCGTTTAAGCGATTGGACCGAGTGGATCAGGCCCGGTTTCACTCTTCTCCGGTTGCGTTTAGTGCTATTTCTTCTTCCACTTGGGCAGTGACCGGCCCGGTGTCCAGGGCGCACCTGCCGCCTCCATCTCCTCCTCCAGCTTGGGCAGGTCGATCTCGATCAGCTGGCGGAGTCTAGGCAGCAGGGCCTCGAATCCCTCTGCCGCAATGGTGAACCCACGCCGGTTGGTATCGGTAACCGGAACGGTGGAGCGGAGTTGCGTGTCCAACCGGCGCATCAACGAGGGTGAGCTCGGCTCGGACCTGCCTGCCCGGGTATAGTCTCCGTAGAGCTCTGTCATGAGGTCCGCCAGTCGTGTTTCGAGCTCTCGAGCGGTCTTCAGGAGGGCTGATCCCGCCCCAGGCGAGTCGAGGAGGGCCTTTTTCATGAACTGGAGGCGTCGATCCATCTCTTGAGCGGCGGATCCAACGCCGGCCATGGCGCGCTGCAGTTCACCCACCTCTCTCTGGTATTCCAGCAGCGCGGTTCGATCTTTTTCTTCCAGCTTGTTCAGCCCCAGGGATTTCATCGTGAATGCCTGAGGTTCGCTCAGCGGGATCACCTCGCCGTCGACGACCTTGGCCAGCTCGACCGTGAATTCGCCCGGCGCAGCCATGGGTCCGCGCGGCGGATCGGCCCAGGGCGGGAGCTGCCTCGCCTGCAGGCGTGTGGGGCTGAGGTCCGGGTAGCTGAGGTCCCAGGCGATCCGGTGGATCCCTTTCCCTAATGGACCAGTCAGGCGCCTCACGACCTGTCCGGAAGCGTCTTTCACCGTGAGCATGATGGCCGGCTTTTCCTCCTGCTCTTCCTGTTCCAATGCCTCCCAGCCCGGAAAGGCGATAGGCTCGCCTGCCTTGTCCAGCTCCTTTTCCTTCTTTTGACGCTGGGCCTTGGCGGTCATCAGGGATTCCTTGAGATAGTAGGTGAACACCGCACCGAATGGGGGGTTGGGGGCCAGGTAGATGCCGTCCCCCAGGAAGGACTTGCCCCTCAGGTTGAAGGGGCGCTTCTCGATGTAACGCAGCGCATCCTTCACAGGAAACAGCACCGCTTCACCGGACAGGGCTTCAGGCGTAGCGTGGCGGAGCGGTGAGTAATCATCCAGGATGAAGAATCCCCGACCGAATGAGGCCCCCACCAGATCCGACTCCCGCTCCTGGATCTCGAGGTCGCGGAAGGAGATGGGCGGCATACCACCCCTCAGCTTCACCCAGTGGTCGCCCTGGTCGAGTGTGAAATAGATCCCGAACTCCGCCCCGATAAACAGCAGCTCAGGCTTCACATGGTCCTGCGTGATGGCCCAGACGATGGTCTGCTCGGGCAGGTCTCCGTTCATCGAGGCCCAGCTCCGGCCCCGGTCCGTGCTCTTCAACAGGTAGGGCTTCAGGTCTCCGGTCTTGTGGTTGTCGAGCGCTGCGTAGACCGTGTCGGGATCGTGCTTCGAGGCCCGGATGTCGTTCACGAAATATCGGCCCGGCACACCCGCGATCCTCTCGATCCGCCGCCAGTTCTCTCCCGTGTCCTCGGTCACCTGGATCAGGCCGTCATCGGTCCCGGCATAGATCAGCCCCTCGTCCAGCGGCGACTCGGACAGCGAGGTGATGGTGCTGTACATGGACATGGCCCCATGGTCCCACAGGGCATCCACGCTCCAGGTCCTGCCCATGATGGGCTGTTCCAGCCGGAAGATGTTCCGGGTCAGGTCCGGGCTGATGCGCGTCCAGGAGTTCCCCCGGTCTTCACTCCTGTACACGTACTGCGCCGCAAAGTACAGCCGCGTGTGAGAGTGAGGGCTGATGATAATGGGGGCGTCCCAGTTGAACCGCTGCGCGTCTTCTCCCGGCTCGGGCTGGGGCCTGACGTTTACCAGCTCCCCGCTCCCCCGATCATACCTGTTGAGGTTGCCGTTCTGTGTCTCGGCATAGATGATGTCCGGGTCCTCGAGGTCGATGGCGGTGGCATATCCGTCGGCCCCTGTCGTCGTGTACCAGTCATGGTTGAAGATGCCGTTCTGGCTCAGTGTCCTCGAGGGACCGGCCTGGCTGCAGTTGTCCTGCGTCCCGCCGTGGATGTTGTAGAACGGCTCGTCGTTGTCCAGCGCCATCTTGTAGAACTGGGTCAGCGGCAGGTTTGCATAGTACAGCCAGGTGCCGCCCCTGTCATAGGTGGAATACAGGCCCCCATCGGATCCGACCAGCAGGAACTCGGGATCGTCCGGATCAAAGGCCAGCGCATGGTTGTCGGAGTGTTTGGTGGCCTCGCCAACGGGCTGAAAGGTGCGGCCGCCGTCCTGAGTGACGTGCAGCCAGACGTCCATCTGATACACCCGGTCAAATACACTGGGATCGGCGAAGATCTCTTGATAGTAGTGCGGCCCGGTGCCTCCGCTCGTGTAGGCGGACCGCTTGCTCCAACTCTCTCCCCGGTCGGTCGAGCGGTAGAAGCCCTTGGCCTCCGGCGCCGCCTCGATGGTGGCGTATACAACATTGTGTTGAATAGGGGATACCGCCAGGCCGATCCGGCCCAGGTGTCCGCCGGGAAGCCCGACCATGAGTTTGCGCCAGCTCATGCCCGAGTCTTCGCTCTTGTAGATCCCCGACTCCGGGCCGCCACCCATGAAGGCCGCCACGCTGCGCCGGCGGTGGTAGGCCGCGGCATACAGGATATCTGGATCGTCCGGATCCATGGCGATGTCAGTGACGCCTGTATCCGGGCTGACCTCAAGTGAGGGCTCCCATGTCTTCCCGCCGTCCCAGCTTGTGTAGACGCCCCGCTCTCCGCCGGCCGACCACAGCGGCCCTTCCACCGCCGCACGGATGATCTTGGAGTCCCGTGGATCTATAAGGATCTTGGAGATGTGCTGAGACTTTTTCAGTCCCTTGTTCTCCCAAGTGCGTCCCCCGTTCCGGCTGAGGTAGATCCCGTCTCCCCAGCCCACATGCCGCCCGCTCACATTCTCGCCCGTCCCTACCCAGATGGTGTCAGGATTCTTAGGGTCGATGGTCACGCAGCCGATGGAATAAACGGGTTGGGCATCGAAGACCGGCGTCCAGGTGGTCCCGGCGTTCACGGTCTTCCAAACCCCGCCTGATCCCACGGCGATGTACCAGGTCGACTTGTCCTGCGGATGGATGGCGATGTCGCTGATCCGTCCCGACATCAAAGCCGGCCCCACGTTCCGGAACCGCAGTCCCTGAAAAGTGGAGGGATCGGTGAGGGCTGATTCTTGTTTTTCGGTTTCGTCGGACTCAGAGAATGACAGACCGACAAGCAGCAGAAGTATTGCCAGAAGCAGAGAAGTCTTTTTCACAGTGTCCTCCATTACTTTTTTTTTCTTCTATCCTCTTTCCTTATATATGGAACCTGCGGCGCCATCGTCATGAGTCTGGCAGTGCGGGGCACCGCTGTTTTCCTGGTCTCGTATATCGAGCCAGGGCTGTATCAGCGTGCAGGCTTCTCGCGGATCCCCAGGTAATAGGCCGTGTTGGCGTCCGGATCGATCCGGGTTCTGATCTTTCCGGGCAGGGCGCTCAGGACCGGATTGACTCCCGGGCCGTGGCCGGCATAGTCGCTCCAGCCGTGGATCACCACTCCGATGGTGACTGCGCCCTCGTAGCGCCCGCGCCCATAGTAGTCGTAGTGGTTCTCGATCGCCACCACATCACCCAGTCTTAGCTTCTTGAGCCCCAGTTCCTCCACTGTCTCCGGGCAGGTGGTCTGGATGTCATAGTCGACCGGTTCCAGAAAATTCCCTCCGATACCTGAGCCCATGAGGTAGCCTGGTACGGCCATCACAATGGGCACCACCAGCTGTCCGCTCTCGATGGAGATCCCCATGTTCTCGAGCAGCTCGGGAGAGAGCTTGTTGACCCTCACATCTTCGAAACCATCGATCTTGAGTCCTACACCCCTGGCTATGACCTGGATGCGGTCATTCAGGGCCAACTTGTCCAGCACGTGTTTGGGAAACCAGGTCAGGTCGTCGGAACCAGCGTGGCGGCCGATGTAGTAGCCTCTGGCTCCCTTGGCCTCACCCGAGATAACCCTGGCCTCGTTGCCGATGCAGGCGAGTATGGCGATCGCGCAGTCGCTGGCACGCGGGCGGTCCCGCCCCTGGACGGTGACATCAGGTTCAACGTGATCGGCGCTTGCCCATCCGTAGGCCGAGTCCCCGAGGGAGACCGTGTAGTTGATGGATGCCATGCCGACCGCGATCTTGGGCTTCCCCTCGTATGTGGTCGAGTATCCGCGGCTTCCCGCCGGCTGCACCACGGCCTCGACCGCCGTGGCGATGAGTGTGTCCTTGTTGGTCTTCAGGGCACTGGATGAACCATTGGGAGCGGCAGGCCGGCTGCTTAATCCGAGATACTTGGTGAGGTTGGCGCCGGGATCGATCCTGCCCGTCAGCTTCCCCGTGCGTGTGGACAGGATGGGTGTCACCCCGATCCCCAGGCCGGAGATGTCGCTGGGCCCGCTGCACACGACCCACAGAGTTGCGCCGCCCTTGTAGTACCCCATGCCGTAGTCGGTCTGGATGTCTTTCAGAAGAACGAGGTCCCCGAAGCGCAGCTCGTCCAGGCCGTATTTTTTGATATCCGGGGGATAGCAGGTCTGGATGTGCCAGTTGCCGGAAAGGCTCCCTCGGCCCGCTCCCTGGCCCATGATCTGGGCCGGGATCTCCTTGACCACCGGGGCTACCAGCTTGTTCTGGCCGCTCTTTTTTACGAGCGCCTCCAGGATCTCCGGGGCGATGCCATGCGGCATCACGTCCTCGAAGCCCTCGATCTCGAGTCCCAGTCCACACGTCTTGGACTGCAGCATCGTGCCGATCGTGAGCTTGTCCAGCACGTCATTGGCAAAGTGGATCAGGACGTAGCTCCCGAACTTCCCGATGACCACACCCCTGGCTCCCTTGGCTTCGCCGCCCAGGACTCGGACCTCGTTGCCGATGGAGGCGTATGTAGCCCAGGCCGCCTGAAAGCGATCCTCGCCCACTCCGATGGTGGCCACACCCATGGTGGCTCGGTCGCCTCCGGCCCAGCCGAAGATCTTTCCCCCGATCTTGAGGTTGTAGTTGATGCCTCCGGTCCCGATGGCCATCTTGGGCTTGCCGTCCCAGGTCGTGGTGTAGGAACGCCCTGGTTCGGCCGGAGCGATCTGCCCCTGCACGGCGATGGTCAGGCACTGGTCCTTGTTGGTTTTGATGGCCTGCGCGGCCGACTGGCCCTCTGAGTAGATCCCCTCTGAAGCGATCAGGGCCAGGCCCAGCAGGATCACGGGTACTAAAATGCCTCTGCTTCTCATCCGTCCTCCTCAAGAAGAATAGAGATCGAAAATGTCTATGATATGGAGAGATTATAAAGGCGCAGGGGAATTGTCAAATGTGAAAAAGCCCGGCGGCCCCGGATGGGCCGCCGGACGTGAAATTTCTTGTGCGCGCTACTTATTCGCGGCCGCGAAGGACACCAGGTAGGTCAGTCTGCAGGCCTTCGTGAACAGCTCTCCGGCCACCTTGTCCACGCTGTCGCCGGTCTGGTGGTAATCCGAGGTCATGGCCGCCATGGAATACACGAACGGCACATTCTTGGGCGCGAAGGCGGCGTGGTCGCTCCCTCCGCTGGCCCGGCCTGGCTCGGATTCCCGCAGGAACACATGCAGGCCCACGTACTGGTTGGCCTCCCGGACCAGGGCATCCATCCCGGTCGTGTAGCTCACCGTCAGGAAGTCGGCCAGGTTGATCTTCTTCAGCAGGTCCTCACCGCCCGGGAACTGGAACATACGTCCCATGCGGGTGAAGGTCTGCGCGTCGTAGGCCCGGCTTATCATGTCCATGTTGAAGTACATGGCGGTCTTTTCCATGGGGAACACGGGATGCTCCACGTAATAGCGGGAGCCATACAGCCCCTTTTCCTCTCCGGTCCAGAGGGCAAACAGCACGGAGCGCTTGGGCTTTACCGGGTTGGCCGCAAAGGCGCGTGCCGCGGTCAGGACGCCGACCGAGCCCGAGCCGTTGTCGTCGGCCCCGTTGTAGATGTAGTTGTCGAAGTGTCCCAGGTGGTCCATGTGTCCGCCGATGACTACGACCTCGTCCTTGAGCTCGGGATCGGATCCCTCGATCTTGCCCAGGACATTGAGGCACTTTACGAGCTTGACCGTGGCGGTCGACTCGATGGTCAACTGGGTCCCAGAAAGCGCCATGGAGGCGGGCTTCAGGGAGGTCTCGATGGATTCCTTGAGCTCGTCGATGGTCTTGCCCGAGTTCTCCAGGATGGCGTTAGCGATCTCCCTGGAGATGGTGATGATCGGAGCGCCCCCTCCCGACATCATGCCTCCCAGTCCCGGGATGGACAGGCGGCGGCGCGGGTTGGTGTTGATGGGCCGCTCGTCAGAGGGCCGCCTGGTGCTGGCCAGCCCCTTGTAGATGGCGTCATCCGTGCCCGTGTTCTGGACCTGCAGGATGGCGGCTGCGCCGAGCTTGCGGAGATCGGCGGTCTTGCCTCCGCCTCCCCCTCCTCTTCGCATCATGCGCATGGCGGGTGCCTGGGGAAAATATTTGTTCTTGAGTTCCTTGTTTTTCTGAAAGGGGGATTCCGGATTGTCTTTGCCCGGGGCCTCGGTCAAGATCAGGACGACCTTGCCCTTGACATCGAGGTTCTTGAAGTCATTCCATTTGGCGGCGTCTTCCCGGATGCCGTATCCAGCGAAGACCACGGGGGCCGTCAGGCTCTCGGCCGCAGATGTCATCATGGAGAAATCGATGCCCGAGACATATGTGTGGGATTTCTCCTGGGCACCCTTCCGGACGTTGAGCGTGAGGGAACCCGAGGCGTTGGAGGTTTCGCGGAACACGATCTCCTGGAAATAGGTCCGCTTGGGTGGGGCCGGAGCGGGGCCGCTGCGCATGAAGCGGAAGGACCGCTGCGGCATGTCGCCGACAGGTTCGATCCCCCAGACTTTGAACAGGGATGCGACATACTCGGCCGCCAGCATATAGCCGCGTGTGGCCGTGTCGCGGCCTTCCAGCAGGTCCGAAGACAGGAATGTGAGCATCCCCATCGCGCTGTCTTCCGTGATGGTCTCCAATCCAACCCTCACGTCGTCTGGCGCGGCCTGGGGCTTGTCTACGAGGACGAGATTCTTCTCAACGTCCTCTGCCTTTCTCTGGGGAGCCTGTGCTCCTATGGTGAATACCAGGGCCAGGGTGATCAGGATGGCAAAGACGGGTTTTCTCATTGTGAAGCCTCCTTTATGTATGTGTCCACTATTTTGACTCCGAATTATGCATTATCTTTCTTTTTCATAAAAAAGAAAAGGGGACAGGAGGAATAAAGGAGACAGGTCCATTTAGGCCGGCCTCAAATTTTCTCTGTCCTATTTCCTTTTCAGCCAGACTGCCATCTCACCGCGTCCGCGGTGGGCCCAGGCATAGTAGGGGATGGCGAAGAGTGTGCGCGTTCTGGACTCCGACTCCAAGGCGGCCCTCTCCGCAGGATCCGTTTCGACCTCGCCTGCGATGGCCACAATCCCCTGGAGGAGGTCGGGCCGCTCGACCGTCTGGAACTCGGCGCCATCGGGGATGATGATGTCATGGACGCCGCCGCCGTTGTCGATACCCTCGACGCAGTAGACCAGGGGCCCCCTCTCCAGGGCCACGCGTCCCCGGTTGGCCTCCACGCTCGCATGTGACAGCACTAGGCGCACGGGCATGGGAAGCTCCAGCTCCGCCACATCCCCTGGTGCCCAGGTCCGCTCAATCTGTGCGTAACCCTTCTCAATCTCCAACTGCATCGGAGTGCCGTTGACCTTCAGGGAGGGGGATTTCTCGGCTATCTCCGTGTAGCGGTAGAGATCGGAAGGCACGGGCACGTCCAGGGACCAGCCGGGGACGCGGACCTTGAGAGCGAACGCCATGTCCTTTTCCGGGAATAGGGATATCTTCACTGTGCCCTTCCAGGGATACTCGGTCTCCTGCCTGATCCGAACCTTTTTACCCAGGAGTTCGATCTCCGCCGTGTTCTGGATGAAGAGGTTGACATAGAGGGCGTTCCGCTCCTGCGCATAGATGTAGCCGGGCACCGAAGGTAGGAAGCGCGTGATGTTTCCGGGACAGCACGACACCTCGAACCAGGGGCTGCGCACCTGGCGGCCGTTCGAGGCCAGGGGATTCTGGTAGAAGAAGCAGTCTCCCTCCAGCGAGACGCCGGAAAGGGCCCCGTTGTACAGCGTCCGCTCCAAAACGTCGATGTACTTGGCGTCCCCGTGCAGCAGGAACATGCGCAGGTTCCAGAACACGTTACCCACGGCCGCGCAGGTCTCGGAGTAGGCGGACTCGTTGGGAAGCTCGTAGGCGTCGCCGAAGGCTTCGGTGGTGTGGCGGGCGCCGATGCCGCCCGTGAGGTAGAGTTTCTTGAACACGACATTGTCCCAGAGGCGGTCTATGGCGCTGATGTACTCGGGATACCCGCCCAGTGCCGCAACGTCCGCCATGCCGGTGTACATGTAGGCGGCGCGCACCGCGTGCCCCACGGCCTCATCCTGCTCCAGCACCGGTTTATGGGCCTGCATGTAGGGCTTCCGGTTGTAGATGGCGAAGGGCGTGTCATCTCCGTACGGCTCGCCGGCCTGCTCCTGGCCGCGCATGTCGAGGAAAAACTTGGCTAGTTCCAGGTAATCCCGGTTGCCGGTGATGCGGTAGAGCTTGGCCAGCCCGATCTCCACCTCCTGGTGACCAGGATAGGCCCGAAGCTTGCCCGGCCCGAAGGTCCTCACCAGCATGTCGGCGTTTTTCAGGGCGACATCCAGGAAAGCGATCTTTCCGGCGGCCTGGAAATACGCCGCGGCTGCCTCGTACATGTGCCCGGCGTTGTAGAGCTCATGGCTGCCGTTGAGGCGGGACCAGCGCTCCGGTCCTGCGCCCGGGGCCGGGTTGTCCGGATCTGCGGTGCGGGCGGCATAGAGATAGCCGTCCTCCTCCTGGGCGGCGGCTATCAGGTCGATCAGCTCATCGACCTGGCGTTCCAACTCGGGATCGGGATGGACACTCAGGGAGTAGGCCGCGCCCTCGATCACCTTGTAGACATCCGTGTCGTTGAAGCGGCGGCCTTCGTATGTGCCCTCTGCCCGGCCGGCGGCGATGGCCAGATTCTTGACGCGGTTGGTTTCCAAGTTCTTGTTCATGGCGAACGGGATGGTCACGGCGCGGTTCGTCTCGATGCGCGGGAGCCAGAATGCGTCATCGACCTGGACCTCGGTGAACGGCACGGGCCGGACCGGATAATCAGGCGGAGGAGATTTGCAGCCGCTTGCGGCCGCAGAAATAAAACCCCACAGAAAGCAGAGACAAGCTGTGTATACGGATCGTTTCATCGAACTTCCTCAGGACATAGAATTGTTTCATTCTAGCATTAATTTTGTAAGAATAAAAAAAGGTGCGGATCATCGATGTCGTTATTAGATGTCTGTGATCCGCATCTTTTGGTTGAAAAAAACAGATCCTTAAACTAGCCTTAAAACAGATGGAAATGGCGATGGCGCCATAGAGGAGGAGAACATGGCAGGCGGGATAAGACTGAGCATGCTGGCGGCCGGATCCATCATCTTGACGGCGATCCTTGCCTTCGCAGCATCGGGAACGAATGAGGATCAAGAGCCCCCCAACCGCATCACCATACAGACGGATCAGGGCGAGCACACGATAAACAAGAACATCTATGGGCACTTTTCAGAACACCTGGGCCGCTGTGTGTACGAAGGCTATTGGGTGGGGGAGGACAGCCCGATCCCCAATGTGCGGGGGATCCGTAAGGACGTCGTGGAGGCCCTTCGGAAAATCCGGATACCGGTGCTGCGCTGGCCGGGCGGCTGTTTCGCGGACGAATACCACTGGAAGAACGGCATCGGCCCTAATACAGATCGGCCGAGCATGGTCAACACACATTGGGGAGGGGTGACAGAGAGCAACCACTTCGGCACGCACGAATTCCTGGACCTCTGTGAACAGCTGGGATGCGAGCCGTATATCTGTGGCAACGTGGGGAGCGGCACCGTCCGGGAGATGGCAGACTGGGTGGAGTACATCACGTTCGACGGCTTGAGCCCCATGGCCGACCTGCGCCGGCAGAACGGGCGGGACGAACCCTGGAAGCTCCGCTATTTCGGAGTGGGGAACGAGAACTGGGGCTGCGGCGGGACCATGCGGCCGGAATACTATGCCGACGAGTACCGCCGCTTCCAGACCTATGTGAAGAACTACTCCGGGAACCGGATCTATAAAATCGCCTGCGGTGCCTATGGCGAAAACACCGAATGGACCGAGGTCCTGATGCGGGAGGCCGGCGGACAGATGCATGGCCTGAGCTACCACTACTACACCGTGCCGGGCGGCTGGGGCAACAAGAATTCGGCCACGGATTTCGATGAGGCCGATTGGTTCGAGAACATGCAGCTGGCCGGCAAGATCGGGGATTACATAAAGGAACATGCCGCCATCATGGACAAATATGATCCGGACAAGCGCGTGGGCATGATCGTGGACGAATGGGGAAACTGGTACGAGGTCGAGCCCGGCACCAACCGCGGCTTCCTGTACCAGCAGAACACGCTCCGGGACGCCCTGACCACCGGGCTGACCCTCAACATCTTCAATAGCCACTGTGACAGGGTGCGCATGGCCAACCTGGCCCAGACCGTAAATGTGCTTCAGGCCCTGGTCCTGACCGATAAGGAGAAGATGGTCGTGACCCCCACCTACCATGTCTTCGACATGTACCAGGTGCATCAGGACGCCGTGCTGCTTCCGGTCGAAGTGCAGAGCAAGCCTTACCAGCACGGCGAGGAGGAGATCGTGGGGCTGAGCGTGTCTGCCTCCCGGCTCGAAGACGGCACGATCCATGTGACGCTCTGCAACCTGGATCCGAATCAGGCTGTCTCGGTAGAGATCGACCTTGAAGGGGCGAGGCCCGGATCGGTGTCTGGTCGAGTCCTGAGTGCGGAGGCCATGAACGCCCACAACACGTTCGAAGATCCCGATGCGATCCTCCCCGTGCCATTCGATGATGTGAGACTTCAGGGCGGGGGAATCACAACGGTGCTGCCCTCCAAATCCGTGGTTGTCCTTACGATAAAATGAAATGAAGGGGACAGGAAACATACGAAGGGGACAGGTGCATTTAGCGCGCTAAATGCACCTGTC
>RCNB010000305.1_pt1 | contig 36444 bp, 37 predicted proteins | sample 2041321 | NCBI WGS metagenome assembly RCNB01 (sample SAMN09708232, study PRJNA481090) | Marine sediment metagenome, whole genome shotgun sequencing project.
CTTCTAATGTCTCCGCAGCCGGCAATTACCTTTTTTAACAACCCTCCCGACCCTCAATCCACCAGATCATAACCTTCAAAATCCAAACCATACATTCGCGCCAGATCCCTTTTCCGCTGCTCCTTCCGGTCGATCAAGATGTCACATTCACAAATAATAGGGCGCCGCAGATATTCCTCCAAAAAATCCCTGACCTCAAAATCATCGAGCCCTTGCTCCAGACAATAACGTTCCAGATGCTTAAAGGGTTCCCAGTCTGGGTTTAATTTTGTGTGTGCCTGCCCGCAGGTGTAACGTTCTTCGCCTTCGATTGTGATTACTTGGAAGTTGTCTCTAAGAATTTGACGGAACTCGGTGAGGAATTTTTCCAGGTTCTCGGGAACCGATAGGTATAAGTTAGTCATATGGACTGTGCGCATTTTTGAAAGTTTTGGTTCCATGGGGGTATACCTCTTTTTGAATTTTATTCCCTGCGCTGGAGCAATTTGATGGCATTGTCTCAGTAACTTTGGTTATGTCAGGAAATGAAAAATGGTTTTGATGCGGAAAAATTAGAACAAACGTAAGAGTGGGTTTGAAGCAAAATTGGGGTTCGGTATTGTATATATTTTGAGTTCTGCAGTATCGATTAATTCGAAACTATTTTTCCTTTAGAAACTCATCTTATTGAATAGAAACTATAAAAGCTGAAACTATTTAGATATCCATTAATGATCACAAGATTAGCTCTTTTTCAGATATATCTTTGGAACACAAGATATCTTTTGCTTGCTATGTAGAGCACCATCCACTTACTGTTCGTATGCTTTCTCACCACATGCAGCATCAGCCTGTGGTCAATATTGTCGAAAAAACCTTGGCTGTATAAATCAATCACCCAATCATATCACCAACACCTTTCTCTCATATTTTATGCAGTTACGCACACTCATTTATATTTAAAGTGCGCTCGTGGCACACTCAGACATATATTAGGTTTTTGAGGTGGATGATATCCTAGGAGTCATTCAAGCGATCAAAAGACTTTAACAAGTCAGATTTTCGTGAAGTATTCTCAATTCACAGCAAATGCCAGAGATGAAGTCAGGGATGGATATTTGAAAAACAATCAGGACTTGATAATTATTGGCTTTAATTGATTTCATGTCGTGAAAGGGTGTCTGGAAGCCAATCAGCGAAAGACCAAGTTCCCTATATATCTATATATTATGGTTTTAAATATTTAATGATATTGAATAATACCGTTGCTGATAATGGAAGATTAATATGATGTTATAAAGAGTACAGCTATGCCAAAGTAATAAAATATATCTGAAAAGGCCATCTATTCAAGCTCGCAACCAACCGAAGCACTCGGAAATCTCGAAATATTTCTCCTCTGGTTATAATACATAATTTCATCATCCCAACTACATAATTTTACTTATTTACGATTAACTCACGATCCATGTATTTATATTAAAAGGTATTAAAAAAAGACAAACTAGTTTTTTCTGAGATAAATATAACCCTCCAAAAAAAATCGATAAAGGAGTCTATATGAGAAAAGCACGAGAGGGAGACACAATCCTGGTACACATAACCGGAAGCTTGGATGATGGAACGGAGTTCGCAACAAGTTGAGGAGAAGTACCGATGGAATTAACAATTAACGATAAAATGCACATTTCTGCTTTACAGCAAAGTGCTCTCGGTATGGCAGTTGGAGAAAAAAGACAGTCCGATTCGAGCCTGACCAAGCATTTGGAGAAAAAAATCCCGGGCTTATCTGGCAGATTCCTCGTAGCACAATCCCGGATAATATCGAACTTACCATTGGAACTCATCTACGAGTCAGCTCAAAGAGAGGTAATCCGCTCCAAGTTATACAGTAACAGATATATACAACGAACAGGTCACTGTAGACGCTAATCCCCCACTTGCTGGACAATCCTTAACCTTTGATATCGAACTTGTCGAAATTTTATAAATAACATCTCGGGTAGTATAAATAATTATCGACTCCACCCCACCATTGCCACTTCTATAATGATATTCAGAAAATGACCATTTATTATGATAAATATTCAGGTTTATAAATTACATTCTTTCGCGAAATGCTGCTATCAAGTTTCATTAAAATTATTAATCAGAATTCATTGATTGACGTTTAAATCCCATGATCTTTAACCTGTTATTAAGTTCACAAATCAAATTAGATACAAATAGAAACAAATTTCTACAACTTTTCATCTTTTTGATCTATTTCACATCTGTAACCTCCTCAATATATGCACAGACTTCTAATATAAAACTTCGCATAGATTATAAAAATAATTTACTAACCATATCTGCACAAGATGCTGATCTAAAAAACGTTCTTTTAAAAATTGCAAATAAAACAGGTGTTTATGTTAGATTTCCAAGCTCTTTAAAAAAACAAATAACAATTAGAATATCTGGTCTTTCTCTTAAAGAAACATTGTCGAGGCTTTTAAAGGGTATTAATTATGCATTAGTGTATTCTGGTTCAAGAAAGAATCGAGCTATTGTTTCAGAAGTTTTCGTATTTAAAAAGTTGGAAAGATCAAGAATATCAAGCCGAGCAAGAGTTCGTGAGAGACAGCTGTCCCATAGAATAAAATATCATGAAAGACGACTTGAATCCCTGAAAAAGAAATTGTCAAAAGTCAATAAGAATAGCAGGCAAGGCAAATCCTATTTAAGGCAGATCAGGTCTTATGAAAATACTCTCAAAAATCTTAAAAAAAAGATTCAATGACCTAACACACTGAAAATTAACTAATGTAGTGATGCTATGTATCATGAATCTGAAATTGATCTTCTGGAGTTGTGATATAGACAGGCGTTAAACCTTCTCCATAAAACTTAGGGCTACACTGCCTAATCACGATTTTTTCTGGCTCAAAATTTTTAAGACTACAAATTCTTTAAATTGGACAATTTTCAATGATGTTTATCCTAAAGCGAAAACGTATCTAATAGAACAACCTATTTATTACTACAACTGGATTATTGATATTAAAGACAATATATGGTATCAGCACCAACCCTAATTTTTTCATAGAAATTAATAAGTTCTGTCTTTAACCTTAAAAAATTGAATCCATAGATTATTTAAAGTTTTGATTTGAAATCTTAAATCCGAGACCTTTACTATCTGCAATGGAAATGTAAATAATAGGAGTTTAAAAAATTTGAGATATCGTTTTTTCAGTGAGGGCGAATTCTTATTCAGGGGTTTGCTCTTTTCATTTTTATGATGTATGTAAAATAGTTAGAGTTGATTCAGGTTGTTAGAATTGCAAGTTATCGCCATCATTTTCCCAAAAAACGGTCCCTCCCCCAAACAGACTTGATTCCTTGTCTCTCTTAGCATAAAATCAAAATAATTGCAGTTTTTGATACTTCCATGTTATTACTCTATAAATTGTTAAAAGTCTCTTAAGGGTTCCTGTAAAAAAATATTTATTTCGACAATGATATAAACATAGCCAAATTAAAGGGGTAGACTCTATGTAATGCATAAAGGCTCATGCTTGGAATTTAACCTGCACCATGGTATGAGCCCTTTCGTTTTATTGAATGGGGGTTATAATAATGTCCGGAAAAGAAACATATGAAGAATTGGAAAAAAAAGTTCAAAAGCTTGAGAAAAAAACCGTTACCTATAAGGAAGCGAAAAAGAATCTGAAAGCATCGTTTAAAAAACAGGATTTGATAGCTGATAAGCATTCCGAGCCGGAGATGGCGGTTGAGGTGATAGACCAAGAATTTGCGGATAAACAGCCGGTAGAACAAGCACTAATCGCCGAACATATTTTCCGCCGAACAATTGAGGAATCCATTCCTGCCGGCATTTCCGGGATGGATCTTGCGGGACGACAAATCTATGTCAACCGGGTATTCTGCGAGATGACCGGTTGGCGTGAAGATGAACTTTTAGAAACTAAATATCCGTTCATCTATTGGCCAGCGGAAGTCGTTGAGTCTTTTAAAGACGAATTCCAGTTGCTTTTAAGCGACAGCATTCCTTCTGAGGGGATAGAATTGCCCTTTCAACGAAAAAACGGAGAACAATTTTATGGATTGGTTACGAGCTCCAAGTTAAATGACAGGGACGGAAACACGATGGGGCGTTTAATGTCTGTCGCTGATATTAGTGCACAAAAACGGGCTGAGATCGCCCTGAGAGACTTGTCTTCGAGACTTGTTAACGCCCAGGAATCCGAGCGGAAACTCGTATCTCAGGAACTGCATGACGGTATTGGAGGAAAACTGACAGCAATTAAATACAGTTTGGAAAAAATACTATCTGAAATCAATCAAAGTTCAAACGGGCTGGCAGACTCCCTAAACGACGTCTTATCCATCCTTCATGATACAATTGATGAAACTCAAAGGATTTACCGAAATTTGCACCCTTCGATATTGGATGATTTGGGTCTTAAGGCAGCCATACGAAGTGTATGCCGCGAGTTTAATGAGATATATTCTCACATTAGGGTTGAAAATGAGATGGACATAAAGGAGGAGTTGCTTTCTGATTCATTAAAGATCCTCATCTACCGAATATTACAAGAAACCATGAATAATATATCCAAACACAGTCATGCGGATCATGTCAACGTATCTCTAAGACAATCCGAAAAGGAAATAGCCCTTATTGTCGAAGATAATGGTGTAGGATTCGATTTGGATGAAATCCATGAAAAAGAAATTTTTGAGAAAGGTTTTGGGCTCAAAAATATTAAAGAGCGCACAGAATTGTTTGGCGGGACACTGACGGTTATTTCCGCTTCCAATAAAGGAACCGTGATAAGGGCATCTTGGCCAATTGAGTGAAATGCAAACTACTTGGTAACGAGTCCTTTCTCGATGGCATAAGCCGTGAGAGCTGCAGCGTTGTGCAAATTTACTTTATTCATTATATTTGACCGGTGTTTGTCCACCGTTTTGGAGCTGATACAAAGGATGTCTCCAATTTCAATACTTGAATAACCTTCGCCCACCAGCTTTAAGACCTCTTTTTCACGTTGTGTCAAGGTTTCCCATGACGTCTTTTTCTTTAATGTCTTTCGGCCTTCAAGATACCCCTCCAAAACTTTACTGGAAATGAAAGGGCTAATGTAACTTTTTCCGGATAAAACACTTTTAATTGCAGTTAATAGTTCGGTGTGGGAATCTTTTTTTAAACAATATCCATCTGCACCGGATTTAAATGCTTCCAAAATGTATTCTTCTGAACTGTGAAACGTCAATGCTATAATCTTGGTGTCTGGATACATATTTTTTATATGCTTGATAGCCGATAGTCCGCTCATCTTCGGCATGGCAAGGTCCAACAAAACTAAATCAGGTTTGTATTTTTCAACAAGGCGAATCGCTTCAATTCCATCTCCGGCCTCAGCGACCACCTTGAGTTTTTTTTCAGATTCCAACAGAGACCTTAACCCTTGCCGAACCAGGGTTTGGTCTTCGGCAATGACAATTTTTTTCACATTTCCCATGGTAAATTTATCCGTCTTAAGATTTTCTGCGCCCATCACATTAAGACAACAAGTCATTTACTGTCCATACTTAGCATCGGGCATATTATCAAAAGTAATGAAAAAAGCAAACCGAAATACATGATTTTCCCCATATACAGTGAAAATTAATTGAATTAAGATAGTTTGTAAAGTGATGGTCAAAATATTTCTACATTATCACTTCTAACTTCAATAATGTATTACCTATCGAGAGAACTATGTACAACATAATGGTTGTTGAAAATGATATCAAATTGCGCCAAAGAATAAAAGCGATTTTGGAATTAAAACTTCCTTTTGTGAGTGTCATTGAAGCATCCGATGCAAAACAGACCTTAAAACGCATCAAGCAACATCACCCTGAGTTCATCCTCGTGGACATTCGATTGGCAAAGGAAAATGGCTTGATACTGGCCGAGAAAATAAAAAAAGAACATCCTAATATTATCATAACGATTAACAGCAACTGCGATACTCCGGAGTATCAAGCCGAAGCAAAAAAGGTAGGTGCGGATTATTTTCTTTCAAAAAAAACCAATACCATCCAGGATTTGTTGAAATTAATGCAGTCGATACATTCTGGTAGCAACAGACATTTTTTAAATCAAAATTTTTCAGATATTGATAACTGCGAAAAGAGGTAATAAAAATATATCATTGTATCAACGAAATTATTGGCTATAAACTGATGGCAATAGACGGTGAAATCGGTAAATGTGCTGACTTTCTTTTTGAGGACCGCCCCTGGATTATTCGATACATGGTCGCCGATACCGGCAATTTTCTGCATCGGCAGAAGGTGCTTATCCCCTTTATTGAATTGGGAAAACCGGACTGGTCGACTCAGATGTTCCATATCGATTTGACCAAACAGCAAATTGAGGAAAGCCCGCCGCTGAGTGAAGACGAGCCGGTCTCACGGCAGTATGAAAGAATTTCTTATCTATGGAAACTTAGAAAGAGAAAATCATCTGTTAAGGCTCAGTATTAAAAAATATAAAAAACAAATAGAATATTACAAAGTTAAAATGTGTTTGGTGAATGATTCTAAAAAATAGTATATATACCAACGCTTTAAAGTGAATAACATTATTTTATAAAAACGTTTAAACCAGCATTTCACACAGTTTTCAGAATACGAACATTAAAGAGTCTCACGATTGGACTTAATAAAATGAAAGATACAAAACAAACACCGAATCAAAAGCAGATCCGGCAGCAGCTATACAGGATGGCTGATCTTGATTATCTTTCGATAAACTTCATATCTGCTGTAGCCGGCGACCGAGGCTTAACACCAAGCGAAAAGAAAATATATCAAAAGTTGCGTAAACAACGCGGTGAGCTAATTTATGTTGATTTCCTTTTTCTTCTCACCCATCAATACTATCCGAAAGAAACAGCGGAACTCATATGGAAACAGATTATTGAACATAAAAAAAAATGGGTCAAAAAAAGTGGGTAGGAATATCGGCATTACGGTGGCCACATTAGACTTATTAATGAACGTTCACGATAAAATTAATTCACCTACGGTAATCAGCGAATACAAAATATCTAAAATTGCGGAAATCGCCATTAAAGACGGATTAACCGACCTTTAAGCGTCATCTCCGCCCAGGAATATAAATATAATACGGACGTTTCCAAAGACGAACGTGCAGGTGAAGAAGAAACCGCCGAAAAAGACAATAGGGAGTGTATGGAGCGGGCGCTTTTCAAGTTAAAAAAACAAGCGTATTTGTTCGGGGCGGACGCCGTAATCGGCACGTGGGTGTATAGTAATTTCGACTACGATACCGAAGGAGGTGTGGTCGTAGCCATAATGACTAAAATCAATATTACCGGAACAGCCGTCAGGCTGATTCAATAATGTTAACGAAAACAAATTTAACAAGGACAGTAAAGGGGTGAAAATGGAAAAGAAACAACAAACCGGCAAGAATCTTATAAAAAAAGGAGAAAAAAGAGTAAAAGAGAGTGAAAACTTGATAAACAAGGGGCAGAGTATTTTGGCCGAAAATATTGAAAAAGTGGAAAAATATGAAGCAAGAGTTGATGAAGGGAAATTAATAATTGAAGAGAGTGATAAATTAATAGAAAAAGGCGAAGAACTCATAGAAAAAGACGAAGAGAATTTTATAAAAAAAGAAATGGGGGAAAGAAAAATAATAATGGGGGAAAGATTAAAACAGGCCGGTGAATCAAGAGTGGAAGACTATAAAAAGGAAGCAGAAAAAAGTGAGGAGTGGATTGAGAATGGAAAAAGTTTGATCAAAAAAGGTTATAAAATAGGAGAAATAGGTGAAGAATTAGTAAAGACGGGGAAACGGTTAAAAAGCAAAGGATAAAAGATAAATATTAAATCAAGAGGTTTAAATGATCAATAAAGATGAACAGATCAAAAGAGATGTTGTGGACCAGCTTTTGTGGAATAGCCGAGTGGACGTTTCCACCATAACCATAACAGTTGATAGTGGGATAGTCAGTCTTGGAGGAGAAACATTTTCTTACCCTGCCAAGGACACTGCATTAAAAATTGCATTGGGTATACCAGGAGTAAAAAACGTTAGAAACAATATCACAGTACGACACCTCGAAACCATTCCAACGGATGAAGAACTTAAAACCATTGTTAAAAGTACGTTGGTTTGGAACAGTAATATCGATGCTTCAAAAATTAACATTGACGTTAATGACGGAAAAATTGCGTTGGAAGGAAACGTGGATGCATACTGGAAGGTTGACTATGTTGAAAGTATTATCTCGGATTTCCATGGGGTGGTTAGCGTCGAAAACAAATTAGTGGTAGTCCCAGGGAAAAATATTTTGGATGAATCTATCGCGGAAGAAATTGCGGGTGGAATAGACCGCAGCCTTCTTATTAACGCAAAAGATATCATCATTAAAATAAAGGAAGGAAGGGTCTTTCTCAGCGGAAAAGTTCCAACATTTATGGCGCGAAGATCTGCATATAAAATAGCCTCAAAGTCCTCTGGAGTTAAAAGTGTAAAGAACGATCTCATTGTGGATAGGGATTTGTTAAATCCAACTAACACATAATCCTTATAATTGCAGCTATTACTCATTAAATTGATGGGTAGGCGGTAAAGAATTATATCAACTGATGATGAGATGGATAAAATAAAGGACTATTTTGATTAAAGTAAATGGGTGATTTGTTGTATTGTTAATGTTAATGCAATCGTATGGTCAACAGTCAGCCTTTAACTATAAACATTTAGATCGATAATACTGAAAGGGTATGTCAATGCTGCCAATTAATAAAATATTATGTCCGACAGATTTTAGCGAGGCTTCATTCGAAGGTCTGAAAAATGCTAACGAGTTGGCTGATCATTTTTCGGCTGAATTAATTTTATTAAATGTCGTTTCACCGTTACCCGGTATACCGGGTTCTACTGCGCCAACCGGATTTCATATTCCAGCTGTTTTAGAAGAAATCGAAGCTTCTACAAAAGAACAAGTTCAAAAACTGAAAAATAAATATATTTCGAGTAATATTAAGTCGAAGAAAATTGTTATCATTGGTGATCCGCCGACTGAAATAGTGAAACGTGCCGCAGACGACAATGTGGATGTTATCGTCATGTCAACTCATGGACAGTCGGGATGGAAGCGGTTGGTGTGCGGATCGGTTACCGAGAAGGTTATAAGAATGGCTGAATGCCCTGTTCTGACAATACGAGGACCAAAAGAAAAGTAATTGATTATCAGTTATAAAATGTGAGTGGAACTTAGGTGCTGGCGACAGGAAGCAATAGAAAAAACCACACCAATGAATGGTATAAAGATGTTGACAGTTCATCAAGTCGAAGGAGGTTACAATGGAATGCCCGCAATGCAAAGAACAAATGAAGCAAAGCAACGTTGGTGAGATCACCATAAATGAGTGTCTCCGTTGCAGAGGTATGTGGTTTAATCAGGGTCAACTTGATGCCGTGAAAGAAAAAGTTTTGCCAGACATGGGATGGTTGGACATTGACACTTGGAAAGAACAGGCGGAATTTAAAGCCCGCAGGGATCCGAATTTTTGCCCGAAATGTCGCGATATTGCCCTAACCACAATTCAAGATCGTAAATCCAAGACGGAAATTAGTATGTGTGCGCAGTGTAAAGGGACATGGCTGGCCACCGGTCAATTCCTAAACCTCATAAACGATCTGCTCGACGAAGCAAATCAAAAATCAGCCCCGGAATTCGTTAAAATCAGTTTGCAGCAAGCCAAAGAGATGTTAACGAGTCCTGATTCGATCATCTCTGAATGGCAGGATTTAAAAACTGTTTTAGAGCTGCTTAAACATCGTATATTCATTGAACATCCGAAGCTAAAAAGCTTAATTGTTGGGCTGCAGAAATCGCTGCCACTGTAATGGGAACATCGCCAATGAATAAGCCTGATTTATACCATAAATACTGGATTGAGAATGTCAACTATGTGGAGCAAAAAGGGTAGCCAGCGTCACCAGGGATAAAGACAGTCCAGAGAATGACCCCTTCACGTCGGTGGACAATGAATAAGAGATCCAGCCATATGATTTCTACAGTCGACCAAAGGACTGGTTGTTGGACCTGCACTGAATTTAAATATTTATAAGTGCAACGCACAAATAAAAGGAGGTTTTATTAATGGGACCTAATGACAAACATATTGAAGAAATCGAAGCCTATAAAGAAAACTTGATAGGAGATCTTACAATTAATGATGCACTTATATTAGTAGCAGTATGCGCGGCTAAAGAAAAAGCTACTCCTGACGACAACCATATTGATGATGCAAAGCGAATCGCTGCTTTGGCACAAAATCATCCAATATTTTTAGATCTTGCCGACAGTATTGAAACGAGTATTAATAAATTTATGAATATGATAGGCACGACAACAGATTTATTAAAAGCTGTGGACACGGCGGCCAACGTTTTAAAACCCGAGCTAAAAGAAATCGCTTTTAATTGGGTTGCTGAAATTATCATGCCGGACGGCGTTTTAACCGAACAACGCAAAAATAATTTAGACAAATATGCCTTGCTGTTAAACATCGATAGTAATGACGCCCAAAGAATTTTAGTGGAAATTTCCAATCAATAGTGATTTGGCCGACCAAATTGATAAAAGTTATCTTAACTTTATCAACAGTAAGAAGCCTAAATATAATATTTATCTCATGATGTAAGGAGGTGGAGTTATGAAAATTGCCGTAAGTACAAAGGGAACATCGCTTTACAGCGATATGGAATTTGAAATAAAAACTAAACACCGGAAAAAAGGCAACTAAAATGCTAAGAGGAGTGGGACAGGCCCAAGAGCCAGGGTTCGGAAACAGGTAAAGGGATGGAGAGAGCGTTCTATATTTTCCACACATGGGAACAGCCTTCACTCCCTGCCAAAGTATCTCGATGGCATTTCCGTCGAGGACATCCGGGGGGTGAAATTCCTACCGGCAATTCTATGGTTTATGAACTGGACACCCGTCTCAAGTCTGTGCGCCATTATTGCTCGGGAAGGGAAAAAACAATAATTATGAAAATTCAGACGATCATTGAAAAATTACGTCGCCCATCTGCATATCTTCACTCAGCTGAGTCCATCGAAGTATTTCAGACCCACATTTCCGTGGTTTTCCTGGCAGGCGACTTTGCTTACAAGATAAAAAAGCCTCTGGAGCTCGGTTTCCTGGACTACTCCACGCTGGAGAAGCGTTTGCACTTTTGCAGGGAGGAGGTGAGACTAAACCGGCGTCTGGCCCCAGATGTGTATCTTGGTGTGGTTCCGATCCTGCATCAGCATGGAAGCGTGGTAGTTGAAGAAAGATCTATATACGAATCGGAGGGCCGCCCGAGAAATAATATTGCAGAATATGCGGTAAAGATGAAGCGCCTGCCGCATGAGCGCACTTTCCGGGCACTTCTGGAACGGGGGGAACTTGAGGAAGAACTGCTGGACCGTCTTGCAGCGAAGCTTGTTGACTTTTACAGTGAGACTGATTTCGGCGAAGAAATTTCCAGAGTCGGTAACTGGCCGGTAGTATCCGAAAACAACAGGGAGAATTTCGAACAGATCAGATCTTTTATCGGGCAAACCCTGAGCCGCCCGGTTTTTAACCGGCTTTATGAGCAGACCGAAGAAGCACTAAAAAATCTTCGCACACTCATTGAACGGCGATCCAGGGATTATATACCCCGGGATACGCATGGAGATCTCAGACTAGAACATATCTTTTTTTTCCCCAATGCAGAGAAACAAATGCAGATCATAGTGGTTGACTGCATTGAGTTCAATAAACGCTTCCGATACGCTGATCCTGTTGCAGACGTTGCTTTCCTTGCCATGGAGTTGGAGCATGAAGGCTATCCCCGCTTGAGCCGGAAATTTGCCGATGCGTATTTTGAGAAGGCTGATGATCCGGAAGGCCGGGAACTCCTGCCGTTTTATATTATGTACCGGCACATGGTTCGTGGAAAAGTCTCCTGCATAACGTCAGCGGAAAAGAGCGTGCAAAAAGAAAAGAGGGAAAAAGCCCATAATAAGGCCAGGCGTCACTTTCTGAGCGCGTTGGGCAGGCTCTCCTTGCCGATGGAAAAACCTTGTCTGATTTTGGTGGGCGGGCTTCCGGGGGTTGGCAAAAGTACACTGGCGCGGCAGCTTGAAGGCAAAGCCGGGTTTGTAAGGATTTCATCCGATTCCATCAGGAAAAAACTGGCCGGATTACCTGAAACAGCAGACGCAGGCGCCGACTTTGGTGAAGGCATATATACTGCCGAATGGACCGGCAAGACCTATGGCCAACTCTTAATCAAAGCCGGTGAAATGCTTTTCCAGGGTCGCCGTGTAGTGGTCGACGCAAACTTCTCTAAAAATAAGTACAGGATAGAGTTCCTGGAGATGGCGCGTGATCTTGGTCTTCCAGGCTTATTTTTCATTTGCGAGGCCGACCACCAGGTTGTAAGAGACAGATTGGGGGCACGGAAAAACGATGCTTCCGACGCAAACTTGGATATCTATCTCAAGACCGCCGAACAATGGGAAATTCCATGTGATAGGATAAGGAGAAAGGTATCTGCTGTTTTTACGAATGGCACGCCGGATGAAAGCCTGTCAGCATCACTACGGCTGCTGCATCAGAATGTCTTGTATTAATTTTCGATTTAGATACATTAGCTCGCAGCTTATGTCCAAAAAGGAGGGAAAATGTTTGATAAAGTATTAGCAGCAACTGACATTGTAACGGTTCATGATGCACCAATTTTGACAGCCGCGCGAATCGCTGAAAAAAACAACGCAAAACTGCATATCATTCATGTGCTGGAATCTGCTTCAATGGATAATCGTTATTTAATAAAGCATTTTAAAACAGGAGAAGAGATTGTAACTGGAGTAGAGTACGAAGAAACAGTTAAGGAAGAGATAAATAAAATCTATACCGATGTTTTAAAACCTTTCGGAAATTATGAAATCAGCGTAACACCCGGGTTCCCATGGGAGGAAATCATAAGATGGGCGAGAGAGGTCAATACGGATTTGATTGTGATAGGCCCGCACTCCACGAGCGCTGAAGAGAAAGGGGTGGTAAGAGTGGCCGGAAAAATTGGAAGTACTGTAGAAGGTGTTATCATGCGAGAGAATTGTCCGGTAATGATTGTCAACCAGTCAATTCCAAAAAAAAAGTTGGAGTTTAAAAGCATCCTTATTGGTATCGACTTCTCTAAATCCTGTGAGTGTGCACTAAAGTTCGCATTAAAATTATCCCAAAAATATATCTCAAAGCTTTTCCTATTTCACATGATACCCGTCCCCCCACTTCCGGATTATTCCCATGCTGATTATGAGGCAGATGTTGACACCGCGAACAAAAGGCTTGAAGAGTTTTGTCATGAATTCATCAAGGGAACAGATCATGAATATAGTGCTTGGGGGGGTGCTTTGCCTCATTTGGAAATATTAAAATGTGCAAACAAAAAGGATGTGGACCTCATAGCCATGGGGTCTCATACAAAAGAGAAGGCCGGAAAATGGTATTCGGGGAGTGTGGTAGAACGAGTCAGTTTCAGATCCGATTGCCCGGTGGCAGTAGTGACAGACCCTGGGGTTTTATTGCCATGGAAAGATAGCTTAACAACCAAAACACAGGAATGCTCGGATACGGATAGATCAATTCATGTTTTTAGCAAGAAAGGAGCTAAACCGTGATACGCACAGACGAACAAATTAAAATCGACATTGAGAACCGCTTGAGTCGGGACACTCGGATTGATGCCGCAGACGTTCTTATCGAAGTCAATGAAGGTGTAGTGACGCTTACGGGCACTGTTCCCAGCTACAATACAAAACTTGCCGCTTATGAAAAGGCGCGGGAAACCCGGGGCACTATCAGCACAAACAATCAACTCAGCGTTGTTTATCCTTCAAATGTTGCTAAGTCCTCGGATGCTGAAATAGAAAGTAACGCGAAAAATGTTCTGTTATGGAACCCAGACATTGACGAGTCCAAGATCGAGGTGAGTTTTGATTCCGGAACCGTTACGCTCAAGGGGACGGTCAGCTGGTACTGGCATTGGCATAAAGCCAAGGAACTGGTGTTAAATCTTAGTGGCGTTCTCGTTATGAAAAATGAATTGGCTGTTGTTCCGACAGAAAGGGTTGCCGACGAACTGATTGCCAAAGATATAACAGACGAATTGGATCGGTCATATAATCTCGAAGCAAGTCATGTGTTAGTTGAAGTGGCCGATGGTGTTGTTACGCTTACCGGTACGTGCAAAAACTACATAAATGAGAAGCAAGCTTATGATGTCGCCGCTCAAACCCAGGGTGTGGCGCAAGTCATAAATAACATTAATATAGTTATGATGTAATGTGAGATAGTGCTGGAGCTAGCGGCAAGACACTTAAAATGGCACAGACCAGACGCCCGTCCCGGCACAGGATGCGGCAAAACTGAGTTTCGAAGATTCTGCTAAGCTAACAAATTATTGTGTTGAAAATAAAGAAAGGAGGAATATCATGTTAAGAAGCATAAAGGAGATTACAGGTTACGTGCTTCAGGCCGAAGACGGTGCAATCGGCCGCTGCAAGGATTTTCTTTTTGACGATGAGCTCTGGACGATCCGCTACATGGTGGCAGACACCGGCAAGTGGCTGCCGGGCAAAAAGGTGCTCATCTCACCAGTCTCTCTCGGCGAGCCCGATTGGGTCTCCAATCGTTTCCCGGTGCGACTGACCAAAAAGCAGATTGAGGAGGCGCCGAGTATAGATGAGTACGCACCGGTGTCCAGGCAGTATGAGATCAAATATCATGCGTACTATGGATGGCACTCTTATTGGGATGGAGTCGAGGTGTGGGGGATAGACGCCTACCCCGGTCCATTGTATGCGGAAAAGAAAAAGGAGGTCGTGGAAATCAAGCCTGAATCCGGCGATCCTCACCTGCGTTCAGCTAGTGAAGTGAAGGGTTATCATATTAAAGCCCGCGACGAGGAGATTGGTCACGTGGAGGACTTCATCGTTGACGACCAAACCTGGACCATTCGATACATGATTATAGACACCAGCAATTGGTGGCCGGGAAGCCGGAAAGTGCTGGTCCCCCCGACATGGATCGACTCGGTGGCTTGGGCCGAAAGTAAGGTGAGGGTCGATTTAACCGTGGAGCAAATAAGACTGGGACCGGAGTATGATCCATCTGCCCCGGTAAACCGCGAATACGAAACCCGGTTGTATGATTTCTATGGTCGCCCAAAATACTGGTAGCAGGGCCTGTACCGATATCAGATCTATCTATGGGAACTGCAGGAATTAAAGGAGATATCAACCAAGTTTTTCAACGAAAAAGGGAGAAGAAAATTATGCAGCACAACGAAGCTTATTGGAAAATGAGAAGAAAATTGGTCAAAGATTTAGGCGACCGAATTGATGAAATGCAAGCTGAGAAAGAGAGTACGGAAGCGGTAGTTAAACCTGAAATTATAAAACATTTCCAAGAGCTGAGGCAGAAAACAGATGAAGTGATGGATAAATTGAACAAATTGAAAGATGCCGGCGAAAACACGCGGGAAAATATCAAAGAAAGAGCAGAACAAGTAGTGAAAGACCTAAAGGCGGTTGTGGACGACGCCTTATCCAGGCTCGAGTAGATAAGCGGAAAGTATAAATTGTTAAAAAATAACTGATAATAGACAAGGAGGGTGTATGCTGCATTTAGGTCATTTTTCGTTTGACGAACTTGATTATGAAAAAAATAACAGGCACGGTTACTTTACCTGTGTAGTTGATGCTAACAATGAGGAAATCGCAGTTAAAAAATTTAAAAGACATCTAATGGGGATAAAAAAGGATAATATGCTCTTTAGTACAATCGTTAACGTTTATATCGAAGATATTATTCAAATTCAGGTTGTTCCTGAGAAAGCGATAATCACCCGATTGCAGTCATCAGAAGGCGAATTTCCTAAATCGGTCAGCTATTCATTACCATCAAGGAATGTTGACGGGATCGAAGCTTTTGGCTTGGCAATCAACGTACAAAAACATAAAAATGAAGGAAGTGGTGAATATAAGGAATCAGAACCGTTTATAAAGTTTGATAGTATTTATTAACCACATTATATTATTTGATCTTGATTTAGTTTCTGCTTTTTCTGGTGATCGCAAAGTAACAAAGGAGGAGAAACAATATTTTAAAGCTTTAAAGTCACAACTCAATGCGCAGTTTTTTGTTAACCTGCTGTTCGCCTTGACACACCAGTATTTCCCAGGAAGAAAGCGCACTGGCATTATGGGAATAAATGGTTTTAAATAAAATAATTTTGAAAAGACATCGGGTAGAAAAGTCGAGATATCTGCTGCGGCCATGGATTACATGACAAATATTAAGGGGGAAACGATTAAAAAACAAAAGTGAAAAAGCAGCTAATAAAGTATTAAAAATGGAAAAACATAAGAAATTAATAGCTTAATAAAGGATAATACGAATATGATCGATAAGCAGCTTGTGAATAAAAATATTACACCGATAAAAGGTCCCATATTTGTGCTCGTGTTTCTGTTTTCGTTTATTATTTTCATTTGGCCGGTTTTTTCACAAGAGATTAAAGATCTTGACATAACATTGGCTATCGATACTCAGCTACGCAACGATGAAAGTGTTCCGTCGCATATGATTGATATGATAACCAAAGATGGTATTGTTAAAATGACCGGATCTGTCGACAATTTACTTGCTCGTCAACGTGCGGCCAAGGTTGCTGAAACAGTAAAAGGCGTGCGTGCTGTAGTCAATGAAATTGAAGTGCGACCGACTGTTCGCACAGACGAACAAATTCGCGTGGATATTGAACAGGCCCTACAGGATGATCCTGCTACGGACATATATAAACTATCAGTAACTGTTCAAAATGGCGTTGTGAGTTTAAACGGCCGTTTAGGCTCCTGGCATGAAGAGGAGTTGTGTGTGCAGGTTGCCAAAGGAGTGAAAGGGGTCAGACAAGTAATTCCAAATTTTAATGTACTGATGAAGCTTGTGCGGTCTGACAGCAAAATCGCGGCTGAAATTGAGCGCCGGCTATCATGGGATGTGTGGGTCGATGAGGCGATGATTGAGGTGAAAGTAATTAAGGGCGATGTTTTTTTGAGCGGGATTGCAGTAAGCTTGGCCGAAAAAACAAGGGCTTATAGAGACTCCTGGATTGCGGGCGTCCGATCCGTCAATAACGATGATTTGTTAATTGATTGGTCAAAACGCAATGAGATGCGTCGCCAACAAGAATATTCCCTAAAATCAGATGAAGGAATAAGAAATGCGATAAAAGATGCCTTTTCCTACGACCCCAGAGTTTCCCCGTTTAATTTGAATTTTTCGGTAAACATTGGGGAGGTTACGCTTACAGGCTGTGTGAGCAACCTGAAAGCCAAGCGGGCTGCCGAGCAGGATGCAAAAAACACAGTCGGCGTATGGCGTGTCAAAAATCACTTAAAAGTGCGCCCAAGCATTGGGCCCAACACGAATATTATGCCCGCTGTTGACACTGAGATTGCAAGAAGGGTCCGCACAGCCCTTTTGTGGAACTCGATCATTCATCAGCACACAATCACCGTTTCTGTCAGCAACGGCATGGCGCGCCTTGGCGGTAGCGTAGATTCTAAATTTGAGAAATCATTAGCTGAAGACATCACATCGCGAGTAAAAGGAGTTGTAGAAGTAGCAAATTACATTTCAGTCGGTAGGGTCTGGAAAGAGAAAGATGATCGGGAAATCAGAAAGGATATCGAATACGAACTCCGATGGAGCTCTTTTTTAGACGAAGAGGATATTTCCATATCGGTCAATGACGGCATTGTCATCCTTTCCGGGGTAGTAAACAGTCTGAGAGATCGACGCCTTGCAACGGAAAATGCGTATGAAGGCGGTGCCAAGCACGTACTAAATAAACTGAAAGTTCGCAATGGACCTGAACATTACCATCCTTAGAGGGAATAATATACCCTAAAAAAAATATGATACATACGGACAGACAAATTAAAACCGACATCGTTAACCGTCTCCATTGGGACACCCGGATTGATGCCCCCGGCGTTTTCGTTAATGTCAATGACGGTGTAGTGACGCTTACGGGCACTGTATGCACTTACAGCGCTAAAAAAGTGGCTCACGAGATCGCATCACTAACCAAAGGTGTCGTCTGTTTGGACAACCGGCTTATTCGCCCTTTTCCCGCGCTCTTATAACGTGCCCGCGGACACGGATATCAAGGATAACACAGAAAAAGCACTATACTGGATTGCCGATATCGACGCCACTTGTATCAAGATCAATGTTGAAGGGGTCGGTACCCTTGTTCTGGCACCGTAACAAGGCTGAAGATGTAATAACCGAAGATATGGTAAAATATGTGATGGCAGCAGCGAAAGTATTAAAACCAGAGTATAGAGAAACGGCATTTACATGGGCAGCCATAATTCTCATATCAGATGGCGTTTTAACGGAAGCAAGAAAAAATATTTTAGACAGATATGCGATGCTTTTGAATATCGATATGAAAGTCGCACAAAAAATTCTTGTACAAGTTTCTCAAGCATTATGAGAGATCGCATAATATGTTTAAAAATATATTGGCGGCAACAGACCTTATAACAGTTCGTGATGTAACGTTTTTGACAACCGCTCGAATCGCTGGACAAAACAGCGCAAAATTTCACATGCTTTGATACGGACAAATCAATTCATGTTTTTAGCAAGAAAGGAGATAAATCATGATACGTATAGATGAAGAGATCAAAGCCGAAATTATAAATCGCATCCTTCCTGGGGAAGAAAGGTATTGTTTTATGAAAAATTATAAAAGATATATTGTTGTCCTGTTCTGTTTTGTCCTGATTCCAATTTTGGCCACTGCCGGTGAATCCAGCGAAGAAATTGAAGAGCGAATGAAATCTCGCCTCTCTGCTATCGAAAGGCTGAAAAATAAAGGGATTGTTGGAGAAGCAAACAGCGGTTATTTGAAATATCTGAGCACATCGCAGAAGAAGATTAAGGTAGTGGAGGCAGAAAACGCGGACCGTAAGAAAATATATACTTTCATAGCGAAAAAAGTGGGTGCAACAGTTGATCTGGTTGGAAAACGGCGGGCCAAAAAAATTACCGAAATTGCCGACCCAGGCCACTGGCTCCAGGACAGCTCCGGCAGGTGGTATAAAAAATAATCATGAAAAAGAGACGCTAAATGATTGACAGAAAAGCTTATGTAGAAATACTAAAGGTGCAACTTGACAAGTGGGGCGATGAAATTATCCGGCTAAAAGGCTATCCAAAATAGGCGGGTGTAGACGCGAGTGTAAAGTTTGAAAATGCTATCTTCTCTGCTAAATTGCTGGTTCCGGCTCCAATATGTCTTCTGTCTCGGCACTTCGAACAAAAAGAACTGATGGGGCCGATTGAAGCAAGTCATGAAGAAGATGAATCGTTGAATCAAATTTTTCAACTTCCGGAACAGCAGCGCCTAATAAGACAAGATCGGTCTCTTTGCTTTGCTCATTTAAAACCGTTTTAAAATTTTGTTTTGGATAAGATTTAACGAGGACAATGGGCTCAGCTTCCAAGCGAAAAGATTTGATAAGGTGCCGCATATGCTCATTTGCACTGCTACGCCCCTCTTTATGATCAAGGAGCCTTAGAACTCGAATTTTGGCACCCTTCCATGGGACACTTTGACTGATAATATGCGATAGAAGGAACATAAGTTCTGCATTGCGATCCCGGCCCCGCCACCAGACATCAATCAGTCTTTTTTGCCATATCCTCTCTCGCTGTTGAAATGTAGAAATAGGGTCGATTTCTCCAGTGCAATAAGCTTGCGCATTAAATGGAACTGCTTCTTTTGTATATCCGGTTTTTTACTCAAGCCGAGTAATGCCGTATTGGGTTCTATACCTGTGATGCCATGGGCTTGAATTGTGCTGAAGACTCCCTGATAAAAATCACTGACGATAGTACATTCAGTAAATGCGGTAATCCCCTCTTCATCGAGGTGTTTTCTTAGGCTGTTACGAGAGGCTTCCTGAAGACCACGCCCTGCAAGATCGTCTATATCACCGACAAGCAAATGATATAAACCCGAATTATTCAGCAAGATGAGCAAAAAAAGCCTTGAAAACATGATATCTATTTGATATAATAAGATATATTAACAATGCCGGAGGTTGAGGCAATGCTCGGGAATGGTGAAACTCAAAAAGAAGCGATACGACCGGATTTCAACAAGTCCATTTTTATTGATTTTAATGGTGCCAAGATCACGTCGGATGCAGGGTTTCTTCTGATGCGGGAAGTTGACCAGCGATTCGGCATCATCGAAAGCGGGTGCAACCACCTGGTGGACGACAGATCTGCCTCCCACATGAAACATACGTTCGAGCAGATGATAAGGCAACGAGTTTACCAGATAGCGGCAGGATATGAAGACTGCAACGACGCTGATTATCTTCGCATAGACCCTGCAATGCGGCTTGCCCTGGGTAAGGGGCACCAGTTCGGGGCCAGTCAGTCGGTGATGTCGCGGCTTGAGAATGATATTCTCGGGACTGCTTCCGGGCAGGAAGCTCTCAACGCCATGATCACCAGGTCAACGGATGCACTTTTGAAAAGGAAAAACAAGAATCGCCTGATCCTTGATGTGGACTCCACGGAAGACCCAGCGCATGGCAACCAGGAGCAGATGGCTTACAACGGACATTTCGGGAAGAATTGTTTTCATCCGCTTTTCTGTTTCACGAGTGATGGTGACGGTCTGGCAGCAAAACTTCGACCGGGCAATGTGCATTCAGCCAATGGAATTCTCGATCTCATCAAGCCCATCGTCATCAGGTACAGGAAGAAGTTCAAGCTGTTCTGGCTACGGGGTGATTCGGCATTTGCGGACCCGGACACCTACGAATATTGTGAAGCTAACCGGATCACCTATTTCATCCGGTTGCGGGAAAATGCGGTGCTCACGAAGTTGATCAAGCCACACCTACAAAGACCTGTTGGACGCCCACCGAAAAGCGGGGTGCAGCTAAAGTACGTGGACCTGGAATACCAGGCGGGGAGTTGGGAGAGACCCCGGCGGGTGGTCGTGAAGATCGAGTGGCATTTTGGGGAACTGTTTCCCCGGTACTATTTCATCGTGACCAATTCAAAGATTGTAGCGAGTAAAGTGGTCAAGGTGTATAATGGGCGAGGGGATGTTGAAAACCGGATAAAGGAAGGCAAGAACACCCTGCGCTGGGACAAGACGAGTTGCCACCGGTTCATGGCGAATGAAGCCCGGCTGAAAATGGGCTTTCTCGCGTACAACATGCTCCACATGATTCGCCGATTCTATTTATGGGGCGAAGATACGCGCCGGTCTATAGAATGGATCATTACGAGATTGGTGAAGGCGGGCGCTCGGATTGTCTACCACGCAAGGCGTTGGTATGTTCATGTGGCGTCAGCTTTTCCGTTGGAGCACCATTACCGGACTGTGCTTAGCTGGCAGTACTGAGGTGGCATGCACTGAGAAATGGCTTGCAAAGATCTGGCAGGAGAGGTATTTTCAAAACGCACGAAAAAGTTGGATTCAAGCAGGTTTTGGAGCGGTATGATGGTGTTTTGGGCTTTTCCAAAACAAAATTCTACTTTGAGCAGAAGAAAGTTGATCAAAAATTGGCAAACGGGCATGCGGAACAGCTTTTTGGAAAAAGTGCCGCATAATTCGGAATAAAGTTACAACGCCCTGCCCGCTGCTTAACCATGAGGCCAGCTCCAAAAGTTGTTCACGGCTGTGTGAAATGCCTGCTGCGCCTGTAAAGGCAACAATATTGGGTCGCCAATTTCTGGCATGTTGAGGCGAAGCCTCCAAACGAATGAGGCCGAAGCGCGCAATAGAAAACCAGAGACCGCTACGAATGTCCCCCCAGTTCTGCCGAATGGAACGCCGTTTCAAATATATGTATACACCAAAACTGATAGAAATAACTATCACAGTAGCCATAGGACTGATCAAAAACATTGCCCCGTAACATCCAAAGCCCCCGACAAGAGGGATAATCCAGTGGACATTGAATTGAGGACGAAAGCTTGGATTGCCCACTAAAAGTTCAACACCTGCAGTAAGGTTCATCGTGCCGTATGTATTTAGAAAAAACATACTTATTATTGGCGCCACAAAGTTGAGATCGCCCATAAGAATCATCATAATGGCAATCGTTGTTGTGATTATTACAGCAAATCGTGGTTCGGTCTCACTTCCCAGTTGAGCACTCAACACCCTTGGAACAACCCGATCAAATGAAAGCGCTTGTAAAGTACGGGGTGCTGAAAGAACACAACCGAGTGCTGAAGAGAGCGTAGAAGCCCAAACGCCGAGCAGAATCAGCTTAGGCCAGCGGGCAACTTTTTGCATGATCAAATTATTGGTTATAAGCTCATATGTTGTGGCATGCAATCCCAGCCAGACTGCTGCTGCCAGATAAATAAAAGCGGTAATACCTACCGACGAAAGTGTACCGCGAAGAATGTTTTTGGCTGGATCCTTTAGATCTCCTGACATGCTAACGCCAACCATAATTCCCGTAACCGCCGGGAAAAATATGGCAAAAGTCTCTCCAAAAGTAGCTGTGGATGTTGCAGTTGTAAAAAGACTGGGAGCATACCATTCCCCCCAGCTTCCTGAAAAAAAAGATAAAATTGCAAGAAACAATATTCCAAGAATGACAAACTGAATCTTTAAGGTAAAATCTGCGCCGATATAGGCAAGAAAACCAAAAATAAGGGCTAAACTTACAGACAGAAAAACAGGGTCAATGCCGGAAAAAACTGCCGTGACAGCCTCTATAAAACCGATAATATAAAAAGCTACGGAGATTGCTTGGGAGATGTAAAGAGGTATCCCGATGGCACCGCCGATCTCCAATCCCAGGGTCCTTGAAATCATATAATATGTCCCGCCGGTTTTTACATGCATGTTTGTCGCAACAGAGGATAGGGAAAGGCCTGTGAAAAGAGAGATGAGATTTGAGATGACGATGATGAACAATGCGCCCGCCAAACCCGCTTGTCCTACAACCCATCCGGTACGAAGAAACAGAATGATACCTAGTATCGTAAGGACATTTGGTGTAAAAACGCCGGCAAAGCTACCGAAACGGCCTTTATTAGTGTTTTTGGAGTCTGCCAAAAGCCAATCCTTTTGTTTTTTTAATATGTTATGATCATTAAACGTATTTATGGACTGTGATTTCGATTGATTCAGAAAAAAAACTTGGTGTTTTTCGATGCAAAGATACTCACTAATACTGCGGACATAAAATCAAAATTCTCCACACCGACAGTAATATACCTTATTCTTGAGATAATCAAGATGCCTTATACTACATATAGAACACCTATAACATACAATTTTATCAATCTTAAAATACATAATTCCAAGTATTTATAATTTCTTACAGTTTGTTATACTATCTAATAATCGATCAAAAAAAAGGAGGCGATATTTAGCATGCAAAAAGAACGCAAGCATGAAATGGGCCCGGGAGGATTCTGTATCTGTACCAAATGCGGAGAGAGGACAATGCACAAGAAAGGTATTCCTTGTATTGAAGCAAGATGCCCGAAGTGCAGTGCAAAAATGGTCAGGGAAGGTTCCTACCATCATCAACTGATAGAAGAAAAGAAAAATTCTACCTTATAACAAAACCGATCTATATTGTAATTCTAACTATAAGCAAACACATGAAAAATATGAAATACGACTATAATCACAATATAAAGGATGTTGTGCTGGTCACCGATGACAAAGAACGGACAAAATTGAAAATGACAAGTTTTATTCTTAGGTTATTGCGCAACAATGGACTCAATCCCATTGCAATCAAACGTTTTGATGGTGAGCAAGTACGAGAAAATAAGAAGTTATATTTCCATAGAGATAGAAAAATATTTAAGAAAAGCTTCGAATATTTAACCGAACCTGTCTCGAATAAAACCCTCATAAACTTCAGCAGGCAAAATCCTGAACTCCAAGAAGCTTTAAAACAAGATCCATTATCCCTTATGGAAATACTGTGGCAAGAGTATCAAAAAAGATTTCATCAACCGGACCGCTTGCATGAAATCGTGGAACATTATGAAGTCGGGCAAAAATTTGCCGCAAAATTTCCAGATGCACATATTCTAACTGTTTTGTTTTTTCACAAGGTAATTTCTCCCAAATTACAGAGCAATGGAACATTAAATTACCATTCTGTTGGAAGGGGATTTTATGGGTATGGTTCCTGCAAACCGATTGAACCGGAAATCGGATCCCCTGGAAGAGCGAAAATCTTGGTATCTGTCAAAGTTGTCTCGGATAGAGAATTTGAGGAGAAAAAAGCATTTACCCGGCGGGTATTTTTTCACGAATATTGGGGTCATGTGATTAATAAGCTTGATGACCATTTCACAATTCCCATGAAAAAATGTATCATGTCGGCTCCTCCATCCTTAAATTCGCTGATTCAGAATGCTATGGATTATAATAGACAATGTTTTTGTGAAGAATGTTTAGATAAGATACACTATTTACCGGAAACTTTGATTAAATAGTGAGTATCAACTGGGGATAATCTTGACAGAAAAAATGTGTAATAATAGCTGCGTGTTCCATTTTGCATTACTGTAGTCGTGAATGTATAAGAAACCGAATGATAGAAAATACAAAATAGGAACAAATCATATTCATAATTCATCATATTTATTTGTGCTGTAAAATTTTATATAAATGAAGATAAATATTATTAAAAACGTGAAAGTAGATACAGGAGGTGTAAATCATGTGCAGTTTGGCGCCTAAGCTAAACATTTCACTCGTGCATCCTGCTTTAATTCCACCGCCCTTCAGCTTGCTGAAAAATGATCAAGTGTATGTAAAACCAAAGATATGTATACTTAAAGGGTCATCCACGGTGATACCAAACAACTCGTCCCTAAACTCGGTAAAGCACTTAAAAAAACAGCAAACACCCCCGCCAATACGGCCTCATCCTTTCACTATGGGGTGTCTGAACCCACCAGGTACGATTATTTGGTCATCGATTTAGTGTATCTTACATATTTTTTGAAATACTCCTGAAGTATCGTTGAAATACATAATTTCCCCTATATACACGAGTGACTTGGTTCATTAAACTATTGGTTATAGAGGCAACATTGATAATAATGAAAAAGTTTAAAATGAACCTGTTAGAACTGATGGTGAAGACAGTGGAAATTATATGAAGCGGATTGACATAAAAGCAAAAAGAACCTCAAGGTAGAATATTGGAGGAGAGAAAGAATGTATATGAAGAAAAATATTTTATTAATTGTAATATTTGTTGTAGCTATCTTTCTTCTTGTTTCTGACGGTTTGTATGCCGGAACGGAGGTTAAAGATAAAATCAAGATGGATAACCCTGCGTATGAAGAACATAAAAAGGGTATAAATATATTTACACACAAAAAGCATGCGACTGAATACCAAGAAAATAATTCCGACCTTTTCAAAAATGGCTGTGGTGAATGTCACCATGATGATGACAATGAACCGTTAAAAGATTTAAAAGGGGGGGATGAAGTACAGAACTGTATCGAATGCCATCAAGAACCGGCTTATATGCGAGGTAAAGAGGCGAGGGGATTGACCAGGGATCAAAAGCTCGAATATCACGCCAATGCCATCCACTATAATTGCAAGGGGTGTCATAAGCTATATAATAAAAAGATGAATCTAAAATCGAAAGATAAGGGCGCCGCACCGAGAAGATGCAAGCAGTGCCATCCTAAACAATAAAAATCATAATGAAAAAGGGGTGAATTCGAATTCACCATTATTAAAGGTCTGCAATCCCAGTCGTAAGAAAATTGAGCCTTTAAAACTAAATATTGTGGCAAGTACCTGTAAAAATTTTAAACTGATCAAAACGATAGGCTTATTTGGGAATCATTCATCTCAGTGACAGTTAGTCTTTGGGTGAGAAGTCATCACGGCTCTTAGAGGACAAATCGTTCGTGAGTTGATAAGGGTAGTTTTGGGTATGAGTGTCGTGAATGGGGGGAACAACGTGGACCGGCGTTGTCATTGACACACAAGGCCAAATCCCGTATAGTCCGAGTCAGAAAGAGGAAGTTCTTATCATCCAGGATAACGGTCAGGGGAAAGGAGACAGCCACATGAACGTATTGACAAGAAATAATCTGAATTTTCTGATGGCGGTACACAAAGGGCCGTGTGTCTCAGTTTTCATGCCGATGCACCGTTCAGGGCCAGAAACCCAACAGGATCCGATTCGGTTGAAGAATCTGATTCGAGAGGCTGAGGAACACCTGATCGCACGAGGTCTTCACGCTCCGAAAGCAAAGGGTCTGCTGGAAAAGGCGGAAAAACTCTTACAAGATCGTCTTTTCCATAAACACCAAAGTGACGGACTTGCGATGTTTCTCTCTCCAGAAGTGGTCCACTACTACCTCCTTCCCTTTGTTTTCGAGGAATTGGTGATTGTTGCCGACCGTTTCCACATCAAACCTCTTCTTCCCCTCCTCAGCGGCGACGGACGGTACTTTGTTTTGGCTCTCAGCCAAAATAAAGTTAGGTTGCTTCAGAGCACACACTACAGCGTTAGCGAACTTGATCCGGGGGACGTTCCCGAGGATCTTGCTGAGACACTCAGAGATAACGATTCATGGAAAGAGCTCCAGATGCATTCGAGCATATCAGGTAAGGGCAAACTTTCCGCCATTACGCACGGGGGTGAGGTGGATAACAAGGAGAACATCCAGCGGTACTTTCGCCGGATTGATAAAGGACTCCATGAGTTGCTTAAGAACGAACGAGCGCCTTTAGTGTTGGCGGGGGTTGATTACCTCCATCCGATCTACAAAGAAGTGAATTCTTATCCCCATTTGATGGTCGAAGGAATTGCGGGGAATCCCGAACAGTTGAGCGCGGCAGAGTTACATGAACAGACTTGGACCATCGTAAGACCTCACTTTCAGAAGGCCCAGCAAGAGGCAGTTGATCAATATAAAGAATTTTCAGGTTCTGGACGAACTTCCAACCGTATCAGAAAGATTATTCCAGCGGCTTATCATGGACGGATCGAATTATTATTTGTACTCCCCGATCTTCAGCAATGGGGCACCTTCGATCCGGGCACGGATGAGATTCATTTACACAAGAAAGAAAAAACTGGCGATGAGGACTTATTGGAGTCCGCTGCAATTCAGACGCTCTTGAACGGAGGAACAGTTTATATGATCGGGGCAGAAAAAATGCCTGATACTGGCCCATTAGCTGCTGTGTTCCGCTATTAATTTACAGTAACCCACATTCCCCTACGAAGCACTTGGGAGCGAAATGGTTTCCGGTACCTTTTTACTAAATGGGTTCAGGCGTATGCAGATGGGTTCCCTATCGGCAGTCTACCTTTATCCGCCCTCACTCATCCTGCCTCCGCGAATTGTTCCGCGAAGTTGTCGAGGTACCTTTCCTTCACTGCACTGAAGCCATGCGCCATCACGATGGCTGGTCGCGGCCCCTGCAATTTGGTATCCTCGGTACGTAGTACCACCCGGCGCACCTCAGCCCTTGGCTCTCGAACGTAACGTCGCAGCGTTCAAACATAGTGTCTCCTGTTACCTGGGCTCGGCTGAATAAGACGCCCAACGATCCCACGCAGCGGAGCCGATGATGGGCTTGAACTTCTTATCAAAAAATGAGTTTGCTGTTAAAGGTAACTCATATGTGGGTTACCTTTTTCAATAAAAAGGGACGGTTGCTTTACTCGTTTCACCTTTGTATTATTCTGCCGGGAATCGCAACTTTAGTCATCCTTGGGAGAATCATAGACGGGAAAAAAACTTTGTTGGCAAGGACCATACAACGAACATATGGGGTCTTGGGGCCACATGATGAACTATGGGTAATTATTGGATAAAAAGTTTTTTGAAAGGAAAAGGAGATTAGGTGGGCGACAAGGGGAAAAGAGATAAAGGCAAACGAGAAGAACAGAAAAAAGGCAAGCACACACTAAAGGAGAAGAGGAAGTAAAAAAAAAGACAAAATGAAAGATTTGATCAAATTGGTTAATTCCTTCCTTTAAGAAGCCTTCGCGGTGTTTCTCTTTCTGCTATGATACCAAAATAGAGACATTTTTAAGGTTTCTTCTCCCAGTCATAACAAAATTCATTGCCATGAAAAGATAGACTACGATAAGGATTTTTTAATCTATCGAAAGTTAAGTATAATTATCCAAAGCATTACATTAGAAGACCCTGAACTTCTCAACAATACCAATTGGTAAGCTTCAGGGTCTTTGTTAATATGCTCGCTATACCAGATATTGTGGTTTTCCCGTCTTTAGTGAATCCAACTAATTTTTCAAGGTTTAATGACCTAAACTTGATTTAGGTGGGATTGATTGTTAGCGGTTTTGGATGATGGTAAATTTGACATCGAAGATAATGCTTGATAATAATTTGACCAATTATCTTATTCAACAAAATTGATTGAATTTCATGAAAGGTTGCTTCAAAAAGGATTGACGATTGGCATTAGCTATAACCATACATAGAGGAGAAAATGAGATAGGTGGGAATTGTATTGAAGTAGCCTCTGATGAAACTCGCATACTACTTGATGTCGGCCAGCCTTTATCTGGAGAGCAAATATCCATACCTGATAATTTGAAAACCGTTGATGCAGTAGTAATTAGTCATCCACACCTGGATCATTATGGGCTAATTGAACAGATACCAGAAAATGTTTCAGTGTATATAGGCATAACCGCTGAAAAATTGATAAAGGCATCTTATATTTTTTTGGACTGGATTTTTCCCATTAGGAATTTTCACCATATTGAAGACAAAAAGGTTATCAACATAGGGAATTTAACAATTACGCCCTATCTCGTTGACCATTCAGCATTTGATTCCTATGCATTTCTAATTGAGGGAAATGGGGAGCGTGTATTCTACACTGGTGATCTCAGAATGCATGGGCGCAAACCGGCATTTATGAAAAGACTCTTAAAGCACCCGCCTGCACCAGTTGACAAGCTGCTGACCGAAGGGACTATGCTTGGGCGCGGAGAGCAGATCTTTTCAGATGAAAGGGCTGTGGAAAATGCGATGGTTGAAACCCTGTATTCGACAGACGCAGCTACATTTCTTATTGCTTCGGCTCAGAACCTTGACAGGTTGGTATCGGCATTCCGTGCTTGCAAAAGAACCGGACGGATATTTGTTATTGATATCTATACGGCTTGGATTCTTCGAGAGATTTCAAGTGCCCCTCGAACAAAAAGCATTCCTGACATAAAATGGGATGGAATAAGGGTTCTATCAAAAGGTTGGACTGCAGGACGGCACTATGAGAGGTTGAAAGCAAACCGTAATTACTTCGGAAGTTTTTTTCATGAGGTGTACTCAAAAAATGTGGTCATTACAGAGCAGGAAATTGCGGCTGAACCTCGAAAGTATCTAATAAAAACCTCGTATTCAAAGAGTTTGCTTGACCAACTGAAACTTCGACCATGCTCCGTGATTTACTCAATGTGGGAAGGTTATCTGGAACAGAGATACAATCCAACTGGATGGAAACAGTTAAGCTCACTGATAAACGATCCAGAAATTCGTTTTGAGATTATTCATACCAGCGGACATGCTATAATATCAGATTTGAAGAATATGGTGAAGGCATTGAATCCAAATGAGATTCTACCGATCCATACAGAGGATGGCGATCAGCTTCTTCAGATATTAAAAGGTGAATCAAAAAGAGGGCAAGGGATTCCTATGACACAATTGAAATCAGATTACAAACTCAATCAGGAAGTGGATACAGGTAGAGGTAAAACAACTGGTTGGCCAAAATGCCTGAAATATTCTCTCGAAAATGGAATATCACGAGTGGTCCTCACAGGAAAAATTGATAAGGCAAATCTTCGAAAAATAGATTGTTGGGGGCTGGCTTTCTTTGATCATTGCCGAAAAGAAGCCCAAATTCCACCAGCGATATTAATTCTTGAAATTCCCCATGAAGCTTCTCGCAATGAATCTCCAAATATCGAGGCCCTTAAGCGTCGTATATCGTATTTGAACTTGGATAACCAATTGGAGATTCAGCTTTTTATTTGTGGAAATGAGCAACCTTGCTACTCTTTGGCAGAGCTTCTTAATCGTCCCCCCAACGAAATTATTAAAGATGACTTCGCTGATAGAAGAGACGATGATAAACCAGGACGTCTGGAAAAAGACTTCCAAGCATACCTTTTTGGTAAAGGTAAACATGAAACTATTCGTACTAATGAGCGATTGGCTATACTCGGTGAAGATTTTAGAGATTTAAATAGGAAGAAAGATCCGTTTGCGATGGAGCGAGAATTTCCTACAGGTGTATTTAACGGAAAGGTTTCAAGAAAAACAAGGATTCTTCCCACTGATTTTATTGATGTTGTGAGTTTTAATAAGTGGCGAGAACTTTCTTTAATTGAGCTTAAGGTCAATGATCCAAGCCTTCCGATTATTTCTCAATCTGTGGATTATGCCTTATTCTTTGCCGCCTATCAGAAACAGCTCTGGGGTGTTCTGAAAACGAAACTTGGTTGGGAGCCAAAAAGGAAGGATTTCGTGTGTTATATTGCTAACAATTGTTTCCATAAACGATTTGATTGCGTGGCAAAGTACTATTCCCCGGCAGATAAAAACGTTCCATTTAAGATTAAGAAAGTTGTGCTCGGTTCTACCGGAGAAGTTTGAAGACGTTCTTTTGTCAAAAACATTATCAAACTTTACGCCTCGACAAAAATTTCCGTATGTACGGAAACCTTATCTTGTATCTCATGAGATACATTTTCAGGATGGTCAACCTGGTTTTGGCCAGCGCCACCAAATGTATGGGCGGTATTTAACTTGGCTAATTTTTCAAAGTTATGAGAAGATCCCTATGAACCGGCACCTATTCTTTTTGTATAGGCTCACAGATTCACCGTTCAGAGTTGCCCTTTTTCGACTTGACACCTGACCTAATGAGACCTATTTTTAACCAGTTATAAAGCTATCCGTATTAATACAGTATACACTCGGAGATCCTCTTTGAGAATCTCCGTTTTATTTTTACAGTGGAGAAACCCATGGAAATAGTATCAGATGCCTCCAGCCCGCAAGATTGCACAGCCCTTATTTTCGAGTGCAGCGGGCAGAAGGTTGAACCTAAGATAGCTGCGGAGCTGTGGCCCAAAATAATGCAACATAAATGGGTGCTTTCCGAAAAACTGGGCCGGGATGTGGGAATAAAGGTGGCCTACCTGGATTTCATGGAAAATGTCGAGCCCATGCATCAAGATCTTCACGATGCACAAAAGATTCAGATTCTCAAGTCATTGGGAGCCCAGATGATCGACCAATCAATCTGGGGCACCATATCCGAGACTCAGCCGCCAAAACAGATCGTGAACAGAAGAATCATACTTCCGCTGACGGTAATAGAACTCGCACGAAAACACGCGGTCATTCCGCCCCGCACAATCATTTTTTTCGGGCCACCTGGTACGGGCAAGACCCACTTCGTACAAGCCATAGCAGGCATACTTCAGTGGTGGTATATTGAGGTCAGTCCCAGCACCTTGATGGCCGATGGAGAAGATCACCTCGGTGCGAACCTGAAAACCTTGATAGAAAAGGCCGGCAATCTCGACGAAGTGGTCCTGTTCATAGATGAATTTGAGGAAATAGCAGGAAGCCGGGATCACGCCTCCCGCATCGACAAATCAATTACAAATGAGTTCCTCAAACAGGTACCCCTGTTGAAAAAAAAAAAGAGAAAGCACCTCCTGGTATGCGCGACTAATTACATCCAGCACCTGGACAAAGCCTTGTTACGGCCTGGTCGTTTTGATTGTATCATTCCGGTTGGAGGATTGGATGATCAAGGCCGTCGAACTATTTTCGAGCATTATCTACGCAATACCAATCGGGGCGATGTGGATGTGGATAGGATCATCTCCATGATTGCGCTCTTCACACCTGCGGATATCGAGTACCTTTTTCAGAAGGTCAGACAACTCGCCTTCGAGAGAGATTACGTCAAAGCAGAAGATTACTGCGTGACAACGGAGACGTTCCTGGAAATGATCCCTAATATTCCGCCTACACTCACTGATAAAATCATCAAGGATTTCGAACAGGACTGTTCACGCTATACCAGATATTGATTCCCGTGCTTTCTCCTATTTATAGCATCTCTCTGTATTTGTTGGATATCAATCCGATATCTCGTTAAATCCTGAACGGTAATTTAATGATTAAAGCAGGTTTGAACGATAAAGTTCCCCGGAACCGACTTATCCCATTTTGAAGATTACAAGAAAGACGGCGGGTCCCCCAACAGAAAAGGGCATGCTTGGGGGTATAAGGTGAGGTGAGAACGCTTGAATACGGCTCTCCTGTGCGGTCTGGGAGAGTATGTTGAGATTGCAAAGGAAGTAGTTAGAAGAGGAATTAGGCGGTTGTATAATATATCAAGAAAAACCATTCTTTACCAAATCTTGAGAATTCTGTAAGCCCTTCACCAACAAGGGTTTAGTAGAAAACATCTTAGTCATGGTATTAGGGTTTGGATTGTTGGTGGATTGTGTGTTGTGGTTAATATTATGAGTTGTTTGGTATTTGGGTTTGATAGATAGTATAAGATAGTAATAGTTTCTCTCTCTCTTTTATCAAAAAAGCGTTCTCTCCTATCGTTGAAAATTTCTGTTTACGGAACCCCGATATTATCATACCTAACAATCTTGACCACTTTGACAATGCTGTCCAAAGGTATGGACAGTTCAAATCCAATGGTCGCTTGATGGTGATAATCGTGTTCGCAGTTGACAGGTCGTACTGAGAAAAACAGTTGCAACAATCCTATATTACTATAGATATATTCTATTTTACTAAGACATTTCCCCTTTAATAAAAACACGCGGGTTATTCGCTGTGTGGTGCTGGTGTGGATTATGCTGGGATGGACAGATGGATGGATTACCGGGGAAAAGTTTTATCCTGCTCTTATGCCAAGACATTATCAAACTTTACGCCTCGACAAAAATTTCCGTACGTACGGAAACCTTATCTTGTATCTCATGAGATACACTTTCAGGATGGTCAACCTGGTTTTGGCCAGCGCTGGCCAAAATTATTACACTGGGGATAAATTTGACATCAAGGCTAATGCTTGATAATGTTGCGATTACCAAAAGAAATCTTAACTATACCCCCTGAACATTTACGAAATCTTTAATAAAACTGGGGTGAATGCAAGCATTGATAAAGGCAAGTCATCTTCACTTTTTGCAAGTTATATCTGAATCAAGATATTGTGCTTCTATTAATCCCAAAAACCGTACATTGATGGGTTCTTCCTCACATTACCAGATAGCCTGTCATGTCCACTATTCAATTATATGGCTAGGTTTTGAACTTATAAATTATGGAACAACTTTTCTCAGTACTAATCGGTGCACTCATTGCCTCAATATTGGCATTTGTTTTTTTACACGTTTCCGATAGGAACGAAGTACTTCTTGACGTCGCTGGTTTTTGTGATGAAATATATCACATTTTTAAGAATCTTCATGTTTATAAAAATACAGGGTGCACAGACAGGGATCTTGATCTTACAATTGAGGATTGTCGGCATTTAAGCAGAGAATTGACTGGGCTTCTCACATCTGCCAAAATCCATAAAAAAATGGCGATAACTTTTGGTGAAAAAGAGCAACTCGGTCTTTTCCTTGAGTTAAGCAACCAATTGCACCAAGTTGCGGGCATATTGCGCAGAGCCACGCCAAGCGCCGGGATTAAAGAGGGACAGCAAGTCAAACAACTTTTCAAGGATAAAATTGATCCGTTACGAGACAAGCTAATGCGAGACTTGATAAAGGGGGCAAAGATTGCCGCAAGCCTGCTCGATGCATATAAACACCAGATGCCTACATTTTATAAGATAACATCTATCTTTATAAAACCAAAAGCCTAACCTTTTTGCTTTAAAAACTATACTTAACGAGTACCACACCTGAGCAGGCCACCATCTTTAGGGATGGGCTGAGGCCAAAAAATCCCATATATTGCGCTCCGGCCTTTGAAACCAAAATGCATGATGCCTGCCTTTCATCAAGCACCCAGGCCATCTCATAAGCTGTATTGATTGGGGTTAGCAATCTTAAACACGGCTTCCTGACTGCTTTTTGACATCGCTGTGAAATCGCATGTGCAGAATTCTGCACCAGCGATATTCACGTCCTACCCTGAATTTCTCCGTCTGACTGGATAGAGGGTGAAGAAATATGCTTGTAAATCATCGTCCTTATCGTCCACATCGTCCAGATGCTATAAAATCAATCAGTTAGAATTGACGATCATTGGACGGTCTCACAGATTTGGACGATCACGACTTTTGATAAAAAACAGGGGGGTACTCTAAATCGCTTCCGCAGAATTCTGCGTAAGCGGTATTTGATAATTTCCGTATGTGCGGAAATTGATTAAACGATTGGATAGGGGCTGTGTGAATGTCTGTTATTTCGGGGACTGGCTGTTTCGATGCTGGAATGAAACGTTTTTTTCTGCGCTTGACGAATTTCCTTTCAATCCTCCGGCACACTCAAATATTTCTCCAGAGTTTCGCTCCAATATACCGGAAAAACTTTCGTTGGATGATACCAGGAGTTTTTACAAAAGGATTCAAATGTTGTTATACGGGCGTCTTCAGCATTCATAACCGTTTCAACATTTCCGAAAATCGTTTTAACTTTGTCGCCAATTTGCATATGATGTCCTTTCAATCAGCAGGCCACTCTTCTGGTGTGTCAGGTTGCAGCAAGCCCACTGCCTTTTTGATATGCCATTTCCATTGAACCAAAGGATTATCCTTAAGCGTTCCATAAATCTTTTTCAGGCTTTCTACGCTTTGGCCTTGCTTTATTTTTTCAATCTCTTCTCTGATTTTCTTTGCCTTTGCCTCTCCATAATATTCGGTGTTTTGTCTGGCTCGAATTTTCCCAGCTTCAGTTTTTGCGCTGCTCTCATCGGTATCAAAATACCAAATTTTGTTCATTGTTCCAATCCAAATTGAATGGTTCACATAAGGTGATAGGTCATCTACGAGTTCCTCAATATGCTCTGAATCCAACATAGGCTCAACACTGATAGAAGTTCGATATCCAGCATCAAAGGCATCCTTCAGCGACTGTTTTCGTTCTTTGTATGACGGTGCGTTTGGCTCCCAAAAAGACAAAATCTCATTATTCATAGAGCCAATGGTAAATCTGAAAAACATATTCTTTTTGTATTCTCTGAGATCATCACATAGCTTAGTAATGAGCGCCAGTCGGGGCTTCGAGACTATTAGGACTCTATTGCCAGCCTTCAGCAAATTCTTGAGTACTTTAAAACAGGTCTCAAAATTGTTAGGGGTAAAATCATGATTCCCCGGAAACATAACTACATCATTAAACAGCTCAAAATTTTCTTTAATATCATGTGGTCTTACTTTTTCTTTTTTCCATTCGTCAATTGGAAATCGCTTCATCCTATAAACGGCTTCTCCTTTTGAAAAACAATATACGCAATCATTTGAACAGCCATTATAGCAACTTTGAGTTTTGCAAACCCAGTCTTGAAACTTGGGACGTTTTTTGCTTATTGTCTTTTGCCTTTGGCCAACAAAAGGATTTTCCCATAAACTCTTTAGATTGGCAAAATCTCCACCAATTTCTTTATCTATCAACTTGATCGCTTCTTGAATGTTGCTCGCGGGCGCTGAAATGGTAACTTTAACCATCTCATCTTCAACATCGATAGCAGGCTTGATACTAATGTTAGCATCGACCTTTTTGATCTCAAGTGCCTTACTGACCTTAGATTCCAGAACTTTTGATTGTTTCGAGAATTTTTTCAAGAAAGGTTTTTTAGCAAACTTTGATTCTATGCCAGAAAGCGAATCTTTGAGGAAGCCGAGGTTACGCTCAAGAATGTAATCAACAGGCTTATCCGTCTGTTTATTTAGATATTTCACATTATTTTTTAGTTGTTCAGGATCAATCTTGAGGAATACTGCTGCACCTGGAAAATTCAATATTTTTTCTATCTTCAAATCGGACCAGCTCTTCAATACCAAGAGATTGCCAACAAACTGTTCAAATTGGCGTAAAGACATAGGCTGATTCCCATAGAAATGATGCACTGCAACTCTATCTTCCTCATTGAAATCCTTTTTTATAAAGAGTTCGGCAACGGTAACATCAAGGATGCCATTGTGGATGTCCTTTCGGATTTCTTCATTTTTAATGGCACTAATTCGCAAATATCTTCGGACCGTCC
>RCNB010000265.1_pt1 | contig 36404 bp, 26 predicted proteins | sample 2041321 | NCBI WGS metagenome assembly RCNB01 (sample SAMN09708232, study PRJNA481090) | Marine sediment metagenome, whole genome shotgun sequencing project.
CGCCGCTTCCATCGTCGGCACAGCCTCCGGCGTTGGCACAAACGCCGCAATATCTTCGCGCCACGCAGGCCGCCCGTTCATATGACAGGTCAGATGCACCGTAGGGTTCCATCCCCCCGACATCGCCAGACAATCCGCCGCGATCTTGATCACTTGGCCGCCCTTGCGCACCGAAATCCCACTCAGCCCCATGCGCCCCGAAGACCCGCACACCTGCGCGCCCAAATGCACTGGATAAGGCACGTCCCCCACCGCCGCATCCGAGCGGCTGTCAATCAACGCCGCAACCGTCACACCCGCAGCATGCAAATCCCGCGCCGTGCGGTGCGCATCATCATTATTTCCGAACACCGCGACGCTCTTCCCCGCGGCCACACCCCACCGGTTCACATAGGCCCGCACAGCTCCTGCCATCATGATCCCGGGCCGGTCATTGTTCTCAAACGCAATCGGCCGCTCCAACGCCCCTGCACACAAAACAGTCCGTCGCGCCGTAATACGCCAAAAACACTCCAATGGTGCACCCGTGCGCGGTACATGATGCGACACCCGCTCCAACGCGCCAAATACACCACCGTCATATGCACCCGTCGCGGTCGTCCGCGTCATCAACCGCACATTGGGCATCGCACCCAAACGCGCCACCTGCCCCGCAGCCCATTCCGCCGCAGGCATACCGTCCACATCCTCAACCTCGGCCAGCATGCGCCCACCCATGCGCGCATCCTCATCGCACAGGATCACATCGAGGCCAGCCTCAGCCGCCACAGTCGCCGCCATCAAACCAGCAGGACCGCTGCCAATCACCAACACATCACAAAATGCAAAGGCCTTGTCATAAGTATCAGGGTTATGCTTGCCACTCAGCGCGCCCAAGCCCGCAGCCCGCCGAATAACAGGCTCGTACACCTTTTTAACTTCAGATAAATGTGGATGTGGATTGCGGTATGGGTCAACTAATCCATTATTTAAAAAGTTACCATCTGTGGGTAAATCTGGATGGTAATCGTGACCGTAAGCTAAATAAGCCTTCCCGTTGTCGTCTTTATATTCTAATGATTGGTCTACCCAATCCCAAATATAACCACCCTGTAAGTTTGGGTAAGTTTCAATAATGTCCCAATAATCTTGAAGATTCCCAACTGAATTCCCCATAGCATGGGCATATTCAATCATAATAGATGGCTTGTCGGAATCGGATTTCCCGTGGGTTATTAAATACTCAGGTTTTGGATACATTGGACAATAAATATCCGTATAATCTTCTTTTCCTGCAGGCTCATATTGTACAATACGATTGTCATCTTGTTCCTTTAACCATTTATAGGTGTTTCTAAATACCTCACCTTCGCCAGCTTCATTCCCAAGTGACCATGAGTATATAGACGCATGGTTTCTATCACGAAAGTACATGCGCTGTGTGCGCATCATGTGTGCAGGTAACCAACTCATTTCATTGCCTATTTGAGTGTTTTCGTCAATCGCTAAAGGATGACTTTCAATATTTGCCTCGTCAATTACGTATAAGCCATATTTATCACATAAATCTAGCCAATACGGATCATTTGGATAGTGCGAAGATCGTACGGCATTTATATTGTGCTGTTTCATTAACTTGATATCTTTCTCCATGGATATTCTAGATACTACATGTCCAGTAAACGGATCAGTTTCATGGCGATCAACACCACGAATGTAAATGGCTTTTCCGTTAACCAAAACCTGACTGTTTTTAATTTCTACACGTTTAAAACCTAATGGACGTTCTATATATTGGTCTTGACTAGAATCGGTTTCATTTTTTAAAGTTATTTTAAACGTATACAAGTTTGGTGCTTCAGCAGACCATTGTTTTATATTTTTAATTAATGTTTCAGAGGAAAACTCGACCGTCCAATTAGCAGGAATCTCTAAAGTTTCGGAATCCATAAAGAGTGAGGTGTCACCATCTAAAATTTCTAATAACACCTGACGTTTTTCAATCGAGCTGCTGTTATTATTTAATGTAATTTTATTTTTAAAAATGCCATTTGTATAACTGTCATCAAGGTTAGTATAAGCATAGTAATCTGAAACAGAAACTTTGGGTTGCGTATATAAATATACATCTCGTTCGATACCGCTCATTCTTAGCATATCTTGACTTTCGAGATAACTTGCATCACTCCAACGAAACATTTGCAAAGCAATTACGTTCTTTCCTTCAACTAAATATTCGGTTATGTTAAATTCGGCAGGAGTCTTGCTTCCCTGCGAATACCCAACATAATTACCATTTATATATACATACATAGCAGATTTTGCGCCAGCAAAGTGAAGAATAATGTCTTGGGATAGAAACTCTTTTGTTAGGTTTATTTCTTTTCTATAAGTACCTACTGGATTATAATCGGTTGGCGCATTTGGCCATTTTGTAGTAAATGGATAGCGTTCGTCTAGATAGATTGGATGTCCAAAACCTTCTACTTCCCAATTGGCCGGAACAGGAATTGTTGTCCAATCAGAATCATCAAAATTCACATTTTGAAACGTTGTTGGCCGTTGCTTAGGATCTTTGACCCAATGAAATTTCCAATCGCCATTTAAGTTCAGAAAGCGTTTAGAGTCTTCTTTTTCAGCAATGTTTTCATTCTCCGATGCAAAAAAGGTAGCACGAGGTGCTAACTTGTTCTCTTCAAAAATTTCATGGTTGTAATGAAAAATTTGTTCGGCAACAGACTCTAAAGGTTCTTGCTTACAACTAGTAACGATGATTAAACTAAATAGGATATATCTAAATTTCATTGTTTATATTTTACGTAATGGAGGTCATAAGATCTTCCGTAAAAATTTTGCGTAAATAGAAGATTAATTCATCTGCGTCGTCTTTATTGAATACCATCGGTGGTTTTATCTTCAAGACATTGTGATCAGGGCCATCGGTGCTCATTAAAATACCATGGTCTTTCATTCTATTGGCCAGATAACTTGTTTTTGCTGGTAAGGGATCAAGTTGATCATCAACCAATTCAATACCTAAAAATAAGCCTTGACCTCGAACATCGCCAATAATGGAAAATTCTTTTGAAAGCAATTTCAATTTCTCTTTTAAATAGTTACCTACTTCGAGGGCATTCTTTTGAAGGTTCTCCTGTTTTACGGTTCTTAAAACTTCAGTTCCTATTATACAAGACACTGGGTTTCCTCCAAAAGTGTTGAAATACTCCATGCCATTTGCAAATTTTTCAGCAACTTCTCGGGTACAGGCAACTGCTGCAACTGGATGGCCATTGCCCAATGGCTTCCCGATGGTTACAATATCTGGAATCGCGTCGTGTAACTGAAAGCCCCAAAATGTTTTGCCCATACGCCCGCAACCCGTTTGTACTTCATCTGATATGCATAATCCGCCAGCTTCTCTAACATGTTTATAAGCTTTTGCAAGAAAGCCTTCAGGTAATTCTATTTGTCCACCACAACTAATAATTGGTTCTATAATGAATGCACTAACACCTCTTCCTTTATCTTGAATGTTGGTAATGCATTGTTTTACTTCATTAGCATACTCATCTGCTGTATTATTGCCCCTGTATTTACCGCGATAAGCATCAGGTAGAGGAAAGATTTGTGTATGTTCTGGAGCGCCAGAACCACCTTTGCCATCAAATTTATAGGAGCTAATATCAATACACATGTTGGAATTGCCGTGGTAACCGACTTCACTGGCGATAATATCCCGCTCGCCAGTATTGGCTTTTGCCATTCGTATAGCTAACTCATTGGCTTCACTGCCCGAATTCACAAAGTGTAAGACACTTAATTCAGGAGGTAATGTGTCCAAGAGTTCTTTGGTCAGGGTATTGATATTGTCATGAAGATAACGCGTATTGGTATTTAATAATGCCATTTGTTCCTGGCCTGCCTTTACAATATTATAATGTTCATGACCAACATGGGCGACGTTATTCACCGTATCCAAGTATTTCCGACCATTTTGGTCGATTAAATATTGCCCTGCTCCGCGAACTATTTTAATGGGCTCTTTATATTGAAGACTTAAACTCTTGCCTAAATGCTGTTTGCGATAACTTATTAATTCTTCACTGGAATTTGTATTCTCATTTTTAAGTGCTTCAGATTTGAACAGAAGATTAGGGTTTGGACAAATACTTTTCCATACATCGAGTTGATCAGGATACACCACACCTGGAAAATCGTCATGGTAATCCATCATGGATAACATGACTTGGAAATGAAGATGTGGCGCCCAATTCCCATTTTCAGGATAGTTGCCCAATTCTGCAATTTGAACACCTTTTTTTATGATATCTCCGACAGTATGTTTAGTAGCACTTTCAACTGTATTATGTCCATAAAGAGTATAGAATTCAAAGCCTTCATTAGTGTGCTTCAGAATAACTAATCCACCATATTCTTTATCCCCAGCGTCATTAACAGCAGTAACGACTTCGCCATCAAACAAAGCATGTACAGGAGTATTTGCGGGTAACCAAAAATCTACTCCAATATGAATACTCCTACTTTCACGACCTTGATTTCCTATTTTATCGTAGGACGATGAGGTGTAAATTGGTCGTGGTTCACAATAACCACCCGCGAGAATTTTACCTGAGACTGTTTTTTGAAGTTGATTGATCTTGAATTGAAAGAAGTCCAGGTCATTGAAATCGTTTTGATGGCCAATCCATTTACTTGAAACACTTAAATCGAGCTTGTGTATTTGATTTCTATTGATCGTAGGGAACAATTTTGAAACTTCAAAATTATTGCTATCTACCCACTTGTTAAAATTCTCTTGATTTGGATGTGGCTTAAATCCGCAAACCTCTCTAAAACTAAAATGAGCAAAATCCAAACTCACTAACTTCCATTCTTTAAGCAATTCCCAAGCTGGTTTTGAACTAACCTGAAGATACGTGTTGTCTGGTTCTTTTTTTTGATTGATAATCGATGACGTATAAGAAATAATCAATCGCATAGCAATAGCACTATATAAATGCTTGAGCTCTTCTTCTTGCAGAGGGAATATAGAATGATAACCAGAAACAATTGGTAAAGCGGCTTTTAATGGGTCTAAATGATCCATAATAGCATACGAGCAACTAACAGCAACATCGTTTATTATTTGCGTGTGAATGGCGTCTCCATAATCTATTATGGACTTTACTGTTGGATTTACAAGATTTTCTGAAACTATAATGTTATTATCGTTGACATCATTATGTACGACTGATTTTCGTAATTGATTATAGGATTTCAAATTATCTTCAAACTGGGTTTGAAAATAGCTTATGATCTCTTTTTCTTCATCATTAAAAAGATGAAGATGCTTCTTTGTCCAAAGTGATTGAGCAGTGTCCCATTCAAATTCACCATGTGCTTGAGGATGATCAAAATTTTGTAAAGCTTTGGTTGTTTTGCCGCATGTTTGACCTAAATTAAAATGAAGATTATCAAGTCTCGGATTTACTTGACTCCAAATTCGACCAGAAACCCAACTTAGTAATCTAACATTTTGTTTATTATGATTGTCATCAAAGATTTCAGAAGTATAATTTTCAGACGTGTCACAAATTATTTTTGGCACATTTAATTCATCAGCGTTCTTTTCAAGATATAGTAATATGTCTTGCAGGAATAAAGTGAAATTGTCATCGGCGTCTGGGCGAGAGATTTTAAGAACATACCCATCTCCATTTTCAATTTTAATTCTAAAATTATAATCAACGTACCCAGGTAGCTTATAAGCTTTTCCTTTAATATTATATTGTTCGAAAAGTATCTTTTCGGCTTGTTCAGTAGATATTTTTAAAGTACCATCATCCATTTAATCTTCCATTATAAGCATTATAATATGTGCGGCACTCCAACTAAAGTTTTTAGCATGGCCTCCTTCTCCCGTTAATGGGTGATAATTTTCTCTAATTGATTTGCCTTTGCCTAAAAGCCCATCAGCGCCTTCTAGAATTTGAATTGTAGCACGATCAGCCTCATCATTAAAACCATAGTTGCGTAGGCCTACTACACCAAAGTAAGATTGATCCAGCCAATTAGGACCTCTCCAATAGCCGTTTAATGGATCGAACTTTGGATGATCTGCACTCATGGTTTGAAATGGGACTTTCGTATAGAATTTTTCCGGATCCATCATTCTGTTCTTTACGGAAGTGGCCTGTTCTTGAGTCGCTGCATTTGCCCATAGCGCTGTCCAACCTTCACTACCTTCTCCTTTAATAAAGACAGTGCCTTCTAGGTTAGTATCATAAAACCAGCCGTCTTCTGGATCGTAAAACTGTGTTTGGATCTTTTCCTTTAATAATGATGCTTCAGATTCCAACTGTTTACTCTCTTTATCATGTCCAAGGGCTGTTGCCAAATCACTTAAGTATATTTTTTCGGCATACAAGTATGCATTTAAATCAATACTCTCTTGGTCTATGGAGTAAGCCCCTTCACTGTTTTTCAATATTTTTGAATTGTCGAAACGAATAGCGTTGTCCATCCCGCTTTCCCACTTAGCGGCTAATACGGTACCATCGGTAGAACCGTATTCGCACAAACCATCTTGATCGTGATCTCGTTTGTTATACCACCAAGAATGATATTTTTTTAGTTTCGGATAGAACTCTTTGACAAACTCAATATCCTTATCTTTTTCATAAATTTTAGCAATAGCCCATGCAGAGAGCGGCGGTTTAGTATCTCGATAATTATGAGCTTCAATGGTGGTGTCTCGATAAACGCAATCTACAATAAACCCGTCTTCACTTTGAAAATCGAACATGGCTCTCATCTGATTTTTAGCCAAATTCGTGTCATAGTACGATAGGCCCACGGCGTGTTTCCAAGAATCCCAAGACCAAAATCCATGAAACCATTCGTAATGGTAGCTAGGAAACAAACCTTCATGCCTGATCTCTCCGGCTGCGATTCGCCAATTATTTTGTAGCGTTAGTTGTGCTTTCGCTAATACAGCGGCATATGTATCATCTTGGAATTGAGGTTTTCTATTTGTTATAATGGATTTAAGATCGTTATCTTTTTCAACTTTTCGAGCATTTAAAATAGAATCGAAATCTGAATTTGCTATCAGCTTTTGCTCTTCCTTCCAAGAATATTCCGAGAATATGAATGTCTGTGAGATACTAATTTCTTTTGATTGGTTTGATTCCAAATCGAATTCATTATATAGAATGGCATACACACTGTCTTCATCCGAAACATCGATTCTTTGAACTTCGTTTTTGGTTTGTATGTATCCAATAGCCAGAGATCTATCAGAAACGAGCTTGATCGTATTATTTTCGTGCGAAAGATTGATTCCAATATTGTATATGCTCCCTTTAATATCTGTATTAATCGATATTGACTGCTTGGTAATGTTTGTGATCGTAAATCTTTGTAAGGCGGTATGGCCGGATAAATAAACAAGCTCTTGCGTTAATTCAATTTTTTCATTTTTAAATGATTGCTCCAAATGACTTGAGTAGCTATTTTGCTCAATCAGATCATTTTTGAAACTAATTAAAGATTCACTATGAGGACCGGTAGTTAAGGACAATTTCGATAAAGAAGGACTGCTCCAAACGCCATTTTGTTGTGTCATTAAAAATGGGCCAGAAAAACCAACTAGGCTCTTTTCAGTTTTTGGTAAACTATATCCAAACCAAGCGCCTTGATCTGAAAACATAAGTCCAGACCTGTCGATTGAATCTTTAGGTGTGACGCGATAATCTAGAATGTTCTTACTGTTATCCAAATAGCTGTGTGTAAGCTTCTGTTCTACTTTCTTATCGCTTGAGCAACTTGAAAAAGCGAGTAATAAAATAAGAATATGTACAATTTTTTTCATAATATCATCTTAAAATAAATCCGTTTTTCATAGGGTCATTGGGGTCGATGACAAAAGTTTGCATTCCAGTAATATAAGCCGATCCTTCCACTTGAGGAATAACAGCCTGAAAAGGGCCAAAATCTTCTTCTGAGATAATGGATCCTTTGAATACAGAACCGGTAATACTTTCAATCGTCATGACATCCCCAAAATCAATTTCCTTTCTTGCTCTATGAATGGCCATTCTGCCTGAAACACCTGAGCCTGTTGGACAACGGTCAACTTCACCTTCGGCGAAAATGCAGACATTACGACTACCGTTCCCAGATGGTTGCTTGTTGTTATCGATAAAAATAGTTCCGTAAAGGAAGTTTAATTCATTCTCAAAAGGGTGCAGAATATTTTTGTCAGTCGTCATGACGGCATGTTTGATGTCCATTCCCGCGGTTATTAGTGCTCTATAAGATTCAGGATTTAAATCGAAATCAAGATTATTCTTCGCGATATCTACATAAGCATAAAATGCACCGCCATAAGCCAAATCGTAGGTTACAGTACCAAGCCCTTCAACTTCAACAGTCTCGTCCAATCCTACTACAAAACTTGGAACACAATGGAAACGAACACCGATAATGACTTCATTCTGGACATTTACAAATGAAGTGATTCTTCCACATGGGGCATCGATCTTAATAGTGTTGTCCCCCTCTTTTACATCTATCCAGTTCATTTCTACAGCCAAGGTGGAAATAGCGATAATAGCATGGCCACACATGGTCGAGTATCCTTCGTTGTGCAAGAAAATTATTCCGAAATCGCCCTCCTCGTCGTTTGGTGGAAGTAGAATGCAACCGTACATATCTGCGTGTCCTCGAGGTTCAAACATTAGTGTGGTTCTCAAATTGTCACAATTTTCTTTACAATATCTTCTATATTCAAGAACAGAATTTCCTTTCAGTTCAGGAAAGCCACTAACAATAACTCGTAGTGGCTCTCCACCAGTATGCATGTCTATTGTTTTAATTGTAAGCCAACCTTCTTTTGGTTGTAGATTGGTTTTGGAAAGTATTCTCTGATAGGTCCTACTCATTTGTGTATTTATTATAATAATAGGTAGCAGCCACTAAATCCTCCAAAGCATGTCCCACAGATTTAAAAAGAGTTATTTCGTTCTCATTTTTTCTTCCTGGATGCACAGAAGAAGTAAGGTCGAATAAGTCTGCTTTTATATGGTCTTTAGTTATTACTTTATTTTCAAGTGGAATCACTATATCCCCACTTTCCTTTAGACCACCTTGAAACGTGTCGACAAAAACAGAAGATTTCAAAATTGTATCGTCATCAGCCTCGCGCATGTCTTTTTTATAAGCACCAACTAGGTCGATGTGCTGACCTTGCTTTAAATATTTTCCTAAAACCAGTGGGATAGGTGATAAGGTGGCACATGAAACAATGTCAACGTCACCAATTTTTTCTTCAATTGACATAATAGGTTGAACTACGAAATCCTCATTTCTTAATTTAGAGGCAATTTCTTGAGCTTTTTCAAAATTACGCCCCCAAACATAAACAAACTTGATGGGCCTCACAGAAGCGTGAGCCTTAATTAGATTAATAGCCAATGTTCCTGTCCCTATCATTAATATAGAATTAGAATCGGTTCTAGATAAATATGATGAGGCTAGCGCTGACGCGGCAGCTGTTCGTTTTGCGGTTAGGCTTTTGGCTTCTAAAATAGCTTTTATTGTTCCTGTTGTAGCATCAAGATAAATGTAGGTTCCTTGGATTGTTGGCAGGTTAAATTTATTATTTTCAGGATTAACAGTTACAATTTTCACGCCTGCATATTCATTAGGACTCCAGGCAGGCATCAATAATAATGTGGAATCCAAATTAGCAGCTGGATTCGGAAAGTCATGATGATGGCGCAATGGAACCAGGGCTTTCCTACTTGAAAATCCCAATTTCAGGGTTTGAATCAATTCAATGAAAATGGTATGTTCTTCTATAAAGGCCTCATCTATTTGTGTAATCATTGCCATTAGTTAAAAGTAAATAATTCTTTATTTGGAATGGAATAATAAAACATGTTTGTTCTAAAAAGTGAAATAAAAGCTGACTGATACAATTGTAACTACAAGAATTGTAAGATTATGTCTTTTGTCTAAACTTTATGTTGTACGTCGAAAAAGGTATTGGTAATCAGAATTTTATACGATATTGGTCTCAGTAAGATGATTAATAGCGCCCTAACATTTAAAATCATTTTACAATGGGATTAGAAATTATTGAACAACAGGAATGCTACCAAGTTAAAGGAGCACTCAACAAGTCGAATGTAGACACATTCACAACTTATTTCAAGGAAGTCATTAAATCTTCTGAGCAGGTAACAATTAACATCGAAGGATTGGATAGTATCGATCGTATCGGAGTAAATGCTTTGGTAAAATTGTATGGACAGTCTTTAGAGAATCATTCTAAATTTTTTATTGTGGGATTGGGTTCGAAAGAATTACATGATCATTTTAGGACTGTAGATTCAGCCGCTTAGACCGACTTCATTGAGCAACTTTAAAGTGCGTTTTTCTGATGTTTGAAAAACGCATCTGCTTGCAATTGCATCAATTCTCGAGCACGTTTACGCTTGTATTGGTACAGCTCATCTTCTTCTGCAATATCGTTGTAAATACGATTATTCAGAGTCATGTCGGTACTTAGAAGCATTTTGCGCTCATTTACTTTTTGCTCGACCCAAGTCTTGACAGCTGTTTCAGCATCTTCAAGCTTATAGTCATATTCTCCTTTTGGAGATAGCAATTTTGCAAAAATTGGAGATGTTTCTATGGCTAAGAACAAAAGGAAAATAAAGAAAGAAGGTAACCAAGGTAGTTCACCTAAGGCATTAACACGTGCCATCAATCCATCAAAACCATCAATTATTGGTTGAGATGTGACTACTTGATTGGTATACTCGCTTTGTAATGATGCAATTTCTGTTTCAGCAGCTACTATTTTGGCTTTATTGTCCGTTTTGAGTTGTTGTAATTCAGCCAGTGCGGCATCATGTTTCTCACGTTTTTCTTTATAAACAGGTCCTTTTCCTAATAGATTAGTTCCTGAGGTACCTTCAGCTTCACCAATATACACATCGTAAAGAGCGTTTGATTCGGCTTCCTTGGTGTCAATGCCTTGTTGTAATTGGGTGATGTTATTTTGTATTGCTTCAACTTTTGGCGTGTATTGCAATGCTATCTGGTCTTTATTAGCTAGAGTCAAATCATTTTTTTGTTCAAGTAAGACTTGATCTATTTCTTTTTGGAATATTTTCAATTCCAGCGGTTTAGAGATGACAACGGCGATAATGACAGCCAATATTATTCTTGGTGATGCTTGAATCACTTCATCGATGACATTGCCACGCTTTTTTATAGTAGACACGATGAATCGATCTAGATTGAAAATTAGCAATCCCCAGATGAATCCGAAGAAAACCGAAGCAGCTATATTATCGAAAACGGTGTATAGCGCATAACTAGACGCAACAAAGGCCATAACAGCAGTGAAGAATACGGTGGCACCGATACCGGCATACTTGTTCTGTTCTCCATTGGCACAGCTTTCAAGAATATCGATATCCGAGCCAGAACAGATAAGAAAAAACTTTTTTAACATAACGTCGCGATTTTGATTGAATACCTATTAGAACGCAAAGAATGACCATTTGTTACAAAAAAACCTCGAAAAAAAGAACTGTCACATTGAGCGCAGTCGAAATGTCTTCTTGTGAGATTTCTCGACGGAGCCTGCGCAGAGCGTAGTCGAAGTGCTCGAAATGACAGTTAGCTTTATTGAATAATTTAGCTGCTTTTAATTCTTTTTTAGTTTGATGGGTTTAGTCGATAATTTAACAATTGGTTTTTCAGATATGTGGTCCTGAATCTGGATATTGATGCCATCGTTTGTTTGAACAATTTTAATGGCTTCATTACTATTTATTTTCTTTCCCTCATAATAAAATGTCGCGCCTTCTTTCGCCATTTGTTTCATGTGCTTCACTGGTTCAGGTGGCGGTGGTGGCGGAACTTCCATAAGCTCTATTAACTCGCCATCAACTTTCTCGACTATAGTCAAACTCTTTGGATGTTTTTTTGCGTATTTCGCTATAGCAGCTTTGTACTTTGCCCTTTGAGCAGGTGTTGCATTTGCTGGAATAGGAGGCGGTGGTGGAGACATAGGTTCTTCTATTTCTATTAATTCAATAACTACAGGCACTTTTGTTGTCGGTGATGGAGATATAGGTGCTTCCATTTCTATTACTTCTATAAGAATAGGGGCTATTGGTGGTGGTGGTTTTGGGAAATCTGGAAAGGACTCTGCATCTTTACGTTGTTTATCGGACATGATGCCATAGATGTATTTCATACGTTCTACATGTTTCATTTTTATAACTATGTCATTGCTCTTTTTTAACATGGTGTTATAGTGGATCGCCAGCTTGGTGTATTCTGCCATCTCTTCTCTGGAAGCGCTTTTTTGTTGTGCAATTGGATCTATTACAGTTTCAGGCTTATCGATGGGTATTTTATCACTAAAACTAAAAATTAAAATGGCCAACAATGGCAATAGGACAAGACTCTTTATCCAAACGTTGTTCTTTGATGTTTTTGTTTTCATAACTGTAAATCGTTTTTTAATTAATGAATAATTGATGGCATTTGCCAATTGTGGTTCTTTAGCATTTGATGAGAATGCCAATAATAATTGTTGGTATGTCGTTAGACTGACTCCATGATTTATCACGGCTTGATCCGCCAAGAATTCATGATTTAATTTTATACTGTGCTTCATTAAGTAGATTAGTGGGTTAAACCAGAATACTACTTGAAGTATTTCAATCAATAGGATATCTATGGAATGTTTTTGACTAGCATGTGTCTGTTCATGCAATAACACCTCTTCAGGGATTTCTTGTTTTTCGAATTTAGATCTGTTCAAGAAAATGTAATTGAAGAACGTGTGGGGTACAACGTGACTATTCAGCAAAACGTTGATGAAATCACGTTGTTTCAATTTTGGATTGTGTAGTACTTTATGAATGATTTTAGATAAATTCAACAAAAATCGAATTCCGAAAAATAAAGCACCAAGTCCGTAAATAGTCCACATAATAGCCGACCAGTTGATGCCATTGGTTGCTAAAGTTGTCTGTGTTATTGGATTCAAAATAGCTTCAATGACCTGTGCACTTGAACTCGAACTAGCGGCTTCAATGTAATAGGTAAATGTCAATAACGGTATGCCAAATGATGCTAATACAGCCAAGAGAAGATAGAAACGCTTAATCGTGTGCATGCTTTCGGTTTCAAGGAATATCTTGTAGAATGCCAGTAATATGGCTAAACAAGCTGCGGATTTAATGAGATACATTTCCATGTCTACTTGTTTTTTATTTCCTTATCTATTAATGTTTTCAAGTCTTCCAATTCTTCTTTGGTGAGATTAGTTTCCTTCGTGAAAAAAGAAGCGAACTGAGACGCACTATCGTTAAAGAAATTCTTGATCAATCCATTAACATGCTTGGAGAAATAGTCCTTCTTCTTGACCAAAGGATAATACTCACGAGACTTTCCGTAAAGCGTGTAATCCACAAACCCTTTATCAGTCATGCGCTTCAATAGCGTTGCAATAGTTGTGGTTGCAGGCTTTGGATCTGGATAAGCAAGTAACAGATCTTTCATGAAGGCCTTTTCAAGTTTCCAGAGGTAATTCATCAAGTCTTCTTCAGTTTTGGATAATTTCATGCTCTACAATATTAGAATTAACTCTACAAATGTAGAACAAAAATCATAAAATCCAAATATCCTAATGTTAAGATTATCAAAAAGTGTAATTTTAAGGATTAAAAAAGCAATTCAAAATGAAAAAAATCCTACTCATATTTGGGCTTTTAGCCTTTAATTATAGTTTTTCTCAAACTGTCCCAGACCTTATTAACGCCGTTGATATTAATGAATTGACACTAACACTCAATGAGTTTAGTGGCGAGGTTTCCACGGTTGTCGATGGTAATACCGTGACCATTTTAAATCGCGTTAGTGATAGTGATAATAATTTGGCAGCCGATTATTTGGTCCAGAAGTTCAGTGCCATTAGTGGTTTGACTGTTACGGATGAAGTCTATAGTCCAGGTGCTACAGGAGGACGTAATGTCATTGCGACGCAAGTGGGTGTCACGAATCCTAATGATATTTACATCATCTGCGCGCATTACGATTCTGTGGCAAATTATTGTGCTGACGATAATGTGAGCGGAACGGCTGCAGTGCTAGAAATTGCCAGAATATTGGCCCAGCACGATACTGATAACACCATAGTCTATGCGCTGTGGGATCAAGAGGAATTAGGACTAATTGGTGCCAATAACTATGCGGAAGCAGCTTCTACCAATGGTGACAATATCTTAGCAGTGTTCAATATGGATATGATGGCTCACGACGGAGATGGTGATAATGATTTTGATATTGATGTTCAGCCGATTGCCAATAGTATTGCCATGAAAGACGAAATAATTGCACTTTTAGATACTTATGGCGTTGCTAATGGTATTAGTAATGGCGTTAGTGAAGTAATTGACCTAAATGTGAATGTAGTCAACCCAGGAACACCACAGAGTGACCACAAACCTTTTTGGGATGAAGGCTATACGGCCTTACTATTTGGAGAGGCATGGTCTAACGGTGATCAAACAGAAGACTATCATACTTCTGGTGATAGGGTGTCAACTTTAGACTTAGATTACTACCATGATATGGTGAAACTGGCGATGGCTTATATGGCAACAAAAGTTGGTTTGAATTCGTTATCCGTTGAAGATTTTAAGGGTCTTCAAGTACAGGTTTACCCAAGCCCAACAGATAGGTTCTTGAATATTAAGCTGTCTGAAGCCGTTGAAACTCAAATCAACATAACGGATATAAATGGCAAACATCAGCAAGAGGCATTTCTTGTCGACCAAGAAAACACATTGGATGTATCTGGATTATCCTCGGGAATATATTTCATTCAGATGAAAAATATCCGGGGTGAAAACACAGTTAAGTTTATTAAGCAGTAGATTCTTTTTGTGACCTAAGACTCTCAATGATCACGGTCGAAATTATGAGAAGGCCTCCAAAAAAAGTATTCCAAGTCGGAATTTCATTCAAGAAAAAATAAGCGATAATAATGCCAAATATGGGCTGCATACTCGCTATGATACTCGCTGTACTCACTTTAAAATACTTTAAACTGGCAATGAACATCGTATGTCCGATCGACGTAGTTAATAAGGCAAGTAATAGGACATATGGGTATTGAGTTTCGATTCCTGAGGTATCCATTGCTAATAGGGCAGGAGCTAGGACGATGGTCAAGATAAAGACCTGATAGAACATAAGTACCGTTCCATTATAGCTTGCAATATGCCTTTTTAAGATCAAGGTACGTAGTGAATAAAAAGTAGCAGAAAGGACACCCAGCATTACACCTTTTACGTCATTATTTTCAAGATTGAATTCTGGTGCGAGAATGTAGATTCCTAACAAGACCAATACACCTAATACTAAATGGATGGGATCGAATTTAACCTTGACGAAAATGGGTTCTAACAATGCAGTGATTATTGGGAACGTAAATAAGGATAGCATCCCAATGGCTACATTGGATAATTTGAGTGCATAGAAATAGGTAATCCAATGTGCTCCTAAAAATAAGGAGCTAATGACAAATGTCCTGATATCTTTTTTATAATGAAGACTAAGCCGTGTTTTTCTAAATCGGCAATATACATATAGGAAAATTGCAGCAAGAAAGCAGCGCCACCAGATGATTACAGGTGTGGGCATGTCGATGAATTTTCCTAAGGCACCAGAAGTACTAATGAAAAGTGTAGCTATATTCAGCTCAATGACCTGCCTTAAATGCTGGTTCTTCATTAATACATTTCAGTAAAGTACTTATAGAATAATGGAATGGTCTCTATGCCTTTTAAATAGTTCCCTATGCCAAAATGCTCATTTGGCGAATGTATGGCATCGCTATCCAACCCAAATCCCATGAGTATGGTTTTGCTCTTGAGTTCCTGCTCAAAAAGTGCCACTATCGGTATGCTACCTCCACTTCGTTGCGGAATTGGTGTTTTTCCAAATGTGTCAGTATAGGCCCTGGCTGCCGCTTTGTAACCTATGCTGTCTATTGGTGTAACATAGCCCTGACCACCGTGATGAGGTGTGACTTTTATCGTTACACCATTAGGTGCGATACTTTCAAAATGAGTTGCGAATAGTTCTGTGATCGCTTCCCAATCTTGATGCGGTACCAATCGCATCGATATTTTTGCATAGGCTTTACTCGCAATGACTGTTTTTGCACCTTCACCAGTATAACCACCCCAAATACCGTTAACATCGAGTGTGGGCCTTATAGAATTACGTTCGTTTGTGGTATAGCCTTTCTCGCCATAAACAGAATTAATGTCCAATGATTTCTTATAATCGTCTAGAGAAAAAGGAGCCTTGGCCATTTCTGCACGTTCTGCTGTCGTGAGGTTTTCCACCTTATCGTAAAATCCTGGAATAGTAATATGATTGTTATCATCATGCAAAGAGGCAATCATTTTGGTTAGGATATTTATTGGATTGGCAACTGCACCGCCATACAATCCAGAATGCAGGTCGCGATTTGGTCCTGTGACCTCTACTTCAACATAACTCAATCCGCGGAGACCTGTCGTTATTGAAGGTACATCTTTAGCGATCATTCCAGTATCGGAGATCAGTATGACATCATTCTTCAATTTGTCTTGATTTTTTTTCACGAAGCCACTTAGGCTCTTGCTACCCACTTCTTCTTCACCTTCGATCATGAACTTGACGTTACATGGTAATTGATCAGTGGATGTCATAAGTTCCATTGCCTTGACATGCATGTACATCTGCCCTTTATCGTCGCTAGCGCCTCTAGCGAAAATCGCACCTTCAGGATGGAGGCCTGTTTTCTTGATAACCGGTTCAAAGGGAGGTGAATCCCATAGTTCTAAAGGATCTGGAGGTTGCACATCATAATGTCCATAAACCAATACTGTGGGTAATTTCTCGTCAATTATCTTTTCTCCGTATACAATAGGATATCCTTCCGTTTCGCATATTTCCACATGATCGCAACCTGCAGTTTCAAGGCTGGTCTTGATTACTTCAGCCGTTGCAAGTACATCTTTTTCATAGGCAGAATCCGCACTAATTGATGGGATTTTCAGTAATTCAATGAGTTCATTTATAAAACGATCTTTGTGCTCACTAATGTATTTTTTTATGTTTTCCATGGTCGAGTTTTAGATGCATAAAAATACGAAAACCATATTGACAATTTTACTATATAAGCGTTTTGAAATTTGAAACTTATACCTATATTTGCATCCCGTTAATTATCGGGCCTATGCGGGCGTGGTGGAATTGGTAGACACGCTAGACTTAGGATCTAGTGCCGCGAGGTGTGGGAGTTCGAGTCTCCCCGCCCGTACGAAATAGGAAAGAAGCTTCTTGGAAACAAGGAGCTTTTTTTATGGATAAAAGTTATTTAGTAATTGGGGAGGCGAGAAGCCTGTCCTGAGCGAGGTATGAGTCGAAGGGAGTCCCCTGCCCGTACGAAATAGGATAAAAGCTTCTTGGAAACAAGAGGCTTTTTTATTTAAGGGAGTACACAATGAAAATTGTGTTATATTTAATCCTTCGATCATTTCACTTTTTATGCGTTATACGTACACTCTTTTAATACTGATAGCATTCGTACTTAATTCCTGTAAAGAAGATACTGATAAACCTGTAGATGTCAATGCGGTACTAGGAATAAACAAAGACATCCAGTACCACGAACCTTATAGACCACAATTTCATTTTTCGCCTCCTGAGAAATGGATGAACGACCCAAATGGATTAGTGTTCAACAAAGGAATTTACCATCTATTTTATCAATTTCACCCTGAAGACATAGTATGGGGGCCTATGCATTGGGGACATGCAACAAGTAAGGATCTGATCACTTGGAAAAACAAACCTATTGCCTTATATCCAGATAAAAATGGATACATTTTTTCTGGGAGCGCCGTGGTCGATGTTGAAAATACCTCGGGATTTAGTACTACTGAGAATCCACCTTTGGTGGCCATTTTCACATATCATGACATAGAAGGGGAAAGAGCGGGAAAATTAAATTTTCAAACACAGGGTATCGCTTATAGTTTAGATAATGGTGATACTTGGACCGTATATGATCGAAATCCCGTTATTAAAAATTTTGGAATCAAGGACTTCAGGGATCCAAAAGTAATGTGGCATGAAGACTCTAAAAGATGGGTCATGTCTTTGGTGGCTGGGGATCATGTTAAATTCTATCAATCTAGGAATCTTAAAAACTGGGTACTGGTTGGAGAATTCGGAAAAGATAAAGGGGCACATGGCGGTGTATGGGAGTGCCCTGACTTGTTCAGGCTAAAAGTAGAAGGTACTGAAGAAGAGAAATGGGTATTATTGGTCAGTATTAATCCAGGAGCGCCTAATGGAGGGTCTGGCACACAATATTTTGTTGGTGATTTTGACGGTAAGACCTTTAGTCCTATGCATGATGATGTGAAGTGGTTGGACTATGGTACAGACAATTATGCAGGGGTCACCTATAATAATTTACCAACGGATGAGAGAGTATTCATAGGGTGGATGAGCAATTGGAATTATGCTAGAGATACGCCGACTGAAAGATGGCGCAGTGCGATGACATTGCCCAGGACTTTATCACTTCATAAAAGTAGCGATAGTAGTTTTGTGATCAAGAATTATCCTATCAAGCAGTTCAATGAGCAACTCATTGATCATAAACGATATCACAAAATAACATATAAAGAACCTTTTATCTTGGAACATTATAGTCTTGGTACAAGTGAAATAAGCCTTAAAGCCAATTTAAATCAGGATTTAACAATCAATTTAAAGAGTGGTAATGAAAAAACTGATTTGTTTAGTTTTAGAATTGATCCTGCGGAGAATGAATTAACAGTTGATAGGCGCAAATCAGGGATTGTTGATTTTGAAGAAAGTTTTGGTAAGTTAATTCATAAACAGGCTTATAAGCCTTCAGACACTTTGGTAGAAGTCCGTATGATAGTGGATCGGTCGTCTATAGAGATTTTCGTCGATGAAGGACGATATGTCTTTACCGAGCAAGTCTTTCCTAAAGAACCATTTACGAAACTTGAAATAATTTCGAAAACAGCCTCATTCTTAAAAGGCGTAGAAATATTTTTAGTCAAACCAATTTGGAAAGAAAATGAGTAAAAACAAAGTTGGTGTTTGGGCTATAACCGTAGCATTAGCAGGATTCTTGTTCGGGTTCGATACCGTTGTAATATCTGGTGCCAATCAACCAATTAAGGAATTATGGGATACTTCACCTTTGTTTCATGGAACATTCATAATGTCTATGGCGCTTTGGGGAACTGTTCTTGGGGCCCTAATGGGGGGTATTCCCTGTGACAGATTTGGAAGAAAAAAGACCTTATTCTGGATTGGGATATTGTATTTGTTATCTGCATTGGGTTCAGCTTTTTCGCCAGACCCATATATATTTTCGGTTTTTAGGTTTATTGGAGGCGTCGGTGTAGGAGCATCTTCTGTTGCAGCACCAATTTATATATCTGAAATTTCTTCTGCCAAGAATCGAGGGAAACTAGTAGCCCTATATCAATTCAATATCGTCTTTGGGATCTTTATTGCATTCATCTCCAATTATCTATTAAAAGGTATCGGAGGTGCTAGTGATTGGCGTTTGATGCTTGGCGTTGAGGCCATTCCAGCCTTGGCATACAGTTTAATGGTTCTAAGGGTGCCTAACAGCCCTAGATGGTTAGCCCTAAAAAAGCAGGACGATGCCGGAGCCCTGAGTGTTCTGAATCTTATTTATGCCAAAGATAAAGCGCTTATAAAACTCAAGGAAATCAAGGAGGATCTTGCAGATGCGATCAAAGGAGATCGATTATTCCAAAAAAAGTATAATCGGGTATTATGGCTTGGATTTTTAATTGCCTTTTTTAATCAATTATCAGGAATAAATTTTGTGTTGTACTATGCCCCTGAGATTCTTGAACGCTCTGGACTTGCTGGAAAAGAATCTTTATTCAGTTCTATATCCATAGGATTGGTGAATTTGATATTTACGTTTGTTGGCGTCTATCTTATCGACAGATTAGGGCGTCGCCAACTGATAAAAATAGGCTCCATAGGATACATTGTGAGTTTGGCAATGGTAGCCTGGTGTTTTTATACCGGTGCGAGCTCAACACTGTTATTGACATTCATCTTGGTTTTTGTGGCATCTCATGCCATTGGTCAGGGTGCTGTAATATGGGTGTTCATTTCTGAGATATTCCCTAACAATGTACGGGCATCAGGCCAGTCTTTTGGTACAGGTACGCATTGGGTATTTGCGGCCATAATTACATTAATAACGCCATTGTTCTTGGATAAGGAAGAAGGGGTCTTCGGCGATAATCCTTGGCCAATATTCATATTTTTTGCGGTAATGATGGTTTTACAATTACTTTGGGCGGTTTTCAAAATGCCTGAAACAAAGGGTGTGTCTTTAGAAGATCTTGAAAAACAATTGGCTCCAGAAGATGAGTGATGTTCAGGTAACATGTTTTGGCGAAGTTCTGTGGGATATCTTTCCGACCCACAAGGTTATTGGTGGTGCCCCTTTAAATGTAGCACTGCGTTTGCAATCTTTGGGTGTCAGTGTAGCTATGATCAGTAGTGTTGGAGATGATGAGATCGGTAATGATGTGGTCGAGTATCTTCGGCAAAATAGTATGGAACTCTCTTATATCCAGAAGGATTCAAATCATCCTACAGGACAAGTGATCGTCACGCTTAATGAAAACGGTTCTGCTTCTTATAGAATCCATAAACCTGTTGCTTGGGACACTATTCTTTTAAATAAAGTCAATGTTGAGTTAGTGTCAAATTCAGAAGTATTTGTTTTCGGAAGTTTGGTGTGTCGAGAAAGTACTTCTAAAGAAACATTGTTCAATTTAATTGAACATGCGAATTATAAAGTGTTTGACGCTAATTTACGCCCACCGGATTATACCATGAAATTAGTAAATAAATTAATGCAAAAAGCAGACTTCATTAAGATGAATGATGAAGAGATTGATGAAATCTGTGCGGAATTGGGTCATGAAAAAACATCGTTGGAAGATCAAATTGCTTTTATCGCTAACGAAACAGATACAAAAACCATATGCATTACTAAAGGAAGTGATGGCGCCGTACTTTATCAAAACAATACTTTCTATTATAACGAGGGCTATAAAGTCGTTGTCGAGGATACTGTTGGTGCGGGAGATTCGTTTCTAGCTACATTGATCACAAAACTGTTATTGCAGAGTTGGACGCCACAAAAATCGATTGACTATGCTTGCGCAGTTGGTTCTTTAGTGGCTTCAAAAAAGGGAGCGAATGCCACTATTGCACCTTTTGAGATTGAAGAAATGTTGAATGCATGAACATCTTTTAATAATCATTGTGTATTTGATAAGATTAGTTGGTATTTGAATCTTGGTTCACACGAAAAATAAATATCTTTATGACTTGATTTTTATTATCAATATCTTGGTTATTTTCTATGAGTAAAAATGCATTTATTTTCGATCTTGACGGTGTTATTGTTGATACCGCAAAATTTCACTTCCTCGCTTGGAGAAAACTTGCCAATTCCATAGGGATTGATTTTTCTGAAGCACAAAATGAACAACTTAAAGGCGTGAGTAGGGTGAAGTCTTTGGAAAAAATATTGAAATGGGGAGATAAGACGCTTTCTAAAGATGAATTCTCAGAATTAATGTCACGAAAGAATGAAGATTATTTGAGTTTTGTCGCTCAAATGACAGAAGATGATATCCTACCGGATGTCAATAAAATATTGAACTTCCTAATAGAAAATGATTGTAAAATAGCGTTAGGTTCTGCAAGCAAGAATGCAAGACTTATCCTGGAAAAGGTTGGATTGATCAACAAGTTCGATGCTATTGTAGATGGTACGAACGTTTCAAAAGCCAAGCCTGACCCAGAAGTGTTTTTAAAGGCTGCCGAAGAACTGAATGCCAAACCAGAAAACTGTGTGGTGTTTGAAGATTCAGTGTCTGGAGTTCAAGCAGCTAATACTGGTAAAATGAAGAGTATTGGGATTGGTGAAGAAGAGTTTCTGCACGAAGCAGATTATATTTTTAAGGATTTCACAGAAATTAGTTTCGTCTTTATAAAAGGACTTTAAATAATGAATCAGGATTATATTATATCAAACGCTTGGTCAATCATCGAAGAAGGTTTTGATACTGAACAGGTAAAATCTTCCGAAAGTCTTTTTAGTATTGGTAATGGTGCAATGGGACAACGAGCCAATTTCGAGGAGTATTATTCTGGACCTACGTTTCAAGGAAGTTATATTGCTGGTGTCTACTATCCCGACAAAACACGTGTTGGTTGGTGGAAGAACGGGTATCCGGAATATTTTGCCAAAGTGTTGAATGCACCAAATTGGATTGGTATCAATGTCTTGATAAATGGTGAGATACTGGATTTAAACACGTGCAAGAAAATCGAAGACTTCAAGCGAGAACTTAATATGAAAGAAGGTTGGCTTTCACGTTCCTTTAAGGCTAAACTTCAAAATGATATTGAAATAGAAGTGTCATCAAAACGATTTTTAAGCTTGGGACTTGATGAGGTCGGAGCTATTGCCTATTTGGTAAAACCACTTAACGCAAATGCTTTACTAAGCTTCAAACCATACTTAGATGCGGGTATAACGAATGAGGATAGCAATTGGGATGACAAGTTCTGGGATATACAGAATGTGAGTCATGAAGGTCAACAAGCCTTTATTCGTTCGAAAACCATGAAAACAGATTTCCATGTGTGTACTTTCATGCAAAATCAAATTTTTGTTGATGGCCATTTAAAAAGAATCGAGCCTGAAATTATCATGAAAGATGATCTGGTGTCGTTTCAATATGATTTGGATGTAAAGAGTGGGGAAACAGTTGCTATAAATAAGTTTGCAGGGTATACAGTAGATCGCAATCATCCTAAAGATGAATTGATTGCAGCCGCCAAAAAAGTTCTTCATAAGGCAATTGCTTTGGGTTATGATGGGTTGTTAGAGAATCAGAAAAATGCATGGGCCGATATTTGGAAAATGTCGGACATCACAATTGATGGCGACCTTAAGGCACAGCAAGGAATTCGCTTCAATATTTTTCAATTGAATCAAACATATCTTGGTAAGGATTCCAGATTAAACATAGGACCTAAGGGATTTACAGGCGAAAAATATGGTGGTAGTACGTATTGGGATACCGAAGCGTATTGTATTCCATTCTATATGGCAACGAAAGACCAATCCGTTGCTAGAAATTTGCTAGAATATCGTTACAATCATCTACAGAAGGCCATCGAAAATGCTGAGAAATTAGGTTTCAAGAATGGAGCGGCTTTATACCCAATGGTGACGATGAATGGTGAAGAATGCCATAATGAATGGGAAATCACTTTTGAAGAAATCCATAGAAATGGCGCCATAGCTTTTGCCATCTTTAATTATTATCGGTATACAGGAGATTTTAGTTACATTCTTGAAAAGGGGTTGGAAGTTCTTATAGGAATTGCGCGTTTTTGGCAGCAGAGAGCCACATTTTCTAAAGATAAAAATCAATATGTCATTCTAGGTGTTACCGGGCCAAATGAGTACGAAAACAATGTGAATAACAATTGGTATACTAATTACATGGCCAAATGGTGTATTGATTATACCCTAGAAACCATTGATAAAGTAAAAGAAAATTCTAGTACGGACCACGATAGGATCAGTGGTAAAACCAAAATCAGCGATACAGAGTTATCCGAATGGAAAAAAGTGGCAGAGAACCTTTATTTTCCATATTCAGAGGAACATCAGGTCTTTTTGCAACAAGACGGATTCTTGGATAAAGAACTCATCACAGTCAGTGATCTAGATAAATCCCAACGCCCGATCAACCAAAAATGGAGTTGGGACCGGATTCTGCGATCGCCATATATAAAACAAGCAGATACCTTACAGGGGTTCTATTTTTTTGAGGACCATTTCACAACGGAAGAATTAAAACGGCACTTCGAATTTTACGAGCCATTCACGGTTCATGAAAGTTCCCTGTCACCATGTGTGCATAGTATTCAAGCTGCAAAGTTGGGCAGAATGGAACAGGCATATACATTTTACTTAAGGACATCTCGCTTGGATCTAGATGATTATAATAATGAGGTCGAAGAAGGGTTGCATACCACTTCCATGGCTGGGACTTGGATGAGTATTGTTGAAGGATTTGGTGGCATGAGAGTGATTAAGGATACCTTGAGTTTTGAACCTAGAATTCCTGAGCAGTGGGAAGCCTATTCATTTAAAATTAACTTTAGAGGGCAAATTCTGACGGTGAATGTTGGACAAAATGAAACTAGTTTTGAACATGATGGTAATAAGGATGTACAAATTAACGTGAATGATCATTTAATCACAATTACACCAGATAATTTGGTAAAAGTATAGAGTTATGAAACGTTTTCTTAAAGGTTCGATTTGGTCAACCCCAGTATTGACTAATGATATGCCAAGTCAATACTATCACGGTTATGCTATGACCGATTATTATCAAGTTGATCCCCGATTCGGAACTTTAGAAGAGTACAAAGAACTTGCTGATAAGGCAAGCGAAAAAGGGGCCATCCTTTTAACTACTAAAATAAAGTAGTCTTATGAAAAAGAATTGCAAATACATTTCATTATTAACATTCATAATTTGTATTGGCTGTAATGAAATCAAAAAAACGGAATCAGATCAATCTATGAAGGCAGATAAATCAGAACAAAAGCAAGTCATTTATCAGGTGTTTACCCGTTTATTCGGAAACACAAATACAACAAATAAACCTTGGGGGACAATTAGTGAAAATGGTGTCGGTAAGTTCAACGATTTTACAGAAAAGGCACTACAGGAAATTAAAGATTTAGGCGTGACCTATATCTGGTATACAGGAGTGCCCCATCATGGAGTTATTACTGATTATTCTAAATATGAAATATCAAACGATGATCCGGATGTGGTAAAAGGTCGTGCAGGTTCGCCTTATGCTGTGAAAGATTACTATAATGTAAATCCTGATCTGGCCGTAAAGCCTGAGAATAGATTGGAAGAATTTAAAGCGCTTATCGAACGGACTCATGCTGTTGGATTAAAAGTTATAATTGATATTGTACCCAATCATGTTGCAAGAAATTATCGGAGCATTACGAATCCTAACGGCATTGAAGACTTCGGGGCAAATGACAATAAAACGGTTGTTTATGATGTAAATAACAATTTTTATTATAATCCAGGTGAAGCATTTCAAGTCCCCAATCTTGTAGAAGGTTTTCAGCCTTTAGGGGGTGAAGATCACCCATTGGCTGATGGTAATTTTGATGAAATTCCTGCCAAATGGACCGGTAATGGATCGCGTTTGTCTAAACCAAATATGAATGATTGGTATGAGACAGTAAAAATTAATTATGGAATTGATCCAAACGGTAATAAAGATTTCGCTGAATTACCTGTAGGTTTTGATAATAAAGATTACCAACAACACTTTGAGTTTTGGAGTGATAAAACAATTCCAAATTCATGGATAAAATTTAAAGACATAGCCTTGTACTGGACTGAATTAGGGGTCGACGGTTTTCGATACGATATGGCAGAAATGGTGCCCGTTGAATTTTGGAGCTACATAAATTCTTCCGTAAAAGTTCAGAATCCAGAAGTTTTCATTTTGGCTGAAGTCTATAATCCATCTTTATATAGAGACTATATTAAAAAAGGCAAAATGGATTATCTTTATGATAAAGTTCAGTTGTATGATACCATTAAACACATCATGCAAGGTCATGGAAAAACCGATAATATTCCACCAATTCAGGATGATTTAATGGATATAGAACATCATATGGTTCATTTCTTGGAAAATCATGATGAACAACGTATTGCGAGTCCGGAGTTTGCGGGAAGCGCGGAAAAAGGAAAGCCAGCGATGGTAGTTTCTGCTGCAATTAGTACATCGCCAACTTTGATTTATTTTGGACAGGAATTAGGTGAACCTGGGGCAGAGGATGCAGGGTTTGGCAGCCCTTCTCGAACCTCAATTTTCGATTATGTAGGAGTGCCCAACTTACAGCGTTGGGTTAATAATAAACAATTTGATGGCGGACAATCGACTGTTAATGAAAAAACCTTACGAGATTTTTATAAGCGTCTTTTAAGATTCACAATTAATAGTTCGGCTCTTGCAGGGAATTATCAGGATATTCATGCTTTTAACAGACAACATACCGAATGGTACAATGATCAAGTACTCTCTTTTGTTAGATGGAGTGCATCTGAAAAACTAATTATTATTTCTAATTTTAATGCGGATAGTACCTATGGATTTGAGCTAAGCCTTCCGCAAGACATTATCCAAAAATGGGAATTAAACGATGGTGAATACCAAGTAGAAGATCAATTGTTCAAAACCTATAAATCTACATTGAAAGTAAATAATAATCGGGCCACTGTCAGAGTTAATCTCAAACCGCTAGAATCTTTCATTTTAAAAATTAACCAGTAGATTATGAAAACAAGAATACTAATTGGCCTTTTATGTGCTTTATTTATAATGAACTGTGGCAATGATGGTCAGGATAAAGAAGTTGCTAAAAAGAGTGAGACGCCATTTTTTTGGGAAGGGGCTAATGTGTACTTTTTATTGACTGACCGTTTTAATAATGGAGACAGGTCAAACGACATTAATTTTGATCGTACCCTAGAAACCGGAAAATTAAGAGGCTTTGAAGGGGGCGATATAAAAGGAATTACCCTAAAAATTAAGGAGGGTTATTTTAATGATCTTGGTGTTAACGCAATATGGATGACACCTGTGGTTGAACAAATTCATGAGGGTACTGATGAAGGTACTGGCCTAACTTACGGATATCACGGTTATTGGGCAAAGGACTGGACAGCACTCGACCCAAACTTTGGTACAACAGAAGATTTAAAACAACTTGTTGAAACAGCGCACAAAAATGGTATTAGGATTTTGTTGGACGCTGTAATTAATCACACAGGTCCGGTGACTGACGGCGATGCAGTTTGGCCGGAAGAATGGGTGAGGACAGAACCTAAATGTATATATCAATCTTACGAAACTACGGTTACTTGTACACTTGTTGAAAATTTACCAGACATTAAGACTGAAAGTGATGAGGCCGTAGATTTGCCGCCTCAATTGGTTTCAAAATGGAAGGAAGAAGGTCGTTATGATGCTGAAATGGCAGAATTGGATGCTTTTTTTATGCGAACAAACCTACCTCGTGCACCACGCTTTTATGTCATGAAATGGCTAACAGACTATATTGCAGACTATGGCATTGATGGGTATAGGGTTGATACGGTAAAACACACAGAAGAATATGTTTGGCAAGAGTTCCGGACACAATGCGACTATGCCTTTAGTCAGTGGAAACAAGATAATTCGGAAGCTGTCTTAGATGATAATGAATTTTATTTGGTTGGTGAGGTCTACAATTACAATATTTCTCATGGTAGAGCCTATGATTTTGGCGATAAAAAAGTAGATTATTTTGACAAGGCATTCGATGGACTAATCAATTTTGAATTAAAATACAATGCAGTAGAACAAGACTATGAAACTATGTTTAGTCGATACTCTAAACTGTTAAATGACGATAAAGCCATTGGAGCATTGAATTATTTCACATCTCATGATGATGGGCAGCCTTTTGATCAAGACAGGAAAAAACCATTCGAAAGCGCTACTAAATTATTGTTGTCGCCAGGGGCGTCTCAAATTTATTATGGAGACGAGTCTGCAAGATCTTTGATTATTGAAGGAACCACTGGTGACGCCACATTACGGTCGTTCATGAATTGGGATGATATAAGTAATAACGAGCAAACTAAGGCTGTACTAAAGCATTGGCAAAAACTCGGTCAGTTTAGAGCAGATCATCCGGCAGTAGGCGCAGGAATTCATCAAATGATTACTCAAGAGCCCTATCTGTTCAGTAGAAGCTATACTAAAGGAGATTATAAAGATATAATAGTGGTAGGATTAGATTTGTCTAAAGGAATAAAAATACTTGATGTCTCGAAACTATTTAGTGACGGTGATATGGTGCATGACGCTTATTCTGATCAAAGCGTGGAAGTGAAAAATGGAAAGGTTGAATTGGATTCAGAATTTAATATTGTGTTATTGGAAAAAAGGTAGAAATCATGATTCATAAAGTTTATTAGTTAATGCTGATCTAGATACAGAATTTGTGTTAATTCTTGCCAACTCTCTCGACTAATGTATTTTGGGATTTAATAATTTATTATCTTTATTAATTACAATCAACTACAAAATGGATATTAACAATAATATAGAATCTCCTTTTACTCTAAAAGTAAGCTTTAAGAAGTTATTGGATCAATACCAACTTTTGGCTAAAAGTAAGGAGGACCTTATATCTCAAAATGCCAAGAAGATATTAAAAGTTGCAGAGGATAATCCCGAATTAATTGATGGTATCAGTAAGCTTTCTGTCATTCAGGAAAAGAAAAAAGAGATTAATATAATTCTTCACGATGCTTTTAATCCGCTCTTGACCAATAATGAAATAAAGACGGCATCGGTTCCTTTTCATGATCTCATTTTCAATTCATCAGAACGTTTCAAGAATATTTTGAAAACGGCTGGAGATGATTTTGAGCTTAGTATCAAGAATATGCCTGAGCATGACACCTATATCATTGCTTGTACAATTATCCTAAATTATTGTTATAATTATAACCTAAATTTTAAGCGACCGTTTTTTTATGAAATTCCGGATGCTAATGGAATTATGCGTTATTATAAAATTCTTTATAACGCTGATTATTGCGAAATAACGCCAACTAAAAATGCAAAAAAAATAACTCAAGAAGATATTGATGTACTTCTTGATAGTTTTGACGATATCTCCATTTGGAAAGAGAAATTTCCACCGAATAGCTATTTATTCAAGGGGTTTGTAATATCCAACATATTTGATGTCACAGATGATCAATCGATATCGAATATTAAATCCTCCTTTATTGTTGGGGGTAAAAGGAAAGATGAGAATTTAATGGAATCCTTCCACGAAGTATTCAGGTCTCTTTTAGGTTTAAAGGACATTAAGGTTGGATTTTCGATATATGACGAGAAGAGCGATGCCTTCGAGCATGTATATGGTGCTGGCATGAAGAGTTTTCTCTTGGATGATGAAGAATCCAAACATTGTTCTGATACACTTTGCAGTAGATCTTATGCTCAATTGCTTAAAGACAAGAAGTTCTATTCTATTTCAGATGTTGACAAGTATTATGAACTATCCAAAGGAAGGGCTCCGCAATATAAAACCCTAAAAAAGCAAGGCATAAAAAGTGCCATTTTGGCCCCGATTGTAGACGATGATCATTTGCTGGGAATACTGGAGCTCGTCTCGGAAGAATCAAAAGTCCTAAACAGTATAAACGCGAATAAGCTAGTTGATGTGATGCCTTATATTGTCGCTGCTGTAAAGCGTTCGAAAGATGAAGAAGAGAATCTTATAGAAGCCATTATTCAAACAGAATGCACATCGATTCATCCTAGTGTGCATTGGAAATTTGAGAAAGAAGCAAAAAACTTCATCAAGGACCAAGTAAATGGTAATGAAGCTTCTTTCAATAAAATAGCATTTGAGAATATTTACCCTTTGTATGGGCAGATCGATATAAAAGGGTCATCAGAAGCCAGAAATTGGGCGACCCAGCAAGATTTAACGATTCAATTGAATTTTGTAAAGGCAATTCTAGAGTCTGCAGCTTCCATTGAAGCTTTGCCTATTTATGACCAGTTTATATATCAAGTTGATGAATTCTTGGAAGGCTTGAATGTGCATTTTCAAGTTGATAGTGAGCAGCAAATTTCTGCGTTCTTCAAACAAGACATAGAACCGGTCCTTGAACATCTTAAGTTATCAAGAGACTTAAAGAGTGAAGTCGAGGCATACTATAATAGTATAGATACCAAATTGAATGTGGTTTATAATCATCGCAAAAACTATGATAATACCATTGCGATGATCAATAAGGAAATGGCGGCACTCTTGGATAAAAAACAAGTTGAAGCTCAGGCAATGTATCCGCATTATTTCGAGCGATTCAAAACTGACGGTGTAGAACATAATATGTACATAGGTGAATCCATTACCAAGGAAGACAGTTTTAATCCTATTTATCTTTATAATTTAAGATTGTGGCAGTTGCAAGTAATGTGCGAAATGGAAAACACCTATTATCAAATGCAATCAAGATTTCCTGTACATATGGATGTGGCATCCATGATACTGGTTTTTAATCAGCCACTATCCATAAGTTTTAGAATGGATGAAAAGCAGTTTGACGTTGACGGCACCTATAATGCGCGTTACGAAATCGTTAAAAAGCGGGTTGATAAAGCCTACATTAAAGGCACGAAACAACGTGTTACAGAAAAAGGTAAGATAAGTATTATCTACTCCCAGAAACAAGATGAAATTGAGTACATGCGTTATGTTAGGTTTTTACAATCCAAGAAATATTTAGATACTGATGTTGAAATTGTAGAATTACAAGATTTGCAAGCGGTAACAGGGCTTAAAGCAATACGCGCGAGTGTTTTGTACCATAAGACACCAGATGATAAGGAGTTCTATACGTATGAGGATCTTATGAAGGAGGTCAAGGCTTAGTATCGGCGTTTTGTTTTAACTAAACTTCATGTATCCTTACCACAACAAGATAAAATCAAGAATCGCTAACGGCGAATTCATTAAGTATGAGTATGTAGAAAAATACAAAGATATTTCACCCTGTCTAGTGTTATATTTTAATACTGAACCTTATATCAGACCGATACGACAGCATCGTTTTGAAGAATACGCGAGTATTCTTGAAAAGTTATGATTAATTCTAAATAGATGCCCCTCCAGATAGTCGAAATGCAACTCCGAAGGATATAACACTAATAATGATACCTATCATAAAAACGGTGTAGGTTATTCGAAGGATTTTATATTTTTTATTTAGTACAAGGCCAAGAAAATAAAGATCTTTCTTCATGGATGAATAGAGATAATCCCTGTCCTGCATCATTTCTCCCATGGCCCATTCAAACTCGTCAAGTTTCATTTTATGAAAATTACCAAAGAACAATAAGTTTACTTTTTTGTTAGCGACATCTTCTTTTGTGAATTCACCACTGGTAACATTCGGTCTAGTGGCTAATACTGAAAGAATCATTGAAGCTACTGTAAATAGTACAAAAATCACGGTTGGAGTAATCAAATAATCATTGGAAGGATTATCTAATTTAGAAACAAGATTGGACAATACTAAGGACACGATAATAGCATTTACAGAAAGTAGGATGTTAGCTTTGGTATCTGCAATATTGCTTAAGGTAATGTGGTTTTTGAGGGTAACCCTAAACATGGTTTCAATGCCACGCTCAGGCAATTCCACTTTACTTTTCTTAAAGCTTAACTCATTTTTCTTTTGTTTTAATTTCGTGTTTTCCGCTTTTGTTTTTTTAAGATTCTTTAATAGCTGTGCAAGATTCTTGCCCTTGCCCTTGCCCCAATTGGCTAATGCTTCATCAGTGTGAAATTTATGTCGCGTGGTCAAAAAATCAATATTTTTTTTGAGCCAATCCTTTTCATTTAGTGTCTCTCCAGAGGTGAGTTCCCACTCTTTACGAAGTAATGAGGAAACTTCCTCATAGTTTTTACTTCCAATATGAGAGCAATCCGCATCACGAATTATTTTTTCTAACTGATTTTTTGGGCTATAGACCATTTTAGTTGCCAAGATCAAATGGCAGACAGTTGCTATATCCTTTTCAGGATAGTTATGTTTTTTCAAAAATGCTTCAGCTATTGCAGTACTCGCTTCTTCATGGTTTTCTTCACCTTCAGTATAACCAGTATCATGAAACCAGGTACTTAAGAGCAGTAGTTCCTTTTCGGAGGGGCCTAAGTTCGAAAGTTCAGCCAATTCGTTTGCCTTTTCAACCACACGCTGGGTATGCGCTAGATTATGATATAAATAAGCACTTTCTAATTTATCATTTAATAGATGAACTACATGTTTTTCCGCTTCTGTAATAAGATCAACCATAAAAAGAAAGAGTTTTGGTAAAAGTAGTAAACTTTGGTCAATGTGGTATCCACACAATTATTTGTCGAGGAATATTCTAATACTTTCAAGATAATTTAACGTAGATTAAATGAAAATAATATAATCTAAACAAAAAACTTGCTCTTGTATTTAACAGATATGTTGGTATGCTCTTTATGCAATAGATTTTATTAAAAATATAATGTAAGTTTACACAGCACGTATTTTTTTGTTTGAACCTGACCACTTTTAAATTTATTGCTAAATGAATTTTAGATATTCAAAGCATCCTGAGCAAGGCAGTCTCGTTTTGACTGATTTTAATTGTGCTTCTTTTGAAAAAAGACTGGGTACTGGCGATTATTATAAGATAATATGGGCAAAAGACAACGATATTTCTATAGGTATTGATGGTTATTCTGTAGAGCTTGAAAAAGATTGTGTTCTGTTTTGTACGCCTTACAACATGATACAGATAAAACCATTTTTAAAAGGTGTGATTTCATTAATTTTTGATCGTGAATTTTACTGCATTAGAGATCATGATCACGAAGTGTCATGTAACGGATTTTTATTTTTAGGCTCCTCGGCGCCTGCCATGGTGAAATTAACTGAAAAAGAACGACAAAGCTTCGAATTAAACTTTATGTTCCTAGAAGAGGAGTTTGAAACAGAAGACCAGATTCAAGGAGAAATGCTAAGAGTATTGCTTAAACGACTTCTTATAAAATCAGTCAGGCTTTTAAAGAAAACAATAGTAGATCCAACCTTAGAACAGCCGAAGGTAGATATTATCAGGCAATATAATTTATTGGTTGAAGCACATTTTAGAGAAAAACATAAAGTTTCAGAATACGCAGATTTATTGAACAAATCGCCAAAGACCTTGTCTAATCTATTTTCCAGATACAATAATAAAACACCATTACAAGTCATTAATGATCGTATAGTATTAGAGGCAAAAAAATTATTGTTGCAATCTGAAAAATCTTCAAAGGAAATAGCCTTTGGTTTAGGTTTTTCTGAAGCATCACACTTTTCAAAATTTTTTAAAAACCAAGCTGGAATGTCTCCTATTCACTTCAAAAAAAACACATTAAATATTTATTAAAAGTCTGTTTTTATTCTTCTTAAATAATCAAAATAGGCATCTTATAGGGTAGAATTTAATTTTTGAGTTCTAATGTCTATACAAAGAGAGTTCAAAGTGAATTTCCGACTAAACACATAATAATATTTTAAGGGAAAAAGTACAATTCATAAGGAAAAATGGATATCTTAAATTGCTCATTAGGATTGTACATTTGTACTATTAATAATAAAACTAAAGAAAGGAAGATATTATGCTTACTTGGAAAGAAGTGATTAACTTTTCCGTAAAAGGAAACCCAACACCAGACAGGCGTGTTGAAAAAACAGAGAGCGAATGGAGAGCTCAATTAACTCCAGAACAATTTAGGATCACAAGACAAAAAGGTACAGAAGCACCACATAGTGGAGCACTATGTAGTATTCATGACGCAGGTAAATACAATTGTGTGTGTTGCGATACCCCTTTGTTCGATTCTACCATCAAATTTAGTTCAGGGACTGGGTGGCCTAGTTTTACGCAACCCATTATGGCAAATGCAATTAAGCACGAAAGAGATACGGCTTTTGGAATGGTGCGCGTAGAGGTGATGTGTAATACTTGTGATGCCCACTTAGGCCATGTATTTCCTGATGGTCCTGAACCTAGTGGATTGCGTTACTGTATTAATTCGGAATCCATGACATTGGAAACGGAGGCTGCACATGACAACTAAAAATGTTCAATTGGCCACAATTGGTGGAGGTTGCTTCTGGTGTACTGAAGCGGTGTTTCAGGAAGTAAAAGGTGTTGAGAAAGTCGTTTCAGGCTATTCTGGAGGTGATGCTCCAGGTCACCCTACCTATCGCGAGATTTGTTCTGGGTTAAGCGGACATGCTGAAGTAATTCAAGTCACTTTTGATGCCAATGTGATTTCTTATGAGGACATCTTGGTGATTTTCATGACCACTCATGATCCAACGTCCTTGAATCGTCAAGGAGCGGATCGAGGAACGCAGTATCGTTCGGTCATTTATTATCACGATGAAAACCAGAAGGAGATAGCCGAAGTAGTTTCAAAGGAAATTACACCCTATTACGAGAATCCCATAGTCACTGAGATTGCACCTTTAGATGTTTTTTATGAAGCAGGAAAAGAGCATCAAGATTATAACAAGAATAATCAAGGACAAGGCTACTGTAGTTTCGTGATTGCACCAAAACTGGCAAAGCTGCGCAAGCTTCATGCAGATAAATTAAAATAGAACGAAATGGGTTTCCAGATCTTGAATGTTTGGAAACCTGTTTCTTAAACAATTAAACAAATGACCGATATATTACTATATGGCGCAGACTGGTGTCCAGATTGCAGAAGAGCCAAAGCGTATTTGAAAGAAAATACTATTGAGTATACTTTAATTGATGTTGATTTGGATAAAGAAGCAACGGCTCGAGTAGAAGCTATTAATAATGGAAAGCGTATTATTCCTACGGTTATTATAAAAGGAAAATCTTTCACTAATCCTGATAATATTGAATTGGCTTCCGTTTTAGGAATAAATGACGTTGGAAGAGTACAATTATTCGGAGCAGATTGGTGTCCCGACTGTAGAAGAGCGAAAAGTTTTTTAAGAGATAACAGTATCAATTTTGAATTTATTGATGTCGATAAACACAATTGGGCTACCCAAAAAGTTGAAGAGATCAACAACGGGAAAAGAATCATTCCAACCATATTAATCGATGGCAAACCATTTACAAATCCTGATAATGTTGAATTAACTGATCTACTTTCAATAAATGTTGAGAAAGAGCATAAGATTTTTGATACGATAATTATTGGAGGAGGAGCAGCTGGATTAACCACTTCTATTTATGCGCAAAGAGATCGTTTTGATACATTAACACTAGAAAAGTCAACCATTGGGGGCAATGCATTTTTAACTGAAAAAATCGAGAATTATCCGGGGTTTCAATCTATTTCTGGTCCTAAATTAATGGATAAAATGGAAGAACAGGCTAAAACCTATGGCGCTGTCATTAAAACAGGAGAAGAAGTAGTTGCCATTGAAAAACTAGATGATGTGTTCTCGATCAAAACTAAAAGCACCACGTTTTTAGGAAAATCGGTTGTGCTATCTACAGGTTCTACCTATCGGAAATTAGGGATTCCTAATGAGGAGGAATTAATAGGTTCTGGAATTCATTTTTGTGCTACTTGCGATGGTGCTTTCTACAGAGACAGGGATATTATTGTTATTGGTGGTGGAAATTCAGCATTGGAAGAAGGTATTTTTTTAGCAGGATTTTGTAAGAGTGTCAAAATAGTCCATCGTTCTGAAAAATTTAGTGCCTCAGAGACCTATGTTGAAAAATTGGAAACAATAGATAACATTTCGACGTATATGAACAAATCATCTATCGAATTTATTTCTAACAACAAAGGATTGTTTCATGGACTGAAAGTAAAGGATAATGACACCAATGAAGAAGCTGTTTTAAAGGCGGATGGGGTATTTATTTTTATTGGATTAATTCCGAATACGAAATCTTTTAAAGGTGTCGTAGATCTTGATAGTAGAGGATTTATTCAAACAACAGGATTGGCTCAAACTTCGGTAGAGGGCATATTTGCAGCAGGAGATTGTAGAGAAGGTGCCATTGCTCAAGTAGCAGCAGCAACTGGAGAAGGTGTATTAGCAAGTTACGGTATTAGAAATTATTTAAAATAATCATTAAAAAAGAAAGGACATTTACATGTCAAATCAAGATGATAATACGAAGGTATTCAAGGCGCCAGAATTTGGCGTCAATCAATGGATTAACCCTGGTGGAGATAAAATAGATGCTATTAAACTTTCAGATTATAAAGGGAAGTTCAAAGTGGTTTACTGTTTTCAAAGTTGGTGTCCAGGCTGCCATAGTAAGGGTCTGCCAGACCTTAAGAAAATGGTTAATGCCTTAAAAGACAATGACACTATTGCTTTTTTGGCAGTACAAACTGTTTTTGAAGGGTATGATTCCAATACTTATGAAAAGATGATAGAGACCCAGAAAAAGTATGCGTTAGCAATACCATTTGGACATGATGCTGGCGATGATGGAAAATCCAGGTCAAATATCATGACGGCCTACCAAAC
>RCNB010000267.1_pt1 | contig 36191 bp, 26 predicted proteins | sample 2041321 | NCBI WGS metagenome assembly RCNB01 (sample SAMN09708232, study PRJNA481090) | Marine sediment metagenome, whole genome shotgun sequencing project.
GATAAGAGCGATGCCAAAGACCCACCTAGGACCGCTTTCATTCCAAATTCGGACAAGTTCTTTCGCTGACCAGGGGCTAAAGAACCTATGCCACCAATTTGAATGCCGATGGACGCAAAGTTGGCAAATCCACATAGCATATAGGTTGCCATGATGATAGATTTGTTAAACTTTAAGTGCGGTAAACTTGCCATGTCCTTTAACTCTGCGAGTTGTATGTATCCTACGAACTCACTAGCCGCTAGTTTTATGCCTAATAGTTGTCCCATAAGCATAACATCCTCCTTAGCAACACCTACCAGCCACATTAAAGGCGCAAATACAGTACCCAAAATAGCTTCCAGCGAGAATTTTTGATACGATGTGTTCTCTGCAATCCAACCATTGAGGTTGGTAAAATCTCCTGTCCATTCCAATATGCCATTAATCATTGCTATAATAGCAACGAATACCAATAGCATTGCTCCAACATTAACGGCTAATTTTAAACCTTCTGTAGTTCCATTAGCAATAGCATCCAAAATATTGGATCCTATTTTCTCGGATGAAACGCTTACATCTGTATTTACAGCTTCGGTTTGTGGATAAAGCATTTTAGAAATAACAATGGCGCCTGGTGCAGCCATCACGGATGCAGCCAAAAGATGTTTGGCAAACAATAGTTGTAGTACTTCGTCCTCTCCGCCCAAGAAACCAATATAGGCTGCTAAAACAGCTCCTGCAACGGTGGCCATGCCACCAATCATTACAAGTAAAATCTCTGACCGTGTCATTTTTTCCAGATACGCTTTTATAAGAAGTGGTGCTTCGGTCTGTCCCAAGAAGATATTTCCAGCAACCGATAGGCTTTCTGCACCAGAGATGCCCAAGCTTTTGGATAATAACCAAGCCAATGCTTTTACTACTTTTTGAATTACTCCTAAATAAAACAACAATGAAGTAAGTGCGGAAAAGAAAATTATAGTGGGTAAAACCTGAAAAGCAAAAATATAACCGAAGGTATTGGTGTCCACGACAAGGCCTTCAAATAAGAATTTACTTCCAGCACGTGTGAACTCTAAAATACTTACGAAAATTCTCCCTATTTGCTCAAAAATGAGTTGTATAAATGGCACTTTTAATACGCAAATTGCGATGACTAATTGTAAGCCAAGTCCTATGCCTACGGTCCTCCAATTAATTGCTCTACGATTGGAGCTAAACAAAAATGCCAACAATAATAGGGATACCATACCAAGAATACCACGCCAAAAACTGGTAAACGAAAATCCCTCGTTAGGTATTAGTTTGGCATCTGTTGTAGCATTGGAAATGTTGTTTGCAATGTCAGTTTCCAATGTGCTAACAATGGAGTCTTTAATATCTATACCTTGTGAAAAAAGAGTGACGGAAAAAATTAGAAAGAGAGATAGCAACCAAGTACTTTTCTTCATATGAAGGGATTTAGTTTTAATTCCTTTTAGATATTTCGTCCCTTAGTTTAGCGGCTTTCTCATAATCTTCGTTAGCAACCGCTTTGGCTAGTTCTTTTTCAAGTTCTTTGATAGTAAGTTCTGTATACCCATCTGAAGCGCCGGATTCTATTTGAACAGTTTCCCCTTCCTGAAGGATTTCGTCTACTATAATACTGTCACCACTGGAGTCATCCGCTTCTTTTTCTTTGGATGAAAACTTAAGGAAGATTCCTGCCTTATCTAAGATGGTTTTGTACGTAAAGATTGGTGCATTAAAACGCAAAGCCAAAGCAATGGCGTCACTAGTTCGCGCATCGATAATCTCCTCAATACCATCTCGTTCACATATAATACTGGAGTAAAAAACGCCATCTACCAACTTATGGATGATTACTTGTTTTATAACAATATCAAAACGGTCTGAGAAGTTTTTGAAAAGATCGTGGGTCAATGGTCGTGGTGGCTTTATTTCTTTTTCTAATGCAATTGCAATAGACTGTGCTTCAAAGGCGCCAATAACAATGGGTAATTTACGGTCTCCTTCAACTTCATTCAATATAAGGGCGTAAGCTCCATTTTGAGTTTGGCTATACGAAATTCCTTTTATTTTTAGACGGACTAAACTCATAGTGTAAATAATAAAAAAGGGCTGTTCAAATACTTGGGTTGCCAATTATTTGAACAGCCCTTTGGGGGCACAAATTAACAAAAATTAAGCGTTTTGGGCTTTAAATTCTTTTAATTTTTCTATCAATGCTGGTACTACTTCAAACGCATCACCAACGATACCATAGTCTGCCGCTTTAAAAAACGGCGCTTCTGGGTCTGTGTTTATGACTACTTTTGTTTTCGAAGAGCTTACCCCAGCTAAATGCTGGATTGCTCCAGATATCCCTATGGCAATATATAAGTTACTTGCTACTGGTTTTCCTGTTTGGCCAACATGTTCACCATGAGGCCTCCAGCCTAAATCTGATACAGGTTTGGAACACGCTGTCGCAGCACCAAGAATATCGGCCAATTCTTCTATCATTCCCCAATTTTCTGGGCCTTTAAGTCCTCTACCTGCTGAAACTACAATTTCAGCATCTGCAATGGTTGCCTTTCCTAATACCTTGTCGATTTCTACAGATTTTGTAGCAAAAGCGCTGTCCTCCAAGGTGGTCGAAAAATCTTCAATGGCTATATCTGACTTGTTTTCAACTAGCCCAAATGCGTTATTGGAGACTCCAATTACTTTGTATTCTGTATGTATTTGCGTGTGTGCAAATCCTTTATTGCTAAAAGCTGTTCTTTTTACTGTAAAAGGCTCGGTTGATTCTGGAGCTGCAACCACATTGGGAACGTACCCCGCATTAAGGGAAGCGGCCAACATTGGAGCCATGTATTTTGTATCCGCACTTGAGCTTACGATTATAGTGGTAGCGCTTTCTTGTTTAGCCGCCTGAAATAGCGTTTGGGAATAGGCCTTTGCGTTAAAGGTTTTTAAGGAATCGTCTGCTATGCGCAATACCTTGGTTATGCCGTAATCACCTAAAGTTTCGTTTTCGTTGGCATTGAAAGAAACCGCGATGGCAATTGTTCCTAATTGTTTTGCTACTTCTGCAGCATAAGATGCCACTTCGAAGGCACTTTTTTTAAACTTTCCGTTTTCGGATTCTGTGTATACTAATACTGACATGTTTTCTAAATTTTGATGGTTAACCTAAATTAGTAATCGATTAAATCACTTTTGCTTCGTTATGAAGAAGATCTACCAATTCATCTACGCTTTCGGCAAGTTTTACCGTTCCTTTTGGTACTGGCTTGTCGAACGTAATGTCCTCCGTTGTCTTGGATGCAGAAATGGGTTCAATTACACTTAGTTTTTTCTGGCGCGCTTGCATAATGCCGCGCATATTTGGAATACGTAAATCACTTTCCTCTACAAGACCTTTTTGTCCACCAATTACCAATGGTAGGCTTGTGCTTAAGGTTTCCTTTCCACCATCTATTTCTCTAATTGCAGTTGCAGTTGTGCCTTCTACGTCTAAGCTAATGCAGGTATTTACAAAGTTCATATCTAAAAAGGTGGCAATCATGCCTGGAACCATACCTCCATTGTAATCTATAGATTCCCTGCCGCCAATAATTAAATCGTAGCCGCCGTCCTTTATAACTTCGGCAAGCTGTTGGGCTACAAAAAACCCATCTGTAGGTTCTGCATTTACCCTTATGGCCTCATCTGCACCAATTGCTAGTGCTTTTCTCATGGTAGGTTCAACACTGGGGCCTCCGACCGTTGCAACGTGAACAGTAGCTCCTTGTTTTTCCTTGAACCACATGGCTCTTGTCAATCCAAATTCATCGTTCGGATTTATTACGAATTGTACCCCGTTGGTGTCAAATTTGGTGTCACCGTCAGTGAAATTTATTTTTGATGTAGTGTCCGGGACATTACTGATACAGACTAATATTTTCATTTATGAAATACTTTTAAAAAGATGCGTACGAAGATAGCTATTAATTTTCAAATTTACTATGCATGCATAGTAAATTTTATAACTTTTTTTGATTCCTACGCACTACATTTTGATATATTATTTGCTATTTTTGCTTCCTTTCAAGCTAAACCTTTAGAGATTAAAATTTAAGCGAATGAAAACCTTACAATTTAGAGAAGCCATCGCGGAGGCCATGTCCGAGGAAATGCGCAGGGATGAGTCTATTTATTTAATGGGCGAGGAAGTTGCGGAATATAATGGTGCTTATAAGGCCTCAAAAGGGATGTTGGATGAGTTTGGTGCGAAGAGAGTAATAGATACTCCTATTTCCGAATTGGGTTTTGCTGGAATTGGTGTGGGTAGTACAATGACGGGTAATAGACCCATAATTGAATTCATGACTTTTAATTTTGCTATGGTTGGAATTGATCAAATCGTGAACAATGCCGCCAAGATTCGTCAGATGTCTGGCGGACAATTTCCTTGTCCGATTGTCTTTAGAGGCCCAACTGCTTCCGCTGGTCAGCTTGGAGCAACACACTCACAAGCTTTTGAGAGTTGGTATGCTAACTGTCCGGGATTAAAGGTGGTAGTACCTTCCAATCCTGCAGATGCTAAAGGTTTATTAAAAGCAGCTATACGAGACGATGATCCGGTAATTTTTATGGAATCTGAGCAGATGTACGGTGATAAAGGAGAAGTTCCAGAGGGAGATTTTATCATTCCTTTGGGTGTTGCCGACATTAGAAGAGAAGGTTCGGATGTAACCATAGTATCTTTTGGGAAAATCATAAAGGAAGCCGATAAGGCTGCAGATGAGTTGGAAAAGGAAGGGATAACTTGCGAAATTATAGATTTGCGTACCGTAAAACCAATGGATTACGAAGCGATACTTACTTCGGTAAAAAAGACCAACAGATTAGTCATTTTAGAAGAGGCTTGGCCATTTGGTAATGTTGCAACAGAGATTACATACCATGTGCAGTCACACATCTTTGATTATTTGGATGCCCCAATTGTAAAAATTAATACTGCCGATACACCGGCACCGTACTCTCCTGTTTTGTTGGAAGAGTGGTTACCTAATTATAAAGACGTGGTGAAGGCGGTTAAAAAAGTGTTATATAAATAATAGTATGCTTTTGTAAAAGTATCTTAGCTTCGTCGACCAAGGTTGAGGAAGCTTTTTTATTGGTACGTTATTTGCCGTTAAGTTATCCATTACAATATTCATGAAATCTATCTTAACATTAATTTTATTTTGTTGCTTTTGCTTTTCTGCTGCACAGACAAAAGTTAGCGGTATTGTCGTAGATGAATCTGGTGAACCAGTGGCATTTGCGAACGTACTCTTCAAAAATTCTACCGAAGGCACCATTACCAATGATAACGGGAGATTTTATATGGAGTCCGATAATACTCATGAGGTATTAGCCGTTTCTTTTATCGGCTTTGTAAGTCAGGATATTCCGTTGGAGAACAAAGTTACATATGAGATGACCATAACACTACTTGAGTCCATGGAGCAGCTGAACGAAGTGGTTTTAATTTCTGGTAAACAATCAAAAAAAAATAACCCTGCAGTAGAAATTCTAAAAAAAATCTGGGCAAAAAAAAGGGAAAATGGGTTGCGTAAGTTCAAACAATACGCTTTTAAAAAATATGAGAAGGTAGAATTTGACCTAAACACTATTGACAGTGCGCTAATGAAGCGGAAAATCTTTAAGGGGCTTGAATTTGTCTTCCAAGATTTAGATACTTCCCGAATCACGGGTAAGACCTATCTGCCCATATTCCTAAACGAAACTTTTTCTAAAGTATATGGAGATAATCTTTTGAACGAAGAAAAAGAAGATGTCTTGGGTAATAAAAATTCGGGTTTCGATAACAATCAGGCTATTATCAGCTTCATTGCCGATCTTTATCAAGACTATGATATCTACGATAATTATCTGAAGTTTTTTGATAAGAGTTTTACGAGTCCGTTATCTCGAACAGGCGTAGATACTTACAATTATGCCCTGATTGATAGTGCTTTTATCGATAAAAAATGGTGCTATAATATTGTGTATTACCCTAGGCGTAAAAATGAGCTTACGTTTAAAGGGGATTTTTGGGTCAACGATTCGACCTTTGCCATCAAGAATATCAACCTAGAGGTAACTAAAAGTGCAAATATCAACTGGGTCAAAGAAATTTATATCGAACAAGATTTTGAAGTGGTAAACGATTCGGTATTCCTATTGAAACGCGATTACATGATGAGTGATTTCAGTTTTCAGAAAAAAGAGGAGTCACGTGGGGTATATGGCAAGCGAACAACGGTTTATGACGGCTACACGTTTGATCAAAAGCAGCCCAAGGAATTCTACAAAACGGAGAGTAACCCTTATGATCCTATTGTCCAGAATCGAGACAGTACTTTTTGGAGGAATAACCGCCTAGAAGTTTTGAATAAAGACGAACAAGGTATTTACCAGCTGCTAGACACGCTCCAGACCGTTCCTAAATTCAACATGTTTTATGATGTAGTAAGCATCCTCGGTTCTGGCTATGTTGAAATTGATAAATGGAACATGGACCTTGGCAGTATATACGATTTCTGGGGGTACAATGAAGCTGAAGGGCTACGCGTGCGATTGGGTGCCAGAACTTATTTTGGCGAAAATGACCCATGGCGTTTGGAAGGGTATGGCGCTTATGGGTTTAGCGATAAAAAATTCAAGTATGGTGCATCTGGAAAGTTCTTATTGGATAAAAAGAGTAGATTGATTCTCTCTGGAGGTAAGCGACGAGATGTGGAACAATTAGGAGGTAGTCTCACATCTACTAATGATGTGTTGGGCAGGAGTATTGCTTCCTCGGCTATTTTAACGGTCGGCGCCAATAACAGGCTATCGAATATTGACTTGGGAGGTCTTAGTATAGAAATGGAACCTGTTGCAAATTTGAGGGTAGCCGTAGGAGGGACTTTTCGAAAGTTGAGTTCGGCGTTGCCAGCTGCCTTTAGTCTTGACTATGTTGATGCCGACTCGCCTACTGGGGTGTCTTCTGAAGTACAGCAACTCGATTTTCAGACGGTATTGATTTATACCCCTGGAAAACGAACCATTGGTTATGGCGTTGAGCGTCGGGACATCAATGATGAATATAGTACCTTGTTATTAAAGTATACTAAAGGAATCGATGGTATTTGGGATAGTGATTTCGACTACAGTAAGTTGCAATTTTCTTATACGCAACCGTGGCAAGTAGGGGGATTTGGGCGTTTAACAAGTACCGTGGAGATTGGTAAAATTTTTGGTGATGTGCCCTTAGGTTTGTTGAATATAGTGCCTGGTAATCAGACGCTTTTTTCAAATTATGGAACTTTTCCCAATCTTGATTTTTATGAATTCGTTACAGATACCTATATCGCGGTACATTTAGAACATAATTTCAATGGGCGCATATTTTCACGAATTCCTTTTCTCCGAAAGCTTGATTTAAGGGAGATTATAGGTTTGCGCGGAGTTTGGGGTGAATTGTCCGACTCAAATATTGCTTTGAGCGCACCAGCTTCAGTGCTAACACCTTTACAGGCGCCATCGGATAGAATTTATTATGAATATTCTTTTGGAATTGGAAATATTTTTAGAATATTTAGAGTTGATTTTAATTTCAGGGGTAATTATCTAGATAACCCAAATGCAAGACCCTTTGCAATAAGAGGTACCTTTGGTTTTAGTTTTTAGTATAGTTGTAAATAGTGCAATTTAGGGCAGTAAATGGCGTTTAATTTTTATTAGAATTAAATTATTTTGGATATGAGCGAGAATAACGATGTAACTTTTGATGTGTTAATTGAAATTCCTAAGGGAAGTAGAAACAAGTATGAATACGATTTCACTTTGCATAAGATTAGATTTGATAGAACATTATTTTCTTCAATGATGTACCCAGGTGACTATGGTTTTATACCAGAGACCTTGGCTTTGGATAAGGATCCCTTAGATGTTTTGGTATTGTGCACGGAACCTACATATCCAATGGTTGTAGTTGAAGTGAAGCCTATTGGTGTTTTTCATATGACAGATGAAAAGGGCCCTGATGAAAAAATAATTTGTGTACCTGTTTCAGATCCTATTTGGAATCAGAAGAATGATTTATCGGATTTAAACCCGCATAGAAAAAAAGAGATTGAACATTTTTTTCAAGTATATAAAGACTTGGAGAAGAAGAAAGTCGATGTTGGTGGTTGGGGTAATGCTGAGGAAGCTAGAAAAATTTATTATGAGTGCTTGCAACGTTATGATGAAAGCGAGCATAAAAAGAAGCGTACGTTTACTATTTAAAGAACTGATTCCTAATTTAAAGCCATCTTTATTAATATGAAGGTGGCTTTTTTTATTCTGTTCTATTTTACTACTTTAGCAGCCGTTTAAAAAACTATAAATAATCAAATAAAATGGAATTAATCGTAAAATTTTTACCTGCGTTTGGAGTAGTGGCCCTTCTTTTTGTGGCCTGGAAGAATGCATGGGTAGGCAAGCAAGAAGTCGGTGATGAGAAAATGTCACGTATTGCTAAAAACATAGCCGATGGTGCTATGGCCTTTTTAAAAGCTGAATACAAGGTGTTAGCAATTTTCGTGGTAGCAGTAGCTGTCTTGCTATTTTTTAAAGGAAGTTCAGAATATGGAGAAGAAGGAAGTGTGCATATTTCGCATTGGATGGTGGCAATATCATTTATTGTAGGTGCTGTTTGCTCTGCTTTGGCAGGGTTCATAGGTATGAAAGTTGCTACTAAAGCAAACGTTAGAACAACTCAGGCCGCTAAAACTTCTTTAGGGAAAGCCTTAGAAGTTGCTTTTGCAGGTGGAGCTGTAATGGGCTTAGGTGTTGTAGGTTTAGGTATCTTAGGATTGAGTGGCTTATTTATGGCATATCAATCGATTTGGCCTGGAGCTGAAAATTTAGCTATGGTATTAAATGTGCTTTCAGGTTTTTCATTGGGTGCTTCATCAATTGCTTTATTTGCACGTGTTGGTGGTGGTATTTATACGAAAGCAGCTGATGTAGGTGCTGATTTAGTAGGTAAAGTTGAAGCTGGTATTCCAGAAGATCATCCATTAAACCCAGCAACTATTGCGGATAATGTTGGGGATAATGTTGGAGATGTTGCAGGTATGGGTGCTGATTTGTTCGAATCATATGTAGGTTCTATTATAGGAACAATGGTATTAGGTGCATTTATTTTAACACCTGATTTTGATGGTTTAGGAGCTGTGTATTTACCTTTAGTACTTGGTGCTGTAGGTATACTTATGTCTATATTAGGAACATTTTTTGTAAAAGTAAAAGATGGAGGAAACCCTCAGACAGCATTAAATATTGGAGAATTTGGTTCTGCAGGTTTAATGGTTGTAGCGTCTTATTTTATTATCAATGCATTAATTCCTGAATCTGTTGAAGGTTTGCCATTCGGTGCAATGGGTGTGTTTTGGGCAACAATTGCTGGTTTAGTTGCCGGTTTAGGTGTTGGTAAAATAACGGAGTATTATACCGCTACAGGTAAAAAACCTGTTATGTCAATCGTTAAACAATCTGAAACTGGAGCGGCCACAAATATTATTGCTGGTTTAGGTGTGGGGATGATGTCTACCATGATTCCTATTCTTTTGATTGCTGCCGCTATTATGGTGTCACATCATTTTGCAGGCTTATACGGTATTGCAATTGCAGCGGTAGGAATGTTAGCAAATACGGGTATTCAATTGGCTGTTGATGCTTACGGACCTATCTGTGATAATGCTGGTGGTATTGCTGAAATGGCTGAATTACCAAAAGAAGTTCGTGAACGCACCGATAAGTTAGATGCTGTTGGTAATACTACGGCGGCTGTTGGTAAGGGCTTTGCAATTGCGTCTGCAGCATTAACAGCATTGGCTTTATTTGCTGCTTTTATGAAAACAGCAAATGTTATTTCCATTGATGTTTCTCAGCCACAAATTATGGCTGGTTTATTAGTAGGAGGTATGTTGCCATTTGTGTTTTCTGCATTATCTATGAACGCTGTGGGACGTGCGGCTATGGCAATGATCGAAGAAGTTAGACGTCAATTTAGAGATATCCCTGAATTAAAAGCGGCATTAGTAGTTATGCGTAAGTATGATTCTGATATGACAAAAGCTTCAGTAGAAGATAGAAAAATATTTGATGCAGCGGATGGTGTTGCAGATTATGGTAAGTGTATTGACATTTCAACAAAAGCATCTATTAGAGAGATGGTACTACCAGGATTATTAGCCATCGTTGTTCCTGTAGCAGTTGGTTTTATTGGCGGTGCTGAAATGTTAGGTGGATTACTTGCAGGTGTTACAACTTGTGGTGTACTTATGGCGATATTCCAGTCTAATGCTGGTGGTGCTTGGGATAACGCTAAGAAAACTATTGAAGAGCAAGGTAAAAAAGGAACAGATGTTCATAAAGCAGCTGTTGTAGGTGATACCGTTGGAGATCCTTTCAAAGATACTTCAGGTCCTTCTTTGAACATCTTGTTAAAATTGATGTCCGTAGTTGCTTTGGTTATTGCGCCAAGCATTGCTCTTAGTAGTGATACTATGGTTGCTTATAATGAGTCTAAAGCTGCGACAGAGGTCGTTTCTAATCAAATAGAACGAAGTGTTGATGTTAGTGTAAATAACAGCGATGATGGTACCTCAAAAGCAGTGGTAACCACTACAGTAATTGAAAACGGTCAAAAATTGGTTTCTGAGCAGATTTTTGAAGGATCTAAAGAAGAGGTAAAAGCTAAAATAACTGCTTTTAATGCCACTTCTAAAGACGTGAACGTTAATATTGAGAACGTGGTGGAAGAAGTAAAGGAAGAAATGAATTAGTTTTGTTTCGACCTAAATATTAAAAAGCCCTACGTAAATTTTGCGAAGGGCTTTTTTTATTTAATTGAGCTTTATGGAATATTCTATACTATTGCAATCGAAACGTTATAGGGATTGCAAAAGATACTTTCACGCTTTGGTCACGCTGTTTTCCAGGGGTCATTTTTGGTAGTTTCCCAATGATTCTAGCAGCTTCATTTTCAAGATTTTTATTTGGTCCTCGCATCTGAATACTGCCAATGGTGCCATCTTTTTTGATGTCAAACATTACATTTACGCGTCCTTGGATGCCCATCTCTTGTTCCAGTTCTGGATAACGGAATACCCTTTCAATATGCTTTTGCATCATTTTGCCAAAACAGGCTCTTTTGTCCTTTTTGTTTTCACATCCTGGAAAAATAGGAACTTCCTCTATGGTAACCCAGGAGACCTCTGGTTCGGGAGTATCATCTATAATAATAATATCATCAACATCCAATATTTCTGTATCCTGATTGGGTTCCGTAGCCTCTATTAATGTCTCCACCACAGGGTCTTCATCTTCTGCAATCTCAATTTCCATAGGTATAACAGGAACAGGAGGAGGTGGTGTTTCCAATTTAAATATTGGGGCCTCCTCTATAATGGTATTATCCACATCATTCATTCCAATATCTGGATTATAGGCCGTTTCATAAGTCTTCCATTCCAAAGCCACAAAGACCATAAGCATAACTGTTACTAATCCAATTGCAAAAAAAACACCACTTCTTTTAGTGACATCTTTTTTAGGGTTCTTTTTAAGTTCCATACTTCTAAAGTTTAGCGTTGCCTAATGGCAAACAGGGTTATCTATTATTCTGAATTTGACTAAAGCTACTCGTTGAACTGCTGTTAAAAAATGTAAAATGAGGGAAGTATGCTTTTCAGTGAGGGAGCAGGTAGGTAAAACGTGGTTGGTTATGTGTTTTGCTTATTTAATTATGGTATGAGGGTACCGCAGTTGCTCTAGAGACTCTGCTTTTATGTTAGTTATAGCCCATGGAATCCATATCGCTATCTAGAACTATTTCCAAAAACGAATAATTTTCTAAAAGGTCCTATTTTGGTATGAAGTATGGTTAGTTTTGGGCTGAGAATAGAAAAGTCCTGTACCGTAAAAGTAACATGAAATAGTAAATGTTCTAAAAGCTTACTCGGATTTGTCTTTTCTTCTCATAGGGATAGCGGTGAGAAAAACGGGGATATCTACCTAAATAGTACTAAAGAGTTTCTAGGTCGAATAAAGGCAATACATTTAAGAAGTGTAGCCGATAAGAAGTGAATACTTAGTATACAATTGTTTGTCGACTTTACCGAGATTTCTTTTTTATTTGCAGGGGAATCAAATGAGGCCGTTCGGTACGCAAAGGAACATGGGTTTGTCTAAAGACACAATAGCTTAGAACAATCCATGAATTTCTGCATCTATTTTAGTGATGATATTTCCTAAATCTTCTGGATTGTCAACGAAATCTAGTTCATCAACATTTATAATCAGTAAGTTTCCTTTTTCATATCCGTGTATCCAAGCTTCGTAACGTTCGTTAAGTCTGCTTAGGTAATCAATAGAGATCGTGTTTTCGTATTCTCTACCCCGTTTGTGTATTTGTTTAACTAAATTAGGAATAGAACTTCTAAGGTAGATGAGCAGTTCCGGTGGTTCAACTAGACTTTCCATCAATTCGAATAAACTGGAATAATTTTTAAAATCCCTGTTGGTCATTAATCCCATCGCATGCAAGTTGGGTGCAAAAATATGGGCATCTTCATATATGGTTCGATCTTGAATCACACTTTTACCACTTTCCCTAATCTGTAATATTTGGCGGTATCGACTGTTTAAAAAGTAGATTTGCAGATTAAAACTCCAGCGCTCCATTTGATTGTAAAAATCATCTAAGTAAGGATTGTCCACCACTTCTTCTAAATGTGATTCCCATTTATAGTGTTTGGCCAATAATTTGGTTAAGGTTGTTTTTCCTGCTCCTATATTTCCGGCAACGGCAATGTGCATTTTGGTCCTGTTTAGTGGTTAGATGAAGTAAAACATGTGCCGCGCAATATACAAAGGAAATTAAGTATCTGAAAGAATACTTCTGCAAATCCGATAAAGAGCAAAAAAAGTTATATGGTAATTAAAAGTATAGTAAAAAAGAAGGTTGATAAATAAGTTTGCACCCCATACTTCGTACGTTTAAAATTTGGATGCCTGAATCCTTTTTTAATTTTTTTCTAAGTATGGTTATAAATACATCCATACTTCGGACATTGAAAAAATCATCGTCTCCTCATATTCTTTTCAGGATAAAGGAGCGATCTAAAATTTCATTCCAGTTGTTGCTTAAATAAAAAACTATTTTTGGTTGGTTGGTCCTAATTGTGATTTTTAGTTTTAATAAGGAATTATTTTAAGTTATCCTTTTACTTCGTTTGACCCAGATGCCTTGTGTTAAAAATATAATACCAGTTGTGAATTCATTTTGTCAGTTTTTAGTTTTCCCATACTTTTGTATCATAACAAAGAGGAAGGATTTGACTGATTGCAACCTCTTGCTTTGAACTAGATTCAAAGTGTAGTTTTAACCAAGACCATATATTGGTTTAGTTTGAACTTGAAGCTGAAATTTCAGCACTAAATGCTAAAGCAGTTTATTCCAGATTATTGTTTGGAATCTTCTCTAGGGAATGTAAGCTACTTTATTTTATCCCGTCAAATCCTTCTTAAACTTAAATTTTTGTAATGGCGTATTTATTTACATCAGAATCAGTTAGTGAAGGACACCCGGATAAAGTAGCGGATCAGATTAGTGATGCCCTTTTAGATAATTTTTTAGCCTTTGACCCAGAAAGTAAAGTAGCTTGCGAAACCTTAGTAACTACAGGGCAGGTGGTATTGGCAGGGGAAGTAAAGAGCGATACGTATTTGGATGTGCAGAATATTGCTAGAGAAGTAATCAACAAAATAGGCTATACCAAAGGTGAATACCAATTTAGCGGTGATTCCTGTGGGGTTATTTCTTTAATACATGAGCAATCACAAGAAATTAATCAAGGCGTAGACAGAGGGTCTAAGGAAGAGCAAGGTGCTGGTGATCAAGGGATGATGTTCGGCTATGCCACGAAGGAGACCGAAAATTACATGCCCTTAGCGTTAGATATCTCACATAAAATTTTACAGGTTTTGGCGGATTTAAGAAGAGAAGGAGCCGAAATTCCATATCTAAGGCCAGATGCCAAGGCACAAGTTACGATTGAGTATTCCGATGATAATGTGCCACAGCGAATTGACACCATTGTCGTCTCCACACAGCATGATGCCTTTGATGCGGACGATGATAAAATGTTAGCCAAAATAAAGTCGGACATCATAGCCATTTTAATTCCGAAGGTAAAAGCCCAATTGCCCGAGAATATTCAAGTGCTTTTTGATGATCAAATAACGTACCACATCAATCCAACCGGAAAATTTGTAATCGGCGGGCCACATGGGGATACTGGACTTACGGGCAGAAAAATCATTGTAGATACCTATGGTGGAAAAGGAGCCCATGGTGGGGGTGCCTTTAGCGGAAAAGACCCTAGTAAGGTAGACCGCAGCGCAGCGTATGCAGCGAGACATGCTGCTAAAAATCTAGTTGCCGCCGGCGTAGCAGATGAAATATTGGTACAAGTAAGTTATGCCATTGGGGTAGTGAAGCCTACCTCTATCTATGTAGATACCTATGGCACCAGCAATGTGCCGTTAAGCGATGGCGCCATTGCAAAGAAAGTAGCCGCTTTGTTTGATATGCGACCTTTTGCTATTGAAGAACGCTTGAAACTTAGAAATCCTATCTATTTGGAAACGGCCGCTTATGGCCATATGGGAAAAACCCCAAGAACAGTAACCAAGGTTTTTGAATCTCCTTACAATGGCAAGGTAGAAAAACAAGTAGAGCTTTTTACTTGGGAAAAACTGGATAAAGTAGCTGAGGTTAAAAAGGCTTTTGAGTTATAGTAAATACTATTTTTTTTCGGTAAGATGAGCATAATTGATAAACTTAAGTAGCGGTTAAGGTACTCCATGTGCTTTATATTTTCACGGTGGGTATAATAGTCCTTGTTACTTTTGGGTTTTGTTTCATTTGGTTTAAGTCATAAAAAATATACTTTAGTGCAAAATCTTATTTTCACTATACTATTTTGCTATTCTCAGGAGTATTTATTTCTTTTTCTTGTGCCGTAGCCATAACTCTCGTAAGTAGATACCAAAAGCTGTAGATTTGGAAATAGGTGTTGTATCATAGTCTCTAATCTATAACTAACGATAAATGAGGAATCACAACCACAAAATGAAACCAATCCTAACCAGTATAGTTTTAAGTATCGCATTTGGAGTTTATGCTCAAGTAGAAAAAGTGCAAATGGAATATAAAATGCTGGAGTTTGCCAATTTGTTTGATGCCAAACAGAAAACTAACGTAGCCTGCTACAGAATACCAGCCATGGTTACCGCTTTAAACGGAGATTTGATAGCGGCTATAGATGAAAGAGTACCATCCTGTTCAGATTTAAGAAGTAATAGGGATATCAATATTGTCATTCGCCGCAGTACGGACAATGGAATTACATGGTCAGCTATTGAAACCGTAGTTGATTATCCAAATGGGAAATCGGCTTCTGACCCTTCTATGATAGTGGATACAACCACAGGTGCCATTTTCCTATTCTTCAATTATATGGATTTGGACAAGGAGAAAGAAGTCTACTACTTTAACGTAATAAAGAGCCTTAATAATGGACAAACATGGAGCGCTCCCGTGAACATAACATCGCAGGTTACGAAACCGGAATGGCATCAAGACTTTAAATTCATTACCGCTGGTCGCGGAATACAAACTACGAATGGAATCTTGTTACATACCATCGTGAATTTGGAAAAGGGCCTACACCTTTTTGGAAGTGATGATCATGGTGACAGTTGGTATTTTATTGATACTCCAATTACCCCGGCTGATGAATCTAAGATAGTTGAGCTAGCAAACGGTACTTGGATGATTAATAGCCGTGTTAATAAAGCAGGAACACGCTATGTACATACCTCAACCGATAAGGGTGTAACATGGAACTCTAAGCCAAATACATCGTTAATTGATCCCGGATGTAACGCCAGTATTATTCGGTATACATCAATCAAAGCAGGGGCAGATAAAAACAGACTTCTTTTTTCGAACGCAAAATCACAAAATGACCGTAGTAATCTAACTGTACGGATAAGTTATGATGAAGGTGAAAGCTGGTCAGAAGGAAAAACAGTTTATAATGAAGGAGCAGCTTATTCTTCCATGAGCGTACTTTCAGATGGTGCTATTGGTCTGTTCTTTGAGAAAGATAATTATCAAGAAAATGTATTCGTTAAACTTACCCTTGATTGGTTGACAGATGGTAGAGATTCATACACGCTACCTGAACATAAATAGTGACCAATATATTTGGTTTGAAAAGGCCATGCTATCTTGAAATTTGAATTGAAAAGTTTAATAGTTGAGTTTTCGCAGTAATAATGGGAGATTAATAAGATGTAAAATAGTACAAACAGAATTTACCCCACCAAAATACTAGGATTTTGTGAAATTTTTTAAAAACATTAGGTTTTTAAAAGTTTCTCCCTTTAATTTGTGCTTTACAAAGTTCAAACATTTATTGAATAGTTATCAAGAAAGGTGGAGGGATTAGACCCTTTGAAGCCTTAGCAACCCTTTGTTCTATACAAAGAAGGTGCTAAATTCTACCCCGTCCTGAACGTGTTTCAGGATTTTTTGGAGGCTTAGGCCTAACACTGGGGAAGGATAACCGTAACAAATTGCCCAAGCAATTTTTTCACTTTCTTATAACTTTTTGATTTTACCTAACCGCAACGTCGGCTGGCTAGGGTTTGGCTTTTAAATTATTTTTTTCATTTCCGCGTAGGCAGAAATCAATTTAAAAACCAGCATTCTAAAAAAGAACGAATGCATAAAAAACAAAATCATGAGTACTCGAAAATTAGCAACAAAAGCTTTACACGCAGGTCACGATCCCAAATTAACAGGAGGAACAAGGGCGGTACCTATCTATCAAACATCTTCTTATGTTTTTAACGATACGGACCATGCCGCAAAATTATTTTCCCTTGGTGAGCTTGGCTTTATTTATACCCGCTTAAACAATCCCACAAACCAGATTTTACAGGACCGTTTAGCGGCAGTAGAAGGTGGCGTTGGTGCGGTGGTTTTCGCATCAGGAACAGCGGCTATTTCTACTGGATTACTAACGCTTTTAAGAGCAGGAGACCACATTGTTGCTTCTAGCAGTCTGTATGGTGGCACCTTCAACTTATTAAATGTTACGTTGCCACGATTAGGCATCACCACTACCTTTGTTGATGCATCTGACCCTGAAGAATTCAAGGATGCTGTTCAAGAAAACACTAGAGCCTTCTTTGTGGAATCTCTTGGAAATCCAAAATTGGATGTGTTGGATTTAAAGGCAATTTCAAAACAAGCAAAAGCGGCTAAGGTCCCATTTATAGTGGATAATACTGTAGCAACTCCCGGGTTATTAAATCCTATTGAGCATGGTGCTAATCTGGTGATTCATTCTCTTACAAAATATATTGGCGGACAGGGAACATCTTTAGGCGGTGCTATTATCGACGCTGGAACCTTTGACTGGACCAATGGAAAATTTCCTGAATTCACAGAACCATCTGCTGGATATCATGGTTTGGTATATAGCGAAGCTTTGGGAGCAGCAGCTTTTACCTTTAAATTGATTTTAGAAGGTTTACGAGATTTTGGTGGCGCATTAAGCCCATTTAACGCCTTCCAAATTATACAAGGCTTAGAAACATTGCCCGTACGGATAAAACAACATAGTGCTAATGCTTTGGAACTCGCCACATGGTTAGAAAGCAGGGAAGAGGTTGCTTGGGTAAACTACCCCGGATTAAAGAGTAATAAGTACTATGACTTAGCGCAAGAATACTTGCCAAAGGGACAAAGTGGATTGGTTACATTTGGTGTTAAAGGAGGTTTTGAAGCAGCTAAGCAGGTTACGGATGCCACCGAAGTATTCTCATTGTTAGCTAATATTGGAGATACAAAATCGTTGATTATCCACCCGGCAAGTACTACGCATCAACAACTTACCCAGGAACAGCAAACTGCTGCAGGAGTTGGTCAAGACTTAATTCGTTTGTCCGTAGGGCTGGAGGATATAGAAGATTTGAAGACCGATTTGGAAAACGCCTTTGCCAAAGTGGATAAGGCCATTTTGGTATAACGTTTTAATGACTGTTATATCGAATGCAGTGGAGATACACTTTTGTCTCGACTGTTTTTGAACATATAAGTATACTTATAAAGATGTCCATGCTACAACAAGTACAGATAAAAGATTTTCACACCAAAAGTGGCGTAATACAGGATATTCAACTTTCGTATCAAGTTTTTGGAATGGAGTTACATTCCGCTCCTATTGTTATGGTCAATCATGCGTTAACCGGGAACTCAAATGTCACTGGACCTGAAGGATGGTGGTCTACATTGATAGGGGATAAAAAATGTATTGACACTCAGAAATACACCATCTTAGCTTTTAATATTCCAGGTAATGGACACGATAAATTTGTTATAGAAAACTATAAGGATTTTGTAGCCGTTGATATGGCGGTGATTTTTTTATTGGGCCTAGAAAAACTAGGCATCAAAAAGTTATTCGCTATCATCGGGGGTTCTTTAGGTGGCGGTATCGCTTGGGAAATTGCCGTATTACGCCCTGATTTAGCGGAGCATTTAATACCGGTAGCATCGGATTGGAAGTCTACCGACTGGTTGATTGCCAATTGCCAGATACAGGAACAGTTTTTGGTCAATTCCAAACAACCGGTTCACGATGCCCGTATGCATGCCATGTTATGCTACCGAACTCCGGAGTCTTTCAAGGAGCGTTTTAAAAGAAGCACGAATGCAGAGCTTCAGGTTTTTAATGTAGAGAGTTGGTTAACCCATCATGGGAAAAAATTACAAGATCGGTTTCAGTTATCGGCCTATAAGTTAATGAACCAGTTGTTAAGAACAATAGACGTTACCCGAAACGGAGAAGATAAGTTTATCGCTTTACAGAACAGTGAAACCAATATTCATATTGTAGGGGTTGATTCCGATTTGTTCTTTACGGCAAAAGAAAACAAGGATACCTTTAAGCAGATAGCGCAAGCAAATAGCAATGTAACCTATGGGGAAATACAATCTCTACATGGCCATGATGCGTTTTTGATAGAATTTGAGCAGTTAGAAAAACTCTTGGATAGTGTTTTTAATACCAACGGAAAAATTGGAAAACCAAAGGTGTTGAAGTTTGGTGGAAAATCCTTGAGTAATGGGGAGGGACTTGAACATGTGCTAGAACTGATTTGCGATAAGGTGAACGCGGGAGAATTAATTACCGTTGTGGTATCTGCTAGGGAAAAAGCTACAGATCAGTTGGAAGCTATTTTGGAAAAAGCAGCGAATGGCAAAGACTACTTTTTGGATTTTGAGGTCTTTGAAAAATACCAGCAACACACCTACGCTAATATTGACTTATCCAAAGAAATAAAGGGACTGGCTAAATTGTACGAGGGCGTATCATTGTTGGGTGATTATAGCACAAAGATAAAGGATGAGGTGCTTGCCCACGGGGAACTTATCTCTGGAAAATTACTTACTAAACTGTTGGTGGGAAAGGGTGTAAAAGCTTATTTTATAGACTCTCGCTCCTTTTTAACTACGGACGCTAGCTATGGTAACGCCAAAGTATTGGAACAACAATCTAAGGAAAAACTGACCACCTTGTTGGAAGGGCTTCCTGCGGATACGGTACCTGTTATTACTGGATTTATTGGAGCAACAGCCGAAGGTCAGACTACTACTTTAGGCAGGAACGGTAGTAATTACTCCGCTGCATTATTGGCTAACTTTTTGGATGCCAAAGAATTACAGAATTATACGCATGTAGACGGTATTTTTACCGCGAATCCGGATTATGTAAAAGAAGCGAAGCGATTATCCAATCTTTCCTATGCAGAAGCCAATGAGCTTGCCAATTTTGGTGCAACGATATTACATGCCAAGACCATTATTCCGCTTATTGAAAAGAATATTCCTTTACGGATATTGAATACCTACAATAATGATAACGAAGGGACGCTAATAAGCGCCAAATCTAGCAAAGAGGGCATAAAAAGTTTATCCGTTATAGAGGATGTATCTCTTATTAATTTGGAAGGAAGGGGGCTCTTGGGCAAAGTAGGTATTGACGCCCGAATCTTTAAGACTTTGGAAGTAAATAATATTAGTGTCAGTATAATTTCTCAAGGATCTTCAGAACGCGGGATTGGTCTTGTGGTAAAAAGAAACAAGGTGCAAAGTGCTAAGTATGCCCTAGAGCAAGAATTCGCCACAGATTTCCAAGCAAAAGACATTAATATGATTACAGTGGTAAATGATGTTTCCGTAATTTCTATCGTAGGGCAGGATTTAAGTACGTTTCATAAACCTTATAATGCACTAATAAAAAATCAGATTACCCCCTTACTTTTTAATAATACGGTATCTGGCAAGAATGTGAGTTTGGTAGTGAAAAAACAGGATTTGACCAAGGCGCTAAATGTGATGCACGGACAAATATTTGGTATCAGTAAAAAAGTCAACCTAGCTATTTTTGGTCATGGAAATGTAGGGAGTACCTTGATTGATCAGATATTACAATCTACCAAAACTATTGCTAAAAGAAAGGGGATAGATTTGCGAGTGTTTGCCATAGCAAATTCTAGAAAAGTAGTTTTAAGCGCTGATGGTGTCTCTAAAAATTGGAAGTCTGAACTTAATACGAACGGAGTAGCATATACCCAAAAGGATATTTTTGATTTCGCAACTGCACATCATTTGGAAAATTTGATTGCTGTGGATAATACCGCAAGTCAGGATTTCGTTGCCCAATATTTTGATTTCATCGAAAACGGGTTTGATATGGTGTCTTCCAACAAGATTGCCAATACCTTGGGTTTTGATTATTATCAGTTGTTGCGCGAGGAATTGGTGAAACATCAAAAACAATATTTGTATGAAACTAATGTTGGTGCTGGGCTTCCGTTAATAGATACAATAAAATTATTACACCTGTCAGGAGAAAATATCACAAGGATTAACGGCGTTTTCTCAGGATCTCTTAGTTACATATTCAATACCTTTTCTGAAGTGGACGCACCTTTTTCGGCTATTCTAAAAGATGCTATGCAAAGGGGATATACGGAGCCTGACCCTCGCGAGGATTTATCAGGAAACGATGTTGGACGTAAACTATTGATTTTGGCTCGGGAACTAGACCTCAGTAATGAGTTTTCCAATATCAACATCGAAAATCTTATTCCAGAAAGCCTACAAATCTTAGATACTGATTTCTTTATGAAGCACCTAGATGTGCTAGACGATAAATTCAACGAAATTAAGAAGAACCAAAAACCGAATCATGTGCTGCGCTTTGTGGGTGATTTACATGGTGATTTGCAAAAAGAAAAGGGAGTGCTAGACGTTAAACTCGTCTCTGTTCCAAAGACTAGTGCATTAGGTCAAGTAAAAGGTTCAGATTCCATTATTGAAATTTACACAGAATCTTATGGTGAACATCCGTTGGTTATTCAAGGAGCTGGTGCCGGCGCTGCAGTAACTGCTAGAGGTGTTTTTGGGGATATATTACGTATCGCAGAAAAAGGGTGATACATGCTTAGAAATACGAAATAATACGAGCGAAGTTGAAATAGATAGTAGCGATTCCTATCCCCAAATGAAAGTAGGTAGCCTGGAGCGAAGGGAATAGGACAGAAGCAAAAGCCCTAGCCATAATAACAAATCCTGAAAATAGTATAAAGATTCTTACCCAAATGGGAATGACTTAAAACATAATTATGCAATTCGAAACCAACGCCATACGAACCCAGTTAAAACGAACGGAACATTTGGAACATTCGGTTCCGCTATACTTGACTTCTAGTTTTGTTTTCGAAGATGCGGAGGATATGCGGGCCTCTTTTGCGGAGGAAAAGGAACGAAATATCTACTCTCGGTATTCTAATCCCAACTCGTCTGAGTTTATAGAAAAAGTATGCCAAATGGAAGGGGCCGAAGCCGGTTTTGCTTTTGCAAGCGGGATGGCAGCTGTTTTTTCAACATTGGCGTCCTTGTTGGAAAGTGGCGATCACATGATTTCCGCTAGGAGTATTTTTGGGTCTACGCACTCGTTGTTAAATAATTTTTTCCCTAAGTGGAATATAGCCCATAGCTATTTCAAGATTGATGCCTTGGATAGTATAGAAAAGTTAATTAAACCTAATACAAAACTTATTTATGCCGAATCTCCAACCAATCCCGGTGTGGATATTTTGGATTTGGAAGCTTTGGGCAAGATTGCAAAAAAGCATAATCTGATATTGGTAATTGATAATTGTTTCGCATCCCCTTATTTGCAGCAACCGATAAAATTTGGGGCTGACTTGGTCATTCACTCCGGCACAAAACTGATGGACGGTCAGGGTAGGGTGTTGGCTGGAATTACAGTTGGTAGGGCAGATTTGATTGATAAAGTATACCGATTTTCTCGTATTACAGGTCCTGCGTTATCCCCTTTTAATGCCTGGATACTTTCCAAAAGTTTAGAAACCTTAGCGATACGTGTAGATAGGCATTGTGAGAACGCTTTAAAAACAGCAGAATTTTTAGAGGATCATAGAATGGTAAACTGGGTAAAATATCCCTTTCTAAAATCACATCCTAAACATGAAATAGCCAAAAAACAAATGAAGGCAGGGGGATGTGTCATCGCTTTTGAAATTAAAGGAGGATTAGCGGCAGGTCAACAATTTTTTAATAAAATAAAATTACTATCACTGTCTGCAAATTTAGGCGATTCCAGGAGTATTGTAACCCATCCTGCATCTACTACACATAGTAAATTATCTAAAGAAGAAAGATTGGAAACAGGAATCACTGATGGCATGGTTCGAGTTTCAGTAGGCTTGGAGCATGTTGATGATATCATAAGAGATATTGAACAGGCGTTAAATTAAAGAATACCGTTTGTTTCGATTGCTGAGGTGCAGAATAAAAGTAAAAAACCCCTTCCGATAGCTGTCAGAAGGGGTTTAGTCATTAAGTGTATTGTTATAGGAAATTCACTACTCCTGTATCCATATCATATACAGCGCCTTTAATAGCTATTTCACCATTTTCTAGCATGGCTTTTAATATAGAACTGTCTTTGGTGATTTTTTCAGTGGCTAATCGTACGTTATTTTCACTAACCTCATGAACCAATAATCTGTTTTTAGAAGTTCGTAGTCCTTCTGATTGCGTTGACATCTTAACCGCAGGTTGAATGTTTTTTAACATTTTGGTGATATGTCCCAGTTTGGCACCGTCTATTGCAGCATGTATGGCTCCACAGTTTTCGTGACCTAAAACCAATATTAGTTTAGCACCAGCCACTTTTGTAGCAAATTCCATACTCCCAAGAATATCGTCGTTTATGAAGTTTCCGGCAACACGGGCTACGAAGATATCGCCAATACCTTTATCAAAAACATCCTCAACGGGAACTCTACTGTCTACACAAGAAAGAACTATTGCTTTTGGATATTGAGATGATGCACTCTCTCTTATTTGCATGGAATGGTCCCGAGCGGTAAGATCGTTACCCACAAATCTTTCGTTTCCTGCAGCCAAGCTATTTAAAACATCAAGTGGCGTTAAGGCCGCTTGTTCTTCTGCCGATAAAACCGATTCAATAAGAATTCTACTTTTTTCTATTTCAATGATTTCTTCCGTTGCTTGTTGGGCTTTTATGCCGTTTGAAAACAGAATCAAACCTACTATTGTCATAATCTTTTTTCTCATGATACTTAATTTTAAATTCCAGACAAAAATAGATTCTAATTCTTTAAGCGAAACTATTACTATTCATAAATAATAGTTAAAGTATTATAATAAGATAGTATTACTATTAATGTGTGTTTTAAAAATTATTTTAAGCTTGGAGCGTATTGATGATATCTTTAGGTATATGCTGCTGACTATAAGATAGTAGCTGTATGTATTTAGGGTAGTCACTTTTAGAATAACATAAGGTCAAATAATAGAATGAGCCTAAATGCTTATTTTAGCTAACACCATACTTTAATAAGTGTTGATATGCCAAAACAATATTATTTTCTTATTTCATCTATTCTTACGGTTTTTGTATTGATTTCTTGCGAGCAGGAAAAAGTTGCGGAGCTTGTTCAGCAAAAAGCACCCAATATCATTTATATCCTGGCAGATGATTTAGGGTATGGTGATATATCCGGCTATAACCCATCGGGAAAAATTAAAACTCCATATATAGATCAACTGGCAAAAAAAGGGATGCGTTTTACAGATGCCCACAGCCCGTCTGCGGTATGTACCCCTACCCGTTATGGAATTCTGACAGGAAGATATAGCTGGCGTAGTTCTCTGAAAAGTGGGGTGCTTACTGGGAAATCAAAAGCCTTGATTCCAGAAGACAGGACTACGGTAGCCTCGCTGTTAAAAAACGCTGGTTATCAAACCGCATTTATAGGGAAGTGGCACTTGGGTTGGGATTGGGCAGTAAATGATTCGGTAGGTTTTGGTGGCGAAGGATGGAATTCTGATGATTTTGAAAACCTTGATTTCACCAAAGAAATCACACATTCACCCAATGATTTAGGTTTTGACTATGCCTATGGACATTCTGGTTCCCTAGACATGGCTCCGTATGTATACGTTGAAAATAAGCGCATTACTGCTGATGTAAATGAAGTAACAGAAGATAAAGGGAAATATACATGGTGGCGTAAGGGTCCAACCGCGTCCGATTTTATACATGAAGATGTTACGCCTAATTTTTTTAGAAAGTCCATGGAATATATAAAGGATAGGGCAAACCAAGATGCCCCTTTCTTTTTGTATCTGGCGTTACCATCTCCGCATACACCCATACTTCCAACATTGGAATGGCAGGGAAAAAGTGGTATAAATCCGTATGCAGATTTTATGATGATGTTAGATGATTATGTTGGCCAATTGATAAAAACAGTAGAAGCACAAGGAATCACAGAAAATACTATGATTGTCTTTACCAGCGACAACGGATGTTCTCCACAGGCCAATTTTGAGATTTTGGCTAAAAATGGGCATAACCCCAGTGCAGGGTTTCGAGGTCATAAAGCAGATATTTATGAAGGGGGACACCGTGTTCCTTTCATTGTGAAATGGCCTGCGCAGATTGCACCTAATAGTATTTCCAATACCACTATTTCATTAACAGATCTAATGGCCACTTGCGCCGATTTGGTCAAGACGCCGTTAAAGGTGAACGAAGCCGAGGATAGTTTTTCCTTACTCCCATTATTTGATTCCAAAGAAACGACGTCATATACCCGCGAAGCTACAGTGCACCATTCCATAAACGGTAGTTTTGCGCTAAGAAAAGGAAACTATAAACTCATTTTTGCTTCAGGCTCCGGCGGATGGAGTTATCCCATACCAGGCAAGGATGATGTAAGTGGTTTGCCTAAATTTCAATTGTATGATTTAAAGGCAGACCCTTCTGAAAGTGAAAATTTGATAGCGATTCATCCTGATATAGTAAAAGAACTTACTGAACTAATGGTTTTGTATATTAAAAACGGGCGAAGTACCCCAGGTATCCCGCAACAGAATGCACCACTCCAATTAAACGGCAAGAAATGGCATCAAATGGAAGCCCTTTTGGCGTTATAGAAATATTTTTAAAATTAAACTCTTACATATCTGCATGAACTCTTCTCTCAAACTCCTATCATTTTCTATCCTATTATTTTTCAGTATGTCGTGTTCTAAGGTTGCTCCACCAAAATCTCTCGAACCACTTCCTTCAGAGCGACAATTGGCATGGCAGGAATTAGGTTATTATGCCTTTATTCACTTTAATATGAACACCTTTACTAATATGGAATGGGGCACGGGCGGTGAAAGTCCGGCGCAGTTTAACCCTACTGAAATGGATGTGCGCCAATGGGCGAAAGTGATTAAGGATGCTGGTATGAAAGGTGTAATTATTACAGCAAAACATCACGATGGGTTTTGTCTGTGGCCTACAAAAACAACGGAACACTCTGTAAAACATTCGCCATGGAAAAATGGCAATGGAGATGTGCTTAAGGAGTTATCGGAAGCCTGTAAGGAGTTTGGATTAAAATTTGGGGTGTACTTATCACCTTGGGACCGGAATGCAGCTAATTACGGAACACCGGAATATGTTTCTGATTTTCATGAACAATTACGGGAGCTTTTAACAAACTACGGAGAAGTATTTGAAGTTTGGTTTGATGGGGCCAATGGTGGCTCTGGATACTATGGGGGAGCCAATGAAACCAGAAAAATAGAGAGTAAAACCTATTATGAATGGGAGAAGGTGACCCAAATCGTTAGAGAACTGCAACCGAATGCCGTAATTTTTAGTGACGGTGGACCAGATATCCGATGGGTAGGTACGGAAGAAGGGTTCGCTAATGAGACCAATTGGAGTATTATGCGACGCGATGAAATCTATCCTGGATGGCCTAGATATGTGGAGTTGCGCTCGGGACATGAAGATGGTACGCATTGGCTCCCGGCAGAGGTTAATACGTCTATACGGCCTGGATGGTACTATCATCCTGGAGAAGACCATCAAGTAAAATCGTTGTCCCGTTTGGTGAATACGTATTATGAATCGGTAGGTAGAAATGGTAATTTCCTATTGAATCTTCCTGTGGATGACAGAGGTTTAGTACACGAAAATGATGAACGACAATTACTGGGTTTAAAACAGCAAATAGATGCGGATTTTGCCAATGAGCTAGCCCGCGGCTTACCCGTATCCGCTACCAATGTGCGAGGTAACGATAAAAACTATGGGGCAGAGAACGCAAATGATGGGGATGCAAATACATATTGGGCTACCGATGATGGAGTGAACACCGCATCGATAACAATTACTTTTGATGAGCCTGTTGATTTAAATAGGGTGCTACTGAAGGAATATATTCCCTTAGGGCAACGGGTTAAACGATTTTCTTTAGCGGCAAAAATTGCTAATGAATGGGTGCAAATTGATACCCAAACAACCATTGGTTACAAACGTATATTACGTTTTAATACTATAAAGGCCACGGCACTCCGTTTGAAAATTGAAGATGCCAAAGCTTCACCGCTAATTTCTATTTTTGAAGTGTACCGTGCTCCTAATTTGTTGGTACAACCCATAATTAAGCGAAATAGGGAAGGAATGGTGCGTATTTTTGTTCCAGAAAAAGCGGTATCAGTATATTATACGCTAGATGGTAGCGAACCTACCAAGGAGTCCCTAAAATATGAGACCCCTTTTTTAGTCAAAACACCAACCACTTTAAGAGCTATTGCCTACGATGGTGAAATAGATATGGCAACAGCACCTGTAAGCAGCCATATGGATATTCCAAAGAAAAATTGGAAGGTTATAGCCGTAAGTTCAGGAAACCTGGACGATGTCGAAAAGGCGATGGATGAGGACCCTCAAACGTTTTGGGCTACGGATAATAAAATAGCAAACCCACAGGAAATTATAATCGATTTGGGAGATAGTTATACGGTAAACGGATTTACCTACTGGCCCAGTCAGGAACGGTACCCCTTAGGTATCGTTACGGACTATGCGTTTTATCTAAGTACGGAAGGCAAGCAATGGCATTTGGCCGCCGAGGGGGAGTTTGCCAACGTGGTCAACAGTCGTTTGGAACAGGAAGTTCGCTTTACAGGCAGCAAGGCAAGGTATATAAAATTAAAAGCCGTGAAGACCAGCGGCAATGAACCACAAGCGTCTTTTGCGGAAATTGGGATTATTACGAAAGAGTAAATCTATCGCGCAGACATGGGCTGCTATTTTTATGCCGTGGAGAGGGTGCCAAAACATATTTAGGGGTTGTTTTTCTATGAGTAAATGCATCCTGTAGAATATATGTTTGGTACTAGGTAAGCAGAGTGTACTTTCCTAATTTTCCCTATCTTCGGTCCATGCTCTCTAAAAAAACAAAATACGGTCTTAAGGCATTGGCTTACCTTGGTTCACAGAAAGATAGTAAGCCCGTACAAATTGCTGAAATTGCCGAGGAGGAGAACATATCCCAAAAATTTCTAGAAAGTATTTTACTATCGCTTAGAAAGACAGGTTTTTTGGGTTCTAAAAAAGGAAAAGGAGGTGGCTACTACCTCATCAAAAACACGAATGAAATTTTAATGACCGATGTTATGCGGGTCTTAGAAGGTCCTATTTCTATGGTGCCCTGTGTTAGCCTTAATTTTTATGAAAAGTGTGATGATTGTCCCGATGAAGGGTCATGTTCTGTGCACAAACTTATGCTCATGGTTCGTGATGCAAACTTATCTGTTTACCGTAATACTACCTTGGCGGATATTGTAAAGTAGTTTTTTAGCATCCTATAGAATCCAAACCCCTTTAATTATTGTTTTTATTCCATACATATTCTTTGAGATTTGTGATTAATCTATTAAATCTATAGGTTAATTATAAATTATTAAGAATTTATGAGTCAGAATTGATTATTAATTTTACTTTTGTTATCCTATTAGTTTAGTAGGATATTAATAGTTGTATAAAAGTATGATTGTAGATCAGTTAATTCTTGACAGAGAAAACACCAAAAGGAAGTATGAGACGGATAAGAAATCCGAGCGTCCTATTAGAAGTGTGGCTAAAGCTATAAGTTGGCGTGTCATTGGGACCTTGGATACCTTGTTGATTTCTTATCTACTTACGGGGAAAGTAGCGTTAGCAGCGTCCATTGCTTCCATAGATTTTGTTACAAAGATGTTTTTATACTTTTTCCATGAACGTTTGTGGAATAGTATTGTTTGGGGAAAATAAGAATATATTATGGCTTTTACACAAGAGGAAATTAGAAAACTGAACGTACAGTTCAAAGGAATTCCACCAGAGGAGATTATCTCCTGGGCTATTGAGTATGGTTTGAAAGCGGTCGTTACCACTAATTTTAGACCTTATGAGGTTGCCATTTTATATGCAGTTTCACAAGTCAGAAATAGTATTCCGGTAATTTGGTGCGATACGGGCTATAACACATCTAATACCTATAAACATGCGGAGGAGCTGATTGAACGGTTGGAATTGAATATTGATTTATACGTACCTAAACAGACTACGGCACACAGAGATTCGGTGCTAGGTATTCCACAAATTGATGATATAAAACACGTTTTATTTACGGAGCAAGTAAAATTGGAGCCTTTTAGGCGAGCTATGGCTGTGCACCGTCCAGATATCTGGTTTACAAACCTTAGGAAAGGGCAGACAACACATAGAGATTCATTAGATATTCTAAGTTTAAGTAAAGATGGAGTTTTAAAAGTAAGCCCTTTTTATCATTGGAACGACACACATTTGGATGCGTATTTAGAGGAGAAACAGTTGCCAAATGAACATACTTATTTTGATCCTACGAAGGTCTTGGAAAATAGAGAATGTGGGTTGCATACGTAAATAATATAGGTTTTTTTCACTCCCGAATTGACAGTAATCTTACTACTGATAATGGGAAACTAAGAATACATCATAACTATGGAAAACAATATGAATTTTGATATGACCTTGGAGCGTAAGGTGGCTCTTTTAAAAGATACTTCCCATATAAATGCACTAGAGAATGAGGCCATTTATATTTTTCGAGAAGTTGCAGCACAATTTGAAAAACCGGTCCTTCTATTTTCAGGCGGAAAGGATTCGATAACCCTGGTTCGGTTAGCGCAGAAAGCTTTTTGGCCTTCCAAAATTCCGTTTCCTTTAATGCATATTGACACAGGACATAACTTTCCTGAAACTATAGAATTTCGCGATAGGTTGGTTTCCGAATTGGGTTTGGAATTAATCGTAAGAAATGTTCAGGATTCCATAGATCAAGGAAAAGTAAAAGAAGAATCTGGCAAGTATTCAAGTCGAAACGCATTGCAGACAACGACACTATTAGATGCCATCGAAGAATTTAAGTTCGATGCCTGTATTGGAGGAGCCCGCAGGGATGAGGAAAAGGCGAGAGCTAAGGAGCGAATTTTCTCGGTACGGGATGATTTTGGACAATGGGATGAACGTAACCAACGTCCAGAGTTATTCGATATGTTAAACGGGCAAATAGAATTAGGTCAAAATGTGCGTGTTTTTCCAATTTCAAATTGGACAGAATTAGATGTGTGGTCCTATATTAAAGAAGAAGGAATTGAGATTCCATCTATCTACTTTGCCCATAAAAGAAAGATTTTTTTACGTGACGGATTAATATGGTCGCATTCAGATTTTGTGTATCAAGAAGAAGATGAGGAAGTGCTGGAGAAAATGGTTCGGTTTAGAACAGTAGGTGATATGAGCTGCACGGCAGCAGTTTTTTCAAAGGCAATGGATATAACAGCAGTGGTGCAGGAAATCAGGGATTCCACCATTTCCGAGAGAGGTGCGCGAATAGATGATAAACGTTCTGAAGCCGCTATGGAAAAAAGAAAACAACAGGGATATTTTTAATCTGGTTGACAGTTTCGGTTGTTCGTTGACAAAAAAACGAAACAAGACTAAGCGATAAATATAAACCAATAAAGAACAAGGAAATTGGATGTACTAAAAATAGCAACGGCAGGTAGTGTAGATGATGGTAAAAGCACCTTGATTGGAAGGATTTTGTATGATACCAAATCATTGACTACCGACAAGTTAGAAGCCATTGAAAAAACGAGCAAGCAAAAGGGATATGATTATTTGGATTTCTCTTTGGCTACAGACGGCTTGGTAGCTGAGCGTGAACAGGGAATTACAATAGACGTAGCGCATATATACTTTTCTACCCAAAAGAAGAGCTATATTATTGCAGATACACCAGGTCATGTAGAGTACACACGGAATATGGTTACGGGAGCCTCTACTTCGCAAGCCGCTATTATCTTAATAGATGCCAGAAAGGGAGTTATTGAGCAGACCAACCGTCATTTTTTCATCAATAATCTACTACGTATTAAAGATGTGGTAGTAGCCATTAATAAAATGGATTTAGTGGACTATTCAGAAGAAACCTATAATGCAATAAAGGCAGATTTTGAACAACTGATGGTTAAGCGTGATTATAAGGAGCAAAAAATCACCTTTATACCTGTTAGCGCATTAAAGGGAGATAATGTAGTAAACAAGTCGGATAAAACACCTTGGTATAAAGGTCAGACCTTATTAGAACATTTTGAGGTTTTGGATAGAAAAGATGTTTACAATGCAGGTAGACCAAGATTTCCAGTACAATATGTAATTCGCCCAAAAACTGATGAACATCATGATTTTAGGGGATTTGCAGGAAAAGTTTATGGGGGGGAATTAAGTGTAGGAGATGAGGTAGTTGCCTTACCGTCGCAAACAAAATCCAAAATCAAGGCAATTTATTTTTATAACGAGGAATGTCAAACAGCTTCAAGAAGGTCTTCGGTGACCATTACGTTGGAGGACGAAATTAACCTGAGTAGGGGAGATATGTTGGTTAAGGTTGATGATTTACCTACTGTAGAAAAACAATTTACAGCTACTATTTCGTGGATGGATTCTCAAAAACTAGTGGCTGGGAATAAGTACATTGTTCAACATGGAGTAAACAAGGTCTTGGCCAAAGTAGATGCTGTACAGCATAAAATTGCACCTGATTATTCCGGAGTAGATGCAGCGGTGGAGGTCTTGGGGATGAATGATATTGCTCAAGTAAGTTTTAGATTAAACAAGCCTATTTTCTATGATAAATTCAAAGATCATAGGACCAATGGTTCCTTTATTTTAATAGATACCCAAACGAATAGTACGGTAGGAGCAGGGTTTATAAACTAATAGAAATTAGCACAAACTCTTTGGTAAACAGAGTTTATTTATTATTATCCTAGTAAGTCTATAGGAAAGTTATAGTAATATATTTTGTGTAGTACGAACGTCTTAATTTATAGAGAGATGCAAAGTTTTAGAACAGAAATAGAGAATCCAGTTGTAGCCAAGGATATTCTAGAATTGGAACGTAAAATTCATGAATTCCAAAAAGGAAAATTGGATGAGGAAAAATTCCGAAGCCTCCGTTTAGCCCGTGGCATATATGGTCAGCGACAACAAGGCGTTCAGATGATACGGATTAAACTGCCCTACGGAAAAGTTACTTTTAAGCAGTTAAAGCGTATTTGTGATGTGTCTGATGAATATTCAACAGGTCGCTTACACATCACTACACGTCAAGATATTCAGATTCACTATGTAGAGTTGAACCGAACTCCAGAACTCTGGGCGGAACTGGAAAGGGATGAGGTTACGCTCCGAGAAGCTTGCGGTAATACCGTGCGTAACGTAACAGCTAGCGAAACCGCAGGGATAGATGTAGATGAACCTTTTGATGTATCTCCGTATGCCGATGCTTTGTTTTTATACTTTCTTAGAAACCCCATCAGTCAGGAGATGGGAAGAAAATTCAAGGTGTCTTTTTCTGCCAGTGATGTCGATACCGGGCTTTCTTACATGCACGATTTAGGTTTTATTGCCAAAGTAGAAAACGGTCTAAAAGGTTTTAAAGTAATGTTAGGTGGTGGCTTGGGTTCGCAACCGCGACATGCAGACGTACTTTTTGAATTTTTACCATCAGATAAGATTATTCCCTTAATGGATGGTGTTATTCGGGTTTTTGATAGATATGGTGAACGAAAAAGCAGGGCCAAAGCACGGATGAAATTCTTACTGAAAGATGTTGGATTAGATGGATTTAAAGCACTTTTAGCAAAAGAACAAAAGGCGGTGCTACATAAGAAATTTCCTATTGATGCACTGGCTTATCCAAAAATAAAAGTATCCAAAGCGAAAGCGCCAGCAGTAGAAATTAAAGATATTAAGACCTTTGAAAAGTGGAAAGCAACCAATCTGGTTACCCAAAAGCAAAGTGGTTTCGTTGCTATCGGAATCAAAGTGCTATTAGGTGATTTTTATACGGACAAGGCAAGACAACTTGCGGATCTGGTTCAAAATTTTGCCGCTGGTGAAATCCGATTATCCCTTCGGCAAAATATTTTGATTCCGTACGTTCGGGAAGAACTACTTCCTTTTTTCTATGTGGAACTTGAAAAACTTGGCTTCGTAGAAATTGGTTATAACAAAGCCTTGGATATTACGGCTTGTCCTGGCACTGATACTTGTAATTTAGGTATTTCGAGTAGTACTGGAATCGCAGAAGAGTTAGAACGCCTTATCAAGGCTGAATACCCGCAATACATCAGCAATTCTGATGTGGTAATTAAGATAAGTGGATGCATGAATGCCTGCGGCCAGCATAATATGGCCAATATCGGCTTTCAAGGTATGAGTATACGAACCAAAGATAAATTAGTTGCACCAGCGCTTCAGGTATTGTTAGGCGGCGGAAATATTGGCAATGGAGAAGGTCGTTTTGCAGATAAGGTTGTAAAAGTTCCAAGCAAGAGAGGTCCGGAAGCCCTTCGATTAATTCTAGATGATTTTGAGGCCAACGGAAATGGTTTTTCATATGCCGATTACTACCAAAAAAAAGGAGAACATTATTTCTATGATTTTTTAAAGCCCTTAACGGCAATTGAAAACCTTACACAAGAAGATTTTGTTGATTGGGGTGCTAAAGAAAGATATGAAAAGGCTATTGGAGTCGGAGAATGTGCAGGAGTAGTAATTGATTTAATAGCGACACTACTTTTTGAAAGTGAAGAAAAAACACAAAAGGCGACCGAAACATATGCAGAAGGAAAATGGGCTGCAAGTATTTACCATTCGTATGCATCCATGGTGAATTCTGCCAAGGCTTTGCTTACGGCTGAAAAGACAAAAGTAAATACGCATACCAGTATTATTAAAGATTTTGATGAGAAATTTGTAGCAACAGATAGATTCAAAATTGAGGGAGGTTTTGAAAAATTAGTTCTTCAATTGAATAAAAATGAACCTACAGAAGCCTTTGCGAAAAGCTATTTAGAAGATTCAAAGGCATATTTGAATCAGGTCGAAAAGTTTAGAAAATTAGAACTGATAAATGTTTAAAAAAGCAAAATTAACCGTTGTTGGAGCTGGTCCAGGAGATGTAGAACTCATCACTTTAAAAGCAGTACATGCTTTGCAAAGTTCTGATGTTGTGTTGTATGATGCCCTCGTAAATAAGGAACTTTTGGATTATGCTAAAAATGCAGAAAAGATTTTTGTTGGCAAACGTAAGGGATGCTATGTGTATCAACAAGAACAGGTAAATGAATTGATAGTGAGCAGAGCTAAAAGCCATGGTCATGTAGTCCGATTAAAAGGGGGGGACCCATTTGTTTTTGGTCGTGGAGCAGAAGAGATGCAATATGCTGCTGCACATGGTATTGATGTTGCTGTTGTGCCAGGTATTTCTTCGTCACTTTCAGTTCCTGCAAATCAGCATATTCCCGTTACTAAAAGAGGTTCGTCAGAAAGTTTTTGGGTAATAACAGGAACAACTAAAGATCACAATTTATCAAAAGACATTGCACTCGCTGCAAAGTCTAGCGCAACAGTAATTATTCTTATGGGTATGTCCAAACTAGCGGAAATTATAGCTTTGTTTGCCGCAGAGGGTAAATCGGAAACTCCTGTAGCCGTTATTCAAGATGGTACCACAAAAAGAGAGAAAATAGGGATTGGGACGGTCGCCTCTATTGCATCTAAGGTAAGAGTGCAAAAGCTTTCAAATCCAGCAATTATTATTATTGGTGCCGTTGTAAATCATAGAAAGCAACTATTGGATTTAAAAAAGGAACATCTACAGGAAAATATTTTGGTCTAATGGAAAGAAACAACCTGTATCCTATTTTTTTAAAAACGGCTAACCTTCACATACTAATTGTTGGTGGTGGCAACGTTGCTGAAGAAAAACTCACTTTTTTGACCAAATCGAGCCCAGATGCTAAGGTAACCATAGTTTCAACTATGTTTAGGGAAGATGTTTTGAAATTGGCAGCTAAGTATCATGTGGAATTAATAACTGATGTTTACAGAGATATTTATTTAAAAGGAAAACATATGGTTATTGCTACCACTGATGTTCCAAAAGTTAATGTTCAAGTATACGAGGATTGTAGAAAGCTGAATAAACTAGTAAATGTGGCAGATAACCCACCGTATTGTGATTTTTATATGGGCGGAATTGTAACCAAAGGGAATGTGAAAGTAGCTATTTCAACTAACGGAAAATCTCCGACTACGGCAAAACGATTACGTCAATTTTTTGAAGAAGTATTACCAGAAGATATTAGTCAAATGGTTCAAAATTTGAATGATTACAGAAAAACATTAAAGGGTGATTTTGAAGAAAAAGTAGATAAAATGAATACAATAACTCGCTCCCTAACTCCCAATGGAGGAAGTAAGCCAGGTTTAATGAGCATAGAGCTTAAGAAAAAGAAACAAAACATAAGAAAAGATTCTCACGAAGGCGGGAATGATATTAAATTAATTAGAAATGATTACAACTGATATACTAATAATAGGAGCGGGCCCAACAGGATTATTCACCGTGTTTGAAGCAGGATTGTTAAAATTAAAATGTCATTTAATTGATGCACTACCGCAAGCTGGAGGGCAATGTTCGGAAATTTACCCTAAAAAACCCATTTATGATATTCCTGCATTTCCAGAAATTCTTGCTGGTGATTTGGTACGTAATTTATTGGAGCAAATAAAACCCTTTGAACCAGGGTTTACGTTTGGGGAACGGGCAGAAACATTGGATAAGCAAGAAGATGGTTCGTATATAGTAACTACAAATAAAGGAACACAACATCAGGCTCCTGTTATAGTCATTGCTGGAGGCTTAGGTTCTTTTGAACCGCGCAAACCACCTATTGAAAATATAGCTGAATTTGAAGATAAAGGAGTTGCATATATTGTAAAAGACCCAGAAGTATACCGGGATAAAAAAGTAGTCATCTCGGGTGGTGGGGATTCCGCTTTAGATTGGGCAATTTTTTTAACTGATGTTGCGTCTGAAGTTTCCTTAGTACATCGTAGAAACGAATTTCGAGGAGCATTAGATTCCGTTGAAAAAGCATCAGAATTAGCTAAACTTGGTAAAATCAAATTATTTACTGAGGCTGAAGTGAAGAAGCTTTACGGAGACGAAAAATTAGAAGCTGTAGTCATCAAACATAACAATACTGAAAAGGGAGAAACCTATTT
>RCNB010000268.1_pt1 | contig 36174 bp, 16 predicted proteins | sample 2041321 | NCBI WGS metagenome assembly RCNB01 (sample SAMN09708232, study PRJNA481090) | Marine sediment metagenome, whole genome shotgun sequencing project.
TCGTCTAATAACTCCGTACTGACTTCTGAAAAATTATTGACAAAATTCAAAGGGTTTTGAATCTCATGCGCAATCCCAGCAGTAAGCTCTCCTAAAGACGCCATTTTTTCTGACTGTACTAATTGAGATTGTGTGACCTTTAGTTCCTCTAGTGTCTCCTGAACTTTCTCCTTTTGCTGCCGAAGGATACTATTCGCCTTTTGTCTGTTTTTATTATTTCTAAACAATATAAAACTAAGTAATAGGGCGAATAAGAGCGCTCCCGCAATACTAATAATCCACAAGCGCTGTGATTTATTTTCTTGTTCTTTTATAAACTGTTCTCTTTCAAGTATGTCAATTTCCATTTGATTCCTTTCAATGACTGACCTAACTTCTGCCTTCATAAGAACGTTTGCAATATCAATATCCTCTGATTCTACAATAAGATCTTTGTAGATCTTTAAATGCTTATATGCCAGTTTCTCATTTCCCAGCGCGTCATAAATGTCAGAAAATGTCATATTTAATAGCTTTTTTAATCTGACATTGTCTTCATGTAAAACTTTTTGACTTAGCAAAGCATACTTTAGGGCATTTTCAAGGTCTTTAAGATTATAATAGCAAGTTGATATGCGATAGGCTTCCCATTCATCATTATCGACTCTTTTCAATCTAATTGATACGTCAAGAGCTTTTTCAATTAGCGAAATGGCTACCTTATAATGTTTATTATCCATTTGAATATGACCTTCAAGACTATAACTATCTGCCACGAAATCTTCGGCAGTAAGCGGTGTGGAAATACTTTTTTTAAGCTGATTATAATGTCGCGCTTTGTCGTAATTTTTAGCATCGTACATGGCCCACATTACCATATTATATGCATTAAACATATCTTCGTGTAAATTATGCGTTTCCAATAGTTTGACTCTATTCTCCATCGCTTCAGCTCCTCTATCAAACATTTCTAAATCTGAATACAATTGGTACATTTGACTATATACATCCGACAACATAAAATAATCATTAATTGATTCAAAAAAATCAATGCACAGTAAATAATGCTCTATAGCAATCGTATTTTGACCGTTAATCCTATAATAATTTGCCAATTGAAAATTTAATGGCCCTGTCTCATTTTTATTTTTCATTGACGCTACCAATTCTTTAATTTTGGCTTCAATGATATCCTTTTCCAAAACATCATTTTCTTCGGTAGCTGCATAACCTAAATAAGAATAATAGAGGAATAATGGATAAAACTCTTCCAAATCTGTATAAATCCCTATGATCCTATTCATGTTTAATCTAAATTGATCAATATCATTTATAGCATAGTAGTAATAAACAAGGTGGTCATATAATGCTGCCAAAATTTCCTTGTTCTTAACATCCTTGAAATGTTCTAATGCATTCAACAGTTTCTTATGAGACATTTTATCATAAGACGTCGGATAGCCATCTGGAGACTGAACTTCGGTAAAGGAATCATTTTGATTCAATTGTGTCGATATCATCCTTGCCTTTTGATGGTGAAATGAAGCCATTTCTCCAGGACCTAAGAACACAGCCAGCGTCTCATGATACATGATCTCTCCTTCTTTGAATCCTATTTCTTTTGACAAATCACTCGCCTCAATCGTAGCGGTAAAACCCTGAATAAATGCTCGATTATAAAAACTAAGCCGAGCATATTCGTTTAGTAGTCTAACTTTCTCTTTACCACTATTGCTCAGAACCAGTTCTTTCAAACTATCTATTTTAACAGGATTAACAAAAAGTGTATCCTGAGCCCTTAACATTGAGCAGAAAAGCAAAAGTGTTAATCCAACTATTATTTTTTTTGAATTCATAAACTAGACAGGTAATATTATTTTAAACTGAGTCCCTTCGCCTTCTTGGGTCTCCACTTTCAATTTGCCTCCATGAGCTTTTATAATATCATAACTCAAGCTCAAACCAAGCCCTGTTCCCTTCCCAGCGGGTTTTGTGGTAAAAAAGGGTTGAAAGATCTTATCTTTCACCCTGTCTGGAATCCCATTCCCATTATCGGAAACAGTGATCTCGATATAATTATCAATCAATTTCGTACTTACCTTAACCAAAGGTTTGAAATCTTTGCCACTTGATATTACCATTTCCTTGACAGCGTAAAATGCATTATTAATCAAATTAAGCAGTACCCGACCTAAGTCTTGAGAAACAACTTCAATTTTAGGAATATCTTTGGCCAATTCCGTTTGCAAATCTGCATTGAAAGACTTGTCTTTCGCCCGTAAGCCATGATATGATAATCGTAAGTACTCATCGCATAGGGTATTGATATCTGTACTTACCCTTTCTCCTGAGCTTGATCGGCTATGTTGCAGCATCCCTTTTACGATCGATCCGGCTCTTTTTCCATGGTGGTTGATCCTTTCCTGGTTTTCCTTTATTTCCTGGGCTAGGGCCATAACTTCATCTTGTTTACCTGATTTCAGATCTTCTACCATCTCATCGATTAATTCGGTGCTCACTTCTGAAAAGTTCTTTACAAAATTCAAAGGGTTTTGAATTTCATGGGCAATACCGGCTGTTAGCTCTCCCAGGGAAGCCATTTTTTCCGATTGAATCAGTTGTGATTGCGTTGCTTTTAGTTCGGTATAGGCTTTTTCAATTTCTTTAGCTTGTGCCAAATCTTTTTCACGAGATTTTTCGCGTTCGATTCGCACGGTTTTTGCTTTTTGATAGTTATGAACTTGTTTGGCCAACAAACCAAGCACAATTAGATAGCCCAAATACGCCCACCAAGTTTGCCACCAAGGAGGTGTTATAGCAAAAGAAATTTTTGCAGGTTGACTCCAAATTCCGTTGAAACCCTTGGAAGCTAATTTAAAAGTGTAATCTCCCGGTGGGAGATCGCGGTAGTTTTCACTGGTTGTTTTATCGGTAACGGCACTCCAATTTTTATCAATTCCTTCTAGAATATATCTATAAATCACATTATTTGGATTGCCAAATTGCCCGCCGTTAAAATTAAAACTCAAATAATTTTGATCTGAAGGCAAAGTTAGTCCGACAGGCAGTTTATAAGGGCCATCAACTTTCCCCCAGGTTATATTATTTAAAGTTTGGTAACTGGAATCAATTTTTGATCGGTTTTGGGTATGCTTTATTAGTGTATCGTTTTCAATATTTTTTTCTTGGAGCAGCTGCTTATTTTTAAAGGTTAATTGTTTGTCGAAAATATTGATGGAAGTGATCCTTGCGGGAATTTGAGTGGTGTCTTTTACAATTTCATCCATTACAGTGAGCATTTGACCTTCCACTCCTGCCCATAGAGTTCCATTTTTATCAAAGGAAATACTGTTTTGACAGAAATCTATATAATCCATACCTTGATCTTTTCCAATGGTTTTGGCTTTCCAAATCGTTGTATTATCACCTTCTAAAGGCTCTAAAATGGTTAATCCTTTGGAAGTCCCTAAATAGATTTTTCCTTCTTTTTGGACGACATCATAAACATCATTTACAGCTAATCCTTCAGCAACTTTAAATGTTGTGATTATTTGGTTTTTCTCATCGAGCATTTGTACACCTCTGTCTGTAACGATCCAAATATGGTTTTTGTCATCTTTCTTAATAGAATTAAGGTCATTAGATATCAGCCCGTTATCCATAGAGAACTGCCATCTCAAATTCTTGGAAAGATCCATCTTCTGCAAACCAAATTCTCGACTTGCCACCCAAATTGTATTTGGATCGGTCATAATTACTCTATCTTTTCTTGATTTGCCAACTAGTGAATCCTTATCAATAAAACTTTTTATGGTGGAATTCTCATAATTAATATTTTGTATTTCACCGGTAAAACTGGATGTCCAAATAGAGCCATCCAAAGCCAATTCAGAAGAAGAAATTCTTTGAGATTTCATACCTTCTTCGGTGGTTAACTTTCGAATCGTTCCTTCAACTGGGTCTATAATACTCATGCCGTCACCGCCTCCGGCCCAAATTCTACCTTTTGAATCTTCCGTAAGATTCGTATTTCGAGGATGCCCCAAACCTTGTTCCTCTCCTAAATGTTTCAAAGTTTTTTCAATAGGATCATACACATCGATACCATTATGCGTACCAATCCACATTTTACCATCACGAGCCTCTAGGGTAGCCCAAACATTATTGTCGCCAATGCCACTTTCTGTTCTGTAATTTCCCGGTCTGGCTCCATTGACATCTATTTTAAAAATGCCTCCGTTAGCGATCGCCACCCAAATACTACCATCTGTTTTTTCTTCGATACTCCCAACCCATTGGTTATTTGTTGCAGTGGCTCGCACAATGAATTTGGTAATTAATCCTGTTTCTTCATCATATTTTAGAAGCATGCCATTTCTTGTTCCAAAATAAAAATTCCCTGAATGATCTTGAAATACACTTGTCATGAGTATTTCTGGAATTCCTAAATTCTCTGCAGACAAAAATGATAAGCTTGTTCTGCTAGGATTTAAAAATTGAACTCCTCCATACGCGGTTGACCATAACCTTCCTTGATTGTCTGTAAAGAACATCGTGGCGGTAACTGAATTTAAACTATAGTTTTTGGTTCTCTCCGGGTCGATGACATTTACTCCTTCAAAAGTACTGAGCAAAAGAAACCCTTCTTTGTCTTCATAGATCTGAAAACCGCTATCAGCTAAAAGACCCTTTTTACTGTCAAATTGATACATGGTTTTCTCTTCAAAATTGATGATTAGAAATCCATTAGCATCGTTTGCCAGCCAAAAGAGACCATTTTTATCTTCTATAATCGTAAATATCCGTCTAAGATTTAATGAAGACTTAATTTCATAGACGAGATTGGATTTTTTATCCATTACAGAAATGCTCCCTTGGTTGCCAACCATCCACAATCTTCCTTTGGAATCTTCAAAAATCCAATTGACGTATTTGGCTTCAAGACCTTGTTCTATATCGTATGTTTCAAGATTTTCAGAATCGTAGCTCGCAACACCATTGTTAAGACCAAACCAAATGATGTCATTACTGTCTGTCATTTGGCAGTAGGGTGTTGTTGGCAGTCCAAAACCAGCATCAGCCGTCATTACCCCCCTTGTTGCACTCGGTTCGTTGTTGAAACTTCCGGCTTTTGCAATTTTTGGATTTCCTAAAACTGAAACCTTTATGGTTAATTTAGTTTGTGGTAAACTATCCAAACTAAAAGGTGTGTTGGGCAAAGAATCTAAATCAAATGGACTTGAAGTAGCGGTTCCTTTTAATGGGTAGGAGATACCAATATCAAAGGGTTTTGAAGGCAGTTTATCCCAATCAAATTTTGTGATGGGTAAAGATTTTAATTCGGGGATATTTTCTGTTACCCAGTTGAGTGTATCGGGTTGTGGAATGGTAAGATTCTTTATTCCCGGCTGTGCAAATTCACTTTCCAAAACCGGAAAAGGAGGAGCTTCGTTAGTTTTTTTACAACCTATTAACAAAAAAAGACAAACACTTATTGTTAAGCTTAAAATGGAATAATTTGTTCGAATTTTCATTGGTTTTTGAATTTTCATTGGTTTTGGATGTTTTCTAACAAGGTAAAGTAATTCTAAATTCACTTCCTGCCTCACCGGCGAGCAGGCCTTCATTTTCTTTAGTCTCTACTTTCAACTCTCCCCCATGAGCCTTAATAATATCATAACTCAAACTCAAACCAAGACCTGTTCCTTGACCGGTTGGCTTGGTAGTAAAAAATGGTTGAAAGATCTTGCTAACTACGCTATCAGGTATCCCATTTCCATTATCAGCAATGCTGATTTCAAGCCGGTTTCCGGTTTTTTTTGTTTTTACCAACACTTTTGGTTGATAATCCTCTCCAGCGGTTTTCTTCTTATCATTGACCGCGTAAAAGGCATTGTTAATTAGGTTGAGTAGCACCCGACCAAAATCCTGGGGAACGACTTCAATTTTGGATAAAGATTCGTCAAATTCGGTTTTAAAATCGGCATTAAAGCTTTTGTCTTTAGCCCGTAAACCATGATAAGTCAATCGCAAATATTCATCCGCTAGAGCGTTTATATCTGTGGACTCCTTTTTACCATCGCTGCTTCTGCTGTGTTGCAACATACCCTTAACGATACCATCTGCTCGTTTCCCATGATGGTTTATCTTGTCTAAATTTTGCTTCACATCCGTAGCAATGGCCTTAACTTCCTCAAAATCGTTGTTCTCAATTTCTTCAATCATTTCATCAATGAGTTCATTACTCACTTCAGAAAAATTAGTGACAAAGTTTAAAGGGTTCTGTATTTCATGGGCAATTCCTGCTGTGAGTTCGCCTAGAGAAGCCATTTTTTCTGATTGTATGAGTTGCGATTGTGTGCTTTTAAGTTCAGTATATGCCTTTTCAATTTCTTTGGCCTGCTCTAACTCTTTCTTTTGATTCTTTTCACGCTCCTTTCTAATTGTTTTTGCCCTCTGATATTTAAGAATTCCAAATCCAATAAGCATCAATATCAGAATATAGCCAAAATAAGCAAACCTTGTTTGCCACCATGGCGGTGCGATACTAATTTCAATGCTTGCCCCTTCCTCATTCCAGACGCCGTCTGCATTAGATCCTTTCACTTGAAATACATACTTCCCAGGAGACAAATTGGTATAAGACGTATGTCTTTGCTTAGATGGTATTGACCATTTGTTATCATAATCTTCGAGCTTCCAGGAATACAGGTTATCCTCCGAACGCAGATAATGCAAGGCTACAAAATCAAAACTCAGGTCTTTCTGCCAATATTTCAAGTTTATTTTTTTAGTATACGATACAGCCTCCTTAAAAATTTCTCCATCTGGTGCCTGATAAACACTATCCATAATACTCATGGAAGTGATCAAAACAGTTGGCGTAATACTGTCCTTTTGAAGTAATTTCTTAGGATCAATCCGATTCAGACCATTGTTTCCTCCAATCCATACATCTCCATTAGATACAATTTTTACAGCATATCTTCGTCCATAATTTTGAAACCCATCATTTACAAAATAATTTTTATAGGTTTTTGTATTTGTATCAAAAACCGACAGTCCTCTTTGATTAGGTAGCCATAAATTACCCCTGTCATCTTTAGAAACATATTCACGAACAGCCATATCATTATGCAAAAGGCCTTCTTTTTCACCAAACATTTGAACCGTATTAACATCAGGACCTACTAAGCCTAATCCACCTCCACTATAGGCCCAAAACCACATTTTCCCATCGCCCCCCTTTGAAGCTGCATGCACACTTGGCAAATTCAAATCGTCAGTATTCCGATAAAAAATATCTTTCTTATGATCATAAAGACTAATACCACCATCTGTGCCTACCCACATTCGCCCTCTGTCATCTTCTGCCATAAAACTGATTTCATTATCACCCAAGGAAAGTGAATCTGTAGCATCAAAATAGAAGTGTTTAAATCGGTTTTTATTTTCATCATATTTAAATAGCCCAAATCTGTTATCCCTTCTATCCCCAACCCACATATGACCTCTGGAGTCTAAGAATAGAGCATACAAATTCGTGCTAAGCAAACCATGAATATCTTTAGTGTTTGACTCAAATTTTTGTATCACTTTAGTTGTATTACCATCGATAATAAAGGCGCCTTGATTCCAAACCACGACCCAAATATTTCCATTAGTATCTTCCTTTAAATTCACAATACGATCCGTTTTCTTAAACGATTGAACACGTTCAAAACTTTGTTGATCTTTATGAATTAGAAAAAGGTGACCATCACTAATCACCCAAATTTGTTTCTTTGAATCTTCATATATTTTTTGGATATTTCCTAAACCGCTTTTTTTGTTGTTATCATCCTTAAAATAGCGTTGCTGAAATTTGTTGTCAGAGAGTTTTAGAGACAGACCTGATTGGGTTCCTACCCAAAGGCGTTTTTTACTGTCTTCAAATAAAAAGGTTATGGTATCTGAAGGTATGGTCATACGATCTTTGGGATCATGTGTGTAAAGCTCTAGTTGTTTTGCTTTGGGATTCTGCTTATACAAATTGGGTCTTGTACCAAGCCATAATAGTCCGGTTCTATCTTTCAGCATTTGCAGTCGATTCGAAAGCTGTAGTTGGTTTTTTTCCTCATTGAATTTTTCATCAAACCATTCGAATGTACCTTTCTTATGATCATATCGCAATATTGATTCTTCAGGTACGTCATCCGCCTCGACCTGGAACCAAATAAAAGAATCGTCATGCAAGATTGGAATTATTGATCCAACATCAGAAGCCATCCCCTTGAACATTAGAATTCCTTCTCCAAATTTATAATCGTCCCTCTCTGATTCTTTTGGATCTATTCGTGTAAGATTGCCTTCAGAGGAGATCCAGAAGTTACCATGCTCATCTTCAAAGGCAGCACCAATCCACAGTTCGAATCCATGATTTGGAAAACTATATGAACTTACTACCTTTCCAGCTATAGGATCCCATAGGTATAAATTCTGATTATTTCCCATTGGAATCAAGCCACTCTTGCCTGGAGTAGATATGTCTTGAATTGAATCTCTAACAGACGTCCCCGGAATAAGATCAGATTTATCAAAAATCAGTTCAAACTTGTCGAGTTTCCTGATATATCGCATAACACTGCTATCTCCTGTTACTAACCATATACTGCTATCCTTTTTGGATTCAGCCATATTAAAGTTTAGTACAATATCATTATAAGACCCTCTTACTTCATAGGGATATCTAAAAATCTTCTTTGTTTTAGACTCATATCTGCAAAGAAGGTTTTCTTCAAGGTTCCCTGAATAACTTGTAAACCAAATATTATTTTCGATATCTTCAAATAATAAGTTGCAATTAGAATATGGCGCTTTTTTGGAGTCATTGAAGTCAGGAAGATAATTGGTAAACTTTTCAGTTCTAGGGTTGAAAGAGGTCAAACCACCAGAATTTGAAGCCGATCCAATCCATAATTTCCCATCGCTAGCCTTCAATAGGCCACCACTTAGGTTTCGGCTCCAAATAGCATTTGGATCTTCTCGATTTCCTCGAAATACTTCAATCGAATAACCATCATATTTTATAAGTCCATTTTGCGTAGTGGCCCAAATAAATCCTTGATCGTCCTGAACCATCGCTGAAATAAACTCTTCCGGAAGTCCCTCTACAACTCCATATTTTTCGAATGCTATTTTTTCTGTTTGGGCAAATAAACCAGTCGTGAAAAGCATGTATACTCCAATAATAGTTAGAGTTGATCGAAAAAACTGACTTTTATTTATCATGAGTATTTCTTTAATTCAGTTTAAACTGGTAACATTATTTTGAATTGGGTCCCCATATTCTCCTCAGTTGTTACTTTTAGTTCTCCCCCATGCGCTTTAATAATATCATAACTCAAGCTTAATCCAAGACCTGTTCCTTGACCCGAAGGTTTGGTTGTGAAAAAAGGCTGAAAGACCTTATCAAGTACTTTTTTTGGAATACCATTGCCATTGTCTTTTACACTAATTTCAATGCCTTCTTTTACTTTTTTAGTATGAACAACTACTTTTGGCTCATAGTCAGATCCTTGTTCATTTTTCCTTTCGTTGACCGCATAAAAAGCGTTAGTGATCAGGTTCAGTATAACCCTCCCAATATCTTGGGGAATGATGTCTATCTTTTCTATGCGTTCATCAAATTCAGTTTCCAGTTTGGCATTGAACGATTTGTCTTTTGCCCTTAGGCCGTGATAGGCCAGTCTTAAATATTCATCGCTTAGGGAGTTGATATCAGTTAGTTCTTTTACACCACTGCTGCTTCTACTGTGCTGCAGCATCCCTTTTACAATTTCACTTGCGCGTTTACCGTGGTGGGTGATTTTTTCAAGATTTTGCTCTATATCAGTACCAATTTCCAGGGCTTCATCAAGGTCTCCTTTCTTGAGTTCGTCATGCATTTCCTGCATCAATTCCTGGCTCACTTCAGAGAAATTATTAACAAAGTTTAGCGGATTCTGTATCTCATGGGCAATTCCTGCTGTGAGTTCACCCAGAGAAGCCATCTTTTCAGATTGAACGAGTTGGGTCTGGGTCTGTTTTAAATCTACCAGGGTTTTTTCTATTTTTTTATTCGCCAATTCCAGTCTATTAAAATCTTCATAGCGCGAATAGGCCGTGGAAAATGCGTCGGCCAGGTTCTGAACTAAATTTAACTCATCCTCGGTCAATGATACTTCACTCCCCACATACAGCATTCCTTGTAAAAAAGGAAGAAACTGTAAATGTAAGTTGGTGGGTTGGTTTTCTGTTACGTATGTTTCTGATGAAGTTATTGCGCCACGTTCCATCAAGATTTTTGTTGATTCGATAAATGCCGATTCATTCCAATAATCTGTATACAGTTCTTTTTTTCGCCAATGCGGCAATAATTGGGTTAATGGCTCAGTATTATCAAAAGGCAAGTTAAAAGAAGCAATGGCCTTTCCGTCAGGGGTAGACAAATGAGTTTGTACCTGTTGTTGTGCTTCATCAATAATAAAAACACCACAGCGGATAAAAGGCACATTAAGTGTTTTTAATTCATTCCAAACCAAAGGGGTGATCCTCTTTAGATCAGTCGCTGTTCGCATAGAGGCTATTTCTGCCCGAACTCTGTCTACTGAAGCATTCTTAAAAGCTTCTCTTGTATTTGTCTCAGCTTTTTGTAAATCAAGAAAACGCGTATAAGTTTGTTGGAAAACTTTGGCAAAGCGCTGCAACAACTGCATCATTTCATCCCCTACTGATAAATGAGAGCTCAGAATCAGAAAGCCTTGTGAGAAAAAAGCAATATGATGTACCCTTCTTCCCTTGAATTCAGATTCGTCTAATTCCATCCCTGTTTCTTCCTTTACAAAACGCACCCAATCTTGTAATTTTTTTCCTTTAAGATGAACGATTAAAGTTTCTTTTCCTTCTTTCCAGGCCTTATAGGCTTTAGCCATAACAGTAGGTTCATCAATGGAAAAATCATGCCCGTGGTTTACAAAAATTCCGCTTTGATCGGTAGACCACATATCAAATATTCTTTTCTTTTGATTAAATGTCGCGATGCTCATACGGTCAGGAATAATTCCCAGAAGATCAAATTGTTCAAAAAGCACTTCGGCAGTTTCGGCCAATTGTTCACTTTTATGCATGGCCATGCTGCTCGCCCTGACTCTTTCTAAAGCAAGTTCAATCTTGGCTTCCTTTGATTGATTCTCTGCCTTTTTAAGATCGAGAAAACGGGTGTAAGTCTGTTCAAAGACCTTTGCAAAGCGTTTGAATATCTCATGACCCTCACGAACAGGTTCATAGGTTATAAACATAAGGTAACCCTTTGAAAAATATGCGCAATGAATAATTTGAAAGATTGGAAAAGTGAGACCTGCCTTAGCCAAATCCTTAATCTCAGGGATCTTTGTCAAATACTCATAATGCTCTTCCAGCTCCTTACCTCCCTGTTCAATTATAAATAATGATTCCCCTCTTTGATCTGCCTGATAAATGGGCAGATAAACATCTTCAGAAGAATTTGTTTGAAACGGAGGCTGCAGGCGATCTTCACTCGCCATCCATGCAGTAGCAAATTTCTTATCATCATTCCAGATATTAAAACCACAGGCAAAGGATTTTATGCCCAATTCATCTACTTGTTGAAATAGCAGGAGCGCAGCTTCCCTTAATTCCTCACTTTTTTGCATACCCATCGTTCGGCTTCTTACTCTTTCTAAAGCCGCCTCTATTTGCGCTTCTCTTGCTTGTGCTTCAGCTTTTTTCAAATCGAGGAATCGCGTATAGGTTTGTTCAAATACTTTCCCAAATCGTTTGAAAATATCCCATTCATTTGGTACAGCTTCATAGGTTATAAACATAAGGTATCCATGTGTAAAATAAACGATATGGAAGATTTGAAAGGTTGGTAACGGAAACCCAGCTTCAATAATACCATCGATGACTTCACCAAAAACGGGAAGTGTACGCATAAATTCGTAATGCTTCACTATAGTTTTTCCTCCCAACTCTCCCACATGAAAACTTTCTCCTGTTTCTAACGGTTTCTGAAAATTGTAACCTACACCAACATTTGGCAGAATAAATGGTTTTTGAATAACCCCTTCGCTACTCATATTGGCAGTTGCATTCTTTTTGTCTTCATCCCAAATGCAATAACCAGCACTCCATGCAGGAATCCCCAAGTCTTGTACTTGTAAAAAGAGGTTATTAGCCGCTTCGGGTAATTCATCACTTTGCTGCATCGCCATAGTACGCGAACGTACTTTTTCTAAAGCCATTTCAATCTGTGCTTCTCTTGCTTGAGCTTCTGCTTTTTTAAGATCTAGAAAACGTGCATAGGTCTGTTCAAATACCCTGGTGAACCTGGCTAACAAAGCCTCTTCTTCCTTATTTAGTTGCGAACCTCCAACCAGGTGAAGGTATCCATGTGAAAAATTAAAGCAATAAAATACAGTTGGGTCAGGGAACTGGTTGAGAACCATTTCTTCTGCCTCTTTAGATTGAAATGTCGTAATGGCATATTCAAGGTGTTCGAGTCGCTTTTTTCCGCCTACTGTTTGGTGAAAAACGATTTGTTGTCGTTTCCATGCCTTATATCGTTCGTCAAAAACAGCATCCCCAGTTAGAGGCAAATAAAATAATCCTAACGAGTCTCCGCCTGGGTTTGTGACCCAGGTTAATTGCCTGCTGGTCTTTTCATTTATTTCTACATAACCACAGGAAGCGAAGTTGGTAACACCAAGTGCAATAAGTTCTTTATACAACAGGACCACAACATCTTGGAGTTCTTCCCCTTTTTGCATGGCCATAGTTCGGCCCCTTACTTTTTCTAATGCTGTTTCAATTTGTGCTTCTCTTGCTTGAGCTTCGGCTTTTTGAAGGTCGAGAAAACGTGTATAGGTTTGTTCGAAAACTTTGGTAAAGCGTCTGAAAATATCGTATGCTTCTGGAACGTGTTCTATGGTAACAAATAAAAGATACCCATATTTATAATAAACAACATGGTCTATTTGATACGTTGGGTAAGCACCATTTCTTTCTTTGAGGTCTTTTAATACATCTCCAATTACTGGGAGTGTACTCATGAATTCATAGTGATCTTTACAAGCTTTGCCTTTAAATTCTTCGATTATAAATTCTTCTCCTTTTTGACCATAATCGTAGTATTTCTTGAATATCCCTTTTCTTGGTACTGTATATGTGGGTAAAACTCCCGCTTCATTTCCAAACCATTCTGTAGATTCCGATTTGCCATATATATTAAAAGCACATCCCCAAGTTTTTATACCTAATCCTCTTACTTGGCTATCCAATAAAAAGGAAGCTTCAGTCAGTTCATCACTATGCTGCATAGCCATCGTTCGTGCACGAACTCTTTCTAATGCTAGCTCAATTTCTGACTCTCTGCCCTGTGCTTCGGCTTTTTTCAGATCTAGAAAACGTGTGTAGGTTTGTTCGAAAACTTTTGAAAATCGTTTTAAAATATTTTTTTGTTCTTCATTGGGTTCTATACCATCATTGTTCGGTACTAATATGGCAGAATTTTTTCCCCAAGCAAAAGAAAGGTTGTAGACAGGACTAGCTAATTGCCATTTTTTGTAGTCTTCAGGTAAACTGCTATAGTCACAATCCGGTCGTTTAAAAATAGTTCGTAAAAATTTATTTTTTACGCCCTTTGGATATGTTTTTGAAAAGTAATCTATACCGCTATTTTTTGACTCCCAGGCTTCGTCCCATATCGGATGTTCAAAGTAGGGCATATAATACGATTGTGATCGTTCTTCATCTTGTGTATAGGTCCAATGGATCACATCTTTGGTGTCTTCAGGATAAGTGCAGATTATGACGCCTGTAGAATCGACCACCACATTGAGCTCTTGAATTTTTTCGGCTACCACTTGAACTACATCTTGTAATTCGTTAGAGGTTTGCATCGCCAATGAGCGACTTCGAACTTTCTCCAAAGCAGCTTCAATTTGGGCTTCTCTGGCTTGGGCTTCTGCTTTTTGAAGGTCGAGGAAGCGTGTGTAGGTTTGTTGGAAGACTTTTCCAAAGCGCATGAGAATGTCATTCTCTTCATTTGTATAAGGAATGCCTTCAAAATTCTCGATGTAAAGTCCAATAGTATCAAGCAATACGGTTGATGCTGCAAGGCCTGGACAGCTTAAATAAAAATCTTTTGCTGCTTTAGGTAAATCAGGAACATATGATAAAAGCTCCTTGTAAAATTTGTTCTTTTCTTCAAAATTTAAATTGGTGGTAAAGAAGTTTCTGCCTTTTTCTTTGGCTTCATTAAATTGGTTTGCCCAAACAGACTCAAAATAAGGAGTCGTTATTTGAGAAGGAATGTCCTGCTCATCCGCTATCCAAAAATTCCAATCGCCTTTCGGTGTATAGTCAACAACAAAACCTGAGTGCTTAAGGTTAATTTTTAAATGCGTGAGTTGCTGATAAACAATTTTTATGACTTCCTTGAGTTCTTCACTTTTTTGCATAGCCATGGTTCTGCTTCTCACTTTTTCCAAGGCCGATTCAATTTGCAGTTCCCTGTTTTTGAGCTCCAATTCGGTAGTTCGTCTTTTTATAGCAGATCGCAGTTCAAGGTTTTCTGCGGTAATCTTATCAATGCCTAAAGTTTCACCTTCATTGGCCATTAGATCGGGCGTTGAAAAATGCTGGTAAACAAAGCGCCAGCCATTTTTAGTATGTCTGAGTAGTGAGGAAAATCGGAACCGGGAATAATACACCCATTCAGTCTTATCAAGAATATAGACATCTGCCAAATCGGTAATCAGTATCATGCCTTCCAAAGTTTCAATACTTCGGATCACATTTTCTAATTTTGATTTTCCTGCAAATTGATCAGCCGTCGCTTCAAAAAAAATAGTGGTATCTTTTCTGTCAAGAAACTCTTCTCCTTCTGTTGATCCCACAAATCTGAAATCATCATCGAGATAATGATTATAGGTTTCTATATCGCCATTTAAATAGCTTTGCCACCAGGTTTCATAAACCTTAAGTAGTTCTTTTTCCTCTTTCTTGGATAAATTCATAAATTTTACTATTCGGTCTTAAGCAGTCATTAGAAACTAACTAATCACCTTATAAACCACCAGGGGTTGAGATTTATTCTTCACTTTAATTTCTCCTACTTTTTCGCAACTAAAAGATTCTTTAATTTTTTTATAGTTGGCTTCAGTGATCAGAATTTGTCCTGTGTCGGCAGCAGCCTGCAACCTGGAAGCTACGTTCACGGCATCACCGATAACGGTGTAGTCTAATCTCTTTAACGTAGAGGAGCCAATATTTCCCCATACCATGTCGCCACTATTAATACCTATGGAAACTTCCGGTTTGTATGATTCTATGCCTATCCCAATCTCTGCGTTTTCGATGGCATTCCTTATATCAATACAAGCCTCAATGGCCCGATCCAAATGATATTCTCCTCTAAATGATGACATAATAGCATCCCCGAGAAATTTATCAACGACACCTTCCTGCTTAATGATTTCTTTTACCATAATGTCGAAGTAAGCATTTAACATGGCCACCACCTTATCGGCCGGTTCATTTTCACTGATGGATGTGAAACCGCATATGTCAATAAACACAACCGTACCTTCACTAGTTTCATTTTCAAACAAGGCTGTTTTCATTTCTTTTCCTCCCATAAAATTGATCACGGTTTCATCAACATACATGCGGAGAATATTATTTTCCTTTACTGCCTGTAATGTCTTTTTTAAGGCTTCAACATGAACGATGGTTTTCTCAATGGTGATCTCCAAATCTTTAAAATCAATGGGTTTGGTGATAAAATCAAAGGCGCCTCGGTTCATAGCGGTTCTAATATTCTCCATGTCTCCGTAGGCGGATACCATTACTGATTTCAGTAAGGAGTTTTGCTCACTTAGTTTGGTCAACAGGGTAAGACCATCCATTTCGGGCATGTTTATGTCGCTTAAAATAAGATCCACGTCTTTATGTTCAGCCAACTGCTCAAGGGCATGTCTTCCGTTTTCGGCGAATATAAAATCATATTCCTGCTTACGGATCTTTTGTCTGAATCGTTGTTTGATCAGTATTTTTAAATCCTCCTCATCATCAACAACAAGTATTTTCGTCATCATGGTATTCGATTTATTTAATTGATTAAATCTTTAATCTCTGCTCTTAAGGAATCAAAATCTATGGGTTTGGTAAAAAACTCTTTGGCCCCTGATTCTATGGCCTTTTCATAATTATCTTTGTCACCATAGGCTGAGATCATGCTTATTTTAATTTCAGGGTATTTTTCCTTCACCTGATCCAGAAGTTCCAGCCCGGTCATTCCAGGCATGTTAATATCTGAAAAAATGTAAATCACATTTGGGGGCTTACTTTTTTCCAGCATATCCAAAGCTTCCTGACCGGAAAAGGCAAATACAAGCTCCAGGGTTTTATTTCTTACTTCCTTTCTGAACTTTTGACGAAAAAGCAATTCAATATCCTTTTCATCATCTACTACTAAAATTCTAATTGGCATTATTTTGTTAGTTAAAGTTAATTAATTTCATGGTTTATTTCAACGGACAAATCACCTATATGATAATTCTTCCTAGTTTTATTATCTTATTTCCTGATGGGTATATAAATAACAAATTCTGTTCCTTCTCCGGGCGCTGTATTTAATTCAATAGCTCCGCCATGGCCAGTGGTAACGATGTCATAGGCCAAAGATAATCCCAATCCGGTTCCTTTACCAGTTGGTTTGGTGGTAAAGAAGGGCTGAAAAATCTTATCTTTAAGTTCCGGTGGAATTCCAGGGCCGTTATCTTTAATCGATATCAACACCTGGTCGCCCATGTTTTTGGTGCTCACCATAACCAAAGGTTTATAAGCTCCTGTTCTCTCCTCTTCAGGGATTGAAGTAACAGCAAAAAATGCATTATTAATGATGTTTAACACCACCCTTCCTAAATCCTGTGGGATGATCTCCACTTTTGGTAAGGTCTCATCAAAATCTGTTTTAAAATCGGCATTAAACGACTTGTCTTTGGCCCTCAATCCGTGATAGGCCAAACGAAGATATTCGTCGGCCAGCACATTGATATCAATAAATTCTTTCTGACCCGAGCTGTTTCTGGAATGTTCAAGCATTCCTTTTACAATGCTGCTCGCCCTTTTGCCATGGTGGGTGATTTTTTCAAGATTTTGCACGATATCTTTTGAAATACCTCTAGCTTCATCAACCTCCCCTTTATCTAGTTCTTCACACATTTCATCCACCAACTCGATCGTTACTTCTGAAAAATTATTGATAAAATTCATCGGATTTTGAATCTCATGCGCTATCCCCGCGGTGAGCTCCCCTAAACTGGCCATTTTTTCAGATTGGATGAGTTGTGACTGTGTACTCTCCAGTTCATTTATAGATTTTTTGAGTTCCACGGTACGCTCTGTAACGCGCTCTTCAAGAATTCTGTTTTCATTTTTTAGCCATGAGGAGCGATAGTGTAAAATAACCAAGCCCAAACCTAAAAATAAGGTTACAAAAATGGTATAGGCCCACCAGGTTTGCCACCATGGGGGTACGATAGTAAAACTGAACTTATTTGGGCTGCTCCAAATCTCATTAAATCCTTTTGAGGCCACCTTAAAGGTATAATCTCCCGGTGCAAGGTCACGATAATTCTCACTCACAGTTTTGTCAGTAATAAAACTCCAATTCTTATCTATGCCCTCCAGGATATAACGGTATACTATCTTATCAGGGTTTTTAAACTGCCCTGCATTAAAAGTAAAACTCAAATAATTTTGATCATAAGGCAGATTTAAGTTGACAGGAAGGTGATAAGAACCCTTAATCCCGGTCCATTCTACATCTTTTTGATCAATGCCTTTTGAAATAATTTCAGCTTTATTTTTAATAACATAATCATTTGATTCCCATGACCAAATGGTGTCTTCTTTTGAGAGTCTTTCCGCTATCAATTCAAAATCATCAAAAGTTTGTTTTTTATCAAAAATGTTTAAGCCTGTAATAAACGGCGCATAAGAGATTGTGTCTTCAGGAATTTCATCAATAACGGTTAATATCTGCGACTCCACGCCAGCCCAAAATCGACCGTCCTTGTCAATACTAAAGCTATTCATATTAAAATCCAAAAAATTCAAGCCTTGCCTTTTGCCAAGAGTATTAATCTTCCAATAGGGGTCCTCCATAGTTGGACTTTGTTGAGGTTTTAAAATGCTGAGCCCTTTTGACGTTCCCAAAAGCATTTTATCTTGCCGTTGAATGATGGCGTATACATCGTTGGAGGCCAATCCCTGTTCAGTTGTAAAGGTTGAAACCTTTTTATCAACTGCATTGATTCGTTCAACACCCTTTTCGGTTCCGGTCCATAAATTATTTTTATCATCTTTCACGAGAGTATAAACATCATCCGAAACCAAACCTTCCTCTTCACCTAACTTGCTGCGATATTGATGTGTGGGGTCCAAAATATGAATGCCCAATCCTCTTCCTGCAATCCAAAGTCTGCTGTCTTCATCTTCTACAATATTGTCAATAAAATTTGAGTCACCTATAGTATCAATTATTACCTCATTAAAAACTTCATTTTTAAAGTCTATAAAAAATAACTGGCCTAAATTACCTCCTAACCAAAAATTCCCCTTACTGTCTTCAAATAAAGACGTGATCCAATTGCCACTCATACTTTCTTGGGAGGCAAATTGTTGAATAGTAGCCTTGTTTGGATCAACAATATTTACACCAACGCCAATACCATAAGACCAGATTCTGCCCTTGGAATCACGCATGAGCCGAGAACTCCTCTCAGTGAGTAACCCGTCTTTCTTTGCAATATGACTGATGGTATTATTCTTAGGGTCATAAATATCAATACCTCCTAAACCGCCAATCCAAATTTTACCATTGGCTGCTTGCAGGGTGCTCCAAACTCCCATACTTTCTACCCCATCTTCTTTAGTGAAATTTCCAGGTCTTCCTCCTTTTTCATTTATTAGAAATATTCCATCCCTAATGGTTGGTACCCAAATTTGTCCCTGCCTGTCTTCAGACATATTCCAAATTCCGACAAACTCTTCTGATTCTTTTATGATAATCTTTTCAACCAAACCTGAGTTGACCGAATAATGATATAGTTTTCCTTTGTCAGTTCCAATCCAAAAATCACCAGACCTGCTTTCAAAAACATCAGAAACTCCATCATTTTTTTTCAAATCTAAAACTCCAGACATGTAAGAAATATTATTTTTTAATGGATTCAAAATAGAGATACCCGGAAAACCGCAAATCCAAATATTCCCTGATCGATCCTCATGAAAAGAAATAACAAATTCGCCAAGCAATCCTTGATCAGTAGAAAATGAAATATTCTTTTTTGTTTTTAGATCTATAATGTTTACGCCTTTTCCTGTAGAAAGCCATATCAATCCTTTAGAATCCTGAAATGGGGAAATTGCTTCATTATCCAACAATCCTTGTTCGGGATTGAATCGATAGCTAATTCGTTCTTTCAGATCTAAAATATCGTACCCAACTCCAACATTTGAGATCCAAAATTTTCCATCTTTTGCTTCAATAAAATCATTTATTCCTCTAAAACCAGAAATCGATAAATCGTATATGAGTTTAGCCCTAAAATCAATAAAAGAAATTGAGCCCCGATCACCAGCAATCCATAATCTTCCCTTCGAATCTTCATAGAACGCAAATATGTTTCTCGGGCTAAGTCCTTGTTCCTGATCGTACATTTCAAGATTCTCTCCGTCATACCTTGCTATCCCTGTACTTCCCCCGAACCATAGCATACCTTTTGTGTCCAAGAAATGACATGAAACTGTACCCGGATATCCAAAATCCGCATCAAAGGTCATCACTCCTCGTGAAGCATTAACTGCGTTTTCCTGAAAACCCGCTTTAACTGTTTTAGGAGTACCTAAAACAGTTACTTTAATTTTCACTTCTTGATTTGGAAGACTGTCCAAATTAAAATCTCTTCTTGGCAAACTGTCCCAGTTCAAAGCTTGGTTTGGCAATGACTCTTCAAATGCATGGGGATTTCCAATATCAAATGGCTTTGAAGGTAATTTATCCCAATTAAATTTTTTCGTGGGTAAGGAGGCTGCAGCAGGAAATTTTTTACTGGTCCAAACCAAAGTATCTGACTGCGACAACTCAAAACTTTTGGTAATTGGTTGTTCATATTCATTTTCAAATTCAGGAAAGGGATGTGCTACTTTTTCTTCTTTACAGGACCAAAGAATAAGTACTTGCACTAATAACAGAATTGTAACTCGAATAAAATATTTTATTGGCTTCATTTTGGGTTTAATTCAGTTCAGTTATCTAAATTTCTTAAGGGAACTATGATACACTTGAGACTTATCGTTTAAAAATACAATAAACTTTTGAAATTTTGAAAAATTCTATTTTTGTCGACATAAATTTGATGATCATTAATAGCTTTTTTTCTCAAAGTCACTTCAGTTGGTTTACTGCATCATTTTTACAAGCAAAAATGCCATCCAAATGTTATTGAAGAGAAAAGTGTTAAATCAAATACAATGTATATTAATTTTAAAATAAATTTTGGTGATCTATGACGAAACATAGTATTTATTGTCCGAAAGTGCCTTTATAATTACCAAGCGTATAATTTTTCGCACTCGTTATTGATGTGCCAGGGCCACTTAAAATTGTCTCTGAATTAAAAAATGCTATGCTTGACCAATAAGAATTATTTCTTACCGACTAAAAAACCCAATCGGTTTACAATTTCATCAAACCCATTAACCATACGTAGGGCTTTCGAAGTACTTTCTTTCATCCCTTTACATGGAAGATAAGGATCTAAGGTTTCAATGGCCTCAGCTACCAATTCCAGTGCATATTTATCCTCTCCAATGGCTGCCGCAGCAATAGCTAGATTTGATGGAGGAGTATTGTGATTTTTATATCTCACCTCCAATTCCTTAAAGATTTTTAAAGCCTCTTCTTTACGATCCAACTCCATATAGATCGACATGATCAGATTCATATTCCATGCGTGTCGGTTTGATGCATCAAGTGCAATTTGACATTCTTCAAGAGCCTTTTCATATTCTCCTGCACCGAAGTAACAATAAGCCAAGGTATACCGCGGAAGCATCGCCAATGGTCCTAATTCAACCGCAGCTTTACCCATATCAATAGCCTTTCTGTGTTTTCCCGCTGTATCCAGTACCAGCCCATAGCAAGAAAAAGCATACGAAGATAAGGGGTCATTTTCAATGGCAATTTTTGACTGTGCTATGCCCGCTTCGAATCTTTCCTGCATAAAAGTGAGCAGGAACAGCGCATACCAAACCCGGGCTTGCAAATTCAACGGATTTAGTTTTAGTGCGATTTCAAACTCTCTTTCTGCGTCCTCAAGATTTCTGTCATGTAACAAGGCTATTACCGCCAATGTATTGTGGGTTTCTGCCAAATCCGGACCGTACTTTAAGGCATTCTGTGAAGCCGGAATAACCTTTTCCCAGCATTCTGTTGGAAATAGATATCCGTGAAAACTGAGCATCACATAAGTGTCGGCCAATCCCGTAGAAGCTAAGGCATAATTTGGATCGATTTCCAATGCAGACTGAAAGCATTTAAGAGCCTCATACAGTGCCATCCCTCGCTGATAATAAAGCGACCTTCCTTTACAATACAGTTGATAGGCTTCAATATTTTGTGTTTGCTCTCTGGTTTTAGGCATATTCATATTCCCGAGTAAAGAGATTTTGAGCTGATTGGCAATTTCAAGGGCAATCTCATCCTGTATTTCAAAGACATCCGTCAATTCTCGATCATATCTATTCGACCAAAGATGGAAGCCGGTGCTCACCTCAATCAACTGAGCTGTGATACGAACTCTTTTACCAGATTTTCGCACACTTCCTTCCAAAATATTATTGACGCCCAATTGTTCTCCAATCAATCGCAAATCTTCATTCTTATCTTTAAAACTAAAACATGAAGTTCTACCCGCCACCTTAAGATTGGGCAATTGTACAATCGTATTGATAATTTCTTCTGATATCCCTTCGCAAAAATATTCCTGTTCAGGATCACTACTCATGTTTACAAAGGGCAATACAGCAATGGACTTTTGTTTTATGGTCGTTTTTTTATCGACTTTAAAGCCTTCTTTTTTGACATTAGGAATAGGTTTTGAACAGTCTACCTCCACTTGGTAGATCCTTACTGGTTGCTTGACATTCTTTAACGCCTGCTCTCGTACAAATTCAATCTCAATGTCTTTTCTGTTCTGAATATTTCTCTGTACCGAATCTGAAACCCAAATTTTTCCTATCGGCGCTATGGCTTGAATTCGGGAGGCGATATTCACCCCGCTTCCAAATACATCCTTTCCCTGATTGACAATTTCCCCTTGATGGATCCCTATTCTCAAGCACAAATGCGTCTCGTCTTTACAAAGCTCTTGGATATAACCCGCACAATAAACCGCATCTGAAACCGTGCCAAAGCTGGCCAGAATTCCATCGCCCATTTCCTTTAGCAACTTTCCGTTGTATTTGTTCAGGATCTTATTATGAATCTCTCTATTTCTTTCAAGCATCTTAAAAGCTGCATCCTCGTCTTTATCCATTAGCGCCGTATATCCAACAATATCGGTGAACATAATAGCTGCTAATTGACGTAAGGTTTGAGACATAGGGCTCTAAGATAATGAAAATTTGATTCAATGTATATGTGAAGTTATTCATTCTAAAGTAATTAAAACCTCTTGGATTAAGTAATATCCATAGATAAACTAATCGAACCAACCAGGTTTTTAAATTTCTAGAACCTCTCTTCTAAAATTCAATTTCTACATTTGCGAATAGTCCAATGGTTTTAAAAATACGCGTGAAATGTCATTCATGGAATTTGCATACTCTTCAAGTTTAGAAATACGCTGCCACTCAGGATGCGGACCAAACTTTGACCAGGCTTGTTTGTGGGCCTCCATATCTTTAAATGCCAGCAAATAAGTTAAACAAGGCATTTGACTGCCAGAAATATTTGCTCCAAAAAAAACTGTATTCAACCCTACGTCTTCAAAAATTGAAAACTCGCTGTCGTTAAACATTTTTACTTTTCTCCGAAGCGCATCTTCATTATGGCTTTCGTAAATACGCAATTCGAATACTTCTGAATTTTCAGCCGGCTTAACCAAATTAGGGAATCCAGAAGTCGACCTAATAAACGAAGATTCAAGGTGGTTGAAAGGAATCTCTTCTTCAGATGCCTCGAAGTAAGATCGTGCATCCAACTTAAATTGTTTGTCACTTTCCAGCGCATCTGCAACCTCCTGATATGTCTGCATATCTGTATATGAAATCAACAAGTATATTTTCTTAGGTAAGGCCTCACCCAATTCTTCAAAAGCTCCAACATGCTGCACCCCCTGACGATTTAAAGCCGGAATTAGTGCTTTTTGAAAATAATCATGTAAAACCTTAGCCGGTTTAAAAAATTCCAATTCGTACACCCTTAATTCATAAATTTCAGATTGGCTATAGGTTGAGCTAAAAAAGAATAGTAAAAAAACAAAAGGAATAAGTCTGGACATAAGGTTTGGTGTTATTGATAAACATGTGTCTGATAAAGATACGGTTTTATGGGATTTAAGTATTAAGTGTTAAGTTCAAAGTGTTAAGTGTTAAGTGTTAAGTGTTAAGTGTTAAGTGTTAAGTGTTAAGTGTTAAGTGTTAAGTTGATATTACAAAATATGTATGAAACCTATCATCTTTGTCTTTAGCCCTTCTCTTTTATCCATAGTTCTTAATCCTTAGTCGTTAAAACTTAACACCTGCCACGCCGGCAGGCGGGCTTAAAACCTAATCCATATCATAATTACACGACACTTATGTTGTGATTAATATTGACATATATCCTTGATTTACAAGGAATAATAACGTATATTTGAGTATAACAATACAAAAACCCAAAGTCTATGAAAGAAATTACTCTAAGAAACAGTACACGGATACTGAAATTTACCCAACTTCTCAAACTTGATTTTAACGAGTATAGCATTTGGAACTATTCACGAAAAAAATTCCACTTTCAGGAAAATGATAGACCTTTAATTGCCGAGACTCTTGAATTCCTTTCAGCTCAAGGATGTATAGAGCGGGTTAGAAGATCCGGTTATTACCGACTTACTTCAAAAGGTGAAAATTTTATAAGCTGGGATCTGGAAAAGGTCGAAGAAAGCCCTGTTGAAACGTCCGAACCTGTGCAAAAAGGCTGGATAAATTGGTTGATACCAACCAAAATCATGAAGGAAACGGTTTAAGTGTTAAGTGTTAAGTGTTAAGTGTTAAGTGTTAAGTGTTAAGTGTTAAGTGAAATAATTCAATATTTATCAAATCGAAATTCTTGATACGGGATATTTATGTTTAGTCTTTAACCATCAAAACCCTAGAAACTCCTGGATAGATAAATACGAAAGACTTTGTCGATTTTCTGATCTAATTTATAGGGTTTATTATTGATGACGATATTTGAATCTGGGTATCTGTTAATTTTCTTCTTGTCTAATCTGCATAGTGTGCCTACATTATGTAATTCACGCTTTTTCGTGCAGTATAATTTCCTGTTACAACAAGTATATGTTAATAAAATGGGGTATCTTTATACGAGGATTATTTATCAGTTGCTATTAATCATCTCTTCACATAATTCCTGCGAATTGTTAAGGTTTTCTTTTTAAACCTTTATTTATTAATGATACACTGGTACTCAGTTAATGGCTGAATACTTGAAAGTAATCCTTAACAGTAATCTTATTCGTACGCTTTGCTCTTTTCATTAATCTGCGATCCGTTGCAACATAAAAAAGATGCATATGACTTTGCTAACCATGGGGGTAATCGGAACTTCAAAAAAGGAAGACGAAAGACGCGTTCCCATCCATCCTGAACATTTAAAAAGACTTCCTGAACACATCCGTCGACAGCTGATTTTTGAGAAAGGTTATGGCGACCCTTTCAATATTGATGATGAAGAAATTAATGAGCTAACAGGAGGAATCGCCACAAGAAGTGAAATACTCGCTGATATTGGCTCAGCTATTATTGCTAAACCATTATTATCTGATTTGAAGGAAATGAAAGAGGGTGGCATTTTATGGGGATATCCTCATTGCGCCCAGCAAATGGATGTTACACAGACAGCAATAGACAAAAAATTGACCTTGATCGCCTTTGAAGACATGTATGTGTGGTATCCTAACGGACAAATGGGACGACATACCTTCTACAAGAATAATGAAATGGCAGGCTATGCTGCTGTTATACATGCCTTACAATTAAAGGGAATAGATGGCCATTATGGAAATCAACGAAAGGTAATCATTTTCAGTTTCGGTGCAGTGAGTAGGGGGGCTGTTTATGCCCTTAAAGCACACGGTTTTAGAGATATCACAATCTGTGTTCAAAGACCAGATCATGAAGTAAGAGAAGAAGTACTTGACGCGCACTATGCCCGGATTAGAAAAGGAAAAGGAAACGAATCCCGACTGGTTATAGTGGAGCACGACGGATCAGAACGTCCATTATTGGATTTGATCAATGAATCTGAAATCATCATTAACGGAACGTACCAGGATACTGATAATCCGATCGATTATGTTAACGAGGATGAAAAATCCAGCCTTAAGCCCGGTTCACTGATTATTGATGTGAGCTGTGATGAAGGAATGGGATTTTATTTTGCCAAGCCAACTTCGTTTAAAAATCCAATCATATCGGTTGATAAAATAGATTACTATGCTGTAGATCACACCCCCAGTTATTTTTGGGAAAGTGCTTCGAGATCGATCTCTGCGGCATTGATGGTGCATCTGCCATCGGTGATAAACAACAGGGAAGGCTGGAATAAAAATAAGACCATTGAGAATGCCATAAATATTGATAAAGGCGTGATCGTAAAAGATAATATTCTCAGATTTCAAAATCGGAAAAAGGATTATCCGCATGTTGTGAATTAGCCAGTAAATTGAAAACGGATCAGAATATAGTAGAGCTTCTCTGAACTTTTAAAAATCTTATAACCGCTCATCTTTATCCTTTTATCAAAAGGACAAGGATGGCGGTTTTTAGTATAGGATTTGACAGCTATATTGAATGTAAGGGAATAACAACTATACTATGATCATTTGGCTCCTACAGGGTTCATTTCCAGGAAATAATTCGTCATTAAGGTATATAAGTGCCGCGTTGTGTTTTCTCCTTCATTTATTCCATGAGATCGGTTAGGATAAGGCATAATGCGAAACTGCTTATTGTGTTTGATTAATTCATTCATGAGCATTTCGGCGTTTTGATAATGCACATTATCGTCTCCCGTGCCATGGATAATTAACAAATTACCTTCCAAGTTTTTAGCCTGACTCAGCGCTGAAGTCAGTCGGTAATTTTCTAAATTTTCAGACTTTAGTCCCATATACCTTTCAGTATAAACATTATCATACAATAGCCCATTGGATACAGCTGCAACAGAGATGGCAGTTTTGATAACATCGGGATATCGGAAGATAAGATTGAGTGCCATCTTCCCTCCTGCGCTCCAGCCCCAGTACGCAGTTCTTTCCGGATCTATAAAATCCCATTTGAGTGTTTCCTTGGCGGCTAAAGCAAAATCTCGTGTATTCAGCACACCCACCTTTTTAAAAATGGCTTTTCTCCAATCCCTGCCCTTCAAGCTAGGAGTTCCGCGACTATCCATAACAATGATAACATATCCCTTTTGTGCCAGCATAAAATGATACATACTCCGATACTTCCAGGAATCATCTGCCTCCATTCCTGCAGGCCCTCCATAGGTAAAGTAAATTACAGGGTATTTCTTGTTCAGTTCAAAACCAACAGGTTTTATAAGTCTTCCATCCAATTCCACGCCTTCAGAAGTTGTCACTTTGAAGAACTCCACTTTTGGTAAATTCAAGGCCGCCACACTTTCTTTAAACCTTTGGTTGTCTACCAAAGTTGTGATGATTTCGTGGCTTGGCAAACTGATCAAATAAGTAGTACTTGGTGTATTCGCATTTGAATAAGAATGAATTGCATAGTTACTATTGGGTGAAATATTATATTTATTTACTCCGGTATATTCCTGAGGAGTAATTCGCTTGAGCTTCCCTTTTCCATTGGCTGCAGTTTGATACAAATATCTCTGTGTCGGGTTTTCAGGAGATGCATTAATATAAAGATTTTTACCTTTTTCGTCCAGACAGTAAAACCTGGCTACATCACCTTCAAAATCTGTGAGGTTTTTTTCGTCAGAGCCATCCATTTTTACTTTATACACATGTCTCCAGCCATCCTTTTCAGTAACTCTTACAAAGGAATTACCCGTTATTTCCATATCATACATAGACCAATTTGCTGTTTGGTCAAGATTCATAATATCGACCCATGCCTCATCCTTTTCACTATAAGACAGTTTACAATCACCGGAAGAAGGGTCGCAGATGTAGATATTAAGCTGATTTTGTTTCCTGTTCAATTGCTGAACCAGGAGTTGATCTCCCACCCACTGCATTCTTGGTAAATAGTTTTGTTTTGGGTCACCAGGTATACTCATCCATGTAATTTTTTGAGTGGCCAGATCAATGGAGCCAACTTTTGCACTCGAAGGGTCTTCCCCAACCTTAGGGTATTGAATCGGAATAATTCTCGAATAAATGGAATCAGTATTATTAATCATTGAAAAATCCTTTATAGCAGATGCATCCAACTGCCATAGCGCAAGCTGCTTGCCATCAGGACTCCACCTAAACCCATCCTTACAGAAAAGTTCTTCTTCATAAACCCAGTCAAACGTACCATTGATAATGTCTCTTGTTCCGTCTATAGTGAGGGCAGTTATTTCGCCAGTTTCAAAGTCTTCCTTGTACACATTAAATTCACTCACATAGGCCACGCTTTTATTGTCGGGTGAGAATTTAGCAAACATCAAAGAAGAAGACGGCAGGCTCTTACCCAGTTGTTTTAAGGACTTTGATTTTAAATCCAATACCCAATAGTCGCCCTTGGTATTGGCTCTCCAAACACGTTTAGTGTTTGTAAAAATCATCATTCGGTTTTCGTCGGCTGTAAATTGAAAGGAAGAAATACTAAGAGGTTGATCACTTCCTTCAGGCGTCAGGTCTTTGACAGTTACCAAAACAGTGCGTTCCTGACTTGCAGATGTATACGCAACAACTTCCCTTATACTTCTATTTTCTTCACTATTCTCAAGTTTCACATACGATTCTCCATCTTTATACCAAGTGACCGGGCCCAGGCGCTCCTGACGAAATTCCCCGGAGTTAAAAAGCCTGTCAATGCTTAGTTCATTAGAATCTATTTCTTGAGCACTTACTAATAAGGTAAAAAACAGGTGTAAGCTTATTACTAAAATTAGATTTAATTTTTTCATTTATAAATTTTGATTTCTTGGGTTAAATAATTGATTTCTAAGCTTCCGATACTTGCCGATCTGTGTCAAAAGAGAACTCTTGAACAAACAATTTTCTTCCTGACAAACTTCCCAGCAAATGCAATATATGATCATGACAGTTTGGTTTTGAATTGTTGAAGTTAGCAAAAAATTATATTTCTAAAAAAGCTATTGAAAAATTTAACTGAAGAAAATGTATTGATTTTAAACAGGCGAATTCCTAGGCTGGACAAAGAAATTTTATATATATGAATGCCGAAAAATTTGTTAGACAAAAACCTCTGAACCCCTCGCAAGTGAAACCCTCATCTCCGAACCCCTCGGAGGTGAAGCCCTCATCTCCGAGGCCCTCAGTTTCGAGGGGGTGAGAAGTCACATATCGAAACTTCCGTGCTGAATATCATTAATGACTCGTTGACTATCGAAATTTGAGTTTTACACAACTTATAAGCTTTACCTTTCTTTGATCTAGAGAATATTTGTACCTACGCATATCAAGCCTATGATCAACATAATTCTGCCATTAGTATTGTCACTGTTCTTATCATGCAAGGGGAAAATGCCAAATCATAGTCCTTTGAGCAAAACAGTATATGATCACAAACAAGAGAAAAGGTTCAGGGTTCCTGTCATGAACATTAACAATATTGATTTTACACAGCTGGAGAGTCTATATTTTCATCATTCGGTAGGTGGTGAAGCGATTGAACAAGAAACACTGGTTGCCATCAAATATGATGTAGATTATCTGGAAATTGTTTTTGAATGTCGTGACAATCCAAGACTCGATCAAAATTTTTATACTGAAGACAACAGCCAAATGTTCAACCAGGAAGTTTTTGAAATTTTTATCAGCCCCGGAGAAGGTTCCAGTGAAAACTATTGGGAAATTCAACTCAATCCTAATAATGCCTTATTTCTTGGAAAAGTAAGCAACCGATTTAAAAATGAGGGAACTTTTGAATTGGAACTCATCACTAATGAAATCGCAAAAATAGAACACAGCGTTATAAAGGATCATAAAAAAAATCTTTGGAAAGGTCATTTAAAAATTCCTTGGGTTTTGATCCAGGACCCTGAGAATAAAAACAATAAAGTGTTCCGAATGAATTTATATCGCATTATCTCTGAGGAGGATCAAGAGGATCGTAACTGGAAGAACAATGTTCAAAACGCAACTTTTGCCTGCTGGAACAGCACCATGACTGAAGAACCTGATTTTCATGCACCCGATTATTTTGGGTTTTTATATTTGAAATAACTACTATGAACTTTAATTAATATTTATTTAATGAGACTCGCTTCAATTGATATTCTTAGAGCCCTGACCATGGTATTAATGATCTGGGTAAACGACTTCTGGTCCCTTATTGACATCCCAAAATGGCTGACACATGCTTCGGCCACAGAAGATTATATGGGATTTTCAGATGTTATTTTTCCATTGTTTCTGTTTATTGTTGGCCTGAGTATTCCTTTGGCCGTTCAACATCGTTTTGACAAAAAAGATAGTTCGGCTATAATAGCCAAACATATATTGATACGCTCCCTGTCTCTTTTGGTCATCGGATTGTATATGGTCAATTACGAAACGGCTCATGAAAATATGATCGTGTCTAAAAGCGTTTGGAGCCTGTTGATGGCTATTGCTGTAGTTTTGATCTGGACGAATTGGAAAAGAAGCCCGGTTGATCAAAAATGGCACCTATACCTGCAGGCAGCCGGATACCTCATCCTAGTCTTTTTAGCCTTTATTTACAAAGGAGGTGAGAATGGTGAACTATGGATGACTACCCAGTGGTGGGGCATTCTGGGATTGATCGGCTGGGCCTATCTGCTCAATGCTTTGGTGTATCTGTATGCTAAAGGCAACCTATGGATCATGGCTTTGCTTTGGATCGTTTTAAACGGATTGGCCGTGCTAACGCATAGTGCCTTTGCACCTAAACTAGATGGACTATTGGTTTATTTATCCCCGATCCTTACAGGTGCGATTCCCGCCTTTACAACAGCTGGAATCGTCGCGACTTTACTATTCAAAAAACTTCGGCATAAAGATCTTAAATGGTTTTATGCCACCTTGTTTGGTTTGGGTCTTATAAATATAGTGTACGGACTGGTCACAAGACCCATTTGGGGGATTTCAAAAATTCAGGGAACACCTTCTTGGTTAGCCATATGTACCGGTATAGGATTTATATTATTTGCTGTTTTATATTATGTCGCGGATCAAAAAAAGATCACGAGCTGGGCCAAAATTATTGCACCCGCAGGTACCGCAACACTTACCTGCTATATGATTCCCTATTTAATTTACCCTATGCACAGTCTTAGCGGGTTTCGATTTCCGGATGTATTGAACACTGCTGCTTTAGGTTTATTAATTTCTTTCGCATTCGCCATGCTTGTAGTGATTTTTACGGGTTGGTTAGAGAAAAAAGGATATAAATTGAAGCTATAAATCTAATCTGTCACAAATATTATGTTATCATGAATCCATCAAATTCTTATCAGATGAAAAAGTTTTTTTATCCCTTTTTGTTGATCTTACTATTTACACTTCCCATACAGGCACAAAGTGATTTTAATGTAAATGGCTTGTGCATTGCAGCTCCTAAAACGACTCAGCTTGAGGATTTTGTTCAGTTTATCGACAAAGAGTTGGCCCCGGCCGGTATCAATACCTTGATCTTGAGGGTCGACTTTAATTACGCCTATGAATCAAGGCCAGAACTCAGAGATGAAAACCCATTGTCAAAAGAACAGGTGAAACAACTTGTAGCCGTTTGTAAAAAGAATCAAATTGAATTAATCCCTCAAGTAAATCTTTTGGGCCATCAAAGTTGGGCAAGTACACTCAATAAATTGTTAGCGGTTTACCCTGAATTTGATGAAACTCCGCATGTAGAGATTCCCGAAAAATACGAATGGCCCAATGCCGATGGCTTGTATTGTAAAAGCTATTGCCCTTTGCACCCTGAAGTACATGCGGTTGTATTTGATCTGGTAGACGAAATTCTAGAAGTCTTTGAAGCCAAAGCTTTTCATGCCGGGATGGATGAGGTGTTTTATCTGGCCGATTCAAAATGCCCGCGCTGTAAAGGAAAGGACCCAGCTCAACTATATGCCGGTGAAATCACTAAAATTAACGATCATTTGAATAAAAATGAGGCCCGGCTTTGGATCTGGGGAGATCGTCTTATCGATGCATCTACCTCAGGCATTGGCATGTGGGAAGCAAGTATGAATAATACCTGGAGAGCCGTTGATATGATCCCTAAATCGGTGATTATTGCTGACTGGCATTATGAAAGAGCCCTTGCTACCCCAGCTTATTTCAGCCTGAAAGGATTTGATGTTGTGGCTTGTTCCTGGAGAAAACCAGAGGTAGCCAGAGAACAGGTTAGGATGATGGCTGATTTGAAAAGCAACGCTACTCCCGAAATGAATGAAAACCTGTTAGGAGTTATGCATACCGTTTGGTCATCGGCTGAAAATTTTATGGAAGCCTATAAAAATCATAAGGAAAGTGATAAAGATTCAGAAAGTGATGTGGCTTGTTTTAAAGCCATGACGGCTGCAGTTAAAACTCTTGAAAGTCATTAATTATGGTACTAAATACAAAATAATCAAAAAAATAGCATTTATGAAAATTCTTATACAAACCCTCAGTTTCAGCCTGTTCCTTTTTCTTTTTCCTTACCAGAGCAAGGCCCAGATCAAACTTTTATACAACCACATCGGCTATGAGACCAAAGCGACCAAACCTGCTGTAATTCTTACTTCGGCTGACGATAAGGTTACCGCTTTCAGCATCAAAGATCAGCAAACGGGCAAAGAGGTTCAAAAGGGTGTGCCCTTTTATACAGGCACGGTAGATCAATGGCACGATTGGCATTTTTGGGTATTTAATTTTGAGGATGTGACCCGTCCCGGAACATATACCATCGAATGCGAGGTAAACGGCGAGACAGTTCGTTCTTATCCATTTCTTATTCAGGATGATTTGTTAGAACGAAATACCTTGTCGGATGTACTATACTATTTTAAAGGACAAAGGTCATCAGGGTTACTTGATAAAGCCGATCGTAACATGACCTTTTTAAAAGGCCGTATTGACACGATTGACGTACATGGGGGCTGGTATGATGCAACAGGCGATTATGGGAAACACCTGTCTCATTTAACCTTTTCCACCTACTTTAATCCACAACAGATTAACCTAACGGTTTGGAGTTTATTTGAAACCTATAAAACTCTTGAAAAAAGAGAGGATCCTAATTTTAAACAATACAAAAGAAGACTCCTGGATGAAGCCATGTATGGTGCTGATTTTTTATATCGTATGAAAAGTGAGGATGGTTCCTTTTTTAGAACTATCTCTGGCAAGGGACCGGAAAAAAAAGCTGAAGACCGAAAAATAACACCTACGATGACAGGCTATAGTCTTACAAAAAAACCTTCGGAAGGCATAGATGGACCCGAAGATGAAACTTCCGATTCTAGTAGTTATGAGATCAGTTATAGAGCCGGCGCCGGATTGTCGATAGCCTCCCTGGCCATAGCAAGCACTTTTGATGTGTCAGGAGACTTTGATAATTCAGATTACCTCAAAGCAGCAAAAGAGGCCTTTATCTATCTTGAGGTACATAATGTAGAACTTACCAATGATGGAAAAGAAAACATTATAGATGATTACTGTGCTTTAATGGCCGCGACAGAATTGTACAAAGCCACTCAGGATGAATTCTTCCTTAAAGCAGCAGATCGAAGAGCCAGTTCATTAAAGAACAGACTGATTCAAAACAAATCAGGGCATTATTACTGGCGAGCTGATGATGGTGATCGGCCATTTTTTCACGCCGCTGATGCAGGATTACCTGTGGTAAGCCTTATCAAATATGCAGAGATTGCAGATGATGATCATAAAAAAGGGGTACTGGAAGTTGTCAAAAACTCTTTAGAATCGGAAATGACGCTTAGTGCCGAGGTCAATAATCCTTTTGGATACGCGAGACAATATGTTCAAAATGGAGAGGGTCAAAAGAGAAACAGTTTCTTCTTTCCACATGATACAGAAACAGCACCCTGGTGGCAGGGGGAAAATGCGCGTTTGGGTTCTTTAGCAACCGCTGCCCGATTGGCCAGTCAAGTTTTTTCAGATGATACTGTTTTTAAAGCCAGACTTGAGACATATGCATGGAACCAACTCAATTGGATTTTAGGACTCAACCCTTTTGATGCCTGTATGCTGGAAGGTCATGGGCGCAATAATGTGCAATACCTGTTTTTTAATTCGTATGAGTATACCAATGCGCCTGGAGGAATTTGTAATGGGATCACTTCTGGATTGTATAATGAAAATGATATCGACTTAAACCGAGGTTTTAATGAAACGGGGAAAGATAATGACTGGCGTTGGGCAGAGCAATGGCTGCCTCATGCAGCCTGGTATTTGATCGCCATTTCATCGAAATAAGCTTCGAATCGGTCTTTATTTTTTTACCATTTCCCACCATTTAACATGTGGTACTTTTTTCAGGGTAAAAACTTCTCCGATGAGTGGTGTAGCGATTTTTACATTTTTCAAGGCCGTTTCATTGTTTGCTCTGATAATGGGCTCATCCCAAGTATGATTAGCGAGATCAAACTTTCCCCAATGAATAGGAAACATTAAATCAGATTGTAAATCGATATTGGCTTGTACCGATTCTTCCGGCAGCATATGAATCTCTGCCCAGTCTTTGTCATAAGCTCCATTTTCCATAAACGCGATATCGAAGGGCCCGAATTCTTCACCTATTTTTCTAAACTCTTCAAAATAACCACTATCACCATTAAAAAATAAATTCATCTGCGGTGATTTGATTACCCAAGAACACCATAGTGTTGAATACCGATCGCTTAAACCACGTCCGCTAAAATGTCTGGCAGGTGTCATGGTAAATGTTATATTCTTATAGTCAATTACATCAAACCAGTCCTTTTCTTTAATTTTCTCTTCGGGCACACCCCATTTCATCAAGTGAGCTTTGATCCCCAAAGGGACAAAAAAATAAGTTACCCGACTATCCATTTCTTGAATGGCTTTATAATCTAAATGGTCGTAATGATCGTGGGAAATCAAGACTACATCAATTATTTCGGGTAAATCGGATAACAAAATTGGATGTTTAATTTCAAATGGCTTGATGGTACCTGAGATAGGAGATGCATTATTAAAAACAGGATCGGTAAGGATAACAACCTCATCCGTTTTCATTAAAATAGTAGAATGGCCTAACCAAACAAACGAATTATTTATGAGGTCGCTTTTATAAAACTTGGCAGATGGCAATATACTTGCAGGATTTTTCCCATCATCAGGAGAAAGGAATCTAAATAAAGACATGAGCATAGATTGGCTATTCTCAGCATCACGTGTGTCTAAAGTCGTTTCAACGCTATTCACAAAAATCTCCCCATCGAAATTTTCTGAAGCCCTTATTTTTTCTAAACTTTCTCCGCTGGGGCGATCTCCGAAAGCAGGAGAAAAGTTAAGAAACAAAACAATTGCCAATACTATTAGCAAAACAAGTATCCCAATTACCTTTACTATTTTGCCAATTACTTTTTTCATTTTATTATGAGCTTTATTATTTATTAGATTATTAATTGCGAGTGAGAAGGGCACAAAAGTATCCATTTTTAGCTAATGCCATGTTTTTTCTTCTTTGCAGGCATTCAAAAACCTCTGAACTTTTCTTAAAATCAGGCATTCAATATTCATTTTACTTGGTATTTAGTCCATAGGTCTTAAAACTTAATCCCTATATTTATTGTTCAAACCCGAACAACATAATCATCACATTAAAAGCTGCTCTTTAGATATGAAACTTGATTTACAATTTGTCCGCTCACAATTTCCTGCTTTTACCGAACCTTCTTTACAGGGCTGGGCCTTTTTTGAAAATGCCGGAGGATCCTATCCATGTATACAAGTTATCAATCGATTGACCGACTTCTATATGAAAAACAAGGTACAGGTGAGCTATCCTTACCCTGCTTCCACCTTGGCTGGAAAATTGATGGAGGCCTCTTATAAAAGAATGGCTGATTACATGAATGTAGAAGAATCTGAAATTCATTTTGGCCCCTCCACAACGCAAAATGTATATGTATTGGCACATGCCATGCGCCCGATGTGGAAGGAGGGAGACGAAATCATTGTTTCTTGTCAGGATCATGAAGCCAATGCAGGTGCATGGAGAAAATTAGCAGATCGGGGAATTAAAATTGTAGAATGGCACGTAGATTCCGAAACGGGATTGTTACTCATTGATGAATTGGAAGGTTTATTCTCTGAGCGAACAAAGATGGTGGCCTTTCCTCATTGCTCGAATGTTATTGGCCATATTAATCCTGTTGAAGAAATTAGCAAAAGAGCTCATAATCATGGGGCGCTTTCTGTGGTGGATGGAGTAGGCTATGCACCTCATGGTTTTCCTGACCTAAAGGAGCTTGGCGCGGATATTTATCTGTTTTCATTATACAAAACATTCGGCCCTCATTTGGGATTGATGTATGTTGCTAAAGAGTTGATTCTTAAGATGGAGAACCAATCTCATTTTTTCAAAGAAGGGATCACCAGGAGTATGCTTACACCGGCAGGACCTGATCATGCACAGATTGCAGCTGCAAGCGGTATATTAGATTATTTTGAT
>RCNB010000269.1_pt1 | contig 36140 bp, 34 predicted proteins | sample 2041321 | NCBI WGS metagenome assembly RCNB01 (sample SAMN09708232, study PRJNA481090) | Marine sediment metagenome, whole genome shotgun sequencing project.
GGTTAAGCCCCGGCCTGGGGTGGGGGTGGAACCGTTTGAATTCAGTTCAAATGGCGGGGGCGGGGCAACCCTCCCCCGCCGAGTAAAAAGGCGTCTCACGGCTTTTTACGAGATTGTCAAACATGGAACATCAGCTCTTTAAAATGCGATCAATTGACTCTGCCCAACCCTTAGGACCGGCTTTGTCTGAATACATAACCGAATCGTTTCCTTTCAGTATCTCCCACTGTCCTGTCTTCTTCCTGATTATGACCGGCAAATCAACATTTTCCAGCATGGGAATATCGTTGGCACTATCTCCTAGCCCGATGGTGAAAAGACTTGTGCCCGTGTGGTTCTGTGCATAAAGCTTTCTTAAAATTTCCACTGCCTTGCCCTTGTCGTTGTTTCCTGTCAAGTGATAGAATCGTCCTCCCTTGGTGATCTGAAGCCCTTGTTCTCGCAACAGTTTTTTAAGGAATCGCAATCTCTCATGGTTTTCAAAAAAAAGAAAGGGTTCTGAATACTCTCGCATAGCAGCCAATCGGGCATCAGCAACAGGAAGGCTGGTGTGTTGAACAATTTGTTCAATCGTCATTTCAGAAAATCCTGTCATATTGAATCCTTCTTTTGCCTTCATCCTTGTCCAGACATTGCGTAATACATCGTAGGGTTTCCCCAATTCCATTACGAGGTATGATCTTTTTTTCACAAAGCCTTCGGCTTTTGAATCAAAGGTAGCTTGCGGGACAAAGATAGCGCCACCGTTTTCCGCAATGAAGGGATCATTAAGGCCCATGGAAGTACGATATGCTTCAATTTCAGCTCGAGTCTTGCTGCTACAGATGATTACAGGAACAGCTCCTTCCTTGAGTCTTTTCAGTGTTGCCTCGACCTGGTCAAACCTGTACGTATCATGATCTATCAAAGTGCCATCCAGGTCTGTGAAAATTATTGTCTTTTTCATATTATAGATAGTGCCCATCCACGAATCTTTCATAAATCAATGGGCACTGGCATAAGTTTCCAATTGAAGCTTTTGCTTCCCGGTAAGGAAGTTCACTATTTTTTATAGCTTCCTTTCAGCCCGCTAAAAAGGCGTGCATTCAAGGAAGCAGGCCGGTCAGAAATGAGCAAATTTTCGCAAGGTCAAGAAAATCAAGGGATTGCGCAGAGGCGTACAAGTGGTACGTCGCACACGCGATCCCGCAGATTGACACCGAGATTGCGGAAAAAGGCCATTTATGGATGGAAACTAGATAATGAGAAGTTGACCAACTCCTTCATATATAATATTAATATAATTTGAAAGGTCTTTTGTAATAATGTGGTGTTGCAATAGGAATGATGTTCCGGGGGAAAAGATCATGGATTTAGTGGAAAATCCTCATGACGTTCAATCGGCCGATATAGTTGTGGGTATCCCTTCGTACAATGAGGCGCAACTTATTTCATATCCAGCCGAAAAGGCGAGTGAAGGGCTAGTCAAATACTTCGGTAACAAGAATAGCGTGATTATCAACTGTGATAACCATTCGACAGATGGCACTCGTGAGGCCTTCATGAGTACTAGTACTGAAGTTGCCAAGATGTATATATCAACGTCCCCAGGTGTGAAGGGGAAGGGGAATAACTTCAAAAACTTGTTTCAGAAAAGTTGTGAGTTGGGCGCACAAGCTATTGTTGTGGTGGATGCAGATCTAAAGAGTATTACGCCAAGATGGATCAAGAACCTTGGGGAGCCCCTTTTTGATGACTTTGAATTTGTCGCCCCGCTATATGTGCGGCACCAATATGATGGGACTATCACAAACAACATTGCCTATCCTATGACTCGTAGCCTTTATGGTCGGAGGGTACGGCAACCTATTGGGGGTGACTTCGGTTTTTCTGGGGAACTGGCCGAGATTTACCTTAAGCAAGAAGATTGGTCTAATGCTGTGGCTGAATTTGGCATTGATATATGGATGACGACTACTGCTATGTGTCACAACAAGGCAATTTGCCAGTCTTACATGGGGCGACCGAAGGTGCACAAGCCAAAGGATCCTGGTGAAGCCTTGGGTCCCATGTTCACGCAGGTTGTTGGGACCATCTTTGATATGATGGTTAGAAACGGTCCTTTTTGGAAAGAAGTTCGATGGAGCAAACCAACTGCTATTTATGGGTTCGGGTTAGGGGAGATAGAGATGCCGCCTGCAGTTGACGTGAACGTTGAGCGGCTTTATGATAAGTTGCAAGCCGGTTTTGTTGAATATCAAGGGGCTTGGAAGGATGTTTTGTCTCCTAACGTTTTCAAGAAACTCTCCGAAGTAATAGCGCTTCCCTTGGCTGGGTTTGAATTTCCTGCCAACTTGTGGGCTGAGATACTGATTGATTTTGCCGTAGCTTACAAGAATTGTGTAGATAGCAGGCCAGGGCTTTTAAATAACTTGATTCCGCTCTATTTTGGCAGGACATGTTCGTTCGTGATAGAGTCGGAATCGATGACGATTCAGCAAGCAGAGGAATTAATAGAAGATCAATGCGGTGTATTTGAATTCAGTAAACCCTATTTGCTTGATAGGTGGATGGAAACCAGCTAGTTTCCATCCATAAATGGCCCTTTTCCACAATCTCGGCGTCAAACGGCATGGTTGCTTGTACGACGTACCACGGTACGTCTCCGCGCAACCCCTTGTTTTCCTTGACCTTGCGGAAAATTGCTCATTTCTGAATTGGAAACTTACGCCCGTGTCCATTGTTTGATAAGCTATTTATGGGTGGAAACAAGCTAAACATTTACAGAAGGCATATGGAGGTTCCTATGAAGAAAATTCTTATTGTCGATGACGAAGAAGTTATTCGCATGCTTTATAGTGAGGAACTGGAGGATGATGGTTACAGCGTGATCACTACGGATAGTGGGCACGGCCTCATAGAACTGATTGAACGGGAAAGGCCTGATCTTGTTATCCTGGATATCAAGATGGCCGAGCACGATGGGCTGGATCTGCTGCAAGATATCAGGAGGGATTTCTATAATATTCCAGTGATTCTTTGCTCTGCATATTCTTCATTTAAAGGAGATCTGAAATCGATCGCAGCTGACTACTATGTGGTGAAAAGTGCTGACTTAACTGAGCTGAGACAGAAAATAAAGATGGCCTTAGAAGGGCATATCCCGCCGGAACCTTCCAAATAGTGATTCTACGTCAACTACTATTGCATTGATATAGGTTGAATATCAGATGGAACTTTACCATGCTATTGTACTTGGTATTGTCCAGGGAGCCACTGAGTTTTTGCCCATCAGCAGCTCGGGACATTTAGTATTATTTCAAGCCCTTTTTGGAATGAAAGAGCCGGAAATCTTCTTTGATATCGCTGTGCACTTAGGGACCTTGTTTGCCGTATGTGTGTTTTACTGTAAAGACCTCAAAGAAATAATTGTTGCTCTTTTCTCAAAGACTACATGGCGTGCCGGGAAAGGTGGCATTTTGGCGCGTTTTAGCAAGACACCTCCGTTGAGGTTATTATGGTTGATTGTTGTTGGGACAATTCCAACTGTCTTGTTCGGGCTGGCATTTAGGCCTATAGCCGAAATGCTCTTTTCGTCTATTCGACTTGTCGGCTTGATGCTTTTGATAACAGGCATTTTGCTTTGGATGACACGCAGAGTGCGGGCAAAAGGGCGTACGGTGGGCAAGCTCACCGTTTGGGATGGTCTATGTGTGGGCATAATACAGGGGTTAGCTATTCTGCCCGGGATATCTAGGTCTGGAGCTACCATAGCTATTGGTCTGTTGAGAAAAATTGATCGTGAGACAGCGGCTCGTTATTCTTTTCTCTTGTCAATGCCGGCGATACTGGGGGCAGTTGTTCTGGGGCTGGCTGGAATGCAAGGCCCTATTTCCCCCCATCTTGGTCCCATACTTAGTGGCACATGTATAGCCGGCATAGTGGGTTATGTTGCTCTAAAGGTATTGATACATTTCGTAAAAAGAGGCAATCTCCACATCTTTGCCCCGTACTGCTGGTTACTTGGTCTGATTGCCATTATGTGTTCGTTATAACAGTGAGGATTGTATCTTCTCCATACCCATAGTCTATATTAATCGTATACACCTAACTTTTTGAGAACTTACGGAGGACTTATGAACCCAGGAATTTTTAGAGAATATGACATTCGTGGGATTGTTGACGAAGAGATTGTTGATGAAGATGTTGTACTGCTCGGGCAAGGGATTGGAACCTACCTTAAGGGAAAGGATCAATCTCGTCTTGTTGTAGGGCGGGACTGTCGCTTGAGTTCAGATCGGTATGGCAAGCTTCTGATACAAGGCCTCGTTGCTACGGGATGTGATGTTGTGGATATCGGTATATGCCCCACGCCGGTCTTCTATTTTGCCATCAGAGATTTAAAAATGCAGGGCGGTGTAATGATCACAGCCAGCCATAATCCACCTGAGTACAACGGGTTTAAACTATGCAGCGGTTATGACACCCTTTTCGGGGAGCAAATACAGAGACTACGTCAAATTGTGGAAAAGGGGGATTTCGACGAAGGGCGGGGAAATATCACAACCGCGGATTCCATAACCCCATACAAGGGTTTTTTGGAGAAAAATATCGAACTTGCCAAGTCAATAAAGATTGGTATTGACGCCGGAAACGGTACTGCCGGAGTTGTTGCAGTGCCTCTTTTGAGAGATTTGGGTTGTGAGGTGTACGATCTTTATTGTGATATGGACGGCACTTTCCCTAACCATGAATCAGACCCAACGGTTGTCGAGAATATGCAAGACCTGATATCCCTGGTTCGCAAAGAGAGGCTTGATCTCGGTATTGGCTATGATGGCGACGGAGATCGCCTCGGTGTGATTGATGAAAAGGGCAACATCATATGGGGTGACCAACTCATGATAATATTTTCCAGACAGATACTTTCCCGTAAACCAGGAGCAACATTTATCTCGGAAGTAAAGTGCTCTCAAACCCTTTATGAAGATATTGCTAAACATGGCGGGCAGGCGATCATGTGGAAGACAGGCCATTCACTCATAAAGCAGAAGATGAAAGAGGTTAACGCGGAACTGGCCGGTGAGATGAGTGGTCATATGTTTTTTGCTGATCGATATTTTGGTTATGATGATGCTATCTATGCCTCGTGTCGCCTCCTGGAGATCCTGGCAACAACGGGAAAAACGGTTTCTGAGCTTTTAAGCGATGTACCGAAGACTTTCAACACTCCCGAGATACGCATTTCATGCCCGGATGATAAAAAGTTTGGGGTTGTCAAGGAGATTACCGAATACTTCCGCAAGCGACAAGACATTATTGATATAGACGGAGTTCGTGTTCTTTTTGAGGGAGGCTGGGGTTTGGTGCGTGCCTCTAATACCCAACCCGTATTGGTACTACGATTTGAGGCGTTTTCTGAAAAGCAACTGTCCGACATCCGCTCTGAGGTGGAAGGGGTTCTTGCGGAAATAAGAGATAGGCACTAACTGGACGTCTCATAATGTCTGCAACATATTGAAAATATAAGGATATGTCCGGGTCGGGTTTTCTGCCTCGTGTCCATCCACGAATAGCTTATCAAATAATGGACACTGCCTCGCACGGGGTTAGGGTCTTATTTGTTTCGTTTCGTACCACTGTACGTAAAGGCCTTTGCTATCATCTTTATGAAACGCCCCTTATCAAGGCCAATATCCTTACCGCACCCGCACTTCACCCTATTTTCCTGTTGCTCAAACACATAAATCCTGGCAATCCTGTCCTTATGACACCTCAAGACTTCCCCCGGGCCAATCTTGTCATATTTCCACAACTTTGCTTTACATGCCGCGCATCTTATCACAAGCACAGGAAATCTATGCCCCTTACACAATCAAGATACTATTCGGGGAGGTATCTGGGGGTTGCGTCTTAAATATTTATTATTGACGTTGTCTGAACAATTCTCCTGTCCTATCTTTCCCCTTAACGAAGAGAACCTAAACGAAGTCGGGGATTTTTTCGACGAAGTCTTCGGAGACGTCGACCGAAGCGTATTGCCCCATGGCATCAATGGCTACAACGATTCGTCCATGGCCTTTGTGTCTGACAAAAACACCTTTCACTCCCGCCATTGGACCTTCCACAACCATTACCTGATCCCCTTTTTTAAACCGAGCACCTGTCTTGATATCACTGCTTGCTGCAATCATGATCTTCAGAGAGTCAATGGCTTCTTCCGGAACAGGGACGGGACCATCCTTGTTTCCTATAAGACGGACAACCCCAACAGTCTTTACAATTTCAAGGCGTTCGTAGGCATTGAGATCGCTCTTTACAAAAACATAACCGGGAAAGAGGGGCACGCGAATCTTCTTACGCCTATCGCGACGTTTGCTCATAACGGTTATTTTAGGAAGGAATGTTTCCAGAAATTTTCCGTCCAGTCCGTTAAAAACTACCTGTTCAAAGCGGCTTCGGGTGTGAAGTACGTACCATTCCGGAACCATATCAATTGCCGCTGTCATCAATACTATTTCCTCCAATCCTCATCCGGGTATATCACTATCCCTTGCAGGCCTATACTTGCCAAGCCCATACTGGCCAAGCCCGTAGAGACTAATCTCAAAAAAATATTCACGCTTGTTCCCGGTCCGATCGTCCGTATATTTAACGAAAAAAGACCAGCACTGTGGTTCATAGGCAAACCCAAGAACAGATTTGACATCTTCTTTTTCCCTGAGGTTATATTCTTGTTCCCAATAACCAGAAAGCGGATTAAACAACTTGAAAGAGATCTTTGTAATAACGCTTTCGGTGCTGTGTTGTTTATACTGATAGTCTATTGAAGCACTGTCTCCTCGTTTGTCTTTCATAGTCAGAATCGCATCGCAACTTGTAAAATCGCTATGATAGGGGGACCAAGTAGTATTTCCGGCCAACTCAAAGGCATCCGTAGGACTAAGTTCCAGCCTTCCCTCTACATCCGAAAAAGGCCGTCTTTTTTCGGCTTCTCGAGTAGAGCGTGTGGCTTCCAAAATGTCATAACTTTGGGAGAGCTTGATCCGGCAGAAATCATGATAGTTGGATTTCGGAGGTGTCAAGACCTGATCCTGTCCGACATCATACGTCGCCTCCGACCCCGACTTTGCCCCTTTTGTTTTCTTGGAGGTAAACGTGTTTGTTATTGAATAGGTTATCTTGCTTTCCTCACCTATTGAATCGATAAAATCAGGGATGTCATCCTGGTCAACATCTTGAACGCAAGTATAAACTACCTGAGGTTTAATTGCATGTTGTATCTTGTCTAGCCCGCCATTGTTAGGATCAAATACCCTTGAAATCTCTGTAGACAGATCAACCTTGAAGTCTCCCACCTGCCTGGATTTCAGCTTGTTCTCATCCTTTGGACTTTCCGGTTCGTATCTTTCAACCTGCCACACGGTCTCGCTCAGACCTACAGAAGGTTCAAGGTCAAAATACTTAAAGATGGTTGTTGGATAATAAACCCTTGGCCAAAGCTCTGCACTGTAACCGCGGGTACCTACATCTCGCCAGAAATTATTCAAGGAAGAGGTCAGGTCGAAATAGAAAGGGAAACTAGGAATTTCCTGCTTGGAGGCGGAAAAACTCACCGTTGGCAGTTTCTGTAGCGTGGAATCATCTCGGTTATGTATTCTAGCAATGATGTCATCATACCAGCGAAAATCGGTATTCAGACTAAATTGACTCCAACTCCTGCTTACATTTAGCTGATTAAGTCGAACTGTATCTGTCTTGTCATCAACCCCCCTGCCGAATTCGTCGAGAAAGTATTGATCTGAGTGGTAATAGCCTGAATAGATGGTATCAAATTCTCGCAGATAGTCTTGATCGCTTACGACGTCTACATCTAGCTTTGCGTTGAATCCGGCCGGCAAGCCCCAATCATTTTTCATCCTGAGCCACCACCGTTTTCTGTTCAACCGGTTCTCGCTGTCATCTCTGAAGCCTTCATAATGATATCCCGATGAATCGGATGGCTTGGTGCCATCATCAATTTGTTTGTCGTAGAGATAGTCATACATTATCGTGCCCTTCCTGGATGCTGACAACATATACCGATACTCAAGGCCGTGCTTGAATCCACGATGGGCCATATAGTGTTCATAAAAGGTCGCATCACTACTGTCATTAATAGCCCAGAAAAAGGGTTGGATATATTCGAAGCCGTTTGTGTTGGAATAAAGGATGAGGGGAACTAGTAATCCGGTTTGACGCTTTATCTTTGCCGGAAACAGAATATATGGGGCGTAAAGAATGGGGATAGATTTAGCCCTAAGGGCTGCATGCTTTATTGTGCCATAACCTTCGATAGTAACTCTCAAATCCTTTCCTGTAATTTGCCAGTCCGGCGAGTCTCCATCACAGGAAGTAAAGCTGACGTCATCCTTTACGTAGTAAGAATCCTTGCCTGTCTTTTGTATTTCATCTCCCTTGATGTAAAAGTGGCTCTCTTCGATAAACAGGGTTCCATCGTAAACAACTCCTGTCCCTTTATCCATGTTAATCTCAATGCGGTTTCCTGTAACCCAGTCCTTACCAGAAAAAAAATAGACTTTATCCCATGCCTCAGGTGCAGCTTCCGTTATCAGTATGTCAAGGGCTGGATCCCACCATCCAACTATCTTGGTCCTCTTGTGTGAATCCTTTCGGTCTTTACTTACCGAAGCCTTCTCGTCTGCTTCCAGGACCCAGGCTTTGGCTTGCTTCGTTTCCTTATTAAAGTCTATAGCGTCCGCATGCAAGGACTGATTGCCCTTGGTAATGCTTACATACCCTCTAGCCTTATAAGTCTTCGTGATATCGTCATAGCTCAAGGAATCTGCCGTGATGTGATAGGCGGGGGCGGAATCTGTACTAGGCGATAATAGCCCGCCATGTAATTCAGATGTCCGAAAAAGCGCAACAAGAATGAGTGTCCAGAAATAAGCCTTGGAAAACATAGGGCCTTTCTATAACACAAAATCCCGCAGGGCCGTATAGAAAAAATGGGGGGCTTAACTTGTGTTGACCGGACTGCAAAATTAGCCTGGTCTTTATGGTTTACGCAGCCATAGTGTTGTGATATCTATTTGTCAAAGCAAACAGTGGGGTTTGAGCTTTCCAGGAGGTTGGGATGTCGTTTAAAGAGAATTTAAAGAAAAAGATCTCGATAGACAGCCTTACAGGGATAGCCATCAGGTCTGCAGGAACTCCTGGCATGTCTCATAAAGTAGACAAGGATGCGGTGCGCGAACTCCTTTCTTGTAGCCCTTTTATTATGGAAAAAAGAAGGGATCTGGAACTTTATTTCCTGGAAGTTGAAGGAGGTACGAGTGAGGTCCTCGTGTTGGATAACGAGCTTCCCCTTTACACTCATACTACTGTTGACGATGTAACATTGCGCAGGAGTCCGGAGCTGAAAGAGATGATCAGTATCCGCAATATTATTAAGATCCTAAACGATTCGGATATCCTTCTGCACAAAGGCCGGGAAACGCTTCGGCATATACAGCAACGGGCATTGGAGTTGTTGGATCTTCGCTATGAAGAGGCCGATATAGAACAGCTCGCTAATGAGGGGCTTGAGGCTTTGGCTGGAGCAAATTCCGATCAAGTCATGGAGATATTGGACCTTTTTGTTGAGATCATGGGCTGCGAACCGGTTCCTGTAGAGTTTGCCGTCAATGAGTATGAAATGATGTTTGGCGTTTGTGAAAAGAAAGTGGAGGAAGGCCAGTTGTTTAACTGGGTTGTCATGTATAACGAAAAAAGCAACGAATTAAAGCTTGTCAGACAAAACCTTATTGCGGGAAATAAAGTTTCGCAAGATTTAATTCGAGGGATTGCTCAAGGTGAAATAAGTCCTAACAATGAAGGCTTTGGAGTTTTTCGGTTTCTGGTCGGTGAGGCGCTGAAAAACAAAGGGCCCACTATTCACTAGGAGATGAGCGCAATACACACTTGACACAGGGGGTGTTTTTTGGAAGTTTTGGTAATTGCCCCAAAAAATTGAATATCGAATATCGAACAAGGAACCACAGAATTACGAAGAGGGCACCTCGACATTCGATATTCTGCTGTTGAGGAAAAGTACTTAAAAAAGCGATATTTACAATGTCCACGGTCTCATGTGTGTTTAATGGTCAGCCTCCTAGGGTTCATCAAGGAATAAGTGTCTCAAGATTGCGAAGGATTTTGGGCCTGGGTATTTTTGCTTGGTATATATGGTGCATATTCATGCATATCTGACCACTTTTTAAGGTGAAGTAGTGCAAGAAATTTTGATAAGCTTTTGAATATTGTAAGGATGTAAAGATTATGACAGGTTTAGCCCCTATAGAGATTGACCCAAACACCTTTCTTCGTGAACACTTTACACTACCGGCCTTGCCGGAAGTAGTAATGAAGATCCAACAGGTTATCGAAAGCGATAAGGCAAACATGGCAGAAGTGGCCGATCTGATTAACGGTGAGCCCTCGCTGGTAGCCCAGGTCCTAAAAGTGGCAAATTCAGCGTATTATGGGTTGCCCCGTGAGGTAACAAACGCAAAATTTGCCTTGGCATTTCTGGGACTTAATGAGGTCTACCGTATGGTGCTTTGCCTGTCTGTGGTTAACACCCTGGCGATCGATGAAAAAGGAGCGCTTGAAAAATTTTGGTTTCATTCCTTTTATACCGCCCTTAGCACAAAGTATTTGGCGAAAAAATACGAACCTCACCTGTCCTATGAAGAACTCTGGTCAGCCGCAATCTTACATGATATTGGCAAATTGATTTATCTGAAATTCTTTCCTGATCATTATAAGGCCATCCTGAAACTCAAGCAAGAGGAGGGGTGTTTATTCAGTATGGCAGAAAAAAAGTTGTCCTTGCCGTCGAGCGCCTTTTTGGGCAATCTATTATGTGGTCATTGGAGGCTTCCAAGGCATATTGAAGATGCGGGCAAGTGTCATACCTTGGAAGATCTTCTGGGTCTTGCCGGAAAAGATGAACGAACACGTTTTAAACGCATGATCTGTTTGGGAGCTCTCCTTGCGATTTTATCCTCCGAAGAACTGAGCGAATCCACTAAACACGAGATAGCATCCGCAGCGAGGTCAGTGCTAGGCTGCACAGAGTCGGATTTTTTGACAATGATGGGAGATATTTATGCATTGAAGGCAGACGTGGAAAGGTTTGTGGCTGAACTTCACTGAATTTGCCTATAGGAGGTAGATGGGACAAAATAATGGCCGGTGTCGATCAATTGCCGCAAGGCAAGAAAAAGCAAAAGAAAGGTTGGTTTAAGAGGTTCTTGGAACGGTTGGCCAAAGAGAACCAAGAAAGTGGCGGGAAGATCTGTGCTGCCTGAAATGTCAAAGCCGGCGGTGCTGGTAAGCACTGAAGGGGACAAGGAGTATCCATGTCACTAAAGACTGGTATAGTTCGCCACGATATCTATAAGGAACATCTCGCCGGATATCCCCACGTTGAAAGCCCGCAACGTCTACAAGTCATCTATGACATGCTTGATGGACCTGAGATGTCTGGAAGATTTATTGAGATATCCCCTCGTGATGCCACCGACCAAGAACTTGCCTGGGTTCACAGTAAGTCTCACATCAAAAAGGTTGCGGCTACAGATGGAAAAGCGCACACATCCCTTGACCCTGATACTCAGACAACTCCTATGTCTTATCAGGCAGCAAAAAAGGCTGTTGGTGGACTATTCTGTCTTATTGACAAGATATTTGATGGTACCGTGCACAATGGCTTTGCCCTCGTAAGGCCTCCTGGTCATCATGCGGAACGAGACCGGGCTATGGGTTTTTGCCTTTTCAATAATGTGGCCTGTGCCGCCCTTTATGCGGTGAATGTCTATTCGGTAAAAAAGGTCCTCATTGTCGATTGGGATTTGCATCACGGGAATGGTACTCAGAACACCTTCTATAGGGACCCTGCGGTTCTCTATTTTTCAACCCACCAATTTCCGTACTATCCGGGAAGCGGCAATCTGACTGAAGTGGGCCGCGAAGATGGGAAAGGATTCACTGTTAATGTTGCCTTACAACCAGGCTGTGGAGATACAGAGTTTTTTCAGATCTTTGAGAAAATCCTTGTACCTATTACCAGTTCTTTTGAGCCGGAATTGATATTAATATCGGCTGGGTTTGATACGTACGTGGATGACCCCCTTGGTGGGATGAATGTGAGTGCTAAGGGCTATGCGGCGTTAACGCGCATAATGATGGGTCTTGCTAATAAATATAGCGCTGATCGGCTTCTCTTAACCTTGGAGGGAGGCTATCACTTGGCAGGACTCAAAAAATCAGTGAAGGCTGTACTGGAAGAACTCTTACAAGAAAGCATCCTCACCAAGGACGACCTGGAAACCTTCAAAGAAGGCCACATGCCACCCGTTGTAGAAGAAGTATTGAATGTGCAAAGGGCCTATTGGCCCACCTTGTGAACCCTTCTCCCCCCATCCTCTCTTGCCCATAGGACTTTTGCCTTATCTGGTAAGGAGACCAGCCCTCCGGGGAGGAAAATTATGATAACCAACACAATTGCCCCATAGACCATGATCTCTGCATCCTCAAAGTAGTGAAGCCACTCGTAGCTGAGAAAGGTTATCAGCACAGCCCCGACAATGCCTCCCCAAAGGCTGTACATCCCTCCCAAAACTATCATAATAAGAAGCTTGATGGATACAAAAAGATCAAAGCTTGATGGATTGATGAAGTTCAAATAGTGAGCATATAGGCTACCTGCGACGGAGGCTATTACAGCTGACAATACAAACACGTAGATCTTATACTTGGCCACATTTACCCCCACAGCACCGGCTGCCGACTCACTGCTGTGTATCGAACGCAAGGCCCGACCTACTCTGGACCTGATGACGTTTAAACAAAGCAGTAGCACTAACAACACTATACTCCACACAAGATAATAATACTTTGTAACCGAATCGAGTGCATATCCGAATATTCCAATGCCCGGGATAAATGCTAATCCATCAGGCCCTCCTGTAATTGCCACATTTTCGTTGAAGATAACGGTAACTATTATACAAAAAGCGAGTGTAGCCATAGCAAGATAGTGGCCTCTCAGCCTTAACGATGGAGCACCTATGGCAAAGGCAACAACTGCCGACACCAGCATGCCAAGAAAGACGCATAACCATGGATTGATGCCATACTTGGTTGTGATTACACCCGAAATATAGGCGCCCAGCCCAAAGAATGAAGCATGTCCCAGAGAAATTTGACCGGCATAGCCCATGAGCAGACAGAGCCCAAGGGCGGCAAGACTATAGATGCCTGCAAAGATCATCACATCCACATAGTGCTCAAGAAAGTCTATTCGTTGAGCAAGCAAAGGAAACAAAAAAATTCCCAGAGCAAATCCGCTCAGCTGCAGTGCCATTTTGTCTTTTGTTAATGTGTGGTTTCTAGGCATTAAAATTTCTTTATTTTGCTTACTTCTACATTTCCCAGCAGACCGCTTGGTTTTATGAACAGGACTGCCAGCAAGACCAACATAGCAAAGACATCCTTGTATCCGGAAGAAATAAGACCCGTCCCAAGGCATTCTATCAGGCCAATAAGAAGACCTCCTGTTACAGCCCCTTGAAAACTGCCAATACCGCCCAAGGCACAAGCTGAAAACCCTTTTACCGCCAGCATAGCACCTCTGTCGTATTCCATAAGTGAGATCGGAGTTATCACAATGCCTCCCAAAGCGCCAATGGCAGCACTCAAAGCAAATGAGATAAGGACCATGTGTTTGACGTTTATCCCGACCAGACTGGATGCTTTGGGATTCACCGCACATGCCCGCAAGGCCTTTCCCAGGATAGTACGGTCAAAAAATAGGGTGAGCACAATTACCATTATCACCAGGAAACCAATCACCCAGAGACCTTGAGGTTGTACCACAGCCCCAAAAAGAGAAATGGGATTTCGGCCGGAGAAAGGAGGCAAGTCAAAGGGGTTCTTGCCCCAGATGAACATGGCAGCCCCCCTGATGAGGAAAGACGCCCCGATGGTGGCTATAATCATGGAAAGGACCGATGGCTTGCGAATCGGCTTGATGGCCAATCGGTCTAAAAGAATGCCTACTACCGTTACTACCAAGATTGCAAGGGGAAGGGAAAATACCACCGGTATGTTCAGGGTAACCCGCAAAAATACCATGACCAAACCGCCAAGCATCACAAATTCGCCCTGCGCAAAATTGATGGCCTCAGTCACATTGTAAATAATGTTAAACCCAACGGCCACCATGGCATAGATACTCCCGACAGTTATGCCGGTTATCGTGTACTGAAGGAGTTGACTTGCAAAAGAGATTTCCATGATGTCCGTTTGGATGGTTTGGATGGTTGAGTCCGTTTAGCCGGTTGGCTTAGACCGGCTTCAGGACTCAACCACTTCAACTGATTAGTGAACTAATGCCCAGTCTCCATCCTTTACGACGACCATCTGGAAGGCTTCTTTAGAAAGACCATTATGGTCTTTGGGCGACATGTTGAAGACTCCATGTTGTCCCACAAAGCCCTTGATATTGTTCTCCAGATAATCTCTGATCTTGGCTTTATCGGTGCCCACAGCCTCCAAAGCCTTGGCGACCATTTTGAGTGCATCCCAGGCGTGGCCGCCAAAGGAAGACAGGGGTTCATTATACTTTGCCTTATAGGCCTTAAGGTATGCCATAGTGACCTTCTTTTGCAGATAGTTTTCAGGCAGAATTTCAGCGATGTTACAGGCCCCTAAGGGACAGTACACCCCTTCAGCCGCGCCTGCTGACTGCTCAATGTTCTTACGGCTCCCGAAACCGTGGCTTTGATAGAATTTTATGTTCTTCATACCCAAGGCTTGCCAGTTTCTCAACACAACCACCTGAGCCGTACCCACAGACCAGTTCACGATAGCCTGTGGAGCCAGGCCTTTGATTTTCGTAAGCTGGGCTGTCATATCCGTATCTTTTCGGCTATATTTTTCGTCAGCCACGATGTTCATGCCGTACTCCGGGGCGAGGCGTAACAATTCACCGCGCCCGCTTGCACCGAACCCGTCTGTAGCCGTCATGATGGCGATCTTTGAGATGCCATTCTTTTTCATCTGTGTATAAACAGCCTCCACCGCCATGCTATCAGATTGGGGTGTCTTAAAGACCCACTTCCACTGTTCACCGGTCTTGGGGTCTTTAGTGACAATCTTAAAACTAGCAGCGCACGAGACCATTGGGATCTTGTGCTTTTCTGCCTCTGCAAGGACAGCCAGAGAGTTACCTGAGAGCGATGGCCCAATGAAGGCGCAGACCTTGTCCTGAAGAATAAGCTTCCTCACAAAAATCGCGCACTTGGTGGCGTCTCCCTCGTCGTCATAGATGACCAACTCCAAAGGATGGCCGTTGATCCCTCCTCCCTTGTTGATCTCTTCCTGGAGCATCAAGGCGGTCTTCTTCTCAGGGTCCCCCAGAAAGGAGAGCGGTCCAGTCACTGAAAATACCGCTCCCACCTTGTAAGGTTCGGCAGCACGTACTTCCAACACAGGTATGAGTGTGAAACTTACCAAAACTATGGCAGCCAGCAGGCATGCCGTCCCTTTGCCGAAGTCGAATCTTGTCTTCATTGCTATTATCCTCCTTGTAGTGGGTTTTTGATAGGCAATCACCAATGATACCTACAGTGTATATACCGTTTTCCCTTCAATGACTTTCACGCCTTTTTCCATTAAGAGCTTTATTGCGGCATCGATATCATCAAAACGAAAGATGATGACAGCATCTTTGCCGCTATGCTGAACAAAGGCATACATATACTCTACATTGATTTGTTCTTTGCTTAAGATATCCAGAATACGACTCAATCCTCCAGGTCTGTCATCTACTTCTACAGCCACCACATCAGTTTTTCCTACAGTAAGCCCTTGTTCTTTTAAGGCTGTTTTGGCCTTGTCATTGTTATCAACTATGAGGCGGAAAATGCCGAAATCTGATGTATCGGCCAAAGACAGGGCCCGTATGTTGACACCGGCCTCGGAGAGTATTCGAGCAACTTCGGCCAACCTGCCTGCTTTGTTTTCCAAAAATACGGATATCTGTTCAACTCGCATAATACCCTCCTTTTCAAGTTTTCCGTTTGTCGATAACCCTTTGGGCCTTTCCTTCGCTGCGTTGAATAGTCTTCGGTTCTACCAGGCGGACCTTGCATGATACCCCCAGGAGATCCTTAATGTCTTTTTCAATATCACGGCCCATGTTCTGAAGATCCTTTACGGCGCCGGAAAACGCCTCTTCCTTGATTTCCACTTCTACTTCCAATGTATCCATATGTCCCTTACGATCCACAATTAGTACATAGTGAGGTGCTATATCCTTTCTACTCATAAGGACACTTTCGATCTGCGAGGGAAAAACATTTACCCCCCGAATAATGAGCATGTCATCAGAACGCCCCATAATTCGTCCCATGCGGACAAGGGTCCTGCCGCATTTGCATGGCTCGCGGTAGAGGACGGAAAGATCTCGGGTGCGGTATCTGATGAGGGGGAAGGCTTGTTTGGTTAGCGTGGTGAAAACCAACTCTCCAACTTCTCCGTAAGGGAGAGGTTCTCCTGTTTGGGGGTCGATAATCTCTGGAATGAAATGATCTTCAAAGATATGAAGCCCATTTTTCGCCTCTACGCATTCTGCTGAAACTCCAGGCCCAATAATCTCGCTCAGACCGTAGACGTCCACTGCGTCGAGGCCAAGCTTGTTTTCGATTTCGTTTCGGATATTCTCTGTCCAAGGTTCGGCGCCAAAAACCCCGACTCTAAATTTTAAGGATCTAAAATCGACACCTTCTTCGCCGGCCACATCAAAGAGGTGCAATGAATATGATGGCGTACAAGTCAAAACCGTCGGGCCAAAATCTTTCATCAGCAGGATCTGTCGTTTGGTGTTGCCGCCGGATACGGGAATTACGGATGCACCCAGTCGTTCGGCGCCGTAGTGAAAACCAAGACCACCGGTAAAGAGTCCGTAACCGTAGGCATTGTGGACAATGTCTCCCCTGTGTGTGCCCGCAGCTGCAAGTGTGCGTGCCATAAGTTCCGACCACGTATTAATATCGCGTCGCGTATAGCCAACGACCGTTGGTTTGCCCGTGGTGCCGGACGAAGCGTGTATCCGCACCACATTTTCCATCGGGGTGGCGAACATGCCAAAGGGATAGTTGTCACGCAAGTCCTGCTTCATGGTAAAGGGCAGCTTCTGCAGGTCCTCAAGGGACTTGATATCATCCGGCTTAACTCCCCTTTCGTCAAAGGCCTTTTTGTAAAAGGGGACCGTGGCATACACCCTTTCTGCCAGATCCCGGAGTCGCTTCAACTGAATAGCTTCAATCGCCTCCCTGGGCAACGCCTCAAACTCTTCATCATAAATCATATAAGACACCTCCGCCGCAAACCCTTGATCCTACTTCAACCAACCGCCAGTGGCAATTCCGTGGGTTGTGGCACAAATAAAAAAGCCATGGAGTGACACCCCATGGCTTTTTTTATAATTTATTTAAAAACCATGGGGTACTTTTGATGCCTACCCATGGTTAGTATCTACCAGCCAGCCTCAGACCTAGGAAGACCCATGGGCAGGCCTCATAAAAAAGAAACCAAAAGCACCATAAAAGATCTTCTCAAAATCTGTAATAAAAGTAAATAGTGTCATACTTCGCATGGCTAATAACTGTTTTTCACCATGGTGTCAAGAAAAATCTCCCTTCAGACGCATGACCTTCTCCTGGGCAATCTCAGCGTACGCAGAATCGGAAAAGTCATTGACCACTTTCGTATATGCTTCTATGGCTTTTCCCCGGTTGTCCAGGGCTTCATACATGCGGCCCAGATTGAAATAAGCATCTGTCTTTGCAAGTTTGCCCTCAAGATCTACTATCTTTTCCCAGCATTGTACCGCACTGTCGTAGTCTTGTTTGCCCTCATAGGCATATGCTAGATTGTTCCACATAAGAGGTCGCAGGGCTTTATTGTTTGAAAATGCCTTCAATGCCTTTTTATAGACCTCAACGGCCTTGTCATAAGAACCCTCCTTGTAGTTCATATCTCCATACAATGACAGGCCAAGCCGTCCTGCGCTTGTGGAAGAATATTCTCGCACCAATTGGCCAAATTTATCTTTTGCCACCTTGTTGAAGTGTCCTGTCTGTTGTCCTGAGGCTTGATTCGCATAATGAACAAGCCCATCGTTGAGCAATGCGTAAGCCTTGAGTTCGGACAGATTGGAAAAATATCGAAATGCAGCAAAGCCGATTACAACAACAGCAATTCCAATCAAGACATAAGAGATTTGCCTCTGATTGGTCCTTAAAAATTCGATTGCCTTACCAGAAAAGGTTAAAAACTCATCTGGTTCTTTCAGTAGTTGTTTTCGTGTTATTCGTTTTTTCTTGGCCATGACACCTCCTTATAAATCTTATTTTCCTAAATGAAGAACAGACTCAATTTGTTTTTGCATTTGCTTGATTACAAAAATTGGATCTGGTGCATCTTTTAAGGGCTGACTTTTACACACACAAGGCCGTGGCTATGGTAACTTTCGGTTTTATAAGTGCTTTCCACGAACAGCAGAATGTCGAAGTGCCCTCTTCGTAATTCTGCGGTTCCTTGTTCGATATTCGATATTCTTTTGGGGGAACACATGTTGTAACACTATACCCTTCTGCCTCCAAAATCAACCTCAACAAACGATTCATGTCATGCGTGTTTTTTGTTTAGTCCAAGCCGGCATGGTTTGTGCAATCTATCTTGGCTGTTTCTTCCCTCGACAGGAATCTCACAGGTTTTTTAACGGCATTTTTCCGAGATGGGGGCTTTCGCGGAAGTGACTGGCGGTAGAACACAGTGTTTGAGCAATCCGAAGCATATTATTTGCCCGGGGCAACGGCAAGAAAGGATTATTCATGGACGTAGCATCGCTGATAGGCGTAATTTCAGGTGTCGCCCTTATCATATCAGCCATTCTCATTGGTGGTAGTGTACATAACTTCTTTAATCTGCCCGGCTTCATGGTGGTTTTTGGTGGAACAATAGCGGCGACACTTTTGACTTTCCAGATAAGAGACGTCCTGTCCGCCTTTAGAGCCGCTTTTTTTGTTTTTTCGGAAAAGAAGCGAGACCCGAATGATATGGTGGCTACCATGATCTCGCTTTGCTACGTTACTCGTCGTGAAGGAATCTTTAAGTTGAGCCAGGTAAAAACCCAATCCCCTTTCTTAAAGAAGGTTTGCAATCTGATCGCAGATGGTTCTGAAGAAGAGCTTTTTCGAAAAACGATGGCCATTGAAGTAGAGGCTATGAGAATGCGCCATCATATGGTCCAAGACGTTTTTAAAAAAATGGGCATCTATGCCCCTGCTTTTGGCATGTTGGGTACATTGATAGGATTGATCCAGATGCTAAGCAAGCTACAAAATCCCGAATCGATCGGGCCGGCCATGGCGATTGCACTTTTGACAACCTTTTATGGCTCCCTTCTTTCCACGTTGTTTTTCCTGCCCGTTGCGGGAAAGCTAAAATCGAGAACACTCTTGGAGGTCATCAACCTGGAAATTATCGTCGAGGGCGGTATATCGATCTTAGATGATAACAACCCCATGCTGGTGTATGAAAAGCTTTCATCTTATATAGCAGCCAGATTTCGTAGGCCAATGAAACGATCTGTGGGAAGTAAGGGTGAATAATACCAGTCAGGCAATTTCGTCACTGTTGAATGAAGAGTCCACTGGGGGATGGTTGGTCACCTATGCTGATTTGATGACGCTCCTTTTGTCATTTTTCATCCTGCTATTTTCCATATCTTCCATGGATCTCGCAAAGTATAAAGTGGCTATTTCATCTATTCAGGTCAGCCTTGGCGAAAAGACCCCACCTGTCGGTCTTTTGGAATTGATAGACAAGGGACAAGAGCCCGGCATTCTCAATGTTTCGGATTCTTCAAAAGGGGGGGGGAAGATTCTGCTGGAAGATCTCATCGGCCTGAGGTCGAAAGACATTTTTAGGGACGTACGACGCTTTGTTCGGAAAAGGAATCTCAGTGATCACATCATGGTTTCTGTGGAAGACTCCAAGGTTATTATTCGAATAACCGGAAAGGTCCTCTTCCCGTCTGGTCTTGCGGCCCTGGATCCACAAGCTGGTCCCATACTAGATGATATTTGCGAGATTGCAAAGCAATATCCAGAATATAGGATACGCATCGCAGGGCATTCAGACAATGTTCCTATTTCAACAGAACGGTTTCCTTCAAATTGGGAGCTTTCTGCGGTTCGGGCAACAACAGTGTTGCGTTATCTCATAGAGTGGGGGGTAAATCCTCACAGGCTTACAGCAACCGGGTATGGATCATTGTTTCCGTTGGTGCCAAACACTACGGAAACCAATCGAATCAGAAACAGGAGGGTAGAGTTTGTTTTGGAAAAGGAAAAACAAGGATAATCAGCTCATTTCTCTGGAGTTACAGGACCAAAGAGCATCGGTTCGAGTCCAACCGATGCCCGGCACCCCGATAAAGGCAAGGTTTCAGGGAACCCCTGTTCGCATAAAAGATATCGGCGGGGGGGGGATCGCCTTTTATAATAACGGTTTTAAGGCTGGAGATACCCGGATAGCAGACATGGAGCTGCCGGAAGAAGGGGTGGGAATATCAGTCAAGACAGAAATTCTTGGTGTTGATAAACATGGCATCTGCCATTGTCGTTTCGTAGGACTAGACGAAGAATCCACAAACAGAGTTCATCGGTATATGCTAAGAGTTCAGATAGAGGAAAGACGGCAGAAAAAACAAAACAAGTAACCGTGAACAGCTACATCATGCGTGACCTACCACGTTAGTAAGGCGAGCCGGATCTATGCCTATAAGTTTAGCAGCCTCTTCCCAGCGTTTTTCAACGGCCACATTGAATATGATGGATTCTTTTGCCGGACAACTTAGCCACGCATTGTCCATAATCTCGGATTCCAGTTGCCCTGGCCCCCAACCTGCACAACCAAGGGTCAGAATATAGGATTCGGGCCCATTTCCCTTGGCAAGCACTTCAACCAGGTCCATGGAATTACTTAAGGCAATCTTTGAGTTTACTGGTTGGCAAGCCTCCCAGCCAAAGGGGGGGACGTGCAATATGAAGATTTGACCTGTATGAACAGGTCCTCCAAGATAAAGGGGTAAGGAAGCTAACTTCGGTGTTGCAGAAAGTTTCAATTCAACGAACAAAGCATCCATGTTCAGGTCAGGATGAACTCGATTAATGATCAGTCCCATAGCTCCTTGTGCAGTATGTTCAGCTATATAAGTTACAGTGTAACAGAAGTTTGGGTCTGTTAAGCTTGGCATTGCAATCAGGAAATGCCCTTTAAAATATGAATTTTGCCCTTTTTCTTGTTCCATTTATCCTCCATAAAGCCACTAAGAATTCGTAGGTGGAAACTAACTTAACTGCTATTCCATGTCAACACCAGTTGTTTTTCTCGCTTGACATGTAGCTTCTCAATAACCACAGGCATGGTGGTTTTTTTGAAAGGCGATATGTTTCTTCAAGGCAGGATGTGATAGGGATAAGGTTGTTTGGGTCTTTTCCATAAACAGATGAGTGACAAGACTATGAGTGAACTTAACGATACGATAATTTGTCGTGGCAACGGGGCATTATTTCGATCACAAGTCGGGCCTATCCTCCTGTTGACTGGAATCTTCTTTCTGAACTTTACATCCAGAATTGTTCTTTCTCCTTTGATGCCAACTATTGAAAAGGACCTGGGGATAACTCACGGCCAAGCAGGATCGCTTTTTGTGTTCACTTCTGTCGGGTATTTCATATCTCTTCTCGCAGCCGGCGCTGTCTCTTCCCGCCTTATGCACGGAAGAACAATTGCCTTTTCTGCTATAGCTGTGGGGATAGCCCTCTTGGGTATTTCTTGCAGCAAGGGACTGTGGGGAATGCGCCTAGGATTATTTTTCTTGGGATTGGCAGCAGGCCTTTATCTCCCATCGGGCATTGCCACACTCACATCTCTAATCAGCTTTAAGGATTGGGGTAAAGGGATTGCTATCCATGAGCTTGCTCCCAACCTAAGTTTTGTGGCAGCACCACTGATATCCGAGGCGCTTTTACCATGGTTTTCATGGCAAGGTATTTTGGCCTTGATAGGAGGGATCTCTTTGTTGACCGGCGCTACTTTTGTGCTTTTCGGAAAAGGCGGTGGGTTTCCCGGGCAGGCGCCCAGCCTAGAGTCTTTCCGGGAACTTCTTGCTAAACCATCGTTTTGGATAATGGCGCTACTATTTAGCCTGGCTATAGGGGGGTCTATGGGTGTCTTTGCCATGCTTCCCCTCTATCTGGTAGCTGAACGTGGGATAGTTCGGAGCTGGGCGAATACCTTGGTGTCAATGTCCAGGATCTCGGGAGTAGGTATTGCATTTGCGGCCGGGTGGGCAACAGATCGTTTTGGACCGAAACGGATCATGGCGGCAGTCTTCTTGCTCACAGGGATAATGACGATCTTATTGGGATTGGCTGCAGATACCTGGATAATCATGATAGTCTTTTTGCAACCCATGTTGGCTGTGTGCTTTTTCCCGGCAGGCTTTGCCGCGCTTTCTTCGATAGCCCCATCCAATGCCAGAAACATGGCTGTTTCGCTTGCTGTTCCCTTTGCGTTCCTTGTAGGGGGCGGCCTTATTCCGGCCGGGATCGGTGTATTCGGAGATACAGGTTCATTTGCTTCTGGGTTTGCTGTGGTAGGTACGCTGATAACAACCGGCTTTCTGTTGTCACTCTGTCTCAAACTGCCTGTCCCGTAGCGAATTTACCCCGTAACCGTTCAATTGGTTCATGGGCTCAAAGTTCACGGAAAATCTAGACTATCCCGTCTGCCCACAAGCCTTGTGCGCTTGTTAATCCCTTAACGGAGCAGCTTATTCTATACCGGGGGGTTGCCGGCTTCATCATAATGGGAAAAATGCATAGAAAAAGTGCCTCGCCCTTGTGTGGCGGAACGTAGAACCGTTGAATAACCAAACATATTGGACAATGGCACAGTAGCAGTGATAACCTGTAAGCCGCCGCGTGGCTTTAAGTTTCCGACCTTGCCGCCACGGGCATTGATTTCTCCAATGACCTCTCCTGTAAATGTTTCCGGCGTCAGTATTTCCACTGCCATGACGGGCTCTAAAAGGAAGGGTGCGGCCTTTTCGAGTGCATCCTTGCAGGCCATAGAACCTGCCACCTTATAGGCCAAAGCGCTTGCAGCAGATTCTTTGTATACGGCACCTACAAGGCAGGCGGCAATATCAACTACCGGATATCCAAGTATGACCCCACTTGCCATAGATTCCATTACGCCCTGCTCTATAGAAGGGACGAAATCTGCTGGGAGGATATCATCAGAGATGCTTTTTATAAAACAATTGCCCTGGCCACGTTCCTGTGGGGAAAGCTTTAGAGTAACCTGCCCGAAATGAACTGTCCCGGTGACTTCTTTTTCGAATATAGCCTGTCCCTTGGCACTTTCTCTGATGGTCTCTTTGTATACAACCTGTGGTTTTCCCACGTTAACTTGTGTGTTAAACTCCCGTTTCAAGCGATTTACAAGGACCTCTAAGTGGAGTTCACCCATGCCGGAAATAATGGTTTGGCCCGTATCAGAATCATACTTCACTTGGAAAGTGGGGTCTTCAACTTCAAGCTTGGCAAGAGCTTGGCCGAGCTTTTCGTGATCACCGTGGGTCTTTGGTTCTATGGCAACAGAAATGACGGGATCATAGCCTCCAATAGGTTCCAGGGCTAAAACATTTGACAAGTCACAGAGGGTATCACCTGTTTCAGATGACTTCAATCCAACGATCCCAACGATATTGCCGGCTCCAACTTCATTAATGCGCTGCCGCTTGTTGGCGTGCATGACAAAGATCCTGGCGACCTTCTCCTTTTTGCCCTTTGCCGAATTAAATACCTCGGCCCCGGCTTGAAGCTGTCCGGAATAAATGCGTGCATAACTTAATTTACGTCCCTGTTCTATCATTACCTTAAAAACCAAGGCAACTAGCGGGGACCGCTCGGTAGGAAGGACTTTTTTTACTTCACCGGTGTCAGGATCTATCCCTTCTACCAGAGGGGTCTCCATGGGACTTGGCAAAAAGTCAACAATGCCGTCCAAAAGAGGTTGGATGCCCTTGTTTTTAAGGGCTGCACCGCAAAATACAGGCACCAGTTTCAAGGCGAGGGTAGCTTTGCGAATACCTCTGGTAAGCATCTTGATTGTTATAGGATCCACGCCAAGGTAGGCCTCCATGATTTCATCATCAAGTTCTGCCACAGTCTCTATAAGTTTTTCACGGTACTCCTCGGCCATTTCCTTCAGGTCTTCAGAGATGTCGCTAATAGAAAAAGTGGCCCCCAAGGTTTCGTCTTCCCAGGTGAGCACTTTCATATTTAAGAGATCAATAATCCCTTGAAATGATTCTTCCGTTCCTACTGGTAGCGACATGACAAGGGGGGTAATTCCCAACCGATCTCGCATCATCTGGATCGTTCCAAAAAAATCGGCTCCTATGCGATCAAGTTTATTTACGAAGGCGATCTTTGGGACCCGGTATTTATCGGCCTGGCGCCACACTGTCTCTGATTGGGGCTCCACACCGCCGACAGCACAAAACACTCCGATGGCTCCGTCCAAAACCCTGAGAGAGCGTTCCACTTCAATAGTAAAGTCTACATGTCCGGGGGTGTCGATGATATGAATCTCAGAGTCTTTCCAGTGACACGTTGTCACCGCCGAGGTGATGGTAATGCCACGCTCTTGTTCGTCCGGCATCCAGTCCATGACTGCTTCACCGTTATGGACCTCTCCCATCTTGTGTGAACGTCCTGTATAATACAAGATACGTTCTGTAACGGTAGTTTTGCCGGCGTCAATGTGGGCAATGATGCCGATGTTACGCATTTTATTTGTAGGCGCCGTTTTTTCCATCTATTTGACCATAAGCAAGTTGGGTTGAAATGGCATCTGAATATCCACATGACCTGCCAGCGTTTTCGCCTCATGACCTTCAATGAGGATTTTAACGGCATTGATGTCGGAAATATTTAGGCATAAGGTGTTTACAATGGAAAAGATTGTTAACAATTCAGAAAAACTACCCCCGGGATGTTGATCGCTGATTGTCCTATTGAAATTGGCATAGGCAATCCCTTGTTCCGTTACATAAAGAGCCAAAAGTTTCGTCTTCTTTGGAATCGTCGGGGTTAACAAAGTTTCTGGTCCATCAATAAGGGCGTTAACTATTTGCTTGGCACGCCCAACGACGTTATCCGGCAGTGCAAGGCCGCGATCTTCAGCTGTCAGATAGCTGCACTCCTCATTGGCAAAATAGAGGTGTATCTTTGCCTTAGTTGCTTTTGGTGCAACCCTGTGCGGCGCGGTTTCAGCGTTGGTTTCCGCGTCAGGCAAGTTCGCAGTTCGATTACTATATATAAGCAGTCCTACTGCAAGGATGAAAATTATAACTGCCGCTATTAGGCTCTGATGTCGCAGACGCATTAATTTTTAGTAACTCCTCACTTTTTCTTGGTATTCATAGAACTTATCAATAATCAATGTGCCGAGATTGAAAAAGTATTGTTTCTTACAAAAGGTCAAAGATTTTTACGCAATCATCCCGTTTATGTCAAGGACAAGTGAGTTTCCGGATTCGTCGGCCGTCGAGTTTGCCGGAGATTCACGGCGATTAATTTGGGAAGTCTAGGTGCTGGGAGACTTTGCGTGAACATCACGGAATCTTATTAGGTGCTTCACGGTGAATGCAATTCTGTTTATTTATCTCATCAATTGTGATATTTAGCAACCCGAGAGTAAGTTCTCAAAAAGTTCGGGTGAATTGAGTTCATGTAGGAATAACTGATGACCATGCACTTTCTAAAAATCAATTTGAACCTTCAGCTAAAGGACCTGTTCCTGTTGTATTGCCTGAATTCGGCACCGATGCCTAGCAACAAAAATAAGTTTCTTGACGTGAGGAAGAAAATGGGAAGAGATAAAGATTTGTTGACTACAACCGGATCTATCCTTGTAGCCTTAGGTGTAGCGGTTTGGGGTGTGTATGCCCTTCTACGTTGGGGTTTAGGCTGGGATGTTACAGGTCGGCAGTTTTTACCCTACCACCTGGCAGGCGTCATACCGGGTATGATACTCCGTCGGCGCAGTTTTTTGCTAAGGATTGTCAGTAGGGTGATTCCCGGAAGAAACTAGAACTGCTATGACCAATATTGATGGACTCGTAAAAAGTCCACAAACAGACGACACAGTAAAAAGCTCCAGATGCAAGGCGCGCAAGTTTTGAGGAATGAGGCGTACTTATCGTACGTCGTAATGACGAAAGATGAAGCGCAACGCTCCAGATGGACTTTTTGCGAAGTCGTCAATATTGGGCTTTTTTCTTTACCACACCCAAATCTGGTCCCATTGGGCTAATCTCCGTCCTTTGCTATCTCGCTTGGCAAACATTGTGTGCAGTCTCTGCAGGTCGCACCGGCCTTTTCCATACGGGATTGGACATCTCCGAACTCAGAGACCATTTCGCTTGCCGACCTTATTACTTGCCCTATGACTATCTGGTTATGAGCCGATATACGTCTGTAAACGCCATGGCCCATGATAATGCCAAACAACAAACCGATAGCCACACAGATGACCCAACCGACTATATTGGTGGCGAGGCCCTTGGTAAGAACAACAGCCACCACAAGACCCAAGAGAGCCCCCAGCAGGGGTATGCCTAAGAGTGCGCCGGCATTTCTCCTCGCAACACCGGCCTTGCGGCTAAGAGAGACCCAATCTCCCACACCCGCACCAACCCTATTGAGTACTTCAATCCGTACGGTAGAACCATCCGTTGCTGTGTGACAGACCTTTTTGCTTAGCTCAGGCGCACCTGGAATTCCCGGTGCACCAGGCCTGATTAGCACTTCGACCTTGTCATCCGCGGTTAGGCTTGTAACTAAGCCTTCATGTTTGTCCATTGCATTTTCTCTATCTTAACGCGAATTCTGCAGCAATTCCAGCAGGCCAATAATATAGGGAACAGGGAGCAACGTCCATACAATTATGACAATTTTCCTTAAAGCGGTTTCTTGCTTGACATCCGTAAAACCCGTGATAAATTATAGAGTTTTAAGGGGCCGTTAACTCAGCTGGTAGAGTATCTGCCTTTTAAGCAGAGAGTCGCGCGTTCGAGCCGCGCACGGCCCACCAACACAAGAGAGTACCCATCGTCTAGTCTGGTCCAGTCGAAGATCCCGCTCGTACAAGCGGGACAACACCGGTTCAAGTGTGTTGCGGAGCAGGTTTGATGACTAGGGACTACGAATTTGACATATTTCGTCCCCATCGTCTAGTCTGGTCCAGGACATCGGCCTTTCACGCCGGCAACACCGGTTCAAATCCGGTTGGGGACGCCAGAGAATATATTAAAATCAGCAAGTTATGCAATGGCTTGCTGATTTTTTTATGTTCTCGAAATCCAATATTTAAAACGTGGTGGGGTTTTGTCTAGCGAAGTTAGGCAAAGTTCGGTCTTTGGGGGCAAACTTTCGATGTCTTATGTCCCCATGTCTTAACCGGTATGCCTGAGATTAAATTCATAAGATAAAATAGAATGGATAGGATGCTGTTACAACAAGATGCAAGTAGCAGTTTTTTTCAAGGCAGGTGGTGATATAGCCTGGTTCTCGACCCAATATTTTTCCTTATTGACCGGCACGATCAAGTCAATTATTATCTCGCAAGTCCATGGATTGATCTCCTCAAAAGAACTGAATTTTTTTATTTCAGATGCACCGGATAATATGTAGTAGAGGGAGATTTATGAAAATCGGATTGATTGGTTTGCCGAATTCCGGCAAAACCACGGTTTTTAATGCACTGACAAAAGCTGAGGCCATAGTCACAGCTTATACCAATTGCCAAGCAAAGCCGAATCAGGCAGTCGTCGATGTGGTCGATGATCGGGTGGACTATCTTTCAAAGATGTACCAACCGCAAAAGACCGTTTATGCGAGTATCGAGTTGACTGATTTCGTGGGTTTGAGCCAAGGTTCGGCTAAAGAAGGTCTCTTTTCCAGTACATCCACGGCATTAATAAAAGCCTTAGATTCGTTGGCACTTGTGGTGCGCAATTTCTCAGACGATTGTGGAGAAGTCCCAACGCCCTTGAGAGATGTGGAAACAGTCAAAGACGAGTTATTGATTTGCGATATGATCGTTGTTGAACACCGATTGGAACGTATTAAACAGGCCTACAAACGCGGCAAGAAAACAAATGTCCTTGAAATGGAGGAAAGAACGTTACGAGAGATTGTTGAGCATCTAGGCAACAATCGATGGATCAGTGAACTTGACCTGGACGACGAACAGGAAAAGATGATCCGCGGATTTCAGTTCCTTACGCAAAAGCCGTTCATGATTATCTTGAACTCGGACGAAGCCCATTTTGGGAAAAACCAGGGAATCATGGAAGAGATCGAAAAGCAAAACAGAGTCATAGAATACGCGGGAAAATTTGAGATGGAATTGTCCCGCTTAACCGACCAGGAAGACGTGAAGCTATTCATGGAGGACATGGGTATCAAACAATCGGCGCAGCAACGTTTGACCCGCTTGGCCTATGAAACCCTTGGCTATATCAGCTTTTTTACTGTGGGATCCGATGAGGTACGGGCATGGAACATTGTTAATGGAAACATCGCTGTAAAGGCGGCAGAAACCATTCATACGGACCTGGCTCGTGGATTCATCCGGGCCGAATGTTTTTCCTGTGATGACTTGATGGAGTGTGGATCTGAAAAGTCTGTTCGTGAAAAAGGTCGATCCCGCCTAGAAGGAAAAGATTACGTTGTCCAGGATGGCGACATTATAAACATCCGCTTTCATGTTTAAATTGAAATCAGCAGTCGATTGAGCTATAAAGGCTCACAATCAAATCGGCGTTTTGATACAACAAGGAAGGACAAAGAGCATGTCTAAGAGGTTACTTGTCGAGATTGTTACGGAAGAGCTTCCTGCAGGATATATTATGCCTGCCCTTGAGGCCATGGAGGGCATGATGGACCGCGAGCTTTCCCGGGCCCGCATCGAACATGGAAAAGCACAGAGATTTGGGACCCCCAGGCGTTTAGCCCTCTTGGTCCATGATGTGGCCGAACGTCAGCATTCTGTTACCGAAGAGATTGTGGGACCCCCCAAAAAAGTGGCTTTTGACGATACAGGCCAACCTACAAAGGCTGCCCATGGCTTTGCAAAGAGTCAAGGTGTCGCTGTTAGCCGGCTTACCACAAAGGCCACTGCCAAAGGCGATTATGTGTGTGTTAAAAAAATCAACCGGGGGCAGGTTTCCCACAAGGTGCTTCGGACCATCATTCCTGAAATGATTAATGCTATTCCCTTCCCCAAATCCATGCGCTGGGGCGACCTGAGTCTTACCTTTGCAAGGCCCATTCATGCTATAGTAGCCCTACTGGATGATAAGGTTATCTCTTTTAAGTTAGAGGCAACCAAGAGTGGTCGGCGCACCCTCGGACACCGTTTCATGCATCCGAAACGTTTGAGTATAGCGAATGCCTCTGAATACCTCTCCGCGCTTCAGCCGGCCCATGTTGTTGCAGACATAGCGGAAAGAAAGGCGATGATAGAAGACCAGATTGCAAGGGCGGCAGATAGCCTAGGTGGCAAGATTCTTCCTGATGACGAGTTGCTTGAAACAGTAACCAATCTTGTAGAGTACGTCTGTGTGTCTGCCGGAAGGTTTGATAAATCCTTTCTTGCAGTTCCAAGCGAAGTCTTGATTACCGCCATGCGGGAGCATCAGAAGTACTTTGCCGTTATAGACTCCAGTGACAAGTTGCTTCCCTGCTTTGTTGCCGTAAACAATACCCTGGCTGAGGACATGGGTGTAGTTACCACAGGGCATGAAAGGGTTTTAAGGGCAAGGCTTGAAGATGCCCGTTTCTTTTTTGAAGCAGATACAAAAACCCCTTTCCCGAAAATGGTAGAAAGGCTGAAAGGAGTGACCTTTCAGGCAAAATTGGGTTCCATGTTTGACAAGGTGTGCCGCGTACAAAAAATGGCCGAACACCTTGCTCAGCTAGCAGCTCCAGATCTTGAAACTACCCTTTCTCGGGCAGCATGGCTTTGCAAGGCAGACCTTACAAGTCAAATGGTAGGCGAATTTCCAAAGCTTCAGGGAGTAATGGGGAGTATCTATGCAGCTCGCTCAGGAGAACCTAATCCTGTCTGCCAGGCTATTGAAGAACACTATATGCCCATCCGTGCCGGAAGCATACTCCCCCAAACACTTCCGGGAGCCCTCCTTAGTATCGCCGATAAGCTAGATACGATATGTGCTTGCTTTGGCATTGGTCTTGTTCCAACTGGTACTACGGATCCCTATGCCTTAAGACGGCATGCCGCTGGAATCATACAAATCCTACTAAACAGAAAGCTTTCGATTTCTCTTAGCACACTAATTGATAGTAGCTTCGAGCTTCTCAAAGGCGAGATATCCGAAGATGCAGAACAAACAGCTCGAAAAGTGCTAACGTTTTTCCGACACCGTATGGAACACCTGTTGGTAGAGCAGGGATTTTCCAAGGACCTTATCGCCGCTGTGGTAAGCACTTCCGTGGATGATGTAAGGGTTGTAATTAAGCGAGCAGAGGCACTGGCAAGGCTAAAGACCAAACCGGATTTTGACTCCCTGGCCATTGCCTTTAAGCGGGTAGTAAATATTATAAAACAAGCCAGAGAAAAAAAAGAAGTTGCAGCAGACAGGGCTATGGCCAAGACAGACCCCTCGCTCTTTCAAGACGTTTGCGAGGACACTCTTAACAAAGCCCTTCAAAAGGTAAAAGGGGAAATATCAGAAGATGTTCAAAAAGGTATCTTCGACAAGGCACTTCTGGCCGTGTCACGGCTAAAGGAGCCGATAGACGGTTTTTTTGACGGGGTAATGGTTTTAACAGATGACAAACGAATAAAAGAAAACAGGCTTGCGCTCTTGAGTGAGATAGCAGACCTATTCGCCCTATTTGCAAATTTTTCCAAGATCTCAACATAGACTTGCCTGTCGCTAGGCCCCTTGCCCATAATCACACAAATCTTTCAGGGGACATTCCGGGCATTTCGGCTTTCGAGCGGAACATACCCGCCTTCCATGCCAGATCAATTGATGAGAAAAGTCGATCCAGTCATTCTTGGGGATTAAGGACATAAGATCAAATTCTATTTTCACTGGGTCGCTCTGTTCGGTAAGTCCTATGCGTTGAGAAAGCCGCTTTACGTGTGTATCAACCACAATTCCCGGTATTCCAAAAGCACTGCCCAATATAACATTTGCAGTCTTTCGGCCAATACCGGGTAGTTTAACCAAGGTTTCAAGCTTATTAGGGATTTCGCCGCCGTATTCTTCTAGGAGGGCCTTGCAACACGCCTTAATACTTTTCGCCTTGTTACGATAGAATCCGGTGGGGCGGATCATTTTTTCCAGCTTATCTGTCGGCACTTCAGCAAAGTCTTTTGCCGTGTGAAGCTTCCTAAAAAGGGGCTTTGTTACCTTATTTACCTGAACATCAGTACACTGGGCAGAAAGGATTGTAGCAACGAGCATTTCGAGGGTATTTCCGTGGTCTAGGGCAGTCTTGACATTAGGGTATGTACTTCTTAAGATCTTAAGGATCTTCTTAATGCGGTCTTTTGTAATTTTTTGAGCCATGATTTCTTCCTTTCAGAACAAAAACTCATCTAGCACACATGCTCTGCCAAAGAATTCCGGTGTAGTTCGTGCCCTTGGGATTACCTCTGGTGGCTTGGACAGCATCCTTTCTGCACTCATTTTAAGAGAGCAGGGCATAGATGTTGAGTGGGTAAACTTTGAAACCCCTTTTTTTGGTTCGGAAGAGGCTCGCAAGGCAGCCCTTATGGCTGATATTCCTCTCACAGTCAAAAGGATTACACAGGCCTATATGGAGATGCTCAAGGATCCTCACTGCGGCTACGGAGGAAATATGAACCCATGCCTGGACTGCCACGCTCTTATGTTTCGGCTGGCAGGTTCTATTATGAAAGAAAGGGGGGTTCATTTCTTGTTTTCCGGCGAGGTGATGGGCCAGCGACCCATGTCTCAGACTAAAACGTCGCTTCGATATGTTGAAAAAAACTCCGGTTTTGATGGCTATATCCTCCGTCCACTGAGCGCTAAAGTACTTCCGCCTACCATTGTGGAAGAACAGGGCCTCGTGGATCGTGAGCGCTTGCTGGGTCTTTCCGGCCGAGGTCGAAAAGATCAGATGAGACTTGCCCAAGACTTTGGCATTACCGACTATCCTGCCCCCGCAGGGGGGTGCCTGCTGACCGATATCGGATTTTCAAGACGGCTGAAGGATTTACTGGAACACGACGACAGCCCTCAAGAGCGAGATCTAGAGCTGCTGAAATTTGGCCGTCACTTCCGTCTCGGCGGCAAACACAAAGTTATCGTAGGTCGTACCAAGAAAGACAACAAACAAATCGTGGATCTTGTAAATCCTCGTCATGATATAGCGCTACGCATGATCGACATGCCAGGTCCGACCGTATTGATCCCCTATGGCGGTCCCGAAGAAGTCATAAGGGACGCGGCCTGTCTCTGCGCGGCTTACAGCAAGGTTAAAGATGGTATTTCGGCCCGTGTCTTTGCGAGCACTCCCGACGGACCAAAGCGAATGACTGCTATTGCCGGCCTTCGCAAAAAATTCCTGTCTTATGTTATATGATCATTTGTGACAGTTTGCGAGGATCGAGGATCAGGGGCCCGGGGGCTGGCCATTAAACACACATGAGACCGTGGACATTGTAAATATAGCTTTTGTAAGTACTTTTCCTGAACAGCAGAATATCGAATGTCGAGGTACCCTCTTCGTAATGCTGCGGTTCCTTGTTAGACATTTGATATTCAATAAAACACCCCTGTGTCAAGTGTGTTGCGCTCATTCCCCGATCCTTAACTCCGTGCTTTGTCTTTGAAGCTCTTCCCAGATATCGACCACCTGCTTTCTGGTCTCCTCAACAGGCCCTTGGTTGTAGACCACAAAATCGGCATACCCAACTTTTTTATGACTCGGCAATTGAGCTCTGAGCATGTTGACCGCTTCATCCTTGGTGATGCCGTCCCGTTTGATCAGGCGTTTAATCTGTTGATCTTCCGGGATGTATACAACCAAAACCTTTTGGAACATGTACTGCAGGTTCAACTCGATCAAGAGGGGCACTACCACTTGGATGACTGCCACAGGATCTTTTTCGGTGATTTTATTGACCTGTTTGAAAAACTCTTCAAAGATGGGTGGATGGGTAAAGCCTTCCAAGATCTTTTTCTTCTCGAAATCCTGGAAGACAATTTTTGAGAGTTTTTTCCGGTCCAGGGCGCCGTCTTCTCTGAGCACCTGCTTGCCAAAATAGACAACTATTTTCCTCAAGGCATGGGTGCCTGGTTCAACCACCTGCCTTGCAATCAAGTCAAAATCGATTAAGGGTACTCCTAGTTCTTCCAATATGTTCGTGACAGTAGTCTTGCCGCAGGCAATGCCTCCTGTTACGCCCAGAAGCAACCGGTTATCTTTTCCCTTTATGGTTTTCATCGTCTTTTCTAGGCCCCTGTGGGAGGCGTGAGATGCGGATTAGATATCAAGAATATCATCTTCTGAAAAGGGATTCAATCTTTTCGGCTTCAATTATCCCTTCGCGGAGGATTTTCGGCGGAGATACCGTTACATCGACGACCGTGGACCCACCCCCTCCCCCAAGTCGGCCTGCGTCCAGCACAAGGCTGACCCCCTGCCGGATTTCCTGATCGAGTTTGTCCGCCTCTATACAACCGCCCCTTCCTGCAATATTGGCACTCGTCGCTGTAACAGGACTCCCCACTGCCCGAACCAGGGCAGAGGCAACAGGATGAGCCGCAAGGCGAATGCCGATCTTGCCGGTATCTCCGGTGAGGTTTTTGGAGAGTATTTTGCCGGCCCCAAAGACTATGGTGACCTTGCCGGGCCAGAAGGCCTCAATCAGTTGTGTTGCCTCGATGGGTACACACTGGACCAGTTCGGCGAGTTCTGCCATGGAGGCGATCAAGATAAGGAGTGGCTTGACGGGGTCTCGTCTCTTTAGTTGAAAGATACGCGAAACGGCCTCCGACTTTAAGGCCATAGTCCCAAGGCCATAAAAGGTGTTGGTGGGAAAGACTGTGATACCGCCCTTTTTGATCAGTGTTGCAGCCTTGTCAATTATATCGTGTTCGGGGAATCCGGGGTCTACGGAAAAGATCTGAGGTTCTTTTATCGGCATGTTGCCTTGAGAATGACAGGATGGCATAGAACCTGAAATTGCAAAAGAAAAGGTCGGGGAGCCCTATATTTTGGTTGGTTAAGATATTCCTAAGCTGTTTCCCGCCAAAGAAATGACTATCGGAAGGGTAGCTCCCCGACCTTGAGTGTAAGAAAAACACAGAATCGACACTACGTCAAGCAGAATCGTTCAGGAAAGAAAAAACCCGGTAACTTATGCCACATGGGATGTCCCAGTGGAAAACAACCCAAGTATTTTCTAAGACATAGGGCAGATACATCATAGATCCTTTTGCAGGGCCTCTGCCATTTGTGCTACTTGGTCGGCAAGTTTTTTCTTAAAACTTTTCAGCTTGGCTTCCACCTCAGAATTGCTGACCGCCAAGATCTGGGCAGCTAGAATAGCGGCATTCTTTGCGCCGGCAGCGCCTATGGCCATTGTAGCCACAGGTACACCGGAAGGCATCTGTACTGTAGCCAAAAGGGCATCCAGCCCCTGAAGGGAAGAAGAGGCAAGCGGGACACCGATTACGGGCAGCGTAGTCTGTGCGACAATAGCTCCGGCGAGATGTGCTGCAGCCCCAGCACCCGCAATGATTACCTTGAGTCCTCTGGCTCGGGCAGACTTCGAATACTCTGCTGTTTTTTCCGGGCTACGATGTGCGGAAGAAACTGTCGCTTCAAAGGGTATGTCAAGCTGTTTTAGCACAGAGGCAGTCTTTTGCATGACATTCCAATCTGAATCGCTTCCCATTATAATTCCCACAACCGCGGATTTGCCTTGACCTTCTTGTTCTTTCATATTCGACTCCGATTCTAATTATGCGCCAATCGTATGGCGAAATCTGAGACAATTCGCGTCGTTATTGTTGTGATCAACGAAGGAAAGTCTTTCGATATTTCTGTAGGCCTTTTTTCTAGCTCCTTCCAGTGTCTTGTCTCCTGCCACCAGATGAAGAACCCTGCCACCGAAGGTTACCAAGCCTTTTTCCTGATTTTCGTCTACGCCGGCAAAGTATACGGCGATTCCGCGTTCTATTTCATCCAATCCGAGGATCTTGTGACCCTTCCCGTAACGGCCCGGATATCCCTTGTTCCACCCCTTGGAGGCCTTTGATCGGCCTTCCATGGCAATGACGTCTACATAACATTGGTTATTCCAAACTTGTTTGACCTGGTCCAACTTGCCTTCCCACACGCCCATGCCGATTTCAAAGAGGTCTGTGCTCAATTTTCTGGCTAGCACTTCCCATTCCGGATCTCCGTGCCTGACGTTAATCTCAAAGACATCCAGGTTTTCGTATGGGTCCAGATTAAGGCCAAAGTAAAGGACTCCCTTGTATTGCCAGCCCAAGTGATTGTAAATTTCATTTACTGTAGGGTTTACAATCTCTTTGATAATCCTGTTGACAAGCCAGGGACTTACCAGCTTGTGTGGACAATAACATCCGGTTCCGCCCGTATTTAGATTCCCCCCGAACTTTTCAATTGACTCTGTGTCTTCAGTGTCAAAGGCGGGTTTGTAGTCCTGAGCAAACATCCTAAGTGGTAATGCGTGTTTACCGTCAAGGTAGACAAAAAACGAGAGTTCCGTACCATACTTTCGTTCTTCAATCACGACCTTATTGCCTGAGTCCCCAAAGGACTTTTCCACCATAATCATGTCGATGGCTTCTATGGCGTCGTGTACTTCATCACACACAATAGCGCCTTTTCCGGCGGCAAGGCCGTTGGCCTTGACCACGACCT
>RCNB010000270.1_pt1 | contig 36032 bp, 34 predicted proteins | sample 2041321 | NCBI WGS metagenome assembly RCNB01 (sample SAMN09708232, study PRJNA481090) | Marine sediment metagenome, whole genome shotgun sequencing project.
TTGCCTCTGACCTCCAGACCGCCTTACACCATCTGGGCGAAATTACAGGCCAGACCACTCCCGAAGAAGTGCTTGAACAAATCTTTAGCAGATTTTGCATCGGAAAGTAAGCTCTATATCTCTCTCATCATTGCGGTTTCGTCACAGTCTGGAAATTTGACACACTTTAAACAATCTGCCCAGATCTTATGAGGGAGGCTCGATTTGTCTACCAGATGAAATCCCATCTTCTCAAAAAATTCTCTCTTATAAGTCAAGACGAATACCCGGTGGATGCCCAGCTCCCTGGCTTCAGCAATACATCTCTCGACCAACTTCCTGCCAATGCCCCTTTTGGTAAACTCTTCCTTAACGGCCAGCGACCTTATTTCTGCAAGGTCCTCCCAGGTTATATGAACCGCGCAAGTTCCAATTATGGTCTTCTGCTTTTCGTCACAGAAAAGGCAATAATCTCTTAAGTTGTCATAAATTTCACTTAGGGAGCGGGGCAGAATCTCTCCCCTGTCCGAAAATGTGCCGAGCAGTTTATGTATATTTTTAACGTCTAAGACCCAAGCCTTCCTGATCATTTTGCCTTTTATGCTTTCATTTGAGCAGATTTAAGCATCTCCCGTGCGTGCTCTCTTGTCCTGGTGGTAATAGTTGTACCCCCAAGCATCCTGGCAATCTCTTCTTCCCGCTCTTTTAGCGAATCCAATTTTCTGACAAACGTGTTCGTTCTTCCATTTAGAACCTTCTTGGAAATACTCTGATGTGTGTCAGCAAACGCAGCAATTTGTGGAAGGTGAGTAATGCAGAGGATTTGCTGCTGGCGAGAGATCGCTTTCAGCTTCGTACCAACCACTTCTGCTGTAGCCCCTCCTATACCGCTGTCGACCTCATCGAAGACGATTGTGGCACTCCCCTTTTTTTGGGTAATTATCCTTTTCAGCGCAAGTACAATGCGAGAAAGCTCTCCCCCAGACGCAATTTTGGCAAGTGGTCTCAAATCCTCTCCCGGATTAGGACAAATCAAAAACTCTATCGCATCAAATCCTTTCTCGGTTACCCTAAGCCCATCTATGGGAACACCACCGTGCACGGAACTTTTTGTTCCTTCTTTCTCTCTTTCATGCTTAACCTTAAAAATGGTTTTTTTCATCCCCAAACTGCGGAGTTCATCTTCCACTTTGGTTCTCAGGGTTTGTGCTGCCTGTCCCCTCTTTTGTGACAACTTCGAGGCCAAGCGCATCATCTTAGTCTCGATCTCTTGCAATTTTTTTTCGAGCTTACCCTGCTCTTCCTCGTTTGACTCGATTTGCCCAAGTTCTTTTGTTGCCCTCACCTGGTAGCGAATCACTTCTTTAAGCGATTCACCATATTTCTTCTTCAACCTGCTAATCTCATCCAATCTCATTTCAATATCTTCCAGACGACCACTGTCAAAGTTTATCTTTTGCATATACTCTTTAAGTGTATGTGCTACATCCTCTGTCTGGTACAGGGTTGTCTCGAGAGCTGCATAGAGGGGTTTCGCAGAATCATCTATGGCAACAACCCCCTTAAGTTTTACCAGGGCTTCCCTCAAACGTTCTGTAGCAGAATTCTGGTTTTGATAGATGATGTCATAAGCAGGGTTGGTCAGTTCGATAAGTTTTTGAGCATGCCTTATAATCTCCTTTTCTTCTCTATGCTGTTCCTCCTCTTCCGTCTTTAATTGAGCATCTTCTATCTCTTTTATCTGAAAACGCAACAATTCCTTCTGCTCATCCTTCTTGCTCTCCAGTGCCTTAAGAACCTCCAGCCTTCGGGAAACTTCTAAGTACTCCTTGTAACTACATTCCATCTGCTCCTTTAGGGAGGTGAGACCACCAAACTCATCCAGAAGATCAATGTGTTTGTCCACCTGAAGGAGTGTTTGGTTCTCGCGTTGCGCGGAGATGCCAATCAAACTCATCCCCAGATGATTAAGCATCTGTAGTGTGGCTAAACTCCCATTAATAAAGACCTTGCTTTTTGCTGTGCGGCATACGGTCCTTTTCAGCAGAAGGCTCTCGTCCTTTCTAATTCCCCTTGCTTCCAATTGATGGTTGATCAGACTGTCTGGCTCAATATCAAAAACGGCTTCAACGGTAGCCTCTTCTTCAGATGACCTGATCATCTCCGGAGAAGCCCTTCCTCCAAGCAACAGAGTAAGCGCTCCCACAATAATGGATTTCCCAGCACCCGTTTCGCCTGACAGTATGTTTAAGCCATTCGAGAATGAAAGGTTTAAATTATCAATGATAGCGAAATTCTCAATATGAAGCTCTTGCAGCATCGGTGTGTTTTAGAAGTTGTCCCTACCGCTCTCCCCACCTCAATTTGGTTCTCAAGAGCTCAAAGTAGGTTTTGCTGGAGGATTTAATTAAATGAATGTGGCTCCCTGCCTTCCTGACCTCTACAATATCCTCACCATTAAGTGGCATGCCCTCTTGCCCGTCCAGAGTAATGTGAACATCCTGATTGGCGGACTTGAGAATAATCCTGATCTCGCTACTATCCGGCAACACGAGCGGTCTATTGGTCAGCGTGTGAGGACAAATTGGGTTCATAATAATAGAGTCAAGTGAGGGATAAACAATAGGGCCTCCGGCTGCCAGAGAATAAGCGGTGGAACCCGTAGGGGTTGAAAGAATAAGCCCATCGGCTTTGAAAGTAGCAAGATACCCGCCGTCAATATGGGTCTCCAAATCGATTATTCGTGCCAATGCTCCCTTGTTGATTACGACATCATTTAGTACCGTGCTCTCTCCTACAAGCTTTCCTCCCCGGCAAACAGTTGCCTTAAGCATCAATCTCTTGTCTGTCTCAAAATCTCCTCCTACCACCTTTTCCAAAGCTTGAAACGTCTCTTCTTTAAGGGTTTCTGTCAGAAACCCCAACCCGCCCAGGTTAATTCCTAAAATGGGGGTGGATGCAATACTTTTTTGTCTTGCTACGCTCAACAGGGTTCCATCACCCCCCAGGACAATGATCAAATCCACATTCGGTGGCATGTTCTCCCTTTCGACAAAGTGGGGGTGTCCTATGCTTTCTGCAACTTCGCGGTCAACGAGGGTTCTTATCCCCTTTTTGTCGAGCCAGGCAACTATGGCCCTGGTTAAATCCAAAGCCTCCGGTTTATTCTTTTTGGTAATAATACCAAACGTTTTCAAGGTTTTCCCCGTAATGGTTCCTTATTTATCCCTCTACCCAGGTTTTTCTACCATGAAACCCTTGTTATGTCTATCTAAAAAATTCATTGAAAACCGTACCCTACCTGTGTTAGTCTCACAAAGCGGTTTTTGGTTTCGCCCAGCAAGAAACTGGCAAAAACAAATTGTCATTCCTGCGGAAGCAGGAATCCAGAAACAGTACACATAAAACCCTTCAAAGAAAAACAGTGGATCTATTTGAACATCTTCCTCCAGACAAGATTGCTCAAGACTCACCACTCGCCGATCGTATGAGACCTTGCGTCCTGGATGATTTCGTTGGGCAAAAGCACATCCTGGGTAAGGCGTGTTTTCTCCGAAAAGCAATCGAAAGTGGTGAGGTTTGCTCCCTAATCCTCTGGGGACCTCCGGGAACTGGCAAAACAACTCTAGCTCACATCATATCTCAGAACACCAACTATAATTTTGCCTCTTTCAGTGCTGTTACCTCTGGAATCAAAGAGATAAGGAAAGTGATTCAAGAGGCAGGTAACCAGAGAAGCCTCAAATACAAGAAAACCCTCCTTTTTGTTGACGAGATACACCGATTCAACAAGGCTCAACAGGACGCCTTTTTGCCCCACATAGAAAAGGGTACTATTACTTTCATTGGTGCTACTACCGAAAATCCCTCCTTTGAAGTCGTCTCTCCTCTTCTGTCCCGCTCTAAAGTGCTGGTGCTTAACCCTTTAGGGGAGGAAGATTTGATTACTATCCTGCACCGAGCCTTAGGCGATAAAGAGCGTGGTCTCGGAAAGTACGCAGTAGATATGGATCCTCAGGCACTAAAACATGTCGCCCGCTATTCCCATGGCGATGCCCGCGTTGCTCTGAATGCTTTGGAAATTCTTGTGCAAAATGCAGCGCCTGACTCTCAAGGGCTGCGAGCCATCTCCCTCTCCCTGACAGAAGAGGCCATGCAAAAAAAGTCACTTCTCTATGATAAGGACGGTGAGGAGCACTACAACCTCATCTCTGCACTCCACAAAAGTATGCGCGGAAGCGATCCAGATGCAGCCATTTATTGGCTGGCGAGAATGCTGGAGGCGGGGGAAGATCCGCTCTATCTGGCCCGCAGGATGGTTCGTTTCGCTTCAGAAGACATCGGCAACGCCGACCCCCAGGCGCTACAAGTCGCTATCTCTGCAATGGAGGCATTTCGTTTCATTGGGCTGCCCGAAGGAAAGCTGGCTCTCACCCAAGCCGCAGCCTACCTGGCTACTGCACCAAAGAGCAATGCTATTTATAGCGCCTATAGTTCTGCCAAAGCGGATGTCGTGCAGGAGGGAGCCCTGCCGGTTCCCCTTCACATAAGAAATGCCCCCACGAGATTAATGGAGGAACTGGGGTACGGCAAAGGCTATCAGTATGCCCATCGCTACCCCAATGCATATATCCAACAGGAATACCTTCCGGAGAAGCTCAAAGGAAGGGTTTACTACCGCCCCACTGAAAGGGGATTTGAAAAGATTATAAGAAGCCGACTACAGAAATGGAGAGAGGCAGGTAAAAAGAAACCCAAATGAAGAATCGTTTTTTTAAGCTTAGACAGTCAGATCGTTCATTTACCATAATTCACGATTACCTCTTTGCCGCTTAATTTTTGTGCAAATATGCGCGACTTAGGTTTGGTAACGTTGAACACTATTTCGGATCCTAAGTACTCACGTTGATGGTAGTAGTGTTGCTTCTCAGTGGGCAGATGGGAGATACAATATGTGGGGGATGTATCTTAGGTGGCGGCCTGCATTTAACCTCCCGCAGGCCTAGATGTTTTAATATCTTTTGTGTTAAATCTTCCCGCTCGATGAACGCAATTATTTTCATCGAACCGGCACATTTTGGACAAATTAAAGGGTCTGTTTCATATATTTTTTGAATTAACCTTGCCCATGTCTTTCGCTGTGCCGGAGATAAGGGCTCGTCTTGAGAACCACTCCCTGGTGTTCCTTGCTTTCGGCGAGGTCCATCACGCGTCGCTTGTCGACCCACTGAATCTGGATATTCTGTTTCTTCAGGAACCCGGAAAGCTTTTGAATCTGCGGCTTGCCGGATGTCGCTTCGTTAATGTACGCCTCGTATATGCGGCGCTTGCCGGCACGTACGACCTCGAACGCCGGGTTCACGCCATACATATACTCTCGACTGCGTTTCACCATGAGGAATCACCTGTCTCAAGAACTGCTACCGGAACAGTCTTCAGAGATCTTAGCCCTGAACGGTTCTCTCAGCAACTTTCGCAACATGCCTCCGCGGCCTTGATTCCATCGATCGCAGAGCTGACGATGCCGCCCGCATAACCGGAGCCCTCTCCCGCCGGATAGAGGCCCTGGACATTCACGGAACAACCGGATGCATTCCTGGAAATGCGGACAGGGCTGCTGCTCCGCACCTCGGCTGCGAACAGCACGGCGCTATCCACAGAGACGCCGTTGAGCTCGCGAAGCATGCGGGGAATGGAAGCGCGAAGAGTCCGTGTTACAAAATCTGGAAATATCCCTTCCAAGTCGGCGGGTACAGCCCTGGGACAAGATAACCCGTCCGGCAGGGCAGACGCTGCGTCTTCCTTCAGGAAATCATTCAACCGGATTGCCGGTATCACGTAATCGCCGCCACCTGCCGCATACGCTTTTGACTCAAGCTCGCGCTGAAGAGATATTCCCGCCAATGCAGGCACGGGCCCGGCAGGGAAGTCGTCTGCTCGAACCGGGACGAGAAAGGCGGCGTTACCCCTTTGCAGTGCACGATCGGCATTGCTCATGCCGTTTGTTGTCACATGGCCTGGCTCGGACGCACAGGCAATCACCCGGCCGCCTGGACACATGCAGAAGCTGTAGCAGGCCCTGTTTCCGTCCGCCGCTTTGCGGGTTAGACGGAACGTGGCAGCTCCGAGCTGCGGATCGCCCGCGAACCTGCCATACTGCGCACGATCAACGGCCGGCTGGGGGAGTTCGAGGCGTACGCCCACGGCGAACGACTTCGGTTCCATGCTGACCCCGGTTTCGGCAAGCATTGCATAGACATCCCTGGCGCTGTGTCCAACGGCAAGGATGCATTGGGAACAGGCGATCTCCTCCTCGTTGACAACCGCAGCCCGGACCCTCTCGTCCTTGAGGATCAGGCGCTCGAGTCTTGCACCGAATCGCACCTCGCCGCCGTTGGCAAGGATCCCGGCTCGGATCTCAGGAACGATCTTAAGCAATACATCGCTGCCGAGATGCGGCGCAGCGTCCACCAGGATATCTTCCGGCGCCCCGCACGAGATCAGCAGTTCCATGAACTTCCTGAAGCGCCGGTGATCCTTGGTTCTTGCAGTCAGCTTGCCGTCCGAAAAAAGCCCGGCGCCTCCCTCGCCAAACAGAACATTGCTTTTCGGATCGAGCGTTCCGCACTGCCAGAAATCTGCAACTTTCCCGATGCGTACATCGGCACTGTCACCGCGCTCTACCAGGATCGGTCGGGCGCCTGCTTCGGCAAGCACATGTGCGGCCAGGAGTCCTGCCGGTCCTGCGCCGACCACGAGCGGACGATCATGTCCCGCAAAGTTAGCGTTCGGCTGAGAAGCGATTACATATTCTTGATCCAAAACCTGTATCTCGTTCGGCTTAAACCGGGACGGGAGTACGACGGGATCGATATCGGTAGAAACGGACAGAACATACCGGGGTTCAGGGTTGCGAGGTCGTGCGTCGAGTGAACGGCGGCCGACGTCGATGTTCCGGATCAGCTCAGGCCGACACCTGAGTGTTCGGGCCACGCTATCGACGACATCGGCATCGCAGTAGTCAAGGGGCACGGTAACTTGGTGTACCAGGATTCTCATGTGTACGTCCTTCCCGCAGAACAGTATAGTAGTATAGGAAAGAGCCTACCGTCGAGGCGTGGAATGGAAATAGTCCGATCTTCATGAGTCCCAAACGTCCCAGAGTCCTGTTGCTGACACCGCCCATGGTGCAATGCAACAACCCCCTACGCGGCAACCCCCATGCTGACGGCATTTCTGCGCCGCGAGGGAGTGGACGCGGTTCTGGCCGATCTCTCGCTCGCACTTTTCCTGCGACTCTTTTCACGCCCTGGCCTTCAGGAAATGGTGCGGCTGATCCGGCGGTCGCGCCGCCGCCGCAACCCGTCGGTGCGCAGGTTCCTGGAAAACGCCGGGCACTATCTGGAAACCATCGACGAAGTCATCCGAATTGATAAGAACTTGCTTTTTGATGGGGTAAGTATAGAAAAGTTCCTGTTGTGTGTCAATAATAATAACTTGTATTGACACAGCATATGGGGTGTCTGCAATGAGCAAAGCATCGAAGTATTCTTTAGACTACTTGCAATAGTCAACTGCACGATTTCATTGGAATTTAGTGTCACATACAAACAGTAGTGTTAAAAATTTCGGCCTTTCAATTGTTGAGAACCAAAGAAAAAGGCAGAGCTTAAACCCTGCCTTTATGAAGACCTGCCAGATCGAACAATCTATTCTGCTTCTTCAGTAATCAATTCCAAAACCTCATTAATCATTCCCTTTTCACATTCTTTAAATTTGCAGTATTTCCTGTCCCTCTTTTTGCTGGTTATGGCTTTTCTTTTCATAGCAACTACTGCGGTTTTTAACTAACTATCTGTTTCTCCTTTCCTGTAATATCTACTCCCCGTGTTTTATTCCATTAAAGGTTGATCGGTTATTGTAAAAAGAGTTTTTCCTGTCGTCTTATCGTAGATAGATACATGGTGAAAATAATATTTTAATTTTTCCCTTGTATCTTCTGGGTATGGAGGAACGAGTTGAAACCCCACTCGCATCCTTAATTTAAAAGTTATAGCTTTTAGTGCTTTCGCTTCCTCTCTATTTATACAGACGTTGTTAATTGTTATATATGCATACCTTTCCATTGGTCCGTAATAACAGGATGCATCTATTTCATAACCCTCACATATTGGGTTCAAACCAACAACTTTAAAACGTGAAGATTTAATATTGCCGAAACATCCTTTGTCTGCATCATATCTACTAAATTTAAACTCCAGGTCATATAGTTCAAAAACAGGAACTGTTTTTGAAAACTTTTCTCTATAATCTACAACAGCATTTTCATAATTGTTTTCCAAATCAATCCTTCTTGTTTCATACTCACTGGTAGTTTCAAATTCACCTTTCTCGGGAGGAGGGGGTGGTTTTTCAGGAAAGTTGCTTTGAAATTTCCTAAGAAAATCATTAAAAACAACACTGAAACGGTAAGGCTCAATCTTTACAGTTTTAGCTTCTTCTTGTGTAGCCCAAGATACGGCTATACAGGAAGAGGAAAACATAAAAAGAGACATTAAGCCTCCTGCAATTATCTTCTTGGCAAGTTTTGTTTTCATAGCCACCCCTCCTTTTAGTTAAGGGCTAACTCTGCCACTCTACCGAAAGGAAGTTCCCTTCTAATCTTATTTGTATTGTGTGTACTCCGTTTGTTGAATAATTTTATGAGCAAAGCCTGGGATTGGCTTTGCTTTTCATAAAACAGAATTTGGGTTCTCGTCAATTACTGTTGCTGCAAATATGTCTTTTTCCCCTCAACCAAAAGATAATATCCTTTCTCGTCGTGCTGTAAAAATTTGGCAAGCTGGTAATAGGCCGCTCTCAAAAAACGTGCTTCATAAAGCTTGTCTTTAACCTTACAGTATAAAACATCTTCTTTTCCGACCCTAAGAGTATCTGCGTTCAGATTCTCCTCGGTTTCATCGTTGAGTTTCACAAAAAGGGTTTGGGGCTTTCCGGGGGTAGTCTTCGGGCTGACCTCTTTAACAACAAAGGGCGTATCCTCTACTTCTAAAAGGCACGTTTCTCCATTCATTTCGAGGATATGTCTGCCCGAGGGGTCTTTTGAAAGGCATTGATTGAGATGGATATATATTTTTTTGTTGATGATGGGGAGGCCCCGATGATACCAGTTGCCTTCCTTGTCTATGCGAATATGGCAGGGTGGAATATCTTCCGGCATTATAATCCCTTCTTGCGAAAGAAATAGAAACTCTTTTGCTAGATTGCTAGCAAAGCTTCGCCTCAAACCGACGAGACTTCGCGATACTGGATGCTGGATAGGAAATGTTGGTTCGTTCTTTTTTTGCCAGAATCCAGTATCTAGCATCAAGTATCACTTTGCATAAGTGTGTCTATTAAAAAGCTTGGCTCAAATGTTTAAGTTTTCGGACTACAATAGACGGCTAGATGGTTATCAGAATCTTTGTCTCTGCCCTTTCCCTTAATCCTTTCAGCCAGAGTCTTGCCCGCTCTTCTCTTTTTTGCGTCAAAAACCTCTCTCGCATCTTCTCTTTTTCCGACAGGAACTTCTTCTTTTCAACCTCTTCTCTTTTCTTCAATTGCACCACGAAACAGCTGTTCCCTTTGCTATAAACCTTTTCGGGCGTTGGGTTCTCGGAGGTTAAAGAAAAAGCCTCTTTTACAAGGTCTTTGTTTGAACCAATCTTGCCTATAAAGCCGCTTCTTCTTGTGAATGGCCCGGTTTCCTCAACCGTTAATTTCTCCCTTGAAACAATCTTTTTCATGGATGTACCCGCCTTAAGCTCTTCCAATAACTTCTCCGCTTTCTCCTTTGCCATTTTTCCGGCCTTCTCCCTCTTCACCAGCTTTATCACTTTCTCCTTCACGTCCTTAAGGGTAGGCAGGTAGGAACCCTTGCGCTCTATGAGCTTTAAGGCGAGATAGCTGTTCCCCACGCTGACAATTGGGCTTATCTCCCCTTTCTTAAGCAGGAAGGCAACCTCGCTAAAATCCTTGTTGATTCCAACACCTTTTATGGGTTCCCCCTCTGAGAAAAAGCCCGTTTCGTGAACCTCAAGTCCATTCTTCTCGGCATACTCAACCAGGTTGCCGCTTTGGTAAATCTGGCCAATCGTTCGCCTCGCTTCTTCCCTGGCAAGCCCGTCTGACATCTCAATCTTCAGCTCTTCCTCTATAACGCCTCTAACCTCCTCGAGGGGCTTTATCTCCTCCTCTTGAACGTCCTCTACCTTGACAATATCGAACCCTCGCGGTGTTCTCACCACGGGGCTCAGCTCGCCCGCTTTAAGAGAAAAGGCGGCTTCCTCCAGAGCTTTCACCATCTGTCCCTTCTCAAAATATCCCAGATCGCCACCCTTGGAAGCTGTGGCAGCATCTTGTGAAAACGTTTTCGCCAGTCGAGAAAAATCTTCTCCTTTCTCAATGCGTTTTCTAACTTCTTCGGCCTTCTCCCTTGCTTTCTCTTCTGCCGTACCACCTGCTTTTTCTTCAACTCCTATCAGGATATGTCTTGCCCTTACTCTCTTTTTCTTTGTAAACCGCTCTTCGTTTAGCCGATAAAATTCTTCTATTTTCTCCGGGGCAACCTCCACTTTCTTCCCATAGTACTTTGGGTCAAACGAAAGAAACTTCACGTTAACCTTTTCTCTCACTCTGTAGTCTTCCTTGGTATCCTCATAATACCTCTCTGTCTCTTTCGGAGAAACTTCAACCCTGTTTTCAAAATCCAATGCGTTTAGCTTCAAAAAGTTAAGGTTCACTTTCTCGTTCTCAACCTTGTACAGGGCAAAAAGCTCTTCGTCAGAAAGCTTGGCCGTGCTCTGTACAGTATTCACAAGCTTTGAGATGAGCATGCTCGTTTTCATTGATTTCTCAAACTCGCTTGGGTTCATACGTATAGATGCAAGCTGTCTAAGGTAGAGGTTCTTGTCAAAAACCCCTTCTCTCTGAAAGGAGGGTGTGTTCGCTATTTCCCTTCTGGTTTCGTCATGGCTTATGACAAGGCCTCTGCGCTCTGCCTCCTGGAGCATGAGCGTCCTGTTGATGAGGTCGTCTAGTGCTCTTTCCCTAAGATCTTTTGTCTCTTTTTCAGACAAGGCTCTTTTGTAAATGTTCCTTGACATCACCTTTAGGTTTTCGTAACTCCTGTCGTACTGCCGGCGAGTTATTTTCTGGTCGTTGACCAACGCAACAACCGCGTCCTCTCTTCCCTCTCTTCCTCCCCATCCATAAAAGAATACAAATACAATTATGATAATCCCGAAAGCAATATATACAAACCAAGATCTTGTCTGTTTTCTCATCCATCCTAGCATTTTCTCATCTCCTCGCCCTTTTGTTTTGTGCTCTTAAATCATAGTGGCTACCCTGCCTTCTGGCCTGAGATATTATCAAAAGCCACCTAAAAAGCAAGCGCTTTTGTGATATTATTTTCTTGCATTAGAAATTTAATCTGATATTATCAATTGCCTGTTGGCACATAAGTGTTTTTATGCCCTGGCTTTTGCCAACTACATGCAAACTTACAAAGCGTATTCACGGTCATAATTATAATCTTTCCGGAGGAGGAGAGAATCATGCTGTTTGACAGTCTCTTGGGATTGTTTTCTAATGACTTAGCGATAGACTTGGGAACGGCCTCAACCCTGGTTTTTGTAAAGGGTAAGGGTATTTTGTCCAACGAACCATCGGTTGTTGCCATCAGAAGAGATGCTCGAGGAACCAAAAAGATTCTGGCTGTCGGAAACGAGGCCAAAAAGATGTTGGGCAGAACTCCCGCCAACATTGTGGCAATAAGACCTATGAAAGATGGGGTAATTGCTGATTTCGAAGTTACGGAAAGCATGCTTTCCTACTTCATAAAAAAGGTTCACAACCGCAGGGGTTTTATCAGGCCTCGCATTATCATTTCTGTTCCCTCGGGTATCACCCCTGTTGAGAAGAGGGCGGTGAAAGAATCGGCGGAATCAGCGGGTGCCAGAGAAATTTATCTCATTGAAGAACCTATGGCCGCAGCCATAGGCGCGGGACTCCCGGTAAGTGAGGCTTCGGGGAATATGATTGTTGACATTGGGGGTGGCACTACAGAGGTGGCGGTTATTTCTCTCTCCGGCATAGTCATCAGCAAAACCGTTCGGATTGCAGGCGACAAAATGGATGAGGCTATTGTTCAATACGTCAAGCGGAAGTACAATCTTTTGATTGGCGAAAGAACAGCCGAACTGATTAAAACGACCATAGGAACTGCTTATCCAGAGAAAGAGGTTAGAAGCGTAGACGTTAAAGGAAGGGATTTGGTAACTGGGGTGCCAAAAACCCTGGAAATCACTTCTGAAGAGGTGCGCGGTGCGATTTCCGGCCCCATTAACGCCATTGTTGAAAGCGTCAAAACCACACTTGAGAGAACCCCGCCGGAACTGGCAGCAGACATCGTAGACCAGGGAATTGTCTTGGCTGGAGGTGGGGCACTTTTAAGAAACCTGGATGTTCTGTTGAGGGAGGAGACCGGGCTTCCCATCGTGGTTGCTGAAAGCCCCCTGACTGCTGTAGTTATGGGGTCGGGAATGGCACTTGATGAACTTTCCCTACTAAAAGAGGTCGCTATTGACTTTTAAACCCCCTCTTCTTCCGGGGCGTGATGTCTTCGTTTTTCAGAAAATATCAGAATCTCATAATTGCTGTTTTCCTCGTTGGTTTGGCGTTCTCCATCTATTCGTCCAATCTTAAAGCCACCGGCAACACCTCTTTTTTCAGAAGAACCATCTTAAGCATTTATTCTCCCCCGCTGCGGCTGGTTGCCTCCACTTTGAGTGGTGTTAAATACCTCTGGAACAATTACATCTTTTTGCTACATGTTCAAAAAGAAAACCTTGAACTAAAAAAATCTCTGGATTTGCTTACGGAACAAAACTCGCAACTAAAGGAATTGTTGCTTGAGAATGACCGTTTGCGCAAATTATTGCTCCTGAAGAAGCGCTCGTCTGTAAGGCTAATCTCCGCAGAAATTATAGGGAGAGACGCCGTTGGGTGGTTCAAAACCGTGTTGATCGACAAGGGGCTGGGCGATTCCATTAAGGTGGGCCAGGCGGTTATTACTCACCGAGGAATTGTTGGGCGAACAACAGACGTTTCCAGCGGCACCTCTAAGGTATTATTAATAACCGATATAAATAGTTCTGTTGATGCACTGGTACAGAGAACTCGTGCCAGGGGTGTTGTGGAAGGTAAGGCATCTGGTCTTTGTCAACTCAAATATGTTTCAAGTTCAGACGATGTAAGACCCGGGGACCTGGTGGTTGCTTCCGGCCTTTGCGGTGTTTTCCCTAAGGGGTTACCCATAGGAAGGGTGGGTCGTGTTGAAAAAGATGGTTTTGGTCTCTTTCAGCATGTGGAATTAACGCCCAGCGTTAACCTCAACAAGCTGGAAGAGGTCTGCATCTTGTTTCCCAAGGGGGATTAATCGACATGCGACATGGTTGCCAGCTACGGCAAATATTCCCATGAAACAATTTTCTCTTTTTCTTTTGGTAGGTCTGGTTCTTATTTTAATCCAAACCGTTCCTTTGAACTACGTTTTTGCGTGTGTGGCCACCTTGAACTTCTCGTTCGTTTTCGTAATCTTCCTGGCGCTCTATTACCCCTCTGCTGGCAGTTGCTTTGTTGTTTTCCTGCTGGGCTATGTGCTTGACACCCTCTCTGGTGTGCCTGCGGGGTTAAGTTCCCTAATTAACCTGGCATCCTTTTTTCTCATCAGGGCTTCAAGCCAGGTTGTGCAGTTTGGGGGCGTGGCCTCCCAGGCATTCCTTGTCTTTGCGTTGAGCTTTTTGGCCAACCTTTTCCTTTTAAAAACAACTAAAATAGTGTCTTCCGACTCTCTTGGTTCAACGCTGACAAGCATTTTTACTAACAGCTTTTTGGTTATGATATTGTGCGTGCCACTTTTTGTCCTATACAACAGAAAATGTGCAGCATCGCGGGGATAGTCTTTAAGCTTTCAACTAAAACTCGAAACAGGTATTTTATCACCGTTTTGGGGTCTTAATGGAGATCTGTGGTGAGATCAGAGCTTGATTCTCTCTACGACAAAAAACTGCAGTCAAGGACAGGCGTTGTTTACTTCGTTGTGGTGTTCGTTTTTGGTCTGCTGTGCTTAAGGCTCTGGTTCCTGCAGGTTGTTGAGGGAAGCAACTATCGCAAACTCTCGGAAAACAACAGAATCAGGATCCAGGAAATTCCGGCCCCCAGGGGGCTCATTTTAGACAGCGACGGGCGTGTTCTGGCAGGGAACCGTCCTTCGTTTGACGTCTGTTTGGTGCCCCAGCACACACACAACCCGGATGAGGTACTAAAACGACTTGCTAAATTGCTGGATAGTGACCTGCCCCGGCTAAAGCAGAGGGTTGAGGGGTCGCGGGGCAGGCCACCCTTTGAACCTATTACGCTCAAATCAGATGTGTCAAGAGACATCCTTGCTCTTGTTTTAACCCACAGGCTGGATCTGCCTGGGATTGTTGTGGAGTCAACTCCCGCACGCCATTACCCTTTTGGAACCCTTGCCTGTCACCTGTTGGGGCACCTGGGTGAGATCGACCAGAGAGAACTCGCACGCCCCGAATTTGCTCTCTGTAAAATGGGAGATTTTGTTGGCAAATCTGGGGTTGAGCGGGCGTTCGAACCATACCTGAAAGGAACCGATGGCGGGTATCAATCAGAGGTTAACGCCGTTGGGTATAAAATAAACATCATGGGGCAGGTTGATCCTGTTCCTGCGCATAATGTCGTTCTTACTATCAGCGCCGATCTTCAGAAAACCGCAGAGGAAGCTTTGGGGGATAGTTCCGGGGCAATCGTCGCCGTAGATCCCAAAAGTGGCCGTGTTTTGGCCATGGCGAGCAGTCCGGCCTTCAACCTCAACGCGTTCTCCTGTGGCATTTCTCCTCGAGACTGGGAGAAAATCGTTAACAACCCCGAACACCCCTTAATGAATCGATGCATACAGAGCGCCTATCCTCCTGGTTCCACCTACAAGCTCGTCACGGCGGCAGCGGCCATAGAAGAAGGGTTGGCAAAAAAAGACAAGGAGTTCTTTTGTGCTGGATCTTTCAGGTGTGGCAACAGATCCTACAGATGTTGGAAAAGACAGGGCCATGGAAAGGTTGATCTGTTGAAAGGTGTGGTTGAATCCTGTGACGTCTATTTTTACAATCTCGGCACCATGCTTGGTCCGGACCTTCTGGCAAAATATGCCAGGGGCTTCGGTTTCGGCATGGCTACGGGGATTGGCTTAAGAGACGAAAGGGCAGGGTTTATCCCCACTTCTGGCTGGTATCGAGGCAGGTATGGCATCCCCTGGCAGGCGGGCGAGAGCCTTTCTGTTGCCATTGGCCAGGGGGCGAATCAAGTCACGCCCCTTCAGCTTGTGATGGCTTATGCCGCTATTGCCAACGGTGGTATTTTATATAGGCCTTTCCATGTTGACAGAATCGTGTCTGTCGACGGGAAAATTCTCAAGACGTTCACGCCCACAGTTAGGGGAAAGTTGCCCGTTTCTAAAAACAATATGAGCTTTCTTGGGGAGTGTCTTTCGGGGGTCGTAAACTCTCCCGCCGGAACCGGCAGGGCTGCGCGGCTTTCCAATGTTGAGGTTGCGGGCAAAACGGGTACCGCCCAGGTCGTTGGTGTGGCCAGTGGGGGTGTACCGCCTTTGGCATATAAGTTCTTGGACCACGCCTGGTTCGTTGCTTTCGCCCCCAAAGAAGATGCCCGTGTGGCCGTTGTCGTCCTTGTGGAACACGGCGGTCATGGCGGAAGCGCTGCTGCTCCCATCGCGAAAAAAATCATATCCAGGTTTTTTGACATTGAGGGGGGCGGCAGTGTTTGATCGTAGGCTAATCTCAAACTTTGATTGGACACTTTTTCTTGCTTCCCTGCTATTGTCAATTCTGGGTGCGGTTAACCTTTATAGTGCCGGCTCCTTCTCTCTTCACAACAGCACGACACCGTTTTATTTAAAACAACTCTATTGGTTGCTTGCCGGCCTGTTTCTCTTTTTTGTCATCATTTCCATCGACTATCAGTTAATGGCCAGACATTCCTATCTGCTTCATGGAGCCTCCCTCTTCCTGCTTCTTCTTGCTCTTTTCTTGGGAAAAACGACTGCAGGCACCCATCGATGGTTACAGGTCGGGGCTTTTTCTTTCCAGCCGTCTGAATTTGCTAAAATCAGCTTTGTTCTGCTGCTTTCCCACTCCTTTTCGAGGTCGACACCGCCCAGGGCAAGCCAGTTCCAAGGATTTCTCCTGCCCACTATTTTCACCCTTATTACTTTCGTCCTCATTTTTCTCGGGCCGGATCTTGGAACGGCCGCACTCATCCTTGTCATATTTGTGTCGTTCATATTTTTTGCGAAACTTGACTTAAGGCATATCTTTCTGTTTATGCTCTCCTGTGTGATTCTCCTTCCCTGCTCCTGGCTGTTCTTGGAAGATTATCAAAAAAGCAGGTTGTTTGCCTTCTTAAGTCCCGGCAAAAACTCGCTTCATGCCGGGTATCAGGCGGTTCAGTCTAAAATTGCTATCGGTTCGGGGATGTTGTTTGGGAAGGGGTTTTTGGGCGGTACACAAAGCCAGCTTCGTTTCCTGCCCGAGCAACATACAGATTTCGCCTTCTCGGTGTTGGCGGAGGAATGGGGTCTCGTGGGGTCCCTGTTATTAATCTCCCTTCTTTTCCTGGTTGTCTCAAAGGGTTTAAAAATTGCTTCCCAGTCCAGGGATGTCCTTGGTTCGTTCATATCTTTCGGACTGGTTTCAATTTTGTTCTGGCAAATATCCATAAATATTGGTATGGTGATAGGATTGTTTCCCGTCGTTGGAATACCGCTACCATTTATAAGCTATGGTGGTTCGTCCCTTATATCAACCTGGGCGATTGTTGGAATGCTTTCGAACATCAGGATGCGCAAGTTTGTGTTTTAATTAGGATTTCTGCGCGTTTTTACTTAATGGTTTTTAGCTGTTTTAAAATTTTGTTGTCGTTGGGAGATATTTCCTTATGGAAACGTTTTTGCAAGGCTTGCTCGTTTCGGTGCGCGAACGGATTGGTGATAGCGCCTTTGAGTCCTGGATTAAGCCTGCTTCCTTTGTCGGGCTGGAAGATGACAATCTGCTTGTAGAGGTTCCTGATCAGTTTTCCAAGGACTGGTTGGAGACTCATTACGCATCTGCCATTAAGGAAGCTGCTCGAGAAATAGCACAAAAAGATGTCGGACTAGTTGTAGCGATAAAAAAACTGTCGGCAGAAAAACCCAACAGAACCCAAACCTTAAACCTCCCGCAGCCCGTAGCCTTCGCCACATCCAACACCAACAGCAGATACACGTTCGAGAATTTCGTTGTCGGCACAAGCAATCAGTTTGCCCACGCCGCGTCATTTGCTGTCTCTAACAGCCCAGCCCTAAACTACAACCCCCTTTTTCTGTTTGGTGGAGTCGGTTTGGGGAAGACACATCTTTTAAATGCGATCGGCTACCACGCTCTTAAAAACGGTGTTTGCAAAAAAGTGCTCTACCTCTCTTCTGAACAGTTCACCAACGAACTCATCAACTCTATACGTTATGAGAAGATGCCCTCCTTCCGAGAGCGTTTCAGAAATCTGGAGCTGCTGTTGCTGGACGATATTCAGTTTATCGCCGGCAAGGAAAGAACCCAAGAGGAGTTCTTCCACACGTTCAACTCCCTTTATGAGTCTCGCCAGCAGATTGTTTTAACCAGCGATACCCCCCCAAGGGAAATGCGCTTTCTTGAAGAGCGTCTGCGTTCTCGTTTTGAGTGGGGACTGATTGCCGACGTTCAACCACCCGATATCGAAACAAGGGTTGCTATACTCAAACAAAAATCGTCTGCCTATAGCTATTCCCTTCCCAATGACGTTGCCTTTTTTCTGGCATCAAACGCCGAGTCAAACATCAGAGAGTTGGAGGGTTTACTGACCAGGGTTTTTGCCTTCTCATCCCTTAATGGTTGTGAAATAACCCTCGACCTGGCAAAAGAGGTACTAAAAAACATAATTAAAACAAGAGAAAAAGACATTAATATTGATTCTATTCAAAAAACTGTCTCAAAACACTTTAATATGAAATTGTCAGACCTAAAATCAAAGAGGAGACAAAAAAGCATCGTCTTGCCGAGACAAATTAGCATGTATCTTGCCAGGAAGTTTACCAAAATGTCACTCCCTGAAATTGGTGCACATTTCGGTGGGAAAGATCACAGCACAATCTTTCATGCTGTTAAGAAAATAGAGGGTTTGCTAATAAAAGATAAAAAACTCAAACAAGACATCAATAATTTGATTGACAAATTGAACAAATAATATATTTAAAAACTTTGTATATCCTGTTGATATCTCGGTTTTGTTGTTTTTTTTTCATCTTTTAAACAAATTTTTTCCAACGGTTATTTTTTTTGTTTCAATAGGTTTAGCACCTTATCAAAGAAACAAACAGGCTTACTACTACTGTTAATTTTAAATATTAAATAATAGGAGTTTTTAATTGTGGAATTCATAATAGAAAGAGAAAGCATTTTAAAGGGTTTAAAAAAAATTCAGGGCGTTACTGAAAAAAGTCCTGTCGTCCCCCTTGCATCCTGCTTGTTAATAGAAGCAGAGGAAAAGAAGATTGTTGTCAGAGCAACGAACTTTGAAGTGGGAATAATAACGGAACATGTCGCAAAAGTTAATAGAAAAGGGAAGGCTGTTATAGACGCAAGAAAGTTATTTGAAATTTTCAAAGAATTGCCGGCCGGGGAAAGCCACATAGAGAAAAAAGAAAATGGTTGGATAGAAATAAGCCACGAGAAAAACATTCTTTTCAATATTAGTGGAGTGGTAGAGGAAGAATTTCCTAAAGTGGAAATTGAAGAAAAAATGGATTTTTCAGAAGTTTGCGCAAAGGGAATATTGGAACTAATAAGAAGTACGATTTATGCAACATCGTCTGATAGAACAAGAGGAGCACTTATGGGCATTTTGGTGGAGAAAAAGGAGGGTACTATCAGGATGGTTGCAACAGACGGCCACAGGTTGGCGCTTGCAGAAAGGGAGATTTTGAAGGGAGAGAGCTTTGATATAAAGAAGAATGTGGTGATTCCCGAAAGGGGGGCAAGAGAGATAAAAAGAATGGTTGAAGAAATGGAAGAAGATGAGAAGGTAAGGATTGGATTTGGGGATAAAAGCGTTGTTTTTAAGACAGAAGAAGAGACATTGGTAATAAGACTGATAGATGCGGATTTTCCAAACTACTCGAAAGTTATACCAGAAGGAATCAAGAAAAGAGTGGTATTAAACAGAAAAGAACTGGTGGAATCTTTGAGAAGGGTACAGCTTGTGGCGGAAGAAGAAACGAAAGCGGTAAAACTCTCCTTTAAAGAGGGCAAACTCGAGATAACGTCAAGGAAAATTGGGTTTGGAGATGCGAGGGAGGAGGTAGGGGTGGATTACGAGGGAGAGCTCATAGAAATGGGCTTTAACGGTAAGTATATTATGGATGTACTTAATGCGCTTGATGATGAAGAGGTGGTTTTTGGGATTAGCGACGAGAAAACTCCAATGATAGTTAAAGGAAAGAGTAAAGAGAATGTTTTGGCAGTTGTAATGCCGATTGCTTTGTAGGGAGGAGAAGTTGAAGGAAATACTGGTGTTGGCAGTATGTTTGGGTATGATATTGATTATACTTAGGGTCGTGGTGGTCTGCCTGGAGAAGGTGAAAGGTGGGCGTGCACGAGAAAGAGAAGCAGGGAAAGAGAGAAAAAAAGAGGAGGGAACCGAGGGTTTAATGCCGGCTATAATTGCAGGGATAACGGCATACGAAGAAGGCCTTGGGGTGAAGGCCGGGAAAAGGGAGAGGACGGTTTATGAAAGAAAAGAAGAGAAAACGTCCTGGTGGAAAATGAAGGAAAGAATGAAATAGACACAAGGAAGAGGATAAAAATGAAAAAAAAGTTTAAAGTTAAGGTTGACGGAAAAGAGTATGTGGTAGAGGTTGAAGGAATGGAAGAGGTTAGTGGGGGTAGAGGGGAAAGTAACAGCAAAGCCGAAAAAAAAACAGGCATGAAAGAAAAAGAGCCGTACGGTAAGTTTGAATCTATAACAACGGGAGAGAAGAGCCTGTTTGCTCCCATGCCGGCAAAGGCAATAAAGGTAAATTGTAAAGCGGGGGAGAGAGTAAGAAAAGGGGATATTTTAATAATACTGGAGGCAATGAAAATGGAAAACGAGATACGCTCACCAGTAGACGGCGTAATAAAAGAGGTAATGGTTGAGGAAGGAGCAAACGTTTCGCACAACGAAAAGATGATTGTTTTTGAATAGAAAAAAGGAAGAAGGGGTATTATAATTTATGAGCGACATTATTGTGTATATAGGTTTTTCGCTGAAAATATACATACTGGCAACGATCATATCGATTACGATCATGGAAATTGTGGTTTTGATAAGAAGATTCATAAAGCTGGGCAAGGGATAAAATGTTAGAAACGATAAAAGAGCTCTTACATTTTTTTCCGGGGCTGGAGTCTTTCGCGCTAATGAGTCCGGAAGCCGCACTGTGCAGGATTTTTTTGGTGTGCGTGGGCTTCGCGCTGGTATATCTGGGCTATAAGAGGGTGTTAGACCCCCTGCTAATGGTGCCCATGGGGATGGGCATAAGCATGGTGAATGCAGGCATTCTGTTAATGCCTGCCCTTGAGGCGGGAATGGGAAAAGAGATTGGAACCATGTTTGTGAACCCCCTCGTCAGCACAGTAGCAGAGCAAGTGGATGCATTCCAGGTGTATTTTTTACAACCAATCTACACGCTGACTTTTGCGAACGGGTTAATCGCGTGTCTGGTTTTTGTGGGGATAGGCGCAATAACAGACCTGGACTTTTTTATCTCTAATCCCAGACTAAGCATGCTCCTTGCAATCCCGGCAGAGTTGGGGACAATACTAACCTTTCCGATAGCCACGGCGATGGGGTTTACTCCCAGCGAGGCAGCGGCGATCGCCGTAATTGGTGGAGCAGATGGCCCAATGGTGCTTTTCGCATCCCTGCAACTTGCGCGTCATCTTTTCGTACCAATAACAATTGTAGCTTATATTTATTTAAGCATTATCTATGCGGGATATCCCTTTCTGATAAAGGTCCTCATACCAAAGAAGATGCGGGGGCAGAGCATGAACGTTTCGATGATAAAAGAGGTATCGCCGGGGGAGAAGTTAGCGTTCAGCGTTGTAACAGGAACACTTCTCTGCCTGCTTTTTCCGGTGGCGGCGCCACTTTTTGCCTCCTTTTTCTTGGGGGTCGCGGTAAAAGAATCGAACCTGGTGAGGTTTATACGGGTGTCGGACAACGTTATATTAAGTGGTTCAACTCTGTTCCTGGGTTTTACGCTGGGTTGTCTTTTGAGCGCAAATGTTGTTATGGATCCCAAAATGTTCAAGCTGATAATCTTGGGCTTCATAGCACTGTTACTGTCGGGCCTGGGTGGATTGTTGGGTGGGGTAGTAGCCTACAAAGTAAGCGGAGGAAAAATAAATCCACTGATTGGCATTGCCGGAGTGAGCTGTCTCCCAACAACCGCAAAGGTGGCACACAAATGTGCAAACGAAGCCAACCCAAACACCTTCATCCTTCCATTCGCCATAGGTCCAAGCATAGCAGGAGTTATAACCACGGCAATAATTACTGCCTGCTATATTACCAGGGTTCCACACATGCTATTTTGATCTACAAAAGATGTCTGTCTTTAGGAAAACAACCAAAAAAACAAGCACACAAAGCAACAAGAACACGAGGACGAAAAGGGTGTGGTCTGAACAGATAAACCCGAAGGTTGAAGCGATCCTGGCAACGGGACGCGAGGACATTCGCTACATAACGGGTTTTTCTGGAAGCGAAGCACTGCTTTTGCTGACAAGGGACAGGGGTTTTTTGGTTGTGGATTCGAGATACACAAGCCAGGCCAGAAGCGAGTGTGTGGGGGTTGTTGTTGTTGAGTCAAACGATAGAATCGGAGAAATTCCAAGGGTTGCCAGCAGGGCAGGAGTAAAAAGGGTTGGTTTTGAGCCACGGCAACTCACGTTTTTTCAACACGAGGAGCTGAAAAAAAAAGGCGACATCGAATGGATGCCCCTGGCAGAAGGCCTGGATGAGATTCGCCAAAAAAAGGACTTGGGAGAAAAAAGGCTTTTGAAAAAAGCAGCGAAAATTTCATCGAACGCATTTTTGGACATCCTGGGAGAAATTAAAGCCGGGATAGAAGAGAGGGCGGTTTCGTTGCTTTTAGAATTTCAAATAAGAAAAAACGGAGCAGAAGCAACACCCTTTCCTTTTATTGTAGCATCCGGGAAGAGGGGTTCCCTGCCCCACGGACTGGCGTCTGGCAAAAAGATTAGAAGAGGAGAGTTTGTCACTGTAGATTTCGGGGCCGTCTATGAGGGGTATTGCTCAGACGAGACGTGTACCGTGGTCGTGGGAAAACCGACAAAGAAACAGAAAAGCGTGTACCAGGTGGTCAAAGATGCTCACGAAAAGGCAATAAGCAGGATTAGGCCGGGGGTTAGAAAGAAAAACATAGATCGTGCGGCAAGGGGAGTTATAGAAAAGGCAGGACTCGGGAAGTATTTTGGGCATGGAACAGGGCACGGTGTGGGATTGGCGGTCCACGAAGAGCCGCGGATTGCACCCAGGCAGAAGGGTGTAATCGAAGCAGGCATGGTTTTTACCATTGAACCCGGAGTTTATATTCCGGGGTGGGGTGGGGTGAGGATAGAGGATATGGTCTGGGTGACCAGGGACGGCTGCGAGCTCATGAGTTCCGTACCCAAAAAATTGATTTGCTTATAAGGGGTGAAAGGAGGAGAAGGAGATGTACGACTCTTCTGAGATTAGAAAGGGTTTGAAAATCGAGATGGGTGGAGATGTATATACCATTGTTTCCTTCCAGCACGTTAAGCCGGGCAAAGGAGGGGCATTCATAAGAACAAAACTGAAGAGCCTTTCCCGGGGGGCGGTGGTTGAAAAGACCTTCAGGTCGGGGGAAAAACTGGGCAAGCCAGACCTTCAGGAGAAGAAAATGCAGTTCCTTTACAGAGAGGGAGAGCAATTCCATTTTATGGAAGAAGAAACCTACGAACAGACATTTTTAACCGAAGAGCAGCTGGGCGGCAGCAAAGAATTTCTGAAGGAGAATACAACCATTGACGTTTTGTTTCACGACAACAAACCCATAGCTGTTGAACTGCCGACATTTGTAGAGATTGTTATTGCCAAAACAGAGCCAGGAGAGAGGGGAGATACGGTGAGTGGGGGAACAAAACCCGCAACGCTCGAGACAGGAGGCGTTATCCAGGTACCCCTGTTTCTAAACGAGGGGGACACGGTAAAAGTTGATACACGCACGGGCGAGTATGTTGAAAGAGCGTAAGTAAGGAAACAGTACTAGATTTTAGACTGTTCCCCCCTTCTTTACGGAAACCTCCCCAATCGGATTTTGACAGGTGCGAAAGGTGTATCTGTCGATTAAAGGAGTAAGCGCATTCATTAACAGTATGGAATAGCACACCCCCTCTGGATAGGCACCGTAAATACGAACGAGCAAAGTTACCACGCCAGCACCTGCCCCGAAAACGAGCCTGCCCCACTTGGTTACAGGGCTTGTCACTACGTCGGTAGCCATAAAGAATGCTCCCAGAAGCAACCCGCCCGCAAAGATGTGAAAAACAGGGTTTCCCCCCAGCACAAAAGACAACAGAAAGACTGTCCCGACAAAAGAGACAGGAATGTGCCAGCTGATTGTTCCTTTATAAAGAAGGTAGGCAGCTCCAAAGAGGATAGCGATGGCAGACGTCTCGCCCAGGGAGCCGGGGATGCTTCCAATTATTAAATCAAGCGGTGGTGTTGCCTGGCTCTGAAGCTTTAAAAGGGTTAGGGGTGTAGCTGTGCTTATACCGTCTATCACCCACGAAGTTGGATTGATTCCCAGAGAGTGTGCCCACACTCCCCAGCTGATTGTTCCGGTAAAGGAAGTGGCTTTCCCAGGCCAGGCAGCGAGGATAAAGGCCCTGCCCACAAGCGCGGGATTGAAGATATTATAACCCATTCCACCAAACACTTGTTTGCCAATGGCAACAGCCACAAAAGATCCAACCACAGGCATCCAGAAGGGTGAGCTGGGAGGAAGGGTAAAGGCCAACAGCAGGCCTGTTACCAAAGCACTTCCATCAAGCACAGTGATATCGTCGTTGGTAAGGAAGTTATAGAGAAACGGCTTGAAGCGGAAACCAGGAGCCTTGAAAAGTATTTGGATAAGAGCCTCTGTTAATACGGCAGAAGACACGCTCAACAATATAATCCAGAGCGCGCGAGGACCGAAAAAGAAGGTGCTGGCAGCCATTATGGGAATAGAGGCAACAAAAACATCAAACATTAGACAGTGGGCAGTCTCACCCGTTTTAAGGTAAGGTGGTGACGAGACAATGAGTCGGTTTGACATGACAGGAGACCTTTCACCAGCCAAGGGTTTTAAGATTAGTTCGGGTTAACAGGCTTTCTTCCCCTTTTAACAGAACCTTGCCGAGCCGTATTATCTCAAGCAGGGGTATGCGCGAGGGGCACACATATTCGCAAAGACCGCACTCAACACAACGGAAAACCCCCCGCTGTTCTGCATCACCCAGGAGTTCATTGTCAATATAATCTGCAATTGCGTTGGGAATAATAGATGCCGGGCAGGCATCCACACACTTGGCACATTTGATACAGGGAGTTCTTTTATAAAAGCGGGACTCACGGTGTTCGTCAAACAAAAAGGCGGTAGCAGCAAAGATACCCTTTGCCCGCTTGACCAGAGGCACTTCTAAAGATTGTTGAGGAATGCCCATTAGAGGACCTCCCAGCGTGACTCGTCCCAAACGGGAAGGAGAACCGCCCGCGTAGTTAATAATGTGCAATAGCGGCGCCCCCGTTTTTACCCATACGTTTTGTGGGTTGCCAATCCCGGATCCGGCGATAGTTATAAGCTGGTCTACAAAAGGCATGCCCGAAAACCAGGCATTATAAATGGCAAGAAGGGAAGAGATGTCCACAGCCATTATATCCCTGGAGCCCGCGACCCCACCCAGGGCAAATCTCTTAGAGAAGAGCTTTTTGGCGAGAAGCCAGCATGCTGTTTCAGGATAAGGACGAGCAACACCCCTTATGGTGACTTCGGGCATCTCTTTTGCTGCCCGCTTTAAAATCTCGAAGAGAGAAGGCTGGTTTTTTTCAACAACGATAACTGCCTGGCTGGCTGAGCAGGCATCAATCAATACCCTTAGCCCCCTAACCAGATCTTGCCCGCGCTCCTTTATCATGTGGTGCTTAGAGGTAATATAGGGCTCGAACTCAGTTGCGTTGACGAGCAGGCTGGAAACCTTAAACCCCCGACCACATAGAAATTCATAGTTGAGGGGAATCCCCATTTCTCGAAAAGCCTCAAACAATCTGCTCTTGTCGTCGCCGATCTTTTTGGAGTTGAGCGGTGTTAAATCATCCAGATCATCTTTCCCGTCGGACAGAATGGATACGGATTGTGCCAGAAACCCCAAAGGGTGAGGCAGAGGCCCGACACGATCAACTTTTCCAGAGGTAGAGGCATGGGCATAAATGCTGACGGGAGGTTTTCCCATAAGGCCGATCTTCTGCCCCAACCTGACGCCCTCCCCCTCTTGGACCATTATGTCGCAAGGTGTATCGTGTGTGTCCTGCAGGGGTACAACAACACGTTCCGGGATACTCATTTTTGAAGAGGCCCTGTCCCGCGTAAACTCTCCGAAGGTGGGGGGCGTTTGAGTTCTCCTGATAAAAGTTGGCAGAAAACCGTCCACAAAAGCTCCTTTAAAGGTTGAACTTGTTCATGGTCAGGCGGGCAAACTCTTCGGCTGCCCTTAGTTTCTTTCTGGTCAGGGTTAACCCCAGAAGGGTAGGTGTATAAGAAAAGCCGACAAGTTGGGCGCCCCGCCTGTTTACCAGCCCTTTGAGGTCATCGTATGCGTGCTCGCGCGAAAAGCCAGCGCCGCCCGTTAGAAAACCCACGACGTTTTTGCCCTCAAGGTTTTTACAACTGTTGATATAAGCATAGAGAAATGGGTGGACCCTCATTACCATCACCCACCCACCCAGGAAGATCAATTCGTATGGAGACAGGTCCAGGGTGAAAGAAGCAGAAAAATCTTTCAGTAGCCCCTCGGGGCTAAGGTCGAGCTTGACCGTATCGACGCTCGTGCTAATGCCTTTTGCTATTGCCTTAGCTACCTTTTCTGTATTCCCGGTTTTTGAACAGTATACAACGATGCTCTTCATTGGTTTACAGCCCTTGACTCTTCTTCGCGAGGATTAATATCTTTGATAATCTTGCGCGGGCACTCTTCTATACAGAGACCGCAACTGGTGCACTTGCTGTAGTCGATGCAAACCCGGTTGTCTTGCATCGACAGAGCGCTTTCGGGGCATTTCTTAATACAGCGGTTGCAGCTGATGCAGCCAACTTCGCACACCTGACGAACAACCTTGCCTTTTTCTTTAGAATTGCAGGCGATGTGAATCGAGGCCTCCCTGGGGATGAGGACGATTACGTTTTTAGGACAAACAGCAACGCAATTTCCACAACCTGTGCACTTGTCCCTGCTGACAATGGGGGCTTCTCTGCCAGATCTCGATAATGCACCAAAGGGGCAGGCTTCAACACAGTCGCCAAAACCCAGACAGCTGTGTGAACAAAGCTTATCTCCTCCACTATAGAGCGAAGCAGCTCGGCAAGAGGGGATTCCGCCGTAATCAAAGCTTTTAACAGCGGTACTTCCGCCATAACACTTGATTGCAGCAATCTTTTTTTCTATGGTGGCGGCCGCTTTTCCCAAGACCTTGCTTATTTTACCCACTGCTTCGGCATCACACAAAACACAACGATTGAGTTCAGCACCACCCTCTACCATGTTTTGAGCGTAGGCATGACAGGAAGGAAACCCGCAACCGCCGCAGTTTGCGCCCGGGAGGGCTTTTTCAATTTCTTCAATTCGAGGGTCTAGTTTAACCGCAAACACCCTGGAGGCAATGGCGAGTGCTATGCCACACAAAAGACCAACACCACCCAATATGATTAGCGAAACGAGAACAACAGTCATAACACCCTTTATTAATGAGCGAAGAAACCCTGGAAACAGAAGAAGGAAAGCGCCATCAAACAGGCAACGATAAACGAGATGGGGAATCCCTGCATACATTTGGGAACCCTGCCAAGCGCCAGCCTCTCTCTAATGCCTGCCATAATGAGGATGGCAACAGTGAATCCTATTCCACCGCCCGCCCCGTGAACAATGGTTTCCAGCAGATTATAATTCTCTCTGATATTGAGGATGCAGACACCCAGAACCGCACAGTTGGTAGTGATTAAGGGAAGATAAATTCCCAATGCCTTTTGAAGTACGGGGCTTACCTTTTGAATTACCATTTCCACAAATTGTACCAGTGCAGCGATAACCAAAATAAAAACAATGGTCTGGAGAAATTCTACTTTATAAGGGATGAGCAGATAGTACTGAATGAACCAGGTACTAACAGAAGCAAGCGTCATTACAAATATAACCGCTGCTCCCATGCTCAGTGATGACTTGAATTCTCTTGACACTCCCAGAAAGGGACAGAGCCCCAAAAAACGGGCGAGGACAAAGTTGTTAACGAGAATCACACTAAAGAGAATGACCAGCAAGTTTTCCATTAAGGGGATTTCCTATTGGACAAATAATTGAAGAGGCCGAGCAGTATTCCAATTGTTAAAAACGCCCCTGGGGGAAGAATCATAATAACTGCAGGACTATACGCAGCTGGCAGCACTTGAATCCCGAGCAGGGTGCCATTCCCCAGAAGCTCTCTTATAGAGGAGATTAGGGTTAGGGCCAGGGTGAAACCAGCACCCATACCCAGAGCGTCTGCCATTGACATCCAGACAGTTGATTTGGAGGCAAAAGCCTCCGCTCTTCCCAGTATGATACAGTTAACTACGATGAGGGGAATAAATATCCCCAGGCGTTCATGTAATGCCGGGGTATAGGCTGCCATAAAGAGATCAACAATGGTAACGAAAGTCGAGATTACCACAATAAAAGCAGGGATTCTTATTTTGTCTGGGATCACATTCCTGATGAGCGAGATGAAGACGTTTGATCCCAAAAGCACAAAAGTGGCAGCCAGCCCCATACCAAGACCGTTGCTTAACTGTGTGCTGACGGCTAACGTAGGGCAAATGCCCAACACTATCCTGAAAACAGGATTTTCTCGCCAGATTCCTTTAACAAACTCATTATAAAAACCCACGCCCATCCTATACTCAACCCTTTTTTAAAATTTCATCTTTATGTTCAGAGAAAAAGAGAAGACCCTGGTGGATAGCCCCGACCACCGCCCGAGGGGAAATCGTTGCTCCACTGATTTGGTCGATCTCGCCCCCGTCCTTTTTCAGTGCCCAGTTAATATTCCGGGTGTTTTTTGATGCAAATTGTTTTAAAAAGTTCTCCTCGTTAATCTTCGCCCCCAGACCCGGGGTTTCGCTGTGTTTTAAAATCTGAATGCCCGTGATGGTTCCCTCTGGGTTAATGCCCAACATCAGTTCTATTGGTCCCCCATAGCCTGCGGCGGAGACGGAAAACACAACCCCAGTATTGGCAGATCCTTTTTTGGTGATATAAAATCTCGTGAGTCCCTCATTGTCCTCAGCGCCACGGTTCGTTTTAAGGTCTACAAAATCTTTGTCTGGTTCATTGTCGTAGTCTGGCTGAACAGCCCTTATGGCAGCAAGTCTTTTAAGGCGTTGCTGGTATGCAATAGGATCCTTTGTAAGATTATAAACGAGGGCAAGAGCAGTGGCTGCTGCGGAACAGATAATAGCCAATACAACGGTTAGCTTGAAAATTTCACGCATCGGGCTGCCTCCTCTCTGTGGAAGTGGGCCAGCCGGGCGAATAATGTGCTCTTCCCTCCTGGTCAACAATCATTGCTTCGGTCTCTGGCAGGTTTTTTATCAGGGCGAGGCCCTCATTAATACCCAGAACAAACAGCGATGTCGACAGAGCGTCGCTGGCTATAGCCGTTGGTGCGATCACGCTTATTCCCCGAACTGTCTCTACGGGTTGCCCAGACCTGGGGTCGATGATGTGGCATATACGGCGATCCTTGTAGCGATAAAACCTTTCGTAGTCTCCAGAAGTGGAAACAGCTTGATCTTCAAGCGAAATGGAGCCCAAAAGCTTACCCTCTTCCCGGGGATGTCTAATGCCAACCCGCCACGGTGTATCGCCGACCTTTTTACCCACAGCCATGATGGTACCCCCCGCAGTGATCAGGGCATGATTTATGCCCCGACTTTTCAGGAGCCGGGCTGCCCTATCCACAACATATCCTTTGGTAAAAGAACCTGTGTCGATCCACATCCCCTTTTGGGGAAGTCTTGCAACACCTTTAACGGCGTCAAGGTGAATTAGCCTGTAATCAACCAAAAGCTTTGCCTTGTCAAGCGATGAAGCAGGTGGGATTTCTTGAATGCCTGGTGCTTCCTGGGCAAACCCCCAGACCTTAAGCAAAGGACCAATCGTTATGTCAAGAGCGCCACCTGACAAGTCACCGTAGTATTTTGCGCCGGCAATGGCCTCTAGCGTTTCGGGACTAACAGAAACAGCCTTTTGACCGGAAGCGCTGTTTATTTCAGAAACCTCGCTTTTTGGATCATAGTTGTTTAATAGGCGATTTACCCTCTCTATTTCTTTGAAAGCAGCCCTGACCGCTTCCTTTGCACTGTCACCAAACGCCTTAATCTCCACAAAAGTATGGAGCATCGGGCGTGCCTCGCTGTAGATCCCAGGAGGTGTTGCCTCTGCGAGCCACAAGGGGAAGGCCAGGCTGGCAGCAAAGAGGAAAAGAGCAAGTAACCCACAGATGATTGTGTGTGAAACAAGAGCCTTCATAGCAAAAAAACAGAGTTGTATGTTAAGCTACCATTTTCTGCTTATCTACAATACTCAAGTTGTCTATTAATTCCTGGATCCCTGCTTTCGCAGGGATGACAGGTAGGGATGGAACCGATTTCCAAAACGCGTCATTCCCGCCCCGCATCAAGTACGGGATAAACTCCAGCGGGAACCCAGTATTGTTAATAATTTCATCAGGGTATTCAACTGGAGATTTCTGGATAACCAAAAAAGAGAATTTCGATTCAAAATCGCTGAATTTAATACAATGTTTTTTATGAATAGTCAACTTCAAAATTCAAATCGACCCCTGAACGGCGTTTTCTGTTTCATTAAAAAACACAGCAGAAGTTATACACACTAATTGAAAAGCTGCAAGGATGTCCTGCGCGGGTTAATGGTTTGGCCTGTTTGCCCCAGTCCGGCCGGCATTCCAATGCTTTGGCCAGGAGTTATAGTGAAGTGCCCACTCTTTTTCCTTGACAATCGTACTGTATTCATAATAATTTTTTAAACCTCTTTCTGAAAAGGGGGGAAATGAATGCCTCTAAAAAACAAACAGAACAAAGGGGAATGAGGGGGAAGCCTCTCGGAGGTAATAATCGAGGAGACACAAAATGGAAAAAGCACAAGAGGTTCTCAAAAAAAGACTGCAGGAAGAGCAATACAACAAACTTGTTGACATAAAAAACCCTAACCTTCACCGGTTTGTTGCTGAATATGTCGAACTGTGCAACCCCGACGAAGTCTTTGTCTGTACCGACAAAGACGAAGACAGAATGCGCATAAGGGATGCGGCCACAGAAAGCGGCGAAGAGAAAAGCTTGGCCACGGAGGGACACACTGTTCATTTTGATGGTTACTTCGATCAGGGAAGGGATAAGAAAAACACCAAATTCCTTTTGCCGAAAGGTATCGACCTGGGTTCCAACATTAACTCTTTGTGTTTGCGAGAAGGGTTAAAAGAGGTCGGAGGCATTCTTAAAAATATTATGCGAGGGCATACCATGTATGTCCGATTCTTCTGTTTGGGACCGATAAATTCTGAATTCTCGATCCCCTGTGTCCAGCTTACCGATTCTGCTTACGTGGCACACAGCGAAGACCTCCTTTACAGACTGGGCTGTGAAGAGTTTAGGGCGGCTGGCGAAACAGACCGGTTTTTTAAGTTTGTTCACTCTGAGGGGGCGCTCAAGGATTCCGTGAGCGCAAACATTGATAAGCGCAGAATATACGTTGATACCATAGATAGTGTCGTGTATAGCCTGAACACCCAGTACGGTGGGAATACCATTGGGCTTAAAAAACTGGCCATGAGGCTGGGAATCAACTGGGCGTCAAAAGAGGGATGGTTGACCGAACATATGTTCGTGGTGGGTGTGCATGGCCCGCAAGGCAGGGTGACCTATTTAACGGGCGCATTTCCTTCTCTCTGCGGGAAGACATCTACGGCTACGGCTAAGGGGGTGACCATTGTGGGCGATGACATTGCCTATCTCAGAAGAAGTGGCGAAGAGATACGAGCGGTCAACGTGGAAAAAGGGGTTTTCGGTATAATCCAGGGTATCAATTCAAAGGACGACCCAATCATATGGAAAACGTTACAACAGCCGGGCGAGATCATTTTTTCAAACGTGCTTATGACAGAGGGAGGTAACTGCCACTGGATCGGCAAAGATGGGGAGGTTCCTTCTGAAGGCATCAATCACTCTGGCAAATGGAACCCGGGAAAGAAGGATGCAGGGGGAAAAGAGATACCCCCTTCCCACCCCAACGCAAGATTCACTTTGGATTTAAGGCTGTTGGAGAATGCCGATCCGGAGGTTGATAATCCTGAAGGGGTTGTAGTAAAGGGGATGGTCTATGGGGGAAGAGACTCGGACACTTGGGTACCGGTTGAGGAGGCGTTTAACTGGGAGCATGGGATTATAACCAAAGGCGCATCGCTTGAATCAGAAACCACTGCTGCCACCCTGGGGGAGGAGGGTGTGAGAAAATGGAACCCCATGTCAAACCTGGACTTCCTTTCGATACCTATCGGGAAATATATAGAAAACAACATCCAGTTTGGCCGCCCACTGAAAAACGCACCGCCAATATTTTCCGTGAACTATTTCCTGAAAGGCGACGATGGGAACTTCCTAAACGACAAGACAGACAAGGTTGTATGGCTCCGGTGGATGGAGCTTCGCACACATGGGGAAGTCAATGCTATAAAAACCCCCACGGGATATATACCGCAATACCAGGACCTGAAGGTGCTGTTTAAAGAAGTGCTCAACAGGGATTATCCCAAAGAGGCATACAACAAGCAGTTTACCATAAGAATCCCGGAGAGCCTGGCCAAGATTGAGAGGATAAAGGAAGTCTTTGGAAATATTTCTGATACTCCAGGCATAGTATTTGCTGAGCTGGAAGAGCAAAAAGGAAGGCTTTTAAAAACACGCGAAGAGCACGGAGATTATGTTTTGCCCGAAAAACTCTGATTTTTGGAAGGACAACGGATGAAAGCAGAACGAAAGAATAATGAACAAATCCTCGTACTGGTAAAACCGGACGCGCTGCTCTATTCCCTAACCGGATTTATTATTGAAAGAGTATCGGCCGTTCACAACCCGGTCATTGCTGCATCAAAGGTGGTGAGGGTGACGAAAGAGCTGGCGGAGGAGCACTATATCAACATCAGAGGCAAACCCTTTTACCCTGCAACCCTTCGCTACATAATGGGAGAGATTCACTATCCCTCCCAACCGGAGAAAAGAAGGGTGGTTGCTGTTGTGTATCAAGGGGTTGATATTGTAAATAAAGTCAAGGGATATTTTGGCCCGACAAAACCAAGGGATGCCAAACGGCTGGCAAGAGAAGAGGGAGTCATTACCCTGCGGGCACAACTAAGCTATACAGACTTTTCGGTTGAGAGGGAAGAGCTGATCGATAATGCGGTTCATGCCTCGGAGAATGAGATTGAGGCAGAACGAGAAATCAAGCTGTGGTTTGAACCGGGAGATTTCCCCGGGCAACACAGGTTTTTTGATTATGTGGAGTCTGAAGAATTTTTCTACTATTCAGAAAGGCCTGGGGGTGGAGAAGGCCAGATTCTTAGTTCCAGAGAGCCTGGCAGCAAGTGTATCGTTGCCCCGGGGTCTCTGGTGTGGGAAACGGACTATGAAAACCTCCTCGTTTACCGGGATAAAAAGGGTTCGCCCTCGATACACTTAAATAGTATCATCGCCAAGTATATCCTTAAAACCAGATAAAACAATGGAACGACAAAGACTGTTTTTTATGATCAAGCCGGACGGCATCTCTTTAGAAACCAAGATCATAAAAATGATTGAACCCCTGGCGGATATTGTTGCATCCCGCCTGTTTAGCCCTGTTGATATTGGGAAAATTGAGCGTCTTTACAGTATGCACAAAGATAAGTTTTTTTTTCCTTACCTGATAGATTATTTTAAGGGGAAGCCTGTAAAAACATATATTCTGGGCGAAAGGGAAGACGTGGAGTATCAGAGAGCTTTTTATGATAGTTTTGTAGAGCTTGTGGGTGATACCGATCCTGCAAGAGCAAAAACAGGAACCATAAGGAGCTTGAGCACAGACTCTTTAGAAAAAGCTGTCTCAGAGAAAAGGGCGGTGAGAAACATGGTCCATCGGTCAACCACTCCAGAAGAAACGGAAAGAGAAGCCACCATTTTCTTTGGGGACGATATTCAAACACCACACCAATAACCTTTTTTAAGGAGCACACCATGAAGGGGTCAAAACTGATTAAGAAGGGAGCAAGTGAATACGAGAGGAAAATTGCGGGGAAAAAGTATAAGTACCTCATAAAGACCGAGCAATTGGGCGGAATTTTGGTCGAGATTGAACCCGGTGCATACTCTGAATTTTATGAGCACGAAGGGGAAGAAATCAAGATTGTTATACAGGGTGAAGTAGAGTATACGGTAGGGAAAAAGATCTACTGCTTAAAAGAAGGAGATGTTCTCTGGCACCAGTCGACAATACCGCACCGGATAAAAAACAGCGGGGACAAAAAGGCAGTCTGTTTTACTGTAGATACACCCCCTACCTTTACCTGAAACGAGACAAGGGAGAGAGATGGAGAGAAAGAGAAAGCTGGCATCAGCAATTGCAGGAGCTATCGCAGCGTACATCAAATTAGAAGAAGAGGCCAGGGCTGAAGCGCTGGTTCGCTCCGGGGGTGGCATTCCCAGCCTGTGGGGCATAAGCGCCCGCCAAAACGCCATGCAGCTTAGGAATCTATACCAGTTAAGATTTCCAAAGAAATGAAAAAGTGAATAGGGAGTGCAGACTATGGAAAAAAAGAAGAAGAGTGCCGGAAGGGTTGTAACAAAAGGTGCTGTTCGCAAGCCCGTTAGAATAACCGATACCACTTTTAGGGATGCGCACCAGTCGACTTTGGCTACCCGCGTGCGCATAGAAGACATGCTCCCCATTGCGGAGCAAATGGATGATGTTGGCTTTCACTCTCTGGAGGTATGGGGTGGCGCTACTTTTGATGTAACCACACGCTTCTTGAACGAAGATCCCTGGAAGCGGCTAAGAACTTTTAAAAAGTATGTTACCAAAACCCCTCTCCAGATGCTGCTGAGAGGCCAGAACCTGGTTGGATATCGCCACTATGCCGATGACCTGGTTAAGGCCTTTATCTACCACGCTGTGGACTGCGGAATGGATGTTTTTCGGGTATTTGATGCCTTAAATGACGAGAGAAATTTTGAGACCTCCTTTGAAGCCATCAAAGAGTGTGGCAAGCATATTCAGGGAACCATAGCTTACTCATTAACAGAGAGAAGATTAGGAGGTCCTGTATTTAACATCGACTATTTTGTAAAGAAAGCAATGACACTTGAGAAAATGGGTGCCGATTCTCTTTGCATAAAGGATATGGCGGGCTTGATCTGCCCTGGAGACGCCTACGAATTAGTAAGAGCGCTTAAAAAGGCAATAAAGATCCCTATCCAACTTCACTGCCATTATACCAGTGGAATGGCCTCCATGAGTTACCTCAAGGCAGTGGAGGCAGGGGTAGATATTCTGGATACTTCGCTTGCTCCTTTTGCACTTCGTTCTTCTCAGCCGGCGGTGGAACCCATAGTAGTTGCCCTGGGGGACACCGAGTGGGATACGGGGTTAGATTTGAACCTTCTTGCTGAATTAGGGAAGCATGTTGAGTCTATTGCCCCTAAGTACAGGGATTTTCTTAATCTCACAAAAATGTCGGTCATTGATACGAACGTACTTCTCCACCAAATTCCAGGAGGCATGCTCTCCAATCTAATAAACCAGCTTAAGGAAGCAAATGCGCTGCACAGGTTGGACGAAGTCTATGCGGAGCTTCCCAAAACCAGAAAGGACATGGGGTATCCACCGCTGGTGACACCCAGCAGTCAAATTATAGGCACTCAAGCTGTTCAGAACGTGCTCTTTGGTCGCTATAAGATGGTTTCTGCTCAAGTGAAAGATTATGCCTATGGCCTCTATGGTAAGCCACCTGTTCCCATGGATAAAGCGGTTCAAAAAGAGTGTCTGAAAGGGTATGAGCGAGGAGAGAAGCCAGTTACCTGTCGGCCAGCAGATATCCTGGAGCCAGAACTTAAGAATGCACGGGAGGCGTTTAAAGATCTTGCCAAGGACGAAGGAGATGTATTGATATGTGCGCTTTATCCAACAACTGGACCCCGTTTTCTGAAATGGAAATACGGACTGGAACCAGTTCCAGAATCTGCAAGGCCAAAAACAATCGAGGATGTCGAGAAGGAAAATGAGCTGATTGCTAAAGCCAAGGCAGGTAAGCTAGTGGAAAAGGTTGAAAAGCCAGCACCGGGAAAAGGTCCGGGACTCAGAACGTTTAATGTTTTTGTAGACGAGGATTATTACGAGATTGAAGTTGAGGAAACAAAGGCCATCCCTGCCGTTACCCGTATTCCCCCTTCAGCAAGACCCGCTCCCCCACCATCGGCTCCTCCA
>RCNB010000271.1_pt1 | contig 36001 bp, 39 predicted proteins | sample 2041321 | NCBI WGS metagenome assembly RCNB01 (sample SAMN09708232, study PRJNA481090) | Marine sediment metagenome, whole genome shotgun sequencing project.
GGCGCAAGAATACTTGGAAGTGTCAAAGCCGGAAATGGTATCGTACACGTCATAGATAAAGTATTATTACCACCAAAAGAAGAATAAAACACTAATCAAATTTATAAGAAAACATGAAGAATTTATTAAAATTAACTATTGCCCTTGTGTTTGTATTTGCTACTTATACAAGTTGCAATAATTCAAAATCATCAGATGGTAAATCTGGTGCCTTGGCAAGTAATGTTGCAGAAAAAGTATATGTAGCTCCAGGAGAGCACGACGAATTTTATGCCTTTATTTCTGGAGGTTATAGCGGTAACTTAACTGTTTACGGATTACCATCAGGAAGAATGTTTAAAGAGATTCCTGTATTCTCACAGTTTCCAACGTCTGGATATGGTTATTCCGAAGAGACAAAACCGATGCTGAATACCTCTCACGGATTTATTCCTTGGGGAGATTCTCACCACCCAGACATTTCGCAAACTAATGGAGAAATTGATGGACGTTTTATTTTCATCAATGAAAACAACACACCAAGAATTGCAAAAATTGATCTGAAAACATTTGAAACAACTGAAATTATCGAAGTGCCAAACAGTGCTGGTAATCACAGTTCTTCTTTTGTTACTGAGAATACTGAATATGTCGTAGCTGGAACACGTTTTTCGGTGCCAATTCCTCAGCGGGATATGCCAATTAAGGATTACAAAGGTAATTTCCAAGGTGCTTTGTCTTTTATTAGTGTCGCACCAGAAACTGGAAATATGGATATAAAATTTCAAGTGCTAATGCCAGGTTTCAACTATGATCTAGCACATCCTGGACGTGGTAAATCACATGGTTGGTTCTTCTTTTCTACCTATAATACTGAAGAAGCAAGTACGCTTCTGGAGGTTAACGCATCACAAAATGATAAAGATTTTATTGCAGCTATAAACTGGAAAAAAATTGAAGAATACGTAAATAATGGTGGTGGTAAAATGATGCCAGCTAATTATGCGCATAACGTGTATGACGAAGGCACACATACTGCAACATCAACTATGATAAAAGAAGTGCGTGTTGTTAATCCGTCAGAGGTTCCTGGAGCTGTATATTTCTTACCAACACCAAAATCACCTCACGGTTGTGATGTTGATCCATCAGGAGAGTATATTGTTGGTAATGGTAAATTATCTGCTAATTTAACAGTACACTCATTTACTAAAATGATAGATGCTATTGAAAATGAGAAATTTGCTGGAGAGGCTTATGGTATTCCAATTTTAAACTTTGAAGATGTGTTAGCTGGTGTTGTCGACCAAGCTGGATTAGGACCACTACATACAGAATTTGATGGTAAGGGGAACGCTTATACAACATTCTTTATTTCGTCTGAAGTTGTAAAATGGAAACTAGGTACTTGGGAAGTTTTAGATAGACAACCTACTTTTTATTCTGTTGGTCACTTGACCATTCCTGGAGGAAACTCCGGAAAGCCACAAGGTAAATATATGTTTGCGATGAACAAAATCACGAAAGATCGTTATTTACCAACAGGTCCAGAGTTAGAACATAGTGCTCAATTATATGATATTTCTGGTGATAAAATGGAATTGCTTTTAGACTTTCCAACTCACGGAGAACCTCACTATGCAGCTGCAATGCGCGCTGATATTATTAAAGAGCGTTCTCAGAAAATCTACAATTTAGAAGAAAACGAGCATCCTTATGCTGCTAAATCTGATGATGACACGAAGGTGGTAAGAAAAGGTAATGAAGTTCATATTTACATGACCACTATTAGAAGCCACTTCTCCCCAGATAATATTGAAGGTGTTAAGGTTGGAGATAAAGTATATTTTCATATCACAAACTTAGAGCAAGATTTTGATGTACCTCATGGTTTTGCGATGATAGGTCAAAATACGTCAGAGATATTAATTATGCCTGGGCAAACTAAAACTTCTATTTGGGAACCAAAACAAGTGGGAGTATGGCCATTCTATTGTACAGATTTCTGTTCTGCATTGCACCAAGAAATGCAAGGTTATATTCGCGTATCAGCAGCAAATGCTAATACCCCATTAAAATGGTCTCTAGGTGAGGACATTGAGTAAGAAATGAGTTAGGGAAATTTTGTTTTAGTGTTTATTTTCCTACATAAAGGCGGGAGTGGTTTTTTCGCTCTCGCCTTTCATTTAAAACACTATTTAAAACACTAAACACTTCAAAATGAAAAGATCGAATATCACTATGCTTATTGCGGCAATTTTGCCACTTGGATTATTTCTTTTCCCTCTTTGGAAAATTACACTTGAAGCACCTCAATATCCAATTCCACTTGGAATGTATATTCATATTAATGATTTTTCTGATGTTAATCCACATGATATCAAGAACATTAATTTGATGAATCATTATGTTGGAATGAAGTATATTCCGGATGCTATTCCTGAGTTTAAAGTATTTCCTGCTGGAATAATAATAACATCTATTTTAGGTTTATTGATAGCATTCAAAGGCAATTATAAATGGTTTTTGGCTTGGTTTATCCTAATGGTTCTTTTAAGCAGTGCAGGAATGTATGACTTTTACATTTGGGAACACGACTATGGTCATAATCTAGATCCAAAGGCCATCATGAAATTCACAAATCCAGATGGTACACAAATGGGATTTCAACCTCCTTTATTTGGAAGTAGGGATATTTTAAATTTTAGAGCACATTCATACCCAAGACTAGGAGCATTCTTCCTAGGGTTTGGTATTGCAATGTCACTTGTGGCTCATTTTATCGGAAAGCGAAATCATAAAAAATTATCAACTATGTAATATAGACCAAGTATTTAAAACACTAAAAATGAAAACACTAAAACACTATTCAATCTACACATTGCTGCTCATATGTTTCGGTTGTAATGTATCTCCACAGCCTATTGATTATGGCCAAGATGGTTGTTATTTTTGCCAGATGACCATTGTAGACAAAGTTCATGCAGCAGAAATCGTCACCAAAAAAGGTAAAGTCTATAAGTTTGACGCTACAGAATGTATGGTTAATTTCATGAATGAATTTGATGCAGCACAAATTGAGCTTTACTTATCTAACAACTATACAGACCCAGAAGTATTAATTGATGCTACACAAGCCACATTTTTAATCAGCGAGAGTATTCCGAGCCCAATGGGAGCTTATTTATCTGCATTTAAAAATAAAGGAGATGCTGAGAAAATCCAAGCCAATAAAGGAGGAACACTTTATACTTGGAAAGAATTACAATCTCTTTTAAAATAATAATACCATGTACACTATAAATAATACTATTAGCACCATAGAATATAGTGCTTTAAAAGCAACTAAATTATTAGATATTAATGCTAAAGAAATACTTCATATTAGTTTAGAGGCTAATGTAGATTTCCCTAAACATACTTCTCCAAGAGATGCACATCTATTGGTTTTAGAAGGCGAAATTTTATTCTATATTAATAATTTAGAATACAAACTTTTAAAACATCAAATTTTCAACTTTCCTAAAGATGAAGAACATTGGGTTAAGGCCATTCAAAATTCAAATTTTTTGATTATTAGATAATAATGAAGAAAACAACAACATGTTTTATTGCCTTTCTATTCATCTCTCTGCTATCAAATGCTCAAACTATTGAGGTTTGCGAAACTTGCTCTATTTCAACATTAAAAAATGCAATAGATCAAGCTCAAGATTTTGATACCATTTTTATAAAAAAGGGGACCTACAAAGAGTATGATATTATTATCAATAAGCCACTAACCCTAATTGGTAGAGGTTACCCGGTTATTGATGGTGAACTAAAAGGCGAGATTATCACTATAGTTTCAGACAACGTAACTGTTGATGGTTTATTCATCATAAATGTTGGTACAAGTTATACGGAAGACTATGCAGCCATTCGTGTTAGAAAAAGCAAACATTTTGTAATTAAAAATTTGGTACTTGAAAAGTTGTTCTTCGGAATATATATCGAAAAATCAAGTTATGGTAAAGTGTTTAATAATAAGATTATTGGTGATGCAGTTGAGGAGTATAACTCCGGAAATGGTATACAGTTGTGGTACAGTAATCATATAGAAATAGAGGATAATTACGTAGAACATGTTCGAGATGGAATTTATTTAGAATTTTCTGATGACTGTGTAATTAAGAATAATGTAAGTGCTTTAAATATAAGATATGGTTTGCACTTTATGTTTTCAAATGATGATCTCTATCAAGACAATACCTTCGAAAATAATGGAGCAGGAGTCGCTGTGATGTTTTCTAAAAAAATTAAAATGCTCAACAATACGTTTAAAGAAAATTGGGGAACAGCCTCATATGGTATGCTTTTAAAAGAAATCAATGATTCCGAAATTATAGGAAATACGTTCGAAGAAAACACTATTGGCATTAGTATAGAGGGTTCCAATCGCATGGTTTATAAAAACAATAATTTCATAAATAATGGTTGGGCCATCAAAGTGCGTGGTGCCTGTTACGCCAATAGTTTTCTAGAAAACAATTTCTTGTATAATTCTTTTGATATTTCTTATAACAGCAAAGTAAATGATAATGTATTCGATAAAAACTACTGGAGTAATTATACGGGATATGATTTGGATAAGGATGGTGTCGGTGACGTGCCGTATCGACCAGTGAAATTATTCTCGTACATTGTTAACCGAACACCAGAAACCATTATTCTATTACGCAGTTTGTTTATTGATATTATAGATTTTTCCGAAAAAGTGTCTCCGGTTTTTACACCTGACAACCTAATGGATAATAACCCGCTAACAAAAAGGATCTCATGGTAAGTATTCAAAACCTACATAAAAAATTTGGTAAGAACCAAGTGCTTAGTGGCGTTGATCTAGATATTGATCAGGGAGGAATTTTTGCTATACTCGGCCCTAATGGATCTGGTAAAACGACTCTGATCAAATCTATACTAGGTATGGTAATTCCTAGTAGTGGTGAGATTTCTGTACTCGGAAAGAGTATCAAGAAGAATTCAGCCTACAGACATCAGATAGATTATTTGCCACAGATCGCTAATTTCCCAAGTAACTTGCGAGTTAAGGAACTTATAAGAATGATCAAGGACCTACGCGGAAATACATCCGAAGATTTACGATTGATAGAGGTATTTAAATTGGAACCTTTTTTAGATAAAAAACTCGGTAATCTTTCAGGAGGCACCAAACAAAAAGTAAATATTGTTTTAACATTCATGTTTGATAGCCCTTTGATCATTCTAGATGAACCAACGACAGGGTTAGACCCCATTTCACTCATTAGATTAAAAGATCTAATTAATGTTGAAAAGGGGAAAGGTAAAACCATTTTGATCACGTCTCATATTATGAGTTTTGTAGAAGAGGTTTCAGATGAGATCGTGTTCTTATTAGAAGGAAAAATTTATTTTAAAGGACCTATAGACAAATTAAAAACGCAGACAAAGCAGGCGGATTTCGAACATGCTATTGCATCTATTTTAACAGAAAATCATGCTTAAGATATTGAAATATAGTTTTTATGATCTAATGCGAAGTCGTTGGAGCTATGTCTACTTTGCGTTTTATTTACTCTTAGGTGTTGTGCTGTTGTTTTTGAACAATGACCTTTCCAAAGCGGTTATAACCCTTATGAATGTGATCATAGTCTTGGTGCCATTGATCGGGACAATTTTTGGGGTAATGTATTATTATAATTCACAAGAATTTACAGAACTTCTTTTAGCACAACCTTTAAAACGTTCTTCAATATTTCTAGGTCAATATCTTGGCGTGGCTTTATCACTGGCCATGAGCTTGATTCTGGGTTTGGGGATACCCTTCGTGTTTTATGGGTTATTTATGAGTAATGCCATTTGGGATTTTTCATTACTATTAATTACCGGAGTCTTTCTCACTTTTATATTTACAGCCTTGGCTTTTAATATTGCTTTGTCAAATGAAAATAAGATAAAAGGTTTTGGTTATGCAATTCTGTTATGGTTGTTCCTGGCAATAATATATGATGGTCTTTTCTTAATGACTTTAGTCATGTTCGAAGATTATCCGTTAGATAAATTGTCACTCATTGGTACGATGCTAAATCCTATTGATCTGTCTAGGACACTAATTCTCTTAAAACTTGATATTTCAGCACTATTAGGATATACAGGTGCGGTATTCAAACAGTTCTTTGGAACGAATTTTGGACTCGTAGTTTCGTTCATAATGCTAACGGTCTGGGTGATTATGCCAGTATTACGTATTGTATCTAAATCACGAAAAAAGGATTTTTAATTTAAAAAAAAAGGATTATTTAAATCTAATAAAGCCTGACAAAAGTCATGTTTTAAGAAATTTTTAACAATTATTTTTGATTCTTAAGGTAGGATAAAATGTCCTTATTAGGCAAATACCGATTAATCAAAGCTGAAATACATAAAGATAATATTAATGATCTTCGGTTTGTTCTAGTTAGTATCGATCCTGAAACAGATACAACTAAACGATTAAAACCATTTGCAAAAGAGAATTTAATGGATGGTGAACAGTGGACTTTTTTACAGGGTACCCATAGTGGAGTTAGGGAGTTCGCAAATGTATTGGCTGTGAAGTATAAGCAAATCTCTCCTTTAGATTTTTCACATTCAAGCATTATTAGTGTATTTAATTCAAAAGGTGAATTAATGCATCAACAAGAAGGTTTAGCTGCAGATAATAAAGAAACTGTATAAACCATTCTCGATTTAACGAATAATACTAATCAAAATTAAATAATATGTTATCAAAAAAACAAGCACGTGCTTTTTTTCTTGGAGGAACGGCAATTACCTTTTTAATATTTATTGGGCTAACTATCTTTTCTTTCAGCAAAGCACAGGACCAAACTAATTATGAGAATATTACAGAGTCTGTCGTTAGGGGGAAAAAGATTTGGGAAACGAACAATTGTATGGGTTGTCATACAATTCTAGGAGAAGGAGGATACTACGCTCCAGAGTTAACAAAAGTGATAGACCGTAGAGGTAAGGGTTATATCAAAGCAGTATTGATGACACCTGTTCCCTGGGCACCAAATGGAAGAAAAATGGTGGCTTATGGATTTTCTGAAGAAGAAGCACTAGATTTAATAGCCTTTTTTGACTGGATAGATGATATCGATTTAAATGGATTCGATACAGTTGTCTCACCATTAGCAAAAGATAAAAACTAAACTAAAATAATCATGAAATATAAATCACAAAAAGTAGCGTATTGGTTTTTTGCCTTTTCTATGTTGTTGTTTGGGCTACAACTGGTATATGGTTTTATAATGGGATTTGCGCATGCAGGGTTTGATGGCTTGCATGACATCATACCTTTTAATACCGCAAAATCTGTCCATATAAATCTATTGGTCGTTTGGTTGTTATCCGGCTTTATGGGAGCAGCTTATTACATCATCCCAGAAGAGGCGCAGCGAGAGTTAGTAAGCGTTAAACTCGCTTATGTGCAATTAATTAGTCTTGCGGTCGTAGCTGTTGCAGCCATTGTCGGCTTTCACTTTAATATATGGGAAGGACGCAAATTTCTTGAGATTCCTAGAGGTCTTGATTATTTAGTGGTTTTAAACGTCCTCTTGTTTTTAGGGATTATTTTAGTTACACTATATAAAGGAAAACGCAGGACCACAACAGCGTTGGTACTTTCTATGGGATTACTTTTTGCAGCCTTATTATACTTGCCAGGAATGCTGCCATTTGATAGTCAGGTAATGGATTCCTTTTTTAGATGGTGGGTAGTTCACCTTTGGGTAGAAGGTGTTTGGGAACTGATAATGGGAGGTATTTTGTCATTCTTATTGATAAAGCTTACTGGAGTTGATAGAGAAGTTATTGAAAAATGGCTATACGTAATTGTTGGATTAACATTCTTATCTGGTGTTTTAGGCACAGGACACCATTATTATTATATAGGAGTTAATAAAATATGGTTAATTGTTGGAGGAGTTTTTTCAGCACTAGAACCATTGGCATTTTTAGCAATGGCACTATTTGCTGTTAATATGTACCGAAAAGGTGAGAAGAAGCATCCAAACAAACTCGCATTGTATTGGACACTTGGAGCAGCAATTGTATCTTTTGTGGGTGCTGGTTTATTAGGATTTGCACACACACTACCGCAAACAAATTTATATACTCATGGGACCTTAGTTACCGCTATGCATGGTCACCTTGCCTTTTGGGGTGCTTATGCGATGATCGTATTGGCCATTATTAGTTATAGTTTACCAAACATGACCGGCAGAAAGTTATATCTAAGTACTAGAGGTCGTATGGCATTTTGGATGTCTAACATTGGAATGATTGGAATGACGGTTGCTTTTGGTGTAGCTGGAGTAGTCCAAGTTTATTTAGAACGTAAATTAAAAATGGAGTTTATGGAAGTTCAAAAAGAGACAGAAGTGCATTTTTATGTTTTACTTATCTGTGCAACGCTATTCTTAGCCGGAATTATTCTGTATATGATAGATTTTTATAAACATGGCAGACCTACAGACGAAGCATTAGATATTTCATCAAACTAGAAGATAAAATGAATGGACCAGAATTAAAATTTTGAAGGAAGTGTAATTCTGGTCTTTTATTTATAAGCAAGTACAAAATGAGTAAACCATATTATCATGCTGTTGGAAAAGAAATAGCTGTTTTTGAGCATACCTATAAATGTAAAATGCCGTTTTTACTAAAAGGACCAACTGGAACAGGAAAGTCTCGATTTATTGAGTTTATGGCTTATGAATTAGATACTAAACTAATTACCATTTCTTGTCATGAAGAAACCTCTTCTACAGATTTAATAGGACGGTTCATTATTAAAGGTGCTGAGACAATTTGGTTAGACGGCCCTTTGACAACAGCTGTTAAGGAGGGTTATATTTTGTATTTAGATGAAATAGCAGAAGCACGACCCGATGTCATTGTGGCTATTCACTCCTTAACTGATCATCGCCGTGAATTGTTTATTGATAAATTGGGAGAGATCATTAAGGCACATGATAATTTCATGCTTGTTGCTTCATTTAATCCTGGTTATCAACGCGGATTTAAAGAACTAAAACCATCTACGAGGCAGCGTTTTGTTGCTATGTCTTTTGATTATCCAGAAGAAAAGGTAGAAATTGAAATATTAGTGTCTGAAACTGGAATTCAAGCTGATATTGCAAAAAAATTAGTGAACATTGCTACCAAGATCAGAAACCTTACCGAATTAGGCTTAACCGAAACAGTCTCAACTCGTTTGTTGGTAGATGCTGCTAAATTAATTCATACGGGTTTATCAAAACGATTAGCAGTACATGTTGCCATAGTAGAACCTTTAACCGATGATTTAGAAGTTATACAAGCACTTAAGGATTTAGGTGATTTAATGATCTAGTATGTTTGAGTTCGAACCAGATGAATATATTTTTACCAAGTTCGCCTTCTTTTTTAAAAAGCGAAAAAGAAAGAAAGAAGCTGGAGCTAAGCATGCTGTAAGTTTAAGTGATGTCAAACCTCGCTTAACTATTTTTGCACGCGCCATTACTGGCGAAGCTATAGAAATTTATGAAGCAGAAAGAGAAGGCGGTTATCGAAACAATAACTTTTTTCTACCAACTACTTTTCAAGATTTTCATACAATAGATGAAAATATTTCATTTTACTTATTCAGAATTCTGTATTTATCTATTCAAAAGAACTTAGGCTTCAATTGGAAAGATAATAATGAGCACACTACCAATGAATCTCAATTAAAAGCTGTTGATACTTCAACTGAGGTTCTTCAATTATTATTTGATCAATTTCCAGTAGCTAAAACATATTACAACACATTTATTTCATATTATAAAAGTAAAGCAACTCCAAAGCAGCCTGTTGATTATTCATTTATTTACGGAAAATGGATGCGAGACTCACCAAACAGCGATTTAGAAAATAAGCTTAAGAATTTTACAGATCAGGTAAAAGAAGCTGAGCTGGATCAAGCTAAAACCATAATTAAATCGAAAGCTGTAGAAGAAATCATCTCTGTGCAAATTGACCAAAAGCAAATGGAAGATGCTGTTTTACAGCACCAATTTGAAAAGGTAGAAACAGCCGAAGAGTTTGGCGGAAACTTTAGAGATATGGATGGTGATGATGATCTAGATGACCACTCTAATGCTTTAGATGAGGTAAATATGAAATATACTGTACGTGTCGATGATACAGCACATTCTATATATCAAGCAGATTTTATAGAGAACACAACGGTATTAGAAAGTGCTGAAAGTGAAAGTGCAGGGTATCATGTATTATATAATGAATGGAATTATGTAAATCGTACTTATAAAGAAGATTTTTGTAAAGTGTACCCCAAATCGCAATTACAATCAGACGCAGCCTACTATAAGAAAACTTTAAACGACAATCGATCGACATTAGTTGGATTGCGAAAAATGTTGACGACAGTAAATAATAAGTACCAGCAACAAAAACGGCAAACACAAGGTGAAGCTTTTGATATCGATGCGATAACCGATTTGTTTATCGATGTAAAATCTGGACATACACCTTCGGAAAAGATTTATTTATCTAAACGGAAGAAAGAGAAAGATCTATCCATTTTATTGCTCTTGGATATTAGTCTTTCTAGCGATGGTTATGCTGGCGGCAACCGAGTCATAGACGTTGAAAAGCAAGTATCCATTTTGTTTGGTGAAATCCTGGATGAATTTAATATTGATTTTTCTATAGATTGCTTTTATTCCAAAACAAGAAACCATTCTACCTATTTATCACTCAAAGGATTTGATGAGGACTGGCATACTGCTAAATATAGAGTAGGAGCTATAGAACCAAGTGGCTACACTCGAATTGGTGCTGCACTACGTCACTCTGGGGCTTTATTAGACAGGCGAGACACTAAAAATAAATGGGTCATATTGATTTCGGATGGCAAACCAAATGATTATGATAAATATGAAGGAAAGTATGGTATAAATGATGTAAAACAGGCACTGAGAGAATTAAATGAACGTCATATCAATTCTTATGCCTTAGCAATTGAAGCGCAAGCCAAATATTACTTGCCTCAAATGTTTGGACAAAACCATTACCAAATCTTAACAACCCCTGTCGAACTGCTTCAATCTTTAGTGAATCTATATGAAAAAATTAAGCATCAATCATAAAAATCTTTGCTTGAGTGAATAATGATTATCTGGGTATTAATGCCAGTATTGCGTAATTTGTCCAAATCACAGAAAAAGGAATGCTAACGAATAAAATTTTTAATAAATGAAATCAAATCAACTAATTATTGCCTTATTCATGGTTCTGACAATTAGCTGTAAAACAGAACCTAATATAGAGAAACAGATTCTAGTAAAACCTGTTGAAATTGAGAAAACGGATGTTGCTGAATTAAAACTCAATAATGGTGAAAAATGGCTTGCCAATGCAGAAACACATGAAGGGATCTATACCATGAATAGTATAATCAAGACTTTTAAGAATGGTGAAGAGAAAAATTATAGACTTTTGGGCGAACATCTTTCAGAACAGAGTAGTTATATTATTAAAAATTGCACGATGAAAGGTGAGCCTCATGATCAGTTACATGTTGTGTTGGTACCCATGTTAGATGAGATTACGATTTTCAAAGAATCAGATAATGACCGTGAAGCCAGTATCGCATTGATGAGGCTGGAGAATTTAATTGTCGAGTATTTTAATCACTTTGAAATAAAATAAAATTAATGACTTGAGACTATTGTTATGAAGCCATTAGCTATTAATGAAAGGGAAAGATATTAAAATTGTTCAATCAAATAATTTATCAAATCCGTAGTTGTAACGATACCTACTATTTTATCATTGTCTAACACTGGTAATGCATGAAACTCTCGTTTAGCCAAAACTTCAGCCACTTCCTTAATAGTCGTATTAGCATTCACACTGATTAAATTCTTTGCCATTACCTGTTCAATGGTGAACATATTGTAAACTACAGTATCTACTTGTTGTTCGTCCTCATCAACTGCATCGGCAAAACTTATTCTCAATAGATCCGTATAACTAAGCATACCAATAATTTTTGTTCCACGAACTACTGGAATATGGCGAATTTTATTTTTCTTGAATAATACTTCTGCAGTTTCTAAATCATCATTATGATTTACAGTTATGACATTTGATGTCATGATAGCTGATACAGGTGTTCTTTTTTTCATGGTCTTTAATGTTTTAGATTCTACTTTAAAGGTAGTTTGCAAGACCCATGAAAAACATGATAAAAGTCAGGTTGACCTCGTTTTTTGCTCGAAATATTAGAAAAGAGTGCTAAGTGCGATTTCTATCATTGTATTGAAAGTGGTTTCACGCTCATCGGTAGATGTTCTCTCCTTGGTTACCAGTGAATCTGAGATCGTTAAAATGGCAAGGGCTTTTACATTATACTTCGCTGCGATGGTGTAGAGTCCAGCAGCTTCCATTTCAACACATAGCACACCATACTTAGCCCATTTTTTATAAGAATTGAAATCATCTTCATAGAATTCATCAGCGGATAACACATTACCTGCCTTTATTGGGATATCGTTCTTCTTAGCGTAAAAGGCCGCTTTCATGAATAGCTCGAAATTAGCAGTAGGTGAATAATCTGCATTGATGAATCGCGAATTGTTGATACCCGAAGTAGATGAAGCTGACATAGCTAAAACGATATCTCGTATTTTTAAGTCTTTCTGATAGGAACCTGAAGAACCAACCCGAATTAAATTCTTTACACCATAATCCTGGATTAATTCATGACAATAAATCAAAGTCGAAGGAATGCCCATGCCAGTGCCTTGTACAGATACCCGTTTCCCTTTGAATGTACCTGTATAGCCTAACATGCCGCGAACATCGTTATAGCAAAAAGGGTCTTTAAAAAATGTTTCAGCAATCCATTTGGCACGCATAGGGTCACCAGGTAATAATACTGTTTCGGCAATGTCACCTTGTTTAGCTTCAATATGTGTACTCATAATTCTGGGTTTGATACTATATTTATACCTGATGAAGTTCCTATTCTTGTAACCCCTAACGCTATATATTGTTCTGCCGTAGCTCGGTCTTTTATGCCTCCAGAAGCCTTTATTTGTATATGGTCTCGAGCCGTTTCTTTCATGATCTTTACATTTTCGAGGGTTGCTCCTCCGGTACCAAATCCCGTGGAGGTCTTTATGAAATCTGCCTTGGCATTAATGGCTAATTGGCTTGCTATTTTTATTTCTTCTTGCGATAGGTAACAAGTTTCAAGGATGACCTTGAGTATATTGGTTCCAATGGCTTTTTTTATAGCTTTTATTTCTGCTACTATAAGATCATAATGCAGAGATTTAAGGAGCCCAATGTTAATGACCATGTCTATTTCATTAGCGCCATCAATGACGCATTGCACAGCTTCATTGATCTTGGATGTTGTGGACATTGCACCTAAGGGGAACCCAATAACAGCTGCAATTTTAACAGGTGTTTCATTTATTTCATTCTTCGCCAAGGCTACATGGCAACCATTTACGCAAACGGCATGAAATTTATGGGTCTTCGCTTCATCACAAAGTGTTTTTATGTCTTGAGGAGTAGCGGTAGGGTGCAATAAGGTATGATCTATATAATCTTCAATATTCATTAATTCTTTGAGTTTATTACAGCAATGATGTCTTCTTTTTGAAGTACTCCCGATTGGCGCCAAACTTGATTGCCATTCTTGAATAGAAGCATGGTAGGAACACCTCGTACTTGATACTTTGCTGCCAACCCTTGGTTTTTGTCAACATCAATTTTTATGATCTTTACGTCTTCTCCTAACTGTGCTTTTACTTCTTTCAGGATCGGAGCCAACATTTTGCAGGGACCACACCAATCGGCATAGAAATCTATGAGCACAAGTTTGTCAGAGTCCAATATTTTCTGGAAGCTATTTTTCATAGTTACTAATTTAATGAATCAAGACTTTAAATTGATACTTAATTTTCCTAGAAAAATCAACTCTGATTTATTCTTGCCTGCAAAACTAGCAGCAATGCCATGAGCGCTTTTCAAGATCAATGTCTTCAAGCTATCGGTAAATTTATTTGGCTGTTCTTTCTTATACATGATGAATTCGTTGAAACACACTTCGGCATCAGCCTCTTCGAGTAAAAGATCTTTGAAACTTTTAAATATAATACGCATGTTTTGTTCATTTGAATCAGTTTTCCAATATTGTTGAAGTATTTCTTCCAACTCAACCATTTCTTCAATTCGAACAATACCATCTGAAAATGCTATCGCATAAAAAAGTTCCCCAATACGCTGGTAAAGTATTTTTTCTTCTTCTTGGTGTGTGTCTAACATGGTTTCGATGAATTAATGTTTTACTAAACTACTTCACAGAGCCTGTAATAACTATGATTTATATCATATACACTATTCGTTTCAATTTTATTAAACCTAATATATATCATGTTTTTTCATAGTTAAATCCTATAATTTTGTTATTAGGAACATTACATCCAATAGCATGAATAAGATTTTATTACCCACAGATTTTTCAGATAATACATGGAGCTCCATAGTATATGCTTTGAAGCTATTCAAGGATGAACCGTGTAAGTTCTTTTTGTTACATACTAAAGAAATTGATGTTACTTCTTTACCACATTTATCAACCGAAATTGATGAGAGTATCAGGGAGAAACCAGTAAAAGAATTAAACGAATTGAAGGCGCAATTAGAAATGTCTGATACCAGCGCCAATCACGAATTTTATGTCGTTTTCAAGATGGACGGTTTGGCCAATGCGGTTAAGACTGTTGTTGCTGATTTTGATATTGACCTAGTTGTAATGGCAACAAGGGGTGCTAGTGGTGCCAAAGGTTTTTTCTTTGGAAGCAATACAATCAAGGTAGTCAATCGTTTGAAGGATTGTCCAGTATTAATTGTACCTGAGGAGTTTGATTATGTAAACCCCAAGCAGATTGCATTTCCATCTGATTTTCACCGTTTTTACAAGAATAATGAGATCGGACCTTTAACGGATCTTGCTGAATTGCATAATTCCGCGATTCGAATCGCACACATTAGCACGGAAGAGATGCTAAATGAAGTTCAGGAGTATAATTTGGAAACCTTGAAGGAATACTTGAATGGAATCGAGGTAAGTGTGCATTGGATTCCAGATTTTGCAAAAAAATCCGAAGCTATTAATGTTTTTATTGAGGAATTAGACATAGATATCTTAGTCATGGTCAAGTATGGACATAGTTTTATTGAAAGAATAATAAATGAACCTGTAATCAAGAAAATAGGATTTCATCCAGTTATCCCCTTTTTGGTCATTCCAGCTAGGTAAGATAATATCTTGAATACATTTAATATAAATTGTTTGAAGACATGAAACGTAGAATATTATTACCAACAGATTTCTCTAAAAATGCATGGCATGCCATGCATTATGCCAAGACTTTGTATGCCAATGATGATTGTGATTTTTATGTATTGAATATATTTAATGCGCCAATCAATATGGATTTTGATCCTGTGCTGTATATGCAGCCTGGTGATGAGTATTTAGAGAGAGCTAAAAATAGGTCTGAAGAAGGGTTGACAGAAATCTTAGATACTTTAATGTTCGATGATAAAGGCAATTCTAAGCATCATTTCAAGACAATTTCAGCGTATGGCAAACCGGTTGAAGCCATAAAGAATGTTGTGGAAGATAAAGACATAGATATGATTGTTATGGGAACCAAAGGCGAAACAGGTTCCAATAAGGTCATATACGGCAGCGTTGCAATACAAGTGATGGAGAAAGTGCGCAATTGCCCGGTAATTGTGGTTCCAGAAAAAGCTAAAACCCAAGTTCCGAAGGAAATTGTATTTCCGACAAGTTATAAGACACATTTTAAACGAAAGGAGTTGCAGGTCTTATTAGAATTGGCAAAGAGTTGTAATTCTAAAATTGCCGTATTGCATGTGTCTGAAGAAGACGGTCTTGAACCTTCGCAAATAGAAGGTAAGAAGGTGTTAGAAGACTATTTTGACAATGTAGATCACTCCTTTCATAAAGTATCACATTCAATAGTTGAACCGGCCGTGAATATTTTTGTTGAAAGTAGGGAAAGTGATATGGTAGCCTTCATAAATAAAAAACATAGCTTCTTCAATAGTATTTTAACAGAACCCATGGTCAAAGGAATCACGTTTCATTCCAAAGTGCCAATTTTGGTAATGCACGATTTAAGAAACTAAAAACAATTTAAGATGAAAAATACAGGAATATGGCTGGATAAAAATAAAGCCATTATTGTCACCCTCGAAAATGACACAGAATCAATGAGCACTGTTAGATCTGAGATAGAAGACTTTCATGCAACGTCTAACAGATCTGAAGGAGGTCCTTTAGAAATAGCCAAAGACAAAAAGTATTTAGAACGCAAGAAACATCAATACAAATCGTATTTCAAGGACATTGTAGCTGAGATCAAGGATTCTGATGCTTTAGTGATTTTTGGTCCGGCACAAACCAATGAGAAATTCAATAAAGAGTTAGGCGAGAATTTCAAAACATTAAGTTTAAAGGTGAAAGCCGTAACAAAAACGGATAGTATGACCGATAACCAAGTGAAGGCTTGGGTGCGGGACTTTTATAATTCATAGTAATAATTGACTCTTTCGTTCTATTAATAATATACATTCCAATGAAAAATGAAGGTATTGACATTATTAAGTCTTCAGGGCAAAAAGTAAGATTTTCTATAGAAAAATTACATAATTCCCTTAAACGCACGGGCGCTAATAAGAAGACCATAGATCAAATTTTAGATAAGGTTCGAGATGAGTTATATCAGGGCATTTCCACAAAAGAAATTTACAATAGGGCGTTTGCATTGCTAAAGAAGGAAAAGAGCTTTTTGGCTTCAAAATACAAACTTAAAAAAGCTATATATGAATTGGGCCCAACTGGGTTTCCTTTTGAAAATTTCATAAGTGCTGTATTACATTATTCAGGATTCGAAACTGAAGTTGGTAAAGTACTTCAAGGTATCTGCGTAAAACATGAGATAGATGTCATGGCAAAAAAGAATGGTGAGACAACGATCATTGAATGCAAATTTCATGGAGAACAGGGACTAAATTGCAATGTAAAAGTCCCGTTATACATAAATTCACGTTATCAGGATGTAAAGCAGCATTGGAATGGCAATCCGAAAAACGGAACCAAACTAACAGAAGGATGGGTGGTTACCAATACAAGATTCACAAAAGATGCTTTGCAGTACGGTAAATGTTCTGGACTTTATCTGCTAAGTTGGGATTACCCGAAAGGCAATGCCCTAAAAGATAGAATAGATAGACTAGGACTTTACCCAATTACTGTTTCAACCCTGCTCACGAATCGAGAAAAACAATTCTTGCTCAGTCGCGATATTGTGCTTTGCCGAGAATTAATAGGAGATTCTTTTTTCTTGGATCATTTGGGTGTTTCAAGTATTCGAAAAGAAAAGATATTGGATGAAATCAAACAACTTTGTAATAATTAAATCATGGCGAAAAATATTGAGTACGCCAACGTTCATTTTTTGGGTGCGGCAGGTGTTGTTACTGGATCTAAATTCTTAATTGAAGCTTTAGGGCAGAATATTCTCATTGATTGCGGTATGTTTCAAGGACTTAAGGAGTTAAGACTGCGTAATTGGGATGACCTTCCTGTTGATGTCCCAAATATCGATATTGTATTGCTCACACATGGTCATTTGGATCATGTTGGTTATTTACCGAGGTTACTGAAGCAAGGGTTTTCGGGTAAGATCATCGGCACTGCACCAACGTTGGCGATAGCAGAAATCATTCTTAAAGATAGCGCGAAGATTCATGAAGAGGAAGCCAAAAAGGCCAATAAAGATAAATACACCAAGCACGATCCAGCGTTGCCTTTTTATACCTTCGCTGAAGCCGAAAAGACCATAGAACTATTTCAAGTTGAAATGTCTGATAAATGGGTGACTCTAACGAGTGATATTTCTTACCGATTCAAATATAATGGTCATATAATTGGCGCTACCTTCGTAGAGTTGGACATAAAAGGAAAGCGGTTCGTCTTTTCTGGAGATATTGGTAGGCGTAATGATTTTTTACTTGATGACCCTAGCAAACCAGAATGGGCAGATTATTTATTTGTAGAAAGCACTTACGGCAACAAGTTGCATCCTGAAGAGGATATTGAGACAATTCTCTCTTCACTTATAACCGAAACGATTCAAAAAAAAGGGAACCTCATTATCCCTAGTTTTGCTGTGGAACGATTACAAACCCTTATGTATATACTTTGGAAACTATATAAGAAGAATAGGATTCCTAATATTCCAATATTTATTGATAGTCCAATGGGGAACAATGTACTGGAAGTTTTTAATCGGTTCCCGAAGTGGCATAAATTATCGAGAAGTGAGTATAATGACATGTGCAATCATGTGAACATTGTACAATCTTATAAAGAAACATGGGAAACAATAGACGATAGGCGATCTAAAATAATTATTGCTGGTAGTGGTATGGTAACTGGTGGACGGGTATTGACGTATTTAAAGCAGCTTATTGATGAGGAATCCACAACGGTTTTGTTAGTTGGTTTCCAGGCTGAGGGAACTCGTGGCAGACAGTTGCAGGAGGGGGCTCATGAGATACGATTTTTTGGTAAATATTATCCAGTAAACGCAAGTATTAAAAGCGTAGAAAGTCTCTCGGCACACGCAGACCAAAAAGACTTAATAAATTGGATGTCTGGCATTAAGAACATTCCTGAAAATGTATTCTTGATTCATGGAGAGCCAACGGCCATTGACGCATTCAGGGTCAAGATTCAGGATACCTACAAATGGCATGTTTCAACACCGAAACTTAATGAGAACGTTAGGTTGCGTCTTTAGTTCATAAGTTATATAAGCATCTGATATATATCATTTTACAATGGTTTGTCAGATGGTACTTTTGTATACTTATAGAGTTTCACCTTACTTATATCACTTATTAATAAAAAAAAATCATGATAGTCGATAAAATCAATGCCAAGTATATACAATGGTTGAGTCCAGATGATATGCATAAACAGTCCCTCTCCTGGATATCTGAAATGAATTTCATTAAGGATGAGCAGTATTTTTTTGATGAACTTATCACTGCATATACGCGTAAGTTAATTGAAACTAAAAAGTTCGCTGCAAATAAGAAACTTATTGATTCCCTAAATGAATTCCGCAGAAACCTTAAAACAATTATTAAGAAAATCGTTGAACATGAAAACAAATTGGAGATCATGGTAGACGGTATTGACCAAAAAGAGGAAGAGGCCGCGTATAAAAACACACATCGAGAACTGATCGATGAGGTGAGTTATTATCTTAATGAATACAGAACATTAAAGAGACAGCTTTTTGGGATGATCAAGGATATCATGAAAAAGGAGAAAAGCCTAAATTTAATTGCTAAAAAATAAGGGTATTGACATCATTTGCTTTGCTGTAATTATGCTAATATTTTGAAGCTTACCTTTTTGTGATTATTCCTTCAAGTAAATCTCCCACATAATACGATACTATCGCTGCCAAAGCCCCTAGGATAAGCGTTTCTAAAATGCCTTTTAATTTGCTGGTCTCTGTCACATAGGATTTCAGGAATCCAATGAACACGAATGCTAAAGAGGTTAAGAAGCTTGTCCAGATGAATAAATCCCCATTAAAACCCCAAAAGAAATTCCAAACGTAAATCACCAGTGGTATTAGCCCTATGGATATGAAAGAGATATATGTCACGAAGCCTATCTTAAAGGGTGATTTGGTTTCTTCGGACATCTGTAATTCTTCTTTCATCATGACATCCACCCATCTGTCTTTATCGGAAGTTATAACATCTACGACTTGTTCTAATAATTCCCCATCAAAGCCCTTTTCTTTATAGATTTCTACTACTTCATCTCTCTCTTTTTCAGGTAAGTTTTCAACTTCCCAATATTCAATATTCTTGTGTTTATTATAATTATCCTTGACAGTTTTGGCAGACAGATATGCGCCTACAGACATAGCAAAGCCATCAGCCAGTAAGTTAGCAAACCCGAGAATGATTATGACTGAATTCTCTAAACCCGCTCCCACGGCTCCTGAAACCACAGCAAATGTTGTAACGGTACCATCTATGGCTCCATAAACAAATTCACCTAAATAATCTTGGAACCTTCTGAATAAATGACTTGACTTATCTAGCGCCTCTTCGATGTGAGCCATTACTATTAGCTATGAAGTATTAGTAATGGTGCTCTTACGGTATTGCCGATTTGCGTTGTGCTAGACCCAATGAAAAATCGCTCAAACAAGCGTTCTCTTTGTACAAGAAGTGCGGTCATATCAATACTTTGAGTTTGTGTATAACAATCTGTAACATAATGCATGGGTATATCATTTATGCTGTGGTATTCGTATTTCATGTCTTTCAAGAAATAAGCTATATGGTCTTGGTCATTGGCCTCTTCTATTGATTCTTCGTGATGAGGTTTGATCCTTAGAATGTGCAGTTTACTTTTTTGTTTTTTAATGAAGTTCATTAATTCAATGAAAGCTTTTCCACTTAATGAATCGGCAAGGTCCAAAGGCAAAAGGATATCTTTGGGTTTTCTATATTTAAAGTCCTGAGGAATGACCAATGTCGGCGCATTCACTTTGCGAATCACATTGACTGTATTACTGCCAAAAACGATCTCTTTTGCACCTGTAACACCGTTTGTGCCCATGACAACCAGATCTATGTTTTCTGAATCGATGGTTTGTTTTATGGCATCCGTCATAACATCATAGTCTACCAGCATCTTAAAGTTATGATTGTCATTTTTATAGTCTAGTTCTAAAGTGCTTACGAGTTTAGCAAGTTTGTGTTTAGATTCCTTGATAACCGAATCGTAGACACTCGAATTGCTAACGGTCATCAAGTTACTTGTGGTGTATGAAGACACTTTTTCAACATGAAGTACAAAAAATGTGCAAATGTCAGCTTCAAATAATTGTAAAGCATATCGAATTGCATTTTCAGCATTTTTAGAAAAATCGGTTAGTAAGAGAATGTTTTTCATGACAGCGGATGTTTAAAACATAAAGTTACCAAAGAATCCCTTGGAATTATATGATAATAATCAATTGTCAATGGCATTCTATGGCACTAGAGACCATATCTACCATTGGAGCAGGAGAGAGGTAAGGAATTCCTAATCCTAATCCGCGAAGAATAAACAATATACCAATGATTACGACAAATACAGGAATGGCTTTTTGAATGCGTTGTTTAACTTTTGAGTTTATGAATTTTCCGAGATAAATGGCAGTGGTCATTAACGGAATGGTGCCTATTCCGAACAATACCATATACAGACTAGCTTGCCCACTGCTTTGCATCGCTAAAGACGCAAATACGGCCATGTACACCAAACCACAGGGCAAAAACCCATTTAAGAAGCCAATGGTCAAGAACGTATCTGCAGTTTTTTTCTGAAGGGCTTTCCCCAAAGACGCTTTGATTTTAGAAATGATTTTATACAATGGTCTAGAGAAGTTATATTTATTGAAAGTTTGTGCCGGAATCAAGACCACAAGAATCATTAGTATTCCAATGGCTATAGATAATTGTTGTTGAATTCCAAAAATATAAAGACTCTTGCCTACTAGACCGAAAAACAAACCGATCAATCCATAAGCCAACAACCTTCCTAAATGATAGGTGAATATTTGAGTCACCTTTCTAGTGGAATTGCTTCTGTCAACCGGGAGCATAAAGGCAATGGGTCCACACATGCCTATACAGTGAAAACTTCCTAAAAGACCTAATATTATTGCAGACCAAAGCATTTAGTAGATGATATCTTTTTTATAGAGATACATATTTCCATTATATTGCCAGTCTATTTTAATGTTCCAACGACCATCCAATAAACGTTTGTCAGGTATGAGCAAATTGTAGTTGGACAATGAAATTGTAGTTTCGAAGTCCAATTGTTTATTAGATGGTCTGTATAGGAACACTTTTCCTGTAATGTTATTAATATTAAGAGATTCAGGAAACGTTATCAGTAGACCGTCACTGGTTTTTGTCCATGTAATGTTCTCTGCTAAATTTTTCGAATTGGTTTCCTTATCTATATCATTCTGGAATTCTAATTCCTGTTGGTAATAATCCTCTGTGACAAGATCATGCTGATACTTTTCATTGGTGTTCATGCTTATTACAAAATACATGATAAAGCTTATAAAGCCTATAAATGCTAATACGATTCCTGTTCCCCAATTAAATTTCATAGTCCTGTTTTTTAATTATATCTCCTTGGTCCAAGAAAATTAACCGTTGTTGTTTCAATTAACTCGTCTCCACTGTACACCTCGATCATGAGTTTGTTTTTATCGCCCGTAAGCTCACTTTTATCAATTTCTATAAACAAGGTGCCTTCAGCAAGGCCTTGTTCTGGGACTACGAAATTTTGGCTTGTAGACACAAGTTTAATCTCTCCTTTATATTTTCGGAGCTTGAAGTTGATATTTTCAATAGGCTGTGATGTTTTGTTTACTAGTTTGTAAGTGAATACATTGCTTATTATACTTCCTTCTTTGTGCTCGTATAATTGACCAGGAAGCCTTAAAACACGAGCTTCAACATCATTTCTTAACAATAACATTCCGCTTAATACGCCTGTCAAAATGATAAGTACAGCCATGTAGCCTTTCATTCTGGCCGTGAGCTTGAATTTTTCACCTTTTTCAATTTCGTTTTCACTCGCATAGCGGATCAACCCTTTAGGTAAGTTGATGCTTTCCATGATATGGTCACATTCGTCAATACAAGCCGTACAGTTAACACATTCTAGTTGCGTTCCGTTCCTAATATCAATATTAGTAGGACACACATGCACACATTGCAAACAATCTATACAATCACCATGACCCAGAGTTTCTCGGTCCTCATTTTTGCGAAATTTCTTCCTACCGCTATCTCCTTCACCACGCTTGTGGTCGTATGCAACAACAATAGATTTATTATCGAGTAGCACGCCTTGGAGTCTTCCATATGGACAAGCAATAATACATACTTGTTCCCTAAACCAAGCAAATACAAAATAGAAAACAGCCGTAAAAATAATGAGCGGAAACAAAGTGCCTAAATGTTCAAACGGACCATCTATTACATATCTTAATAATTTATCGCTTCCTATTAGATAGGCCAAGAACACATTAGCGATCAAGAAAGAAATCACTAAAAAGATGAACCATTTGAGAACGCGTTTTCTTATTTTTTCAGAATCCCATTTCTGTCTCGCGAGCTTTCGCTGTTTGTTTCGATCACCATCGATCCAATACTCGATCCGTCGAAAAACCATTTCCAAGAAAATAGTTTGGGGACAGATCCATCCACAGAATATACGTCCAAAACCTACTGTAAAAAGTGCTATGAAAATAACACCTATGATCATGGAAATAACGAAGAGGTGGAAATCTTGAGGCCAGAATGGAAATCCAAATATATTGAACTTTCGTTCGAGGACATTGAACATCAAGAACTGGTTGCCGTTGACTTTAATAAATGGTGCCCCAACTAAGAAAGCAAGTAATATGTAACTTACAATTTTGCGTTTTTCATAAAATCGGCCACTAGGTTTTTTTGGAAAAACCCAAGCACGCTTACCTTCTTCATTGATGGTGCCAATTGAGTCCCTAAATGATTCGTTCTCTGGAGCTTCCAAAACTTATCTGGTTTGATTTATTAATTCTGAATTGAATCTAGGGCAATTTCATTTGTTTCTGCAGGTACGTCGGCATTTGGATCAACCCAAATATCGCCTTCAGCGGCTTTCGGTTCAGCTGGTGTTGTACCTTCAAACTGTAGCAAATAACTAGCAACTTGAGCCATTTCTGCTGGTTTTAAGCTTTGCTTCCATGATATCATTCCCTTACCGTCACGACCACCTTCAGAAATAGTTTTAAAGACATTTTTTATTCCTCCTCCTAAAATCCAATTTCGGTCTGTAAGATTTGGTCCAATGCCACCACCACCATCAGCTTTATGACAAGCTACACAGTTGACTTCAAAAATTTTCTTTCCATTACTAAGATCTGAAGCATCAGTCAATAACTCAACAGTATTGAAATCAACCAGGTCTTTAGCCGTTTTCTTATAATTTTCGATGGCTATTTTGGCTTCCGCATATTCTGTTTCTAATTCATCAAATTGATTTTCTCCATTAAACACATGATATCGTAATAGATATATTGCAGCAAAAATTATAGATGCGTAAAAACTATAGATCCACCATGGTGGTAAAGAATTATCAAGTTCTTTAATGCCATCATAGTTATGATCAAGAATAATCTCATGCTCTTCCTGAATAGGTTTGCTACCAAGTGATTTTTTGTAAGTATTTGCTATCCAACCAATGAATTTAGGTGGTTTTGCATTTTGTGCATCGTAACGCGCTTTAGCCTCTTCATCAAGACTTTGATAAAGAATATTGTCCATGGATCCAACAATACCTTCTATGGCAATTAGTATTATCAATACCAATAACAAAAACAGCATGATCATAGGTTGTTCAATAAATGCGGGCTTGCTACCGGATTCAATGACGTATTCTACTAGTCCGAATATGGCGAAAAATGCGATAAGGACTCGCATCCAAGATGGAATTAATTGTCTCATAGCTCTGATTGGTTTTGGTTATCTAATGGTAAATTGCTTACGGTATTTATATAGTCTTTTTTAGCGGTCAATACCCACCAAAATAGAACCACAAAAAAGCCGAAAAATATGAGTAATGATATTATGGGATAAATCTCAATTCCTGATATACTATCCATGTGATTTTTTACGAATTTCAGCATGATTATTTAGTTTTGAGCGGTTGTTAATTCTTCTATGTCCTGCACTTTTATATCTGTGCCCAATCGCTGTAAATAAGCGATAAGTGCAACGATTTCACGATTTCGCATTTCAACAAATTCTTCGCCTCCTGCATTTTTATCTTCTTCGTATGTTGTTGCAAAATCAGGATCTGTGTAAAGATTTTGCTCTATTTGAGTGCCTTGTTCGAGCATCTGTTGTTGAGCATTGGCGATATCTTCTTCAGTATACGGAACACCTAATGTAACCATCGTTTCCATTTTCGCTTCGGTTTGCGATTTGTCCAACTCGTCTCTAATAATCCATTGATAGGATGGCATGATAGAACCGGAAGACGTGCTTTGTGGGTCATACATATGGTTTAAGTGCCAATTATCAGAATATTTTCCACCAATACGATGCAAATCCGGTCCGGTACGTTTACTTCCCCAAAGGAAAGGGTGATCATAAACATACTCGCCAGCTTTTGAGTATTCGCCGTAACGTTCCACTTCACTTCTGAATGGACGAATCATTTGAGAATGACATCCCACACATCCTTCACGTATATATATATCACGTCCTTCTAATTCTAGTGGCGTATATGGTTGTACGCTGCTAATTGTTGGTATGTTTGACTTGACCATTATCGTTGGTACAATTTGTACAATACCACCTATGAGAATCGCTATTGTAGCATAGATCGTTAATTTAATGGGTTTACGCTCTAACCATGTGTGCCATCCTTCGCCGGCAACACGACGTTTGGATACACGTTGTAGAGCTGGAGCTTCAGCCAATTCATCACTTACTTTGTTTCCTTGTTTAATAGTGATAATAATATTATACACTAAGATCAACATACCTGTAAGGTAAAGCGTTCCCCCAATGGCGCGCATCCAATACATTGGCATGATTTCAGATACGGTCTCCAAGAAGTTACCATATACTAATGTGCCATCAGGATTGAATTGTTTCCACATACTTGCTTGCGTAAATCCTGCAACATACATCGGTAAGGCATACATGATGATTCCTAAGGTGCCGATCCAAAAATGCAGATTAGCTAGACCTGTAGAGTATAGTTTACTCTTGACTAGTCTTGGTACTAAATAATATATCATACCAAATGCTAGAAAGCCATTCCATGCTAAAGCACCAACATGCACGTGCGCAATGATCCAATCTGTATAGTGACCGATGGCATTCACATTTTTAAGTGCAAGCAATGGGCCTTCAAAAGTCGCCATACCATAACCGGTAATTGCCACGACCATGAATTTCAACACAGGGTCTGTTCTAACTTTATCCCAGGCACCACGAAGGGTAAGGAGTCCATTTATCATACCACCCCAGGATGGCATTAGTAGCATAACTGAGAAGGCAACGCCTAAATTTTGAGCCCATTCTGGTAATGCGGTATATAACAAATGGTGTGGTCCTGCCCAGATGTAAATGAAAATCAAGGACCAGAAGTGTACGATTGAAAGCCTATAAGAATACACCGGCCTATTGGCTGCTTTAGGGACAAAATAATACATTAAACCCAAGAAGGGAGTCGTCAAGAAAAAGGCGACGGCATTATGCCCGTACCACCATTGTACAAGTGCATCTTGTACACCAGCATACACCGAATAACTCTTCAAGGCGCTTACTGGCAGTTCTAGACTATTGAATATATGAAGTACCGCAACCGTTACAAAAGTGGCAATGTAAAACCAAATAGCCACATATAAGTGACGTTGACGACGATTTAGGATTGTCCAAATCATATTAACACCAAAAGCTACCCAAATTAATGCAATGGCTATATCGAAAGGCCATTCCAACTCAGCATATTCTTTCGATGTCGTAAAGCCTAAGGGTAATGTGATGGCTGCTCCAACAATAATTAATTGCCAACCCCAAAAGTTAATGTTACTTAATAAGTCGCTCGCCATTCTCGCTTTGAGCAATCTTTGTAACGAATAATAGACACCAGCAAAAATAGCATTACCTACAAAGGCAAAAATTACTGCATTGGTATGTAATGGTCTTAATCGACCAAAACTTAACCAAGAAATACCTTCCATGTAGTTAGGGAAAATAAAAAGAAAGGCTAACATTAAGCCTACGAGCATGCCGACTACGCCCCATAGAATAGTTGCGTAAAGGAATTTTTTTACGATCTTATTGTCGTAATAGAATTGTTGTACTTCCATAATAATTAATGAGTCTTTTTGGTTTTTATAGTTGGTTTTTGTGGCTCTTTTACCAATTCGTCTTCAAAGAGCATTCTAACAGAAGGGGTGTAACTATCATCATACTGTCCTCTTTTTACCGCCATGATAAAAGCGATAAAGAAAATTACAGCAACAATAATGCTGATACTTAATAAAATATAAATAACACTCATACCTACTGAAGTTATGGCTCAAAAATAGGGTTGACCCTATTCATAAAACATGACATTTATCATGTTTGCTTATTTATGATCATTCTAATTTTCTTCCTATAAAATTTGTAGCAATCGTTGTAAAAATAACAATACTTATAGAACTTAAAGGCATTAAAATAGCTGCAATTACTGGAGCTAATTGCCCGGTAACAGCAAAATAGAGCCCTATGATGTTATATAAAAACGATAACACAAAACTCCATTTAATGATTTTAATGGCACTCTTTGATGCTTTAATGTATTTGTCAAGTTGATTGAATTTTGCAGCATCCAAAATCGCGTCACAAGCTGGCGAAAAGACATTCACATTTTCAGAAAGTGCAATACCTACATTGCTTTGAGCCAGCGCTCCTGCGTCATTTAATCCATCACCGATCATCAATACTTTGGCGCCTTCTGATTGATGGTATTTAATATATTCCAACTTATCATCCGGTTTTTGGTTGAATATCAATTTTGTTTTAGAGGGCAATAATTTCTGTAAATTCTCTAATTCCCCTTCATTATCCCCTGAAAGAATGACCAGGTCATAGTGCTTTTTTAATTGGTTAAAAAGCTTAGCTAAACCTTTCCTATAGCTGTTATAAAAGATGAATTTTCCTTTGTATTGATCGTTAGTGCTTAAGTGAACGGTTGTATTTAAAACTGAGGTTTCTTTAGCTCCTACAAAACTTGCGGACCCGATCTTGATATTGTCCTTATTATGTGAAGCTTGAATGCCTTGGCCTAAATGTTCTTCAAAGTGATTTAAGGTGATGATATTATTTTCATCCAAGATATCGTAAAGCGTTCTACTTAATGGGTGGTTTGAACCGCGAAGGGTATTTTTTAGTAGGATTTCTTCAGAATCTGATAACCTCTGACCTTCATAAGTGGCAGTACTTTTTTTATTGGAAGTTATGGTTCCAGTCTTATCAAAAATAATAGTATTGATAGATGCCAATTGCTCAAGGGCGGAAGCGTTCTTAACATAGAATTTCAACTTTCCGAAAATGCGTAATAGATTTCCAAAGGTAAAAGGAGCGGATAGGGCAATGGCACATGGGCAGGCAATGATCAATACTGCGGTAAACACATTCAAGGCTTTAGATGCGTCAAACACTAACCAAAAGACTGTCGAAATAATTGCTATAATAAGCACGGCAATGGTAAAACGCTTACTAATATTATTTGTAAGAGTGGTAAAACTGTCTCCTTTGTTTTTATTAAAGACGTCGTTACTCCACAATTGGGTGAGATAACTTTGTTCAACAGATTTTATCGCTTCCATTTCAATGACTCCAGAGGTCTGTTTCCCACCAGCAAATAATTTGTCCCCAGATTGCTTGCTCACGGTTTCAGATTCTCCAGTCACAAAACTGTAATCGATACGTGCTTTACCATTAATGAGGATTCCATCTGCGGGAATCAGTTCTTCATTTCTAATTAAAAGCCTGTCGCCTTTATTAATGTCGTAAACCTGAATTGGTGTTTCCTGGCCTTCATGAATTTTGGTTATGGCGATAGGAAAGTAGGATTTGTAATCGCGTTCAAAAGATAGAAACGAATAGGTTTTTTGCTGAAAGAACTTACCGATTAGCAAGAAAAATACTAGACCAGTTAGACTATCAAAAAAACCAGAACCAAGATCAAAAATGATTTCTGCAGTACTCCTTATAAATAGTACAGCGACACCAAGTGCTATAGGGACGTCGATATTTAGCACTTTGGACCGCAAGCCCTTATATGCTGAAATAAAATAATCCTGTCCTGCATAAAAAACGACGGGAAGAGAAAAAGCAAACATAAGCCACCTGAACAATGGCTTGTATTTCTCGATCCAAAAGCCATCAACTTGAAAATATTCAGGAAAAGACAAGAACATGACATTTCCAAAAGCAAATCCAGCCACTCCTAGTTTATATATGAGCGTTCGGTTAATATGTTCTTTTCCCGAGCTAAAATCGTCGAGTGAGATGTAAGGTTCGTAACCAATAGAACTTAAAAGTAATACCACATCCTTGAGCGAAGAATTTTTTGAATTATAGGTTACTCGAACCGTTTTCTTTCCGAAATTCACTTGCGATGAAGAGATTTCGGGATTGAGTTTGTTTAGGTTTTCTAGTATCCAAATACAGGAACTACAATGAATGTGTGGAATATATAACGATGCGACCTGTGTCTTGCCATCATCAAACTTTACGAGTTTTTCAATGATTCGATCTTGAGATAGGAAATCATATTTCCCTTCAATTTCCTTTGGAATAGCACCGGGAGATGCTTGTAAATCGTAATAGCATGTTAAATCATTCTCAGAGAATATCTCGTAAACAGTTTTGCAGCCGTTGCAACAAAACGATTCGTTATTGTAACGTACAATCGAAGAATTGCAGTCATCACCACAATGGAAACAAGTAGTCTGTTCCTTATTAATTTGCTTATTCATACCTGTGACAAAAGTGCCAAAATAAGCAATTTTAAAATATGATATTTGTCAGGGTTTAAGTAAATTCAAAATATAAAATGAAGGTATGAGTAAATGCGAGCAGTGTATCATTAGGCAATTTAATTCTCTCAAGACATTGACAAAAGAAGAGTTGTTGCGAATTTCGGGTTGCAAAACTTCAAGAATCATAAAGAAAGGCCAAGTTATTTTTGAAGAAGGTGAAATCCTTAATGGTGTTTTTTGCGTTAAAGATGGTATCTGCAAGCTTTCTAAATTGAGTGCTAATGGCCGTGATCAAATTGTCAAATTGATCGTGAAAGGAGATTTATTGGGTCAACGCTCTTTGATAAGTGATGAATCGGCGAATTTGAGTGCGACAGCCCTAAACGATATGGAAGTGTGTTTTATACCAAAGAGTGAAATAATTGGAGACCTTCAAAATAATGCAAATTTTTCCATGGATATTTTGAAGCATATGGCTAAAGACCTTAAAGAATCTGATAATGTAATTGTTAATATGGCACAGAAATCTGTAAAGAAACGACTGGCCGAAGCACTAATTTATATTCATGATACATTTGGGACCAATCCCGATGGAACTTTAACAGTTGCCCTTTCTCGAGAGGATTATGCTAGTTTAGTAGGTACTGCCCTAGAATCTGCCATAAGAACATTGTCACAATTCAAGAAGGATCGATTGATTTCCACTTCAGGGAAGAACATCAAAATCGAGAATATTCAAGGCCTACATCGCGTTGAATAGAATAAACAAGGTTCATAATGCTCTAATTCTATTATTCCCTAGAATTATCTTTTTGATTATTTTTATTTTTTTCGAATCGTATGATGTAGATCATATATAATTGATTTCCATTTAAATAGATTTGCAGAGAATTAATATTTTGATTTATAAATTGGTGAGGGATCATCGTATATAGATAATCCCAATTTTCATGATGAAGATGAATGTAATTATTGAAGTTTAGTTTTATTCTGTTAATCTTTACGACTGACCCTTTACAGACGTAATCAACATTGATTGACTTGTGAATAAAGTACTTTTTGATTAATAGCAGTCAACTAATTACGTTCATCTTACCCTCACCATATTTTTAGACCTTTCCCGCTACATTGTATATTCTGGATCAGGATGCAACTCATTCCAAAATTTTTACTAGCTTTATTTTTTTAAACCAAGATATGAGTAGGTGCGAGCATTGCTATATTTTTAATACAAATGAGCATAATCATTTAACAGATCAGGAGTTAACAAGAATTGCGAATTGCAAGATTTCTCAAAATGTGATGCGCAATGAAGTTATATTTGAAGAAGACGAAATACTGGAAGGTGTTTATTGTATCAAAAAAGGTGTCGCAAAATTGATCAAGATCGGTGAAAAAGGCAAAGACCATATCCTAAAACTTGCTTCGGTTGGTAATGTTATAGGTTCTCGTTCAATTATTAATAAAGAGTCGACTAAATTTAGTGCGACGGCCGTGACTGATATGGAATTATGTTTCATTCCTAAATCAGAGGTCATGACGGATTTGCAGGAAAACGTGGAATTCACATTGAATGTGTTACAACGTGTAACCCAGAATCTAGAAGAGTCGGATAACCAAATCGTGAACATCGTTCAAAAGTCATTACCCCAGCGATTAGCTGAAACAATCCTTTATGTCATGAATCATTTTGGTGTCGATGAAGAGAACGTTTTAAAACTATCCTTGACAAGGGAAGAATATAGCAGTATTGTTGGTGCAACCACTGAGTCGATTATAAGAACTCTTTCAGAATTCAAGAAAGAAAAACTGATAACTACTAACCTGAATAGTCAGATAAAGATTGAAAGTACTAAAGGTTTAATGCGAGTTATTTGACTCATGGCTTAGATAAATTTCCAATGCTTTTGAAGGGTCTTTCCTAATGTAATTCGATAATTTCCGATTTATCCTTTTGAAGAGCTGAATGAATTACGACTTTATTGTCCTTAAATGATGCCTCGACTTTAACGCGTTTATCTTTTGATGTAAGGAAAGGTTCTGGAATTACTGAAGGAACGATAATAGAATGACCACCTTGATTCATACCTTCATTATGGACTTCAAAAACTGAGCTTTTCACTGGTCGATGAGCTTCGTTATTACTTGTATATCGCTATGCAGGGTTTTATGTACCGGGCATTTATCTGCTATTTGAAGAATACGTTTAATTTGTTTTTCATCCAAAATACCTTCTAACTTTATCTCACGATTAAACGTGTCAATTTTAGCCGAATCATTTTCGCAATCTTGAGTATCCTCCGCATGACTTTTACTATAACTGGTATGTACTTCGACGTTCTTTAAATCCCAATCTTTACGTTTTGCATACATCTGTATGGTCATTGCAGTACATGCTGATAAACCGGCAGAAACCAATTCATAAGGAGATGGTCCAAAGTCATTACCACCATAGCTTGTGGGCTCATCGGCAATCATGAAGTGATTGCCTACTTTCATACTCGTCGTAAAACCATCTTCTTTGTCTAAACTAGCTATCACTTGGTGTTTGGTACTCAGGTTTTCTTGTTCTGGGATTTCCACATATCGTCTGGCCCAACCCGCTATTACTTCACCAACGTAAATAGAATCGTGTTTTTGCATTAGCAAATGATCTGCTCCATCAATAGATACAAAACTCTTCGGATGACGCGCAGCTTTATAAATTTCTTCAGCATTAAGTATCCCAACGGTAGTATCCTGAGGAGAATGCATTACTAGCAAGGCTTTGTCAAAATTCTTAACGACATCCGAAAGTGATTTTGTTTCCAGGTCTTCCAAGAATTGTTTTTTGATGGTAAAAGGTCTTCCACTTAAACTTACGCTAGCATAGCCAGTAGCTTTAATTTCTTCTATTGAATTCCCAAACAAATGCTTTACATGTTCAGGATTAGATGGAGCACCAACAGTAGCAACCGCTTTAACCGATGCTAATTCTGAAGCAGCAAAAATCACTGCTGCACCGCCTAATGAATGTCCGATCAGTAGGGCTGGAGGCATATAGTTAGATTCCAGGAATTGTGAAGCGGCAATTAAGTCCTCAACATTGCCAGAGAAATTGGTGTCTTCAAAGTCACCATCACTTTCGCCTAATCCCGTAAAATCAAAACGCAGGACACCAAAACCTCTAGATGTCAAAGAACGGCTTACATTCTTTACCGCAGATAGATTTTTAGTGCAGGTAAAACAATGTGCAAAAATCGCAAAATTATGTGGATGTTGATCGGCTGGCAATTCTAGCCTTCCTGATAGTGTTTGTCCTTCTTTGTTCTGAAATGTGACTTTTTGAAGATTCATAGAATTCTTGGTTTGTTTGAATAAGTCGTATCAATCTTGAATTTCTTTCAAAAGAAATGCTCCACCAAGGGAGCATTCTATTATTCTGTTTTTGGCTCGATTTCCTTATTAGGAATTTCACCATCAATGGGTGCATTTTCTTTTTTAAGGTAATTATCTAAGAATTCGAGAACTCTGCTGTAGGCTTCAATCTGGTTTTCTTTCTTAACAAAACCATGTCCTTCATCTTCAAACAATACGTATTCAACAGGTACTCCATTCTTTCTTACCCCGGCAACGATTTCATCCGACTCAACTTGGAGCACTCGCGGATCTTGAGAGCCTTGGAGAACAATTAATGGTTTAGTGACTTTATCTGTATGAAAAAGCGGGGATATCCTTTTCAATCTTGTAGAATCGGCAGAGTAAGGATCTCCTAACTCCAAATAAAGCGCATCCTTAAATGATTCCCACCAAGGTGGAATGCTTTTGAGTGTACGTACCCAATTGGTCACGCCAAACAAATTAACACCTACGTCAAATTCTTCAGGAGTATAGGTCAGCGCCGCCATGGTCATATAACCTCCATACGAACCGCCTATGATACCTATCTTTTCTGAATTGATCTCTGGTTGCGATGCTAGCCAATTCTTGCCTTCAACGCAATCTTGCAGGTCTTTTTCTCCGTGATTCAAATCATCCATTTGGTAAAATGTCTTACCATATCCACTACTACCACGATTATTGACAGCCAAAACTGCATAGCCATGGTTGACCATGTATTGTATCAATGAACTGAAATTCTGTCGTGACTGTCCGCCAGGACCGCCATGAACCCAAACCATTGCTGGTACTTTGCTGTCTTCAGTTGCTTGATGTGGTTTATAATAAATAGCAGGAATTTCAACGCCATCAAATGATTTATAGCGAATAACTTCTGCCTTGACCAAATGATCACCATCTATCTCATTGTTCAGGACATTAGTTAGTTGGTGTTGTTCTTTCGTTTCTATGTTATATGTATATAGGTTCGCAGGTGTATGAGAGCCTCCAACATACATACGCATCATGGAGTCGTCCCGAGAAAAGGCAACACTTGTTATGTCTGCATTCTCGAAATCGGGTAAATCAATCAGGTTTCCTGAGGCCACATCCCTAACTTCAATGGCATTTTTGGCATCGTCATTTATGAATGTGACCATATACTTACCGCTATTGGTAAAATAAGAGGAGTTAATATCCCATGATTTTTCCAGGACCTTTTCTTTGGCCTTGGTCTCCATATTATATTTCATCAAATAGGAGAATTCAGAACCGTCATCAGTAGTATAATATAGCCACTTATTATCCTTTGAGAAATCTTGAGCACCGTTTCCACTTTGGTTCTCGTTGATCTTGACCTTCTCATTATTGACAAGATCATAGATGAATAGATCAGTATCATTCGTGTTTACGGGTTTCACTAAAGCGACATAACGTTTGTCATCACTTATATCATTCAAGTCCATACCATCATCGTTTTGATATATCAATTTCGATTCATAATTGGTTAGGTCCATTTCATAAACGTCTACATAGCGCTTGTCACGCTTATTAGAGCCATAATAAAAGCCGGTCTCATCTTTTGTCCAACCGTAAAAAGTGGCTCTAGCACCTTCAAAAGGTGTTAATTCCTTAAAATCACCTTCAAGATCCCGCATATAAATATGATATATTTCATCGCCATTACCGTCCATCCTGAACAACATACGTTCATCTTTCGGGAAGTAAGACACTGCAAAAACCGAAGAACTATCTGATGACGTTATTGGGGCTAATTCTCCACCAGTTGTGGGAACCGTATACATATTGTAGATACCCGAACGATTACTTGAAACTAGAAGTTTGGATTTATCCGGTGAAAAACTTCCGCCTCTAACCGCTTCATTATCCATGAATTGTTCAATAGTGTATTGTTTGAGATCTTGAACGATATTACTATCATTTTCCTTTTTACAGGCTGCTACTAATAAAAGCAGTGATAGAAAAAATAACTTTCTCATGATCAATTTGTTTTAAAGGTTTTTATCTCCTTGAAGGGCGAAACATCCAATTGTTTCATACTACTTTCATAAGTCTTCCATTCATCATTAAAGAACGTGTTTGTTTTGTCCAAGGCACTCTTTAGATCGTCTTTAGCATGTTTGATAAGTGTATTCTCTGTTCCGGTCAATCCAGATTGTCTGCTCCCGACATACCATCTTGCAAGACCAAGCCGCTGGGTTACCGTGACTTCTGGATTTCGTGTGATACCTTGTCTCTTATCTACCTTGCCCAAATAGAGGGCAAGTACATCATCGATTTTTTTGACGATATCTTTAGAGGACTTGATGTCATCCTTGAACTTGTCCTTATCCATTTTTTTAAGCTCTTTCTGATATTTTTCTGCAATCTGCTTGCTTTCTACAAGTTGTTTAACAGCATCTGCAACCGTTTGCCCCATGGTTTCGAGTTGTTTAGACGCTGTATATACCTCATTGGTAGAGGCTGTTGAAACATCGATTCTTGGATCACTCTTAACGCTGATCATTTTTTCCGACGTCTGGTCTCCATAATGCATCACTAATTTGTAAGATCCAGGTTTCACGGAAACGCCACCCGGTTCGTTATTGCGTTTTCTGATGGTCCTTGATGGTCTAGCAACTCCTGCTTCATCCATAAACCAGCGCATTCTGTGCACCCCAGTTTCTTTAGGTGTTTTCTGTTTCAAGGATCTGATCAATCTATCACCATCATAAATTTTAAGATGTATGGAATCCCATGTGACTTTATTCTCTTCAGTTTCACTCTCATCCTCCTCAGCATCTTTGTCTTTACTGTCTTCTTTTGGTATTTTTTCTTTTTTCTTATCAACTTTGACGTAA
>RCNB010000272.1_pt1 | contig 35956 bp, 34 predicted proteins | sample 2041321 | NCBI WGS metagenome assembly RCNB01 (sample SAMN09708232, study PRJNA481090) | Marine sediment metagenome, whole genome shotgun sequencing project.
TATCTTTCAATAGGGAAAAGGCCAGCCATTTTCCGTCCAGGGACCACTGAGGGAAACCCAGTTTTGCCCCTTCTGGGAGAGCGATGCGTGTTTCTTTGCCGTCTTTTATGGATTTGATGGTCAATCCAATGGTGAAAGATGTCTGTTGTCGGCTGTTGTATCTCGGCGTAATCCTTGTTCCGGCAAGCCTGAGCAGCGGCTGGGACATGTATGCGATCGAAGGCATGGATTCGGACTCGGAGAGGAGCATGAGATCTCCCGTTGGGTTCATTCTCGCTCGAGGCAGTGGGGGTGTATCGACGATATCGATCACTTCTTTTGGCGGGAGCTTGTAGGGTTTCTGGGAAAAGGCGAAGCATGCAAGCAATATTAAAACAAAAAAGACAGATAGAATTTTTTTACTCATGTTTTCTCCCTCCTGAAAGCACAGTTTTTTTCCAAAAAAATGTAATGATACGATAAGATTATATTAGCCGATTGAGTCCCCAATTGCAATTTCCTGTAGCTTTTCATTTATCTTGAGATTCTTGTGAATAGGCGTGTTCTATTTGTATAATTATGCCAATTAATTGGCTTCCTTTCTGTGTTTTATATGGTAAATGAAGACTTCTTTCTTTTTGTCGTCGATTCGGTAGATTATCCGATAGTTTCCTGATCGGATACGATATCCTTGTTCTGCTGTCAGTTTGAGACAGCCAGGAGGTCGGAGATTTTCTTGCAAGGCGATAATTTTTTTTATGATGAGGTCAAATTTTTCCCCCCTATGTTCGTCCAGGTCTTTTTGGACTTGGGGAAGAAGCAGTATCTTATACACGCCTTTTTTCTAGATATTTTTCGAGAGAAATAGCCTCTTTTTCCAAAAAGCGGAGAGTTTTCAAATCCACTAAATCTTCTTTAAGTTCTTCACGTTCGAGACGCTCTTCCAGGGCTTTTTCGACAAAAAAACCGTACTTGATACCCCGTTCTTTACAAAATTTTTTCACCCGGTCGGCGATTTTGTAATTGACCTTTACAGCTAATGTTGTTTTAAACATTTCAATAAAAAACTACCATAAAACTCAAAAAAAATCAAACTAAAGTTATAATAAGTTTAGTATAATTTGATTTAGTTTCATGAAATGACCAACCTACATCATGTCGAGGAATTCTTGCCAGGGGAATGCTCTCATAGTCTCAGTTGTCGAGTGTCCGTAGGAACGAATGATCATGGCGGCTTTTGCGATTTGTTCAGGGTCGTCAGATTCGACGATGTCGATAACGTCGAATCGGCCCATTGTGGAATAGCTCTGTTTCCACTCGACACTTGGACACTCGCTTTTGATTTTTGATGCTACCCTCTCGGCGATCTTTTTGAATTCAAAGGGATCGCTGAAAGCCTCAGAAGAAATTTTACTCAGAATGATGTAAGTAGCCATGCGCTTGCCTCCTGGTATTAGGAAAATATCAAAAATAAAGTTTTAGGCTGTAATTTTAAGTTCATTTAAGGTGTCTGTTGTTTCCCTTCGAGAAAAGCGATCAGATCTTCTTCGTTGACCCACCACTGCCGGCCGATTTTCTGGGCTTTAATCTTGCCTGATCCGAGCAGCTTGAGGGCTGTTACCCGGCTGATCTGGAGTTTTTCCTGGAGATCCTTAAGATTATACTGTTGAATAATCTTGCTTCCCAACCATATTGTTCTCATTGAATTCCCTATATTTTACTTAAATATATATTAATTTACTTAAATTTACTATATTCTCTATAAATATCTAGATAATGTCAAGTATTTTAATGTATGATTTATCAGTCCTTGTACTTGACATTAGTTCGAAATTTGATTAATTTTTTCTCACTTATCTTAAGAAGAAGACATATTTAAGCATTTAAGGAGGCAAAAATGCAGAAAAAGGCCGTAATTTTCGGAGTTTTGGTAATCTTTTTATGCCTTTCATTTACCAGTGCTCTAGACAAACCAACTAAAGTAAAAGCTCTAAACAAGTATGATTTTTATCACTATTACGAATATGATGAGCTGACCAATTTTTTAAAGGATATGAATAAAGCCTATCCTGAGTTGACAGAACTCAGGTCATTAAACAAGTCGGACATGGGCCGGGATGTGTGGATGTTAGTGATCAACAATCCGAAGACCGGCTCAGAAGAGGACAAACCGGGATTCTTCTTGAATCAGATCCATTCGAGCGAAGTGATTGCTGCCGCATCCAGTTGCTACACCATTTGGGACCTTCTGGAGAATTATGGCAAGAAAAAGGAAATAACTTCAGCAGTGGACAATCTGGTGTGGTACATCGTTCCCAGGTTGGATGTGGATGGGGCAGAGGCCTATTTGACTGGAAAACCGGCAGGGGAAGATCCTGATCCGAGAGATGAGGACGGAGACTATTTATTTGACGAAGATCCGCCCGAGGATATCGATGGGGATGGATTCATCGTTCAGATGAGACAAAAAGATCCGAAAGGGGAGTGGAAGATTTCAGAGAAAGACCCGAGGATTATGGTCCGGAAAGCTCCTGATGAGACAGGAGGCATATACTATAAAACGTACAGCGAGGGGATAGACAATGATGGGGATGAGAAGATCAACGAAGACAGTTTCCGGACAAGATTCCTTTCCAATAGAAACTATCCGGGCAACTGGAGACCAGTCACTGTGCAGGGTGGGGCAGGACGGTATCCGATGGAGGAGCGCACGACAAGGGCAGAAGTGGACTTTGCCGTCACCCATCCCAATATCGCTATCTATGTGCAGCATCACTGCTGCGGAAGGGTGATTTTGCGGCCGCCCACCACTGGACTGGATAAAGATTTTAAAAACCAGAGAGATTTGCAATTGTACAGGGTCATCAGTGCACGATGCCTTGAGCATTCCGGATGGGATTTGGCTACTTCCGTTTATGACTGGAACTGGCCACGCGGCACATCCAACAGGAAATCGACGCAGATTTACCGGGATAAAGAAGGCAAAATAAAGAATGCCCCGAGAGGAATGTATCCGGAGGAAGAGGAGGTGCAATCTTTTTATGATTTTGCAAGATCCTTAGATGGTTATGAGTGTGAGAACGGTTACTTTGCATGGGGAAGTTCGCTGGAGACCATGTACGATCTCTTCGGCATTTTTTCGATGGGAGATGAACACTGGGCCATCCCGGATTACGATAAAGATGGGGAGGTTACAGATAAGGAATGGTTTAAATGGAATGATGAAGAGATGGATGGAAAATTGTTCATCGATTGGCATAAATTCGACCATCCAACGTTAGGGGAGGTTGAAATCGGAGGATGGAGAGAGAAAAAAACCAGCCCCCCTGAAGGCGAGTTGATTCAGAAAGAGTGTGAAATGGGAAATGCTTATGTGATTTATCTTGCGGGTCAGGCTGCGAAGATAAAGATCGCTGAACCGGAAATCGTCGATAAAGAAGGCGGCATATTTCAAGTGGACATCAAGGTAGGAAACAAGGGTTTCCTGCCTACCGCTACCCAACAGGCCGTTGAAGTGAATATGGTGGAGCCGGTACTTTTAGAAGTCGAGCCAAATGAAAATGTCGAGATTCTCCTTGGAGAGAAAAAGGTCAAGCTGGGACAGATCGATGGACATTCCGAAAGCGAGAAGACGACCTATATAATCCGTGTGAAGGATCCTTCTCAGAAAGCTGTTTTAAAGGTGCAAGCAAAATCACAAAAAGCAGGAAAAGACTCAAAGGAAATTGTTATCAAATAGATAAGAAAAATAGAACCGATAAAGGTTTTTTGAAGAAGGCGTGAACGGGGATAATTAGGTTCTAGAGGCCGGGTGTAAAAGACATTTTCCTCACATACTCATTAATTTTCCTTATATCATCCTCGAGAGAAACAACTCGCTTTCTTAAAAAATCGATGTCTTCCTTTAAATCCACAACTTCTTGCTCTAGATTTTTAGGTTTTTCCTCTTCATCAGACATTTCTCTCTTCCTCCCTTATTTTTTGTGAATAATCCAAGTCTACTTAATTTTGTCAGGCGATTTATGGATTGTCAACTTCTGTTAGCAAGAAAGCCCAGATTATATTTGAACTTTCTCCAAAAGTTGACACCTCCGGGGATTTTCGATTTTTTCCCTTGAGAAAAAACCAAGACTTGAGATGGCACAACAACTGCAATCTTTTTTGTTTGCGAGAAAAGAATGAAAAAGAAAAGTAAGCGAGGATTCACACTTTTGGAACTTCTAATTTCGTTTGCGATCGTTACGATTCTTCTTTTGGGAGCCGCTCAACTCACTCTCCATTCCTTGTATGTCAAAAGGACAAGCGATTGCAGTCTTGAATCTGCTGAGTTGGCATCTGACAAACTGGAGTATTTGAAATCCCTCCCTTTTGAAAGTCAAGAACTTGAAGAAAGTTCCAATGTGGAGAGGATCAGAAGCCAAAAAAGAAACGATATATTCCATCGAGAATGGACGGTGTTCGATGTCACTTCGAAAATGAAAAAAATCGAGATGGCTTGCTATTCGGAGAGTTGTGTCCATAGGATAGCTCGGATCGTTCTTTTTTATTCCAAGGAGTTGGGATTCTAAGATGAAAACGGTTCAAAGAGGTTTTTCTTTGTTGGAAGGATTGATCAGTCTGTTTTTGTTCCTTTTGATTGTGCTTTTCAGTCTCGATTGTTTCCTATGTTTAAAAAAACATTTTGCGGAACTTAAAGAATCGGAAACATCCAATACGGCAGTTTATGCGGCTTTGGATAGGATACGGAGAGATTTGTTTGATGCGGGGTTGGGCCTTGCAGATGCCATGGCGCTACAGGTTCTTGAGGGGATCCGCGATGAACAAGGGGCGTTGATTGTTTTGTGTAAGAATGAGGATTTAGCTATTGGAGATTCCTTGTATTCTGGACAGCAGAGGATACTGTGCTTAGATGCCAAAAAGATCAAAAAGGGACAACTTGTAGGCATTATAAATCCTTATGGGGGTGAAGTGCATTCCGTGGTCTCGGTAGACCAAAATAGCTTTGTGGTCGATTTCCCGCTCGTGTCCGACTATTTGCTCGAGAACACCAGTGTCGTTTTGCTGAGAAGGATTTCAATATTTTTAGATGATGCCAAAGGCGTGATTCGGAGAAAGGTCAATGCCAGTCCGGCTCAGCCTCTTCTGGAGGATGTGGCCTCGTTCGAATTTGAATATATCAGAAATGCCAACTTGGTTAGGTTGGACCTCGCCCTGAGGGTAGATGAGGAGAAGAAATATGAAACCACCGTGTTTCCGAAAAATACTGCGATGGCCTCGATTTTTTGGGAAAAATGAAAAAGAACGCAAAGGAGCTTTTACGCTTATTTCTGTTTTTTTATTCGTCATTTTTACGACGCTCGGACTCGGCATGCTGTATCTCACCCAGGTCTATGTCAAAATATCGGCATACAGAAAAAATACCATGTTGCTGGAATATGCTTCGGAAAATGGCATCAAACAGGGCTACGATCATCTCCATGATCTGCTGTTGCTTGCCGCAGCGCCCATTCTGCTTACAGATGACGAGGTGTCGCAATTTTTGGATGATTCCCACGCACAGGGAAATGTAACTGTTCAAAGAGTACTCGGGAGTGGCCTGCCTATTGTCCAAGCGGATAGTTGGGAAAGACTTGCTTGGGAGAGTCTCACGGATTTTCAGTTGATCAATCTCCGCGAGGAAAAGGAATATTTTTATGTTGACTACTTGGGAAGGATCGCCTCCACCGGAAAACTGCAAGGTTTCAAACCCGCAAAAGCATCCTCTCTTGATTCTAGATTGGAACTTATTGCAGGGCATATTCCTTTGCCTGCCATAGCCTTTCTGTTGGATAAATCGATGACTTCAGAGCAAAAAAGGACTTTTTTGCAGGAAAACGATATCCATATGATCCCATCCGAGCAGGTCGATCTTCCCCCTCCAGTAGCTTTTTCTGATGGAGGACTTCTTCCTCAGCAAGCTGTGCAACAATTGGCCAAAGCGTTAAAAATAAAGATTTTTCATCCACAGGACCTTTCTGCTTCAAATCTCCGCTTGGCTCTTGGGCTTGAAGTGAATAATGAACCCGTGCCGGATGGAGTTTACCTGATCCAAGATGACCTTGGATTGGGAGGTGTGTTTGTGCAGGGGGATCTTGATGAAATGGTTCTGGCCATCCAAGGCAATTATCAGATCATTTTGTTTCAGCAAGGGCAAAACCTTTGGATACTTAGGTTTAGCCCGGAAGATGGCAAGACTATTTTCGTCAGTCCTGTCGGAATACAAACCTTTGATTTTGTTCCGTTCGGCATAATCATCGTCAACGGAAAGATCCTTTCCTTGGGTGGAGGTTATGAGGATGCAGATGGCAGAATTCTCATGTCCACACAGGAAGAAATTCCTTGTGTAAAGAAAGGTGTAAACTTGACGATAATATCTTCTGATGAGATTACTCTCTCCTCCCATATAATCTATCAAGGAGTAATATGGAAAGAGGGAGTGCCTTATATCAAAGACTCCGATTCACAGTTGATCATTCATGCTGCCGGACATGATTTTTTGGATGGAGAGGAAAGGGCAGGCGAGATTATCATCGATGAAAATTCACCTGAGAATCTCAAAGTCCATGCTTCGATGACAGCATCCGGCAAAGGTGTTACCGTTCTCGGTGAGAATAAAAAGATTCAAATACTCGGCAGTCTTCAAACGTCGGAACTGACTCTCAATGAGAACGAAATCAGCATTAAGTTTGATAATCGGTTTTTCCACAAGAATGACGATTTTTTTCAGGATGCCCCCCTAACAAAACAACCGGTCTTGTATCTTTTCTGTTTTAAGATCACAGAATGGAGGGAAAATTTATGAAAGGATTTACGCTCATAGAGATCTTGGTTTATCTTTCCATCTTTGCCATTTTGTTGGGTTTAGCGTCCAGTTCGTTTCTGAATTCTTCAGATAAACACAGACTTCAAAAGGCCGTTTGGGAAGTTCATTCCAGGTTGAACTACGCCCGCTTCAAAGCCATTTTTGATGGTACAAAATCTCGGATTTTATTTAATCCGGCTGGTTACACAATCGAGAAATATAACCCAGAAACCGGAGATTGGAAAATGGAGATGGGAAATATCTTGGAGGGCGTTAATATCCAAGCCAACAACAGTCCTGTTTTCCATCCTCAGGGAACCGTTTCAAACCTGGCCTCTATAATGGTATCCAATACCTGGGGCAGCTACAAAATAACTCTTGCCATTTCTGGCAGAATCAGGATCGCTAAGCTGGAGTGAAAGAAAAAAATATTTTTTTTTACAAATCCTATTGATTTTATCAATATAAAGTTGTATTATAATGTTGTGTCTGTTGTGCTGGCTGGGCAGACTCCCTTCCAATAAATCCCTAACCCCCTTTTTGCTGATTCCCCCAAACAGCCAGCATCTTTATTCCAACTTTTCCAAATGTCTGCGACTAATATATATGGCCCCGCTATGCTGGCTGGGCAGGGCTCCTGTCTCCTTTACCTTTCAAACCCGGCAAAATCCCCCAACAGCCAGCTCTCCCCCCCCTTTCTCAATCTTTTTTAAATACGATCTTTCCGTCGATGATCGTGTGAGTAACCTCAGCTTGGAGAATCTCATCTTCGGGAATTGTCAACAGATTTCTGTCAAAAATGGTTATATCTGCCAGTTTGCCTTCCTCCAAAGATCCCCGGATGTCATGCTCGAATGTGGCATAAGCATTGTTGATCGTGTATGCCTTTAGTGCATCTTCGACTGAAATACGTTGTTCAGGGAACCATCCTTCTTCAGGCGTTCCTTTAAGAGTTTTTCTTGCAACAGCAGCATAAATCAGATATTTGGGATGCATGTGGTAAAACGCAGCGCTGGTTCCTGGCCAGTCAGAACCGAAACTGAGGATGGCACCGTTGTCCAATAAAGATTTAAAGGCATAAGCTCCCTTGCATCGTTCATGGGCGATTCTTTCCTCCATCCAGCGCATGTCATCAGAGATGTGGTAGGGATTGACCTCGGCTATGACGTTGAGAGCCTTGAAGCGGGGAAAATCCTGAGGCCTGATGACCTGGGCATGAATGACCCGGTATCCGGTCAGGTCTTTCCCCTCGTTTTTCAGCCGCTCATACAAGTCAAGCATCTCGGCCACGCCTCTTGTCCCGATGGCATGGACATTTGGAACGAATCCTCCCTCTATTCCCACTTTTATGAGATTGTAAATTTTCTCCATGTTCCCGACTTTGAACTCAGGGTCATCAGATGTGTGACGGCGCCAGTGCCCGTAGTTGTCGGGTTGGTCGTCATAAGGTTCATAAAAAAGGGCCCCGTGTGTGCCCATGATGCCGTCGATGTAGCCTTTTAATGCCCCATATCTTAGCCACGAATCTTTTTGTTTGGATTTTGGGTGGAGCCCCATGGTTAGGCCCTGTTCTTTCAGTTCTGTACCACGAGAGAGGTCGGCTCTCAGCCACACGCGGCAGGTCAATTCGTTGTTTTCTTGGAGTTCGATGAAACGCTTGGTTTGCTCAGGAGAGGCGATATCGTGAATTTCCACAACTCCCGCCTCTCGGAGCGCCTTCAATCCTGCACGGTTTTCATCCAGCATTCTTTTGTGGGATTTCCTCTTAACAGCTTGTCTTAAACGGTTCAAAGCCGACGAATTTCCAAATATGATTCCTGTGGGTTTCCCATCAGGATCTATCTCCATTCCCTCGATTTTTTCGTTTTCCATCCCTGCGGCTTTTAAAGCTGCCGTGTTTGCCAACCACTCTTTATAATCGAACCGGCAGAGCAAGCAAGGATTATCAGGAGTCAGGTCATCGATCATGGACCTGTCGGGTCGCCAGGCCTCTGTTTTGCCCAAAATATCATCACCAGCATCTCCCAGGGACCATTGTTCGTATGCTCCCCAAAGGCCTCCAGTGATCCACTCTCCTTGATCCAACAATTTAGCCACACGGCCGATCTCTTCCACCAGTCCCTTTTCATCGGCTACAGTCATCAGATTGGCATCGATGATCAAGGATCCGGCCCGGTTAAAATGGACATGGCCGTCGATAATCCCAGGAGTGACAAATTTGCCTTCCAAATCGATTACCTCTGTTTTATCCCCGATGAACTTTTTCACTTTTGTATCATCAGAAAGTACGGCTGTGATTTTGTTCCTGGTGATTGCCAGGGCTTTTGCCGAAGGATTGTCGGTATCGGCTGTAAAAATTTCCCCGTTCATCAGCACTAAATCGGCTGGTGTGATTTGCGCCTTTGTGCAACTAATTAAATTCAACAGCAAAAAAAATGTGAAGAATAAACCCAGGAAAGTGTGATGTAGACTTATTGATCTTTTCATTCTCCCTCCTCTGTGAATTTTTTTTCTTCTCTGTCTTGTATCAAGCATTGCCGATTATATCCCTGATTAAAAAAAAATGTCAAAGTCACCCCACCCCTTCATTGTTGAAGTGGCGAGGAAGTGGTGTTGACAGTAGTGCAGGAAATAAATGTAATATAGGGGAGTGATGGCAATTATCCTGCAAAAAGGAGGCAAGTGAAATGACCAAACAGAACCGTTGGCAGTCTTCCCATATTTTTTGTGTTGCACTAATCCTGCTCCTGGCGATTCCTGCCATTCCTGAAGATCGTGGCGTGGCCGCTGTCGATGATAGCCAGAATATCTTGGCCGAAAGAGATCGGGCGCGTGTGATGAATGAATGGTTGAAATGGCGCTTGGAGAATATCGTCCCAGAACTGATGCGGAGAGAAGGCATCGATATGTGGCTCGTTATCAACAGAGAGTACAATGAGGATCCCGTTTACATGAGCCTTGTTCCTGAGCCTGTTATGTATGCCAGGCGAACTTCGATTCTTATTTTTCATGACCGTGGGGAAGAGCTTGGAGTTGAGAGAATGAGCGGGAGTTACTACGGTATGGGAGAATTGTACAAATCCACTTGGGTCGATAAAAAGAAACTGCAGTTTGAGAGTTTGGCGGACTTCATTAAGAGACGTGATCCGAAAAAAATAGGGATAAACGTCTCTTCAAGATGGGCCTTCGGGGATGGCCTGAGTGCAAGCCTTAGGGAAAAGTTGGAAAAAGCCCTTGGATTTGAATTATCTTCGAGGTTTGTCTCGGCCGAGAACCTATGTGTGGGATGGCTCGAGACAAGGAGTCCGATGGAATTGAGCGCCTATAGGCACATCTGTGGTATCGCTCATGATGTCATTAGGGAATTTTTTTCGAACAAAATTATCACTCCGGATATCACCACTCCAGATGATGTCGTTTGGTGGATAAGAGATAAGTTCCGGGAGTTGAAACTGGATACATGGTTCCAGCCTTCGATCTCTATCCAAAGGCACAAGAGTGAAGCCGCAAAATACAGTGATGAAAGAAGTGTAATCCGTAGAGGAGACCTCCTTCACTGCGATGTGGGAATCAAATATCTTGGGATGTGTACGGATATGCAATGGCAGGCATATGTGTGCAAAATAGGTGAAGAGGACGCGCCAGATGGTTTGAAGGAGGCATTACGTCGGGCCAACCGGGTTGGTGAGGTGTTCATGAATGAATTCCAGCTCGGAAGGACCGGCAAGCAGATCACGGATATCGCTATGCGCAAGGCTGAAGCAGAGGGATTAAGGCCTCTCATTTACTCGCACCCCGTTGGATTCCATGGACATGGCGCGGGCTGTCAGTTGGATGCACGGCCTTTGGAAAGAGCTCCCGAGGGAATCGAGAAACAAATGGAATATCCGCTGTATTACCACACCGTTTATGCAATCGAATTCAGCAGCACCTCCAGTGTACCAGAATGGGATGGCCAGGATGTGCGGATTGGCTTTGAGGACAATGGGGTTTTTATGCATGAAGGGTGCAAGTGGGTAGATGGTCATCAGATAGATCTTTTACTAATTAAATAAAAATGAATAAAAAAGAAAAAATCATCCTGATTGTTATCCTACTTCTGGCTCTTATTTTGCATTTGGCACACTGGTTGGATGTTCGGGATGATCCGTTTTTTGCCCAGCTTGTCATGGATAGTGAAGAGTATGATCGATGGGCAATGGAAATTGCCGATGGCAATTGGCTGGGTTCGGAAGTCTTTTTCCAAGCTCCCTTGTATCCTTATTTCCTTGCTGTTGTTTACACCCTATTTGGCCATTCCCTGGATGCCGTTTACCTTATCCAGATTGTTTTAAGCCTGTTGGGAATCTATGCCCTTTACCGTGCAGGAAAAAAGATAGCTGAAAAAAAAGTTGGACTTGTTGCCGCGGCACTCTCGGCTTTCTATGGCGTTTATCTTTTTTATGATGTTCAGCTGCTTAAGGAATCCTTGGCTGTCACACTGGTGTGTTTGTTGTTCTGGACTCTGGTTGAAGCCAGAGAGAAAAAAGGGGCGGCTCTTTGGGTGTGGGCGGGAATTATCTGTGGATTCCTCTCCTTGTTGCGTGAAAACATGCTGCTGATTATTCCTTTTCTGATTCTTCTTGCCATTCGGCCTCGTGAGAGATTTTCTGCCTTTTTTCTTCGTGGTCTCGTTTTTGTATTGGGAGTTGTAATTATTCTTACCCCTGTGGCTTTTCGCAATTGGAAAGTGGGAGGCAATTTTTTGCCAACGACATTCCAGGGAGGAGTGAATTTTTATATAGGTAACAATCCCCAGGCGACGGGAACGTATCGATCCCTCTCTCCGGGCAAACAAATCCCTGCCTACGAGCGAACGGAACCCATCAGGCTGGCAGAAAAAGAGATAGGGAGGACTCTTAAACCCTATGAGGTCTCCAATTTCTGGCTGCGCAAATCCCTCGATTGGGCAAAAAAGAATCCCACTGATTTCTTGAAGCTTCAGGTAAAAAAAATCCAGATGTTCTGGAGTTGGTATGAATGGCCGGATGCGGTCGATTATTACTATGTCAAACAGACTTCCATCATCTATAAAATACCCCTCCTCGAATTTGGCAGCATATCCTTTTTGGCGCTCATCGGATTGTGGTTTATTAGACGCCGGCTCCGGGCATTTTTCCCTGTTCTATTATTTGTCGTGATGTGGATGGCTTCGACCGCTGTGTTTTTTCTGTTTTCTCGATACAGATTGCCTGCGGTTCCGGGACTAATTCTCATAGGAGCTGCAGGGGTTGGGTCCGTTTTTGCATCTTGGAATCAAAACCGAAGGCAAAGTGTGATTGTTCTGGGGCTTGTTGTTTTGGCGCTGGGAGCGCCTCTTTTTGTGAATCCAAAACCGAAACAAGACCTTGTGTTTTATAATTTGGCTTTGGTCTACGAAAGAATGGGAAACACAGCCCTAGCCGTGAAGAATTACAAGAAAGCCTATTCCGCCAATCCCAATGATTTTCTCTCCTGTATCAATCTCGGGAATCTTGCCGCTAAAGAAAAAAGGTGGGACGAAGCCCTGGATTGGTATAAAAAAGCGGAAGCTATCGAGTCAGAAGTAGAAGGTGTTCATGCCAATATCGGTGGCGTTTATGTTGCGCAAGGAAATTTCGATGAAGCCGAGAAGGCCTTCGATCGAGCTTTAGAGATAAACGCCGAAAATATCGAGACCCTTCATAACAAAGCCATACTTCTGGCCATGAAAAAACAATTCCGAGAGGCATTGGAAATCAACAAAAAGGTGCTTCAACTTGCTCCCGATTGGCCTCCAGCAATCCGCTTCCGCGAACGATTGGATCGGATATTAAAAAAAGAATAATCTTCGAAACTATAAGCCTATTTCAGCAATGAGGTGAGTAGCTCCCGAAAATTTATCAGTGACGAAAAGCACATACCGGATGTCCACACTGATTGTCCGCTGAAGCTCAGGAATGACATAAAAATCTCCTGTCACACTCTCATATATCATGTCAAAAATGATGCCGATCTGTTCTCCTTTGGCATTCAGGGTAGGCGAACCTGAGTTTCCGCCGGTGACATTGGTGGTGTTTAAAAAGCAGGCTGGAATATCATTGAGTTTTTTGTCTACATATTGTCCGAAGTCAGCCTTTTTATGTATTGCCTTTAATTTGGGAGGCACATGAAAAGGGAATTTTCCTGTTTCTTTCTCGATAACACCCTTCAAGGTAGTTTGGGGGAGGTAGAATACAGCATCCCTGGGAGTATATCCTCTGATGAAACCATAGGTGAAGCGGATGGTCGAGTTGGCATCCGATGCAAGCCTGCCTTGTTTTTGAGTGAGCAGGCCATCCAAATAGATTTTTTTGAGGTCCAATTTTTCTTGACTGAGGATTTTGTTCTTTTCCCTGAGTTCTTTCATTTCTTTTTCAAGATCAGCCGCAAGATTCAATAAGGGATCGTCAAGTCTTAAGAGTTCTTCCGGTTTCATCTCAAGGAGCTTGAGACACACTGCCTTGTCAGCGAGAGAAGTCTTTTCGTAGAGATTATCCACATATCGTTCGATAGCTTCGTTTGAAGGTTTGACTAACAGATTTTTAAAGGCTTCAGGTATCTGTTTCCAGGGGTAATCCACTAGACTTTTGAGTCGATAGGTTAAGAAAGCTCTGTCGGTTTTAAGGTCGTACCTTCTCTCTGCGAGCTCGATGCGTTGTTTGATGTCGGATAAATCCCTCTCTTGAAATCCTGGTTCTCTCTCGATATCAGGTTTTTGTCTCTCCTCGACAGTTCGGTAGATTGTATGGGCCTGAGATAGAAGAGCTGATCCCAGGCGAGAACTTAAGAGCTGACTGAGCAAATCGCTTTTTCTTGAATGAATTTTGTACTTCTTCATGAAGATTTCTATGTCATCAAGGACATTCGCATACTTTTTCTGCCTATCTGGATCTTGCTTCACCCAATCCAGGAATTCCTTTTCCTGATCATTTTTTTTATCAAGAATGGCGATGTTTTCCATCCCCTCGATTTTGCCCCTGTAATTTTTAAGCGAGTTATTCAGGCCTTTGACGCTTCCAGCATATTTGATTTGGATTTCTCTGTTATTTTCACTGGCTTTTTCCAGATAAGTAATGATATCAGAGTAAAGGGTGATTCTCTTTTTCATGTAATCGATATCGGATTCCAACTCAGAGAGGGAATAATTACGGTAGGTTCTTCCGGGGAAACCCATGACGAATGAAAAATCATTTTCCTGGAATCCATCTAAGGAAATTTTCAAGACGGATTTTGGCTGATAAGGGATATTGTCCTGGCTGTAATCCACGCCGATGTTATCTTTCGACACATAGGCTCTGAAAAAGGCGAAATCACAAGTATGTCGTGGCCACATCCAATTGTCGATATCCCCCCCATAGTTACCGAGATCTTTCGGAGGGGCATAGACAATTCGGATATCCTTTAGTCTTTTAAACAGGAAGAGATAGAACTGATTTCCACTGTACATGCTGGCCACTCTTGCACGGATATCCGCTCCTTGTTTTTCTTCCTCTGCGATGATATTCTTTTTTACTTTTTCTAAAGCTTCGTATTTCTGACGGTAAGACATGGAAGGTTTTAAGACAGAAATGACTCTTTCGGTGATTTCTTCATATCCGAGCAACACATCTGCATGAGAGCCCTTGGATGGGATTTCTTCTTGTTTTATCCAGGCAATAAATCCATTTTGTATATAGTCTTTTTCGGGTGTTGAGGCTCGCTGGAGTGCCCCAAAGGCCACATGGTGATTGGTAAGGATGAGCCCTTCCTTACTGACAAATTCTCCACTCCCTCCTCCCAGGTGGACAACGGCGCTCATTAAACCCGTTCCATCCTTTTTATAAAGGTCATCGGGATTCATTTGCAAACCCAGAGACTTCAAGTTTAGACCTGTCATTTGGTGAGGCATCCACATGCCATCATCGGCTGGGGATGATATGACCAGGAACAGAATAAATGGAATGGATAAAAGCAATTTTAGAAGTTTCATAGTTTGATCTCCTTCTTTTCAGTGGTCTCGATTCGTCATATAAAACGAAATACTATAATAACAGAGCTTCAAAGGACAAGTCATTTAATCTGAACTATTCATAAAAAATGCCGATGACATCTTTAGTTTTCAATAAATCCAACATTTCATATTTATCCCATTAACATCGGCATTTTTTATGAATAGTTCTGGTTAAGGAAGCGGAGGCTTTTGGGTTCCCGTTCCATATGATAAACGATAATTCCTTGCAGAGTTTTGCGGATCGCTTTTAGTTTTTCACGTTCCATAGGAAGGTCTTTATCTTTTGGAGGTGGATTTTTCTTCACCCACTGGAGGAATTCTTTCATCTTATGTTGTATTTCCTCTTTTTTATGAAAGGCACAGCTTGTGCAATATACTCCTTCCTTTTTTGAAGAAAGCCATGCTGAGTCCATGATTTCTTTCTGGCATTTCCGGCATTTTTTAAAGCTCGGAAGAAATCCATTTATTTTGAGAATCCAAACTTCAAAATAAGCTCCCAATAAATCTAGATCGCCCCCAGCGTTCATGGCTATGAGGGTGGATTCTAAAAGACGGAAAAGAATGTCGTCTTTTTCTCTAGAGGGGAAAAATTCCTCTATGAGCTCGGAAAAATAGCTGAGAATAAATGCTCTATCCACATCTCTATGAAGCTCGAAGTTGGATTCGATGAGATCGCAGTTGTTCAGGACGACCAGGTCCTTGTGTTCCTTTTCGTAATAATGAAGTGTGACATGGGAGAGAGGTTCCAGGCCGCTCCCGAAGCGGTTCCCGAATTTCCGCGCTCCCTTTGCTATCCCTTTGACGATACCTTTATTTTTAGCAAAAAAGACCACGATCTTGTCCTGTTCTCCCACGTGGAAAGTTCTCAGGATAAAAGCTTCGGATTGTTCCAGTGGCATCGGAGGTTATGTTAGGTGTGTTAGAAATATGGTTCCGAATCCAAGGAAGGTCAGGAATCCCATTGAATCTGTACACATGGTGAGAAGGTTGACCGATCCAAGAGCCGGATCGAGGCGCAGGAGTTTCAGAAAAAGAGGAATAAGGGTTCCGACCAAAGCGGCAACAAACAGATTGACGATGCAGGCTAATCCCAGGACTAAGCCGAAATAGAGATTGCCGACGAGTGCATAAGAAAGTCCGCCAAGAATGGAACCTATGATCATGCCGTTTCCTATCCCGACCATGATCTCTTTAAACAGGGCTTTTCTGGCTGAAAACCAGTCGATCTGTCCGATTGCGATTTCGCGGACCATTATCGCGATTGTCTGGTTTCCGGCTATTCCGCCCAACGCTGCAACCAGAGGCATAAAAACAGCCAACTCGATCACTTTTTCGATTGTGCCCGTGAAATTTTTGACAACCAATGGAGCCAAAGATGCGGTCAAAAGGCTGAATAGAAGAAAAGGGAGTCTTTTTTTGAGAGATGTAAAGGCGCTGTCCTGGACTCTGTCAGAAGTGTCCAGGGAAACCATTTTGTACATGTCTTCAGTTGCCTCTTTATCGATAACATCGATAATGTCGTCGACTGTCACCACACCGACAAGCTTGTTTTCTGTGTCTACAACAGGAATAGCCACAAGATTATAGGCAGCGACATTTCGTGCCACAACTTCCTGGTCAGTTTCGGTGTGGACGCTGATGATTTCCTTTGTCATGATCTTTTTTAACGGTGTATCGGGACGAGCGAAAAGGAGTTGCCTCACAGAAATCACACCCACCAGCCGTTCTTGGTCATCTATGACATAAAGATAAAACGTAGATTCCACGTCCCCTTCCAACTGCATAGCAGTGATGGCATCCGAGACATTGGTGTTTTCGTTCAGCGCATAGAAATTGGGAGACATGATTCGGCCTGCGGTTTCTTCTTCGTAGAGCAGCAGTTCTTTAACGTCTTCAGACGGCTTTTCTTCCATAGCAGCAAGGACAGCATTTTGCATGTCTTCGGGCAAATTCTGGAGGATGGGTGGCACGTCGTCAGGAGGAATATCTTGAAGAATTTCAGAGATTTGCTCCACAGGAAGTTCATTCAGCATATCAGCAGCGTCTTCCGGTACGAGTTCACTGAGGACTTCTCCCCCTTTTTCTTTGTCATTTTCATAGATGGTGTTGAATAGAGTGAGCTTTTCCCTAACAATAAGATAATTCATCAGGGAAGCGATGTCAGCAGCATGTAAGTTTTTTACCAAGTTCCACAAGCGGGATAGAACTCCCATATTGATAAACTTCCGGGCGGAACTGATGATCAATCTCATAGCATCGACTTTCATTTCATTTCCTTTGAGTTGTCGCCAATCACGATAGCATAAAACATTTCAGGTGTAAATTGAAAAGGAGAGAGAAGTTATTTTTTGTTGTAGAAATATTTGTTCGTCTCTAGAGCTATCACACTGCTGAGGCCTATAAGCCCGATGAGATTGGGAAAAGCCATCATGCCGTTCATGATATCCGAGAATCTCCAGACGATCTCGAGCTTGAGCATTGCTCCGATCGCGACAAAAATGACAAAAACAATGCGGTAGCCTTTAACAGCTCTTGCGGAAAACAAATATTCGATGGATTTTTCCCCATAATAACACCACCCCAATATGGTTGAATAGGCAAAACAAATCAAACTGACAGTCACGATGAATCCGCCGAATCCTCCGGGAAGAAAAGTGGCGAATACGATTGTCGTGAGTTCGGCACCTGTGTATCCCGACGTCCAAAGATCAGAGGAAAGGATTACGAGCCCGGTCATCGTGCAAATCACAAGGGTGTCGATAAAGGTTTGAGTCATAGAAACAAGCGCCTGTTTGACTGGGTTCGGAGTTCTTGCCGCAGCAGCTGCTATCGGTGCTGAGCCAAGTCCAGATTCGTTGGAAAAAACACCCTTTGACACGCCCATACGGATTGTGTGCATGACCGTGGCGCCCAAAAATCCGCCATATGCAGCTGTGGGCGTGAAGGCGGATTTAAAGATCAGAGCGAAGATTTGCGGAATATCTGCGATCTTCATTATCAGGATGATTGTCGCTCCCAAGACATACACGATTATCATTATGGGCACGAGGACTTGGGTGACTTTGGCGATGCTTTTGATTCCTCCGAGAACCACCATAGCTGTGAAAGTAGCTAGAATGAGTCCCGTTATCCAAGGGGGTACTCCCAAAGATGTTTGGACAGAGTCCGCGACAGAGTTGGATTGAACCATGTTCCCTATCCCAAAGGCAGCGAGGAACGCAAACACAGCAAAAAGCACACCGAGCCATTTTGCTTTAAGTCCCTTTGAAAGGTAATACATCGGTCCGCCGCTCATGGTCCCGAATTCGTCTTTTTCTCTATACTTTATCGCCAATACCGCTTCGGAATATTTGGTGGCCATCCCGAAAAGTCCTGTGATCCACATCCAGAAAAGAGCCCCAGGACCTCCCACAACGATGGCAATGGCCACCCCCACAATATTTCCTGTGCCGACCGTTGCAGCGAGGGCTGTCATCAGTGCTTGATAATGGGATATGTCGCCCTTTTCCTGGTCGTCTTCTTTTCTTTTGATAAAAGCGAGATTTAGAGAATAAAAAAGACCTCTTATCTGCAGTCCCCTTAATCGTATGGTGAGAAACACACCTGTCCCGACTAAAAGGATAATGAGTGGAAGGCCCCAAATGTAGTCTCTGATTTGTGTTAAGAAGGCAAGCAGTTGACTTTCCATATTATTTCCGTTTGTCCGAAAAAAATTTTTCCTATTATAACAATCAATAGAACCTTGGTCTATTTCTTTTTAAACTCGGTCAAGTAACCTGGATTATTCACGGGGACCGAGATTGGTGCGCCGGCGAGGATGTGGCCCATGCAGCTGTAGTAGACTACCGCAAATGGGCTGCAACGAAGTCGGTGTGGTGAGATCGGTTCGTCCAGGGAGTTAGCCGAGGAAGGAAATCCCTAGCCCCTTAATTTTTTCTTCAAGAACCTTGTTGTCGAGTTTAAGTTCGGATGCCGCCTTGGGTATATCCCAATTGTTATTTAGCAAGGTTTTGTGGATATACTCTTTTTCGAACCGTTCCTTTGCTTGGACAAGGGGTTGATTTTCTTCTATGGTCGAAATGAACTGCGATTCGATCGGTTCCACAAGAAGGGATAGGTGAGCAGATTTTATTTCTCTTTCTTGAACCATGATGACGAATCTTTCAATCACATTGATAAGCTCGCTTACATTCCCTGGCCATGAATAATTGATGAAGGCTTTCATTGCTTCTGCGTCCATGGTTTTTTGTTTTTTCCCGTATTCTTTTGCAAAGTAATTCAGAAAGTATTCTATCAATAATGGGATATCTTCCTTTCGTTCCCTAAGGGGAGGGAACACCATCGGGATGATATTGAGCTTGAAAAAAAGGTCTTCTCTGAATTTTGAAGCGGCGATATGTTCTCTTAGATTTTTGTGGGTGGATGCAATCAGGCGGACATCTGATGTAATGGATTCTGATGATCCCAAAGGTTCGAATCTTTGTTCCTCGATGAAACGGACAAGTTTGGCCTGGGTTTTGAGGCTCATTTCTCCAATTTCATCAAGAAAGAGGGTGCCTCCATCTGCAAGAAGGATTTTCCCTTTTTTCCACCGTTCTGAGTCCGCCTTTTCTTTTCCCGCATGGCCAAACAGTTCGCTTTCGATCAGATCCTCAGGAATAGCAGCAGAATTGATTTGTATAAATCTTTTGTGTCTTCTCGGGCTTTGCTGATGGATAAGACGGGCAACAAGCTCCTTTCCCGTCCCGATTTCCCCGTATATCAGCACTCGGCCGCTTGTGGGAGCTGCCAGATCTATCTCATTTTTTATTTTTTGGATGGCAGGGCTCTCTCCGATTAGCTGGAATTTGGCTTCCAATCTTTCCCGTAGTTGTATATTCTCTTCCTCTAGCTTTTTTTGGCGGAGAGCGTTTTTGACGGTCAGCACTACTTTTTCCAGTGATAGCGGTTTTTCTAAAAAGTCAAAAGCTCCCAATTTCGTCGCCTGGACAGCGGTGGCAATCGATCCGTGTCCCGAAATCATGACCACTTGAGAATCTTCTTCTTCAGTTTTTAGTTTTGCAAGGACGTCGAGACCACTCATCTGCGGCAGCCAAATATCGAGAAGAATCAGGTCAATATTTTCGTTTTTAAGAATATCGAGACCTGTTTCACCCGTATCTGTTGTTGTAACAGCAAAACCTTCGTCTTCGAGGATGCCCTTCAAGGAAGACCGTATCCCTGCCTCATCGTCGATTACAAGAATTTTGTCTTTTATCATGTTGGTATCTGAATTATAAATTTTGCGCCATGAGGTTTGTTGGCCTCCACTTCAATGGAACCATTATGCTCACCGACGACTTGGTTGACAATGGCAAGCCCGAGGCCCGTGCCTTTCTTTTTTGTGGAATAATTGGGATTGAATAACCTATCTCTTTCTTTTAGCGGGATCCCAGGTCCAAAATCGGCGATTTCGATGTTCACCTGTTGCTGATTCTTATCGAAGGATGTGCTTATCTGGATTTTCCCCTTTTTGTTCATCGCATCGATAGCGTTGTCGATCAGATTGATGAAAACACGTCTCATCTGATCAGGATCGATCAGAAGGGGGGCGGGGATTTCCGGGGAAAACTGCGTTTCGAATTCTATATCGGAGAATATTCCGGTGAATAAAGAGATCGTTTGCTCGATGATTAAGTGAAGGTCTGCCGATTGGAGACGGATGCTGGGCATACGAGCAAAGTTTGAGAATTCATCCACGAGAGATTTTATTGTGCGTGCTTCTTGGACGATGGTATTGGCACCTTCTTCGATGATTTCACTGGAACGTGTTTTGTTTTCCTTCAAATTTTTGATAATCCTTTCGGCCGAGAGCTGGATTGGCGTGAGTGGATTTTTAATCTCGTGAGCAACCCGTTGTGCAATCTCTTTCCACGCAGATATTTTTTGGGCCTTGATAAGTTGGGTCAGGTTATCAAGAACGACTATCATACCCGAGAATTCGGAGTTGGCTTTTCTCAACGGGGACAAAGTTAAAGCCAAGGTAACATTCTGAGTATCGAAGTTTATGTTTATTTCCTTATCAGAAACTTTTTGCTTTTTCTGGAGTCCTCTCTCTATATTTTCCACGATTTCGCCGTAATTGTCGTCATTGAGCACATCTTTATAGCCCTTTCCGATCAAGTTCCTTTGTTTGAGGCCGAGCATATCACGGGCCGTGGGATTAATGGTGGTGAGGATGCCTTGTGCATCCAGAGTAATGACACCCGTGGTGATGTTATTTAGGATAGTCTCGATATACTGCTTTCGTCCTTCCAGTTCGGTTGTTTTTTGTGCGATGTTATGCTGGCTTTCGTTTAGATCTGAAATCATCTGGTTGAACGAATCGATAAGAATGCCGAGTTCGTCAGATGCCGGATCTTCGACACGGACTTCTAAATTTCCTTTGCTGACTTCTTTTGTGGCTTGGGCCAGCTTTTCGATCGGGACCGTTATACCTCTTGCTATATGGAATCCGATCCAGCTTGCTGCAAAGATAATAAGGAGAGTTATGAATATCAGCGTGAGGAAGTAAAAAGCTTTGACCGGATTTTTTTGGATTTTTAGTTGACTGTATCTCTGGACATAGGCTGAGATGTTATTGATCTTTTCCGCATAATTTTGAGGGAGGAATTTTCCCGCCAAAACTAGCACATTCTCTCCATTCGGGGTGATGAATGAAATCCCTCCACGGATCATTTCTCCATTGCCCATTGGATCGATGCTGCTGATGGATTCTCCGAGATGGGCTCTCTTTACTAAATTGGTCTTGATATCTCTGTAGTATTGAAACGGAAGGTCGGGATTGAGATAGGTGAACAGTTCTTCTTCGGCAATAAAAACACCGATTTCATCCAGCTTGTATTCTGTCAATTTGTCTCGCACAAATTCCATCAACGGAAGTCTCCGGTTTAGGTCGATGAGATTCTGTTCCTGAATGGCTGCACTGAGTTGCTTGGAGTAATGAAGGGTAGTTTCTTCTCCAGTGATATAAAATCCATCGGTGAGACCTTTAGTATCGTCCAAGATCCGGTCTATCGGTGTCTTGAACCACGTCTCTACGTTTCGGCTTATAAGGTCGCTGGCAAAAAAGAATAATAGGAGCGTTGGAATAAGGGAGAGCGCGATAAAAAAGAGTAGAAGTTTTGTCTTGAAATGCGCTCCAAGAACTTTCCTCTTTCTCTCCAGATAAAGTTTTGCCAAATTTCTCCCCAGCACGAACAAAAGGATGAGGAACATCAAGAGGACGATAATCTGCAGAGAGTTGAGAAGAATGTTAGTAAATGAAGTGGGGGAAAATTCTTGGGCTTCCCTAATAATAAATTCGATCGTAAAAAACAGAATGATTAGAAAAATGATGATAGCAGCAACAAAACGGGAGCCTTTTTTCTTTGTGTCTGCCATGCTTATTGATTCATAATTCTTCTTTCTTGGCAATAAAATCTTGATAGTTATCCAAGGTGATTTGGATGTCTCTTTTAACTTCTCCTAGTTCTCCGAATTTAATTCCTTCTTCGCTATTGATGGTATATGTGATCCCACCTGCGTTTCCGATATGAATGAGAAATTCTTGGAGTGCTTTGAATTGGAGGCGTTCCCCTGGAGCCTTAATCCCGCTGTCCACCATTTCTTGGTCCGCAAATATCTCCAGCCATGTTTCCTGTTGAACTGTGATTTCAATGTTCAATTCTTCCAGCTCGATTTCTGGTTCTTCCTGAGTGATGGAAGGTGTGGTTATCGGTTTCTCTTCTATATTTTGTATGGTGGATTCCATTTTCGATGTATCGGGAGGAGGACTCTCATCATTTCGGAAAACAAAGTACATGATTATGATGAGTGCAAGAATAACCAAAACCATGAAAGCAAATAGCAATGAGATTTTTTTTTCTTTTGGAAAGGATTCAGGGCTTTCCCTCACTTTGGATTTTTTGGCTCCATTTGATGTCTCTTGTGTTTCCCGGGTTTGCAAACCTTCAAGATAGGTGTTTAAGGCACTTTGTTCGTCCAGGCCCAGATATTTTGCGTAGGTCCGGATTATGCCTCTTCTGAAGAATTGTTCGGGCAACATTTCAAGCCGGTCTTCTTCCAGGGAGCGCAGGAATCGGACGTTTATTTTTGTTGCATCTGCAATTTCTTTCAGAGAAATCCCCCTGAGTTCACGCTCTCTCTTGAGTTCTTGTCCTATGGAAGCCATTTTCTCGAATTGTAGGATAAGAAGTCTCTTAAGTCAATCTTTGCAGCCCTTTCGACTCGGGATAATGCCTTATGGGGATTTACTCTTCCTAACCTTCTTTTTATATTTATTTAGTCTGAATTATTCATAAACATGATTTTTTGAAATCAGGGACATATTGTCAGAAATTGGGGTGAATTTCCGTGAAGGGGCAGAGTTTAGGATTTTAAGAATTTGGCGATAGAACTCAGACTTCCAAACAAACCGATCACCGCACCTGAGAAGATGAGCGCAAAGCTTTGGGAAAATGTGAGATAACGAAAATTGATCAATTCATTAAAGATGCCTAAAGATGAGCCAAGATAGAGAGGAAATAGCTTTATCACGACAAAAAGGAGCAGAAGAGACAGTATGCCCCCAAGAGCTCCCAAGATTATGCCTTCGGTTAAAAATGGAATTCGGATGAAGATATTCGTTCCTCCTACAAAACGAAGGATCTCTATCTCATCTTTTCGAGCAATAACGTTGAGCTTGATAACGTTGGAAACGATAAAGAATGAGGCCAAAACCAGGATTCCTCCGAGGAAAAAACCGACTGCTCTGGCCAATCGGCTGAGCGACTGCATTTTTTCTACCCAGTCCTTGTTGAATTGGACATCCTCGATACCTTTCATCCCTTTCATTTTATCGATAAAGGGCTGAGTATCCTCATACGTAAGATTTTTTTCTCGAAGTGATATCTCATAGGATGATGGAAAAGGATTCAGCTTGAGGTTGTCAACGATTCCCTCGAGGTCTGGGAATTTTATCAGGAATTTTTCTATGGCTTCCTCTGAGCTCACGAACTGAGTTTTTTGCACAAGAGGAGACTTTTCTAGTTCCCTTGTGATGGCCTCTCTGTCTATTGGAGAGATGTCTTTGTTCAGGAAAAATACAACAGCCATGTCTTGGGATAGCTGTTGAGCTGTGTATTGGAGGTTGTTCGATAGGGAGACAAAAATCCCGACGATAAGGAAAGATAAACATATGATCGTAACGGAGAAAACGTTCCTGGCCCTGAATTGCCAGAGATTATTCAGAGTTTCTCGTTGGAAATGTTTGAATTTGTGTGGTATCAAATGTTTTCCTCTCTCAAGAGCTTCCCTTTGTACAAAAATACAATTTTTTTCCCAAAATGCCGGATCAGTTCTCGATCGTGGGTGCAGATGATGACCGTGGTTCCTTTTTTATTGATTTCTAAGAACAGACTCATTATCTCATAGGCAAGTTCTGTGTCGAGATTTCCGGTGGGTTCGTCGGCTAAAATAATGTTTGGATTGTTTACCACAGCTCTTGCGATGGCGACTCTTTGTTGTTCCCCGTATGAGAGATGAGAAGGATATTCCCACATCTTGTGATTGAGATTGACCATCCTGAGAGCATTAAATACCCTGCGTCTCAGTTCCTTTCTTGGGTAACCAAGAACTTGGAGAACGACGGCAACATTGTCGAATACTCTCTTATGAAAGAGCAGCCGAAAATCTTGGAACACAATTCCCATCGTGCGTCTTAGTCTGTAAATCTTATGGTCGGAGATTCGCAAGATGTTTCTCCCATCCACGACGATTTGACCGTGTGTAGGAAAAATTTCGCGGAACATGATTTTAAGAAGGGTTGATTTTCCCGAACCGCTTGGTCCCGTCACAAAACAAAAATCGCCTTGGTTGACCTTAAGAGTGACATCTTTTAAAGCCCAGTCAGGTTTCTGGTATTGTTTCCAAATATGATAAAGTTCAATCATCTGTTGAGGAAAGATTATAGCACAACGATTTGGCCAATCAAATAAACCAAGCTGGCCAACCCGCCCCGCCTTCTTTACAGGTGGTTCTTCGAGGGTACCCTCATTTCTGCGAGTTATTAACTCATCTCCCTGACCTACTGATTACGAATCAGTTGCTCTGTATCTTTTAACTACTTTTAAATGAAGTGGTTATGTCTTTTTCAGATTCCCCTTGTGACCATATAGTGACCACTTTTTTTCGTTCTTAACCTTCATTGAGAGTTACGAATACTTGCTTTTTTATGGAGTTTCTCAAGAATATCTTGGATTTCTGCATCAGATTTTCCATCTATCCTCAATATCAACAGTCACATCAGCCCCCGTATCTCTGTCCAGTAACAATAGTGAGTTTTCTTTAACTGCTATAAACTCTCCTCTTACTTGTTGACCATCTATTTTCTGGATAATCAGGTCAGCACCTTTTCTTTCTTTTGCTGTAAGCGGTATAGAAAGTGTGAGTATAGAGAACACCAAAAACAAAGATATGAATTTTTTCATGCTGCCCCCTGTCTACTTTTTTTAGACACCTTAATTGGGGGATTATTAATATTTTAATTTCTCAATAATATTCCCACTATTTTTAATTACTTTAATTTTGGGTTAAGAACAGGGTAAATATTATTATTTTCGATTATAATTTTTATGACATCTTGTTGGATGTGACACATTCATTTTAGGACGTCAAAATAAGACAGAAAGGAACCCATGAGTGCTAAAAAGAGTAGACTTATTCATATCTCAAGGTTTCTGCAGGATTGGCTGTAGCCGCTCGTACAGCCTGGTAGCTAACCGTTAACAAAGCAATACCCAGAGCTACGACTCCCGCTAAAATAAAAATCCACCAGTCTAAATTTATCCGATAAGCAAAAATCTGAAGCCATTTCAACATAAAGTAATAGGCCACAGGCCAGGCTACAATGTTTGCCAAAAGGACCCATTTCGCAAATTCTAAAGACAGCATATGAACAATACTGAAAATTGAAGCCCCTAACACCTTTCGTATCCCTATCTCTTTTGTGCGTCGTTCGGCCGCAAAAGCCGTAAGGCCAAATAGTCCTAGACAAGATATAAAAATTGCGAGAAAGGCAAAAGTATTAAAGACTACGCTAATTTGTTTCTCTGACTTGTATCTTTGCTCAATAGATTCATCTAAAAAATGATATTCAAATGGAGAGTTGGGATTTATATCCTTCCACATATCTTCGATAATCATAATGGCTTGGGTTGTATTCGCTTCTCTGACTTTTATAAGAATAGCTCCGTACGCAAATGCTCGATTTACGTTGTCTATTATATGGTAAACCTGCGGATTGATCTTTTGGTGGAGCGTACTGAAATTAGCGTTCTCTATGACACCAATTATTTTCCCCTTTTTCCCCCGCAATGAAAATTGAGTTCCCACAGGTGACTCCAAGGCCATGGCTCTAACTGCTTCTTTGTTCACAATAAAGGCCTCTGTTGCATCTGTGGGATAATCCTTTGAAAAATTCCTTCCCTCGATAATTTTTAAGTTTAAAATATCCAAATAATCATAACCAACCCGAACATGAGAGAAGGCCACTCTGTGGCTGGGGAGTTTACCTTCCCATTCGGCGACCGTCGTGTTGCGTTGCGACCGAATTTGAAGCCAGTCCTTTACTGTAACTCCTAAGATATTCGGATTTTGCAGGAGCTGCTGCTTCACAATCTCGTATCCAGTCCCGATGTTTTCTCTTACAGGGATTAAGATAACATTTTCCTTAGCAAAACCAAGGTCCATGTCTCGAATGAATTGCCGTTGTTGGTAAACAATTGATGTACCAATGATTAATCCAATGGAAATTGAAAATTGAACAAGAACGAGAATCCTTCTGAAGAGAGTGCTTTGAGGCCCCGTTTTCAATATTCCTCTGATGACAACTGCAGGTTTAAAGGATGAAAGATACAATGCCGGATAACTTCCTGCTATGATTCCCGCAGTAACAACAATAACGATAAATCCCAGTAAAAACCGATAATCTAAATGGCTTATGGATAAATATTTTCCGGAAAGTTGATTAAAAGATGGAAGAAACAGCTCTACCAACAGAACCGCGATACACCCTGCAATACTTGTGAGAAGGAGAGATTCTCCAAAGAACTGTCCTATGAGCTGAGCACGGTTAGCTCCTACGACTTTTCTTAATCCGACTTCCTTTGCTCTTCTTATAAAGCGTGCTGTGGAGAGATTCATGAAATTAATACAGGCAATGAACAACACAAAAAACGCAATAACAGAAAAAATGTAAACATATTTTCTATCCCCAAGAGGTGCCATCTTTTCGACCCCTGCTTTTGCAGTTCCGGCATCCAAATGAATGTCCTTGAGCGGCTGAAGGGAGAAATTCAATTTTCCATACTTCACAGCGGGATCATTATGTGTCCTGGCAACTTCTGTTACCCTCTGGCTAAGCACTTGTATATCAGCACTGCCGGAAAGCTGGACAAAGGAATTGAAGTTATAATCCCCCCAATACGTACTCATGATTCTTTTATCGTAGACAAGCTGAAAGGGGAGCAGAAAATCAAATTGGATATGTGAATTATATGGAATGTTATTTATAATACCCGTAACTTTTGCTCCCTCCCCATCTTCAAAAAACAAGATTTTTCCTATGGGATCAACATTTCCAAAATATTTCTTTGCCATTTCTTCTGTAATGACTACATTGTTCGGATCTGATAGGGCCGTTCTTGCATCTCCTTGAATAAAGGGAAAAGAAAACATTTCAAAAATGGCGGGATCCGCCAAAACTATTCTATCTTCGTAAAATATATTGTCATTATGCCGGACCACAACTTTAAAAATCGGCGCAAACCTAGTGAAGTTTACGACCTCAGGGATTTCGCTTTTTAGGGCTGGAGCGAGAGGGGCAGGAGTTCCAGCACCCCTATTCTGATAGTCCCCCCTATAATTCACAATCCTATAAATATTGTCTGCATTTTCGTGAAATCGGTCATAACTCAGCTCATCTTGAACCCAAAGAAGAATGAGAATCGAACATGCAAGGCCTATGGAAAGTCCTGCAATGTTGATAAAAGAAAAAGCTTTATGTTTTTTGATGTTTCGGAACGTGATTTTTAAATGATTTTTCAACATTTTGTCTTTCCTTTTTTTATGCTCTTTAAAAGAGCAAGAATTATGCCATTTATTACAATCTCATATTCACCATCTTGTATAGCAAAAAATATGCCAATATTACCTCCTGAGATTTTCGAATGCATATTTAACACTATATGTCCATTCATGAACAACTTCTGTTCACACCTGAACAGAAATAAACATTCCCCATATCAACTTTACAAAAGAGTATACCCGGGATTCTATCGGTATATAATTCATTTCCAATACATTGTTCTTTATAATAGAGGGAGTTATTTGCATATTTGGACCTAACGAGTCGCTATTTAGTTTAATATTCATCGTTTTTCTCTAAAATCCAAGGACTAGAGATACCTGTCCTTCTGGTTGCATTGAAAAATAACTCATTGCAATGAACAGCATCGTAATCGATTGATCCGAAATAATATCTCAGCAAATATCTCCTTGTTTATGGCAACCTCTGCCATTTGGAAAATAACATACCGGCTGTGTCTCCGAACCTTAGCCCCGATCTTTATAAGTTTCACAAGCAGAGTCCGAAGTGACCAATGTTTGATTTTTCTTGGAAGAACCAGGCGCCGCAAAAAGTTACCCAGATTATAGGCCAGAACAAACAAGCCAAGCCTAACCTGATTCGAGAGGAAGTGTTTGCATGAGAGCCTCGTCCAATTAAGAGCATACGTTCCTTCCTTTATCCACTGCTCGGCAATCCCGCGTCTATTGTAGAATTGAACAACACCAACTGCTTTGGCACTCATGTTAGTCACGATAAAACCTACTCTTGGGAATAGATCTCCACTGTACCATTCAACTTTCACCACCACACGCCGTTTCTTTTGCCAACTAGCTGCCTGGTACTTGAAATCATGAAACCTAACAAAAGGCCTACTCGATGGACGTCCAACAGGACGAGTAAGCAGATGTTTAATCTCATCATACAAGACATCATTTGCCGGAAGACGAATAGCATACAGTAAACCGTTCTCTTCAAGGTATTCATAGATCTCAGGTTTAGCAAATGCAGCATCACCTCGAAAGTACTTCCTGGCTTTCTTGTTTTCGTACCGTAGAACGATTGGTTCCAGAAGATCCTTCCATCGGTCAGCGCTGTGGACATTACCTGAACGCAACATCGCTCCCTCGCAGTCGCCATACTGGTTAAAGCAAAACAGAGGATGATAACAATTACATCTGAAATGACCGTTGTATGCAGAACCTTCCTGTTCTCCATGTACCGGACTCTCTGAACTGTCCATATCAAGAATGATTCGATGATGGGTTGTTTTCTCCATTGCTCTCTCAACCCAGCTTCCGTTAATTTCAGACAAACCTTCAAGATTTTTCTTCTGAGAAAGAATCTCAGTTTCGAATCGACCTACCGTATTAGCACTGGCAGCATTCTTTTTCTTTCCTGTTACTGCCCTCATAACAGGATCAACTGATAAACGCTCAGCATCATTGACATCCTCATATCCTGCCAGCCGGCTGTACACAGATTGGCGTAGAAGGTTGGTCATATTATGCTGAATATTGCGCCCGGTTCGCCTATCATTCATAACAGTAGAGACCGACTCGAATAATCCTAAGGAATCATCAAGCTCCCGGTAGGCAAGAAGTCCACCATCGGATGTCAGTCTTGCGCCATGAAATTCAAGCTTTATTTTTCCGTTAAAACGTAGATTTAATCTTTCACCCATTGTGTGTTTTATTTTTTGTGCCATCATCAGCCTCTATCTTGTTATATAACAACAACTTAGAGGGTGTTTGTTAAGTGTTTTTTGTGTTTAATATGGGGAATACGGGTAATTATATGCTTCTTTTAGAATAAAAGAAATATATAAATTTGATAAATGTGTAATTTGGGGTGTTTCTAACCCGATGGCAATGAAACACCTTGAAAGTGATGCCCACACAATATGGAAGAGAACCTTTATGAATAATTCAGGTTAAGGGATGAAAAGATACATAAACCACCCAAACAACAAAGCACCAACAACCATGATGAGAAATAGAGAAACAAAGTAGCGAATCCGTGCTTTTCTCTCGCGTCTACGGATGAGAGCCAAAACGACGCAGACAAAAATGGCATAGATGATCATGGAGAGTAGATGACTTTTCAGAATCATGGCTTTTTTCCTGAAGCGATGTCGAAAGCATCGAGAGCCACGAGATAGTTCAACAGGCCGGCACCGGCAATGTATGCTGTGCCGAATTCAAAGGTTGTACTTTTTAGATTGCCCACACCCAATGTAAAAATTTTGGATAAAAAGTAATAAAATCCTATTCCCAAGTCGGAAAAGAAGCCAAGAATTGTCAGAGGATTCTCTGTCTGAAATGCATATATTCTGCCTTGGAGGAATAGACCGAAGCCGAACATGCAGGTTATGCAGACAAAAAAGATGAGCCCTCTCCGATATTTTTTCAAGACGACATGGCCGAGTCCGGGAAATAACCATCCCAGCGCCATGCATACAAAGGATTTTAGTGCCATTTTTGAGTAGAAATGATAATGGAAAAGACAAATCAAATCAAGCACAAATCCACAAACCGCAACATTTGCATTGAGATGCTTACACTGCATACGAAATTATTGCAAGTCCTACAGAGTTTCATTATAATGAATAATCCTTATTTAAAGGGAAAATGAAGCTTTGAGAAAAATACATATGTATGCAACCAGCCGATGGAATTCAAAGAAGAATAGATGGACGAATAAAAATAGGAGGAAAAATGGATTTAAAAAATTATGACGAAATAATAAAGTTTGCCATAAGCAGGGAAGAGGTGGCTGTAGATTCTTACGGGGATATGAGCGAGAAGGCTAAAATGCCTGGCTTACGGGAATTGCTTCTCGAACTGCAAGATGAAGAAAAAAATCACAAGAAGCTCCTTGAGGACATCACCCAGGAACAGATCTCATCATTCAAGACAGATGAGGTTATTGATCTAAAAATATCCGATTATTTGACAGAAGAACCGCCAAGCGAAGATATGACCTTCCAAGATCTCCTCATATTAGCCGCGAAGAAAGAGCAGGAAGCTGTGGAGCTTTATACAAAGTTGGGGGAAGGTTCCGATAGCGAAGATTTGAAGAAGCTGTTTGATTTTCTGATCGCTCAGGAAAAAGCCCATAAATTGAAATTGGAAACAGAATACGAAAAACATGTTCTGGCGGATGACTGATTAAGTCTTCCCTCGAGAAAACCTTGTGACGAAAGATTTTTTTTAAGGAGAAAAAATGGAAAAATGGGAATGCACAGCATGTGGTTTCATTTACGATCCTGAAAAGGGCGATCCCGATAACGGAATCGAACCCGGCACAGCTTTCGAGGATCTTCCCGACGATTGGGTTTGTCCGCAGTGTGGTGTTGGGAAGGAATATTTCCAGAAGATGGCCTGATAAAAACGAGATATTGAAGCATGCGTGTTTTAGTTGTAGGAAATGGCCTAGCCGGGACGATTGCATCCATAACGCTCCGTGAACTCAGCCCTGCTGCCGATATTGATATTTTTGCCGAAGAAAAGCATCTTTATTACCCCCGTCCGAATCTGATCGAGTTTCTGGCCGGAAACACCTCCCAAGAAAACCTATTCGCCTTTTCAGAGGAATGGTTTGACGATCATAACATTTCCATTCATCTCGGGCAGCCTGTAAGAAAGCTTCATCCCGAATCAAAACACGTTGAGTTGGATGGAGGGAAAAAAGAGTCCTATGATTTTTTGCTCCTGGCCAATGGAGCATCATCCTGGGTGCCTCCCATTAGAGGAGCAGATAAAAAAGGGGTTTTTACCCTCAGGACCTTGGATGATGCCGTTGCCATAATCGGATGGATCAAGGACCACACTAATGTCGTTATCATTGGGGGAGGATTGTTGGGTCTGGAAATAGCACGAGCCGTCCGTACAAGAGGAGCATCGGTCCAAGTCGTGGAGTTTTTCCCCCGTTTGCTGCCTCGACAACTCGATACCGAGGGAGCCTCAGTCCTGCAGTCCAAGATCGAAGATATGGGGATCAAAGTTCATCTGAGTATCGTTACAGAAGAAATCCTTGGAGATGGAAAAGTAGAAGGCTTAAAGTTTAAGAGCGGAGAGGAACTGGAAGCACAAACCGCTGTTGTAGCTGCAGGAGTAAGACCGAATATCCACCTTGCTGCGGAGGCAGGCCTTGAGACAGATAAAGGCATCATCGTCGATGATTCTCTCCAGACAAGCCATCCTGGTATTTTCGCAGCAGGGGACAATGTTCAGCATAGAGATAAAATTTATGGCATCATACCAGCCTCGTTTAACCAGGCTAGAACCGCGGCTTACAAAATCGCGGAACACGAAAAGAAATACACGGGGACTGTTCTCTCGAATACTTTGAAAGTTGTCGGTTTGGATTTGACCTCGATTGGGCTTGTGACTCCGGAGGAAGGTACGACTGATGAATTCAGAAAAATGATCAGAGAAGAAGGAATTTATAAAAAGATCGTTGTTCAGGATGGAAAACTTATCGGAGCCATATGGATGGGAACAAAACAAAACATTAACGAGATCAACCGCATAATCCTTCAACAGATCGATGTCGAAAAATGGAAAGGATCATTGGTGGAAGAGGATTTCGATTTTTCAGTCCTATGAAAAATAAAACCTTTTTTTTTCTTTTGGCCATTATTCTGTTTGCCGCACCTGCACTGGGCCAAATCTCTGGGTATGTTTCTGCCAATTATTTCAAAAGCCAAGAAGATGGGGATTATTTCAAGGGGACTTTTGGAAGTCCTCTGTTTGGGCTGATTTTCACGGGGGATATTTCTGCTGGTTTTGCCTACGGAGCCGAGTTTCGAGTCACCGATATCAATGATATCGAGATCGATCAAGCTTGGGTGGGACTCAGTTCTTCGGAAGCTTTCCGTCTTCAAGGAGGCTTGTATCTCGTGCCCTTCGGGATTTATAACCGTATCAACAGGCCGCACCAAACGGCCTTGATCAATTCTCCTCTGCATGTGGAGTATTGCTACCCTGAACGGTGGAGAGACATCGGGGTACTGATCGATGGGACAATCGGAGGTTTTGTGTACCAAGGGTATTTGGGAAATGGCCTTCGGGAAGGGCAAACCCTCCGAGATGGCCAACAGTTTGAGGATAACAACAAGGATAAAGGAAAAGGGGGCAGAGTCGGCTGGAGACTCAGTCAGGGCTTCGAGTTGGCCTATTCTATCAATTCCGGAAAATACGATGACGAAGACAGCCGGAAGTTGATCCTACACGGGGTGGATGTGAACTGGATGACTGGGGACTGGCAGATAATGGGAGAGTACACAAAAGCCGTCGTTAAAAATCCAGAAGGCTACACAAATGGAGATGTCGAAGCCTATTTTGTTCAGGTTGTGGTTTATATGGGTGAGTTTCAACCCTTCGCAAGCTACCAGAAATTGAAATATGTGGATCCTTATCATGGGCCCGGATTTTCTACTTTACTCGGATCCGGAGAAGGGATTTCTGTCGACAGGAGCCGTTGGGCACTGGGCGTGATCTATATTCCCTTTCCCAATATCTTTGTTAAATTCGAATATGATTTCAATCGTGAGAAAATCAGCACTAAAAATAGCGATTCATGGGCCGTTCAAGTGGCAGTTCGTTTTTAGCCTTGTTTCCCTAAATAACTTCTGATAGAATTTTGTCCTTGTTTAACCTGAATAGTTCAGGTTTTTTCTGTTTGAGAAAATTAACCTTAAGAGAATAATTATGGCAAATATCGTTGTGCTCGGTACTCAATGGGGTGATGAAGGAAAAGGCAAGATTATCGATCTCATCGCTCCGTCATTCGATGTGGTTGCTCGTTCTCAAGGAGGACATAATGCGGGCCACACCATCTATATCAAGGGCAAGAAAATTGTGCTCCATCTAATTCCCTCAGGGATACTGCATTCGGATAAACTCTGCATCATCGGGAACGGAGTTGTCATCAATCCTGCCGCCTTTCTTGATGAATTGGCAGTATTGGAAAGTTACGGCATAAAAAACGAAAAAAACGTGGCGATCAGCAAAAAAGCTCATCTGATTCTTCCGTACCACTCCTTGGTAGAAAAAATCAGCGAAAGAGAAAGAGGTTCCAAAAAAATAGGAACGACCTCACGGGGAATAGGCCCTGTCTATCAGGATAAAGCGGCACGCCTGGGGATTCGAGCTGGAGACCTGCTCAATCTATCTGTTCTTAGAGAAAAGATAGAGCAGAATGTGGACGAGAAAAACATCTACCTGGCCCACTACGGTGAGAAAAAACTGGTCAAAGACCAGGTCTTCGAGGAATTTGCAACATATGCGCATCGCTTGAAGAAGTACATCAAAGATATTTCTCTTATCCTCGATGATTGCATTAAACAGGGGAAATCCATCCTGTTTGAAGGGGCACAGGGTACTCTTTTGGATATCGATCATGGGACATATCCGTATGTCACATCCTCCAACTCAACGGTCGGGGGGGTTTGCACAGGATTGGGTATAGGCCCTGATAAAATCGACGCTGTTATTGGCATCACGAAAGCCTATACAACCCGGGTTGGAGGAGGCCCTTTTCCGACTGAGATAGACGGGGAGACCGGGCGTCTGCTCAGGGAAAAGGGAAAAGAATACGGAGCCACGACGGGGAGACCACGGAGATGCGGATGGTTTGATGCCGTTGCTGTGGCCTATTCCTGCCGGATCAATGGCATCAAAAAAATCGTATTGACCAAACCCGATGTCCTTGATGTTTTGGATGAGATACAAGTGTGTGTAGGATATATGCATAAAGGAGAGAGGCTGAGAAGTTTTCCCTCCGATATCTGGGAGCTGGCGGAAGTGGAGCCCCGATTCAAAAAAATTAAAGGGTGGAAAAAGCCTATCAGTGGAATCAGAGAGCGCTCTTCTCTTCCCCAAGCCTTTATGGATTATGTGAAACTCATCGAAGATCTTATCCAGGCTGATGTTTCGATCATCTCGACCGGGAAGGGTAGAAAAGACTCCATTTTGATGGAAGAAAACCTGGAATCATTGATGGATTTGGATAAAATAAAAGCCGAACTCTGATTTTTCCTCGCTATGAAAACCAAACCAATGCAATGGATCGAGATCGATAGCTCTGCCCTCACACACAACATCCATCAATTTCGCCGACTTATCGGAAAAAATAGAATATTATTGGCAACGGTTAAAGCCAATGCTTACGGCCATGGTATCTTGGAGGTGGCAAAAATCGTACTTCAGGAGGGAGCTGACTGGCTTGGCGTCCATTCCATCGACGAGGGGATCCTCCTTAGGCAGAAAAAGGTGAATTGCCCCATCCTCGTTTTAGGTTATGTTTCCAATGATGAGTTGGAGCAAGCAATAAAATACAACTTAAGGCTTACCGTCTATAATTCGGAAACAATTAAACGCTTAGGCTCTCTCGCTGCCCAATCGAGGAGGAAAATCCGCCTGCATGTGAAAATCGAAACCGGCACATACCGTCAAGGGATTCGGGAAGAAGACCTTCTCTCTTTTGTTGAAAAAATCCAAAGGCACTCTGGTTTGATTTTGGAAGGGATGTCCTCCCACTTTGCCAATATCGAAGATACCACGGATCACTCCTATGCCCTCTATCAGCTTGATAAATTTAACAGGATCATTCACAAGCTTGAAGAAAACGGGATCGAAATCCCAATTAAGCATATCGCCTGTTCGGCGGCTGCCATTCTTTTTCCGGAAACCTATTTTGATATGGTTCGCATCGGTATCGGCATGTATGGTCTCTGGCCTTCCAAGGAAACGTATCTGTCATGCATTCTTCAGAATCGCAAGCCGATTCAATTGAAACCGGTCCTTGCCTGGAAAACCCGGATCGCTCAAATCAAAAAAATTCCAAAAGGTGCCTATGTCGGATATGGATGCACATTCCGAACGACTCGAGAGGCAATGCTGGCAGTATTGCCCATAGGTTATTATGACGGATACTCCCGGGATTTTTCCAACGTGTC